>MKWU01003734.1_pt1 | contig 19397 bp, 20 predicted proteins | sample 809101 | NCBI WGS metagenome assembly MKWU01 (sample SAMN05860141, study PRJNA318959) | sponge metagenome | host: Aplysina aerophoba | place: Slovenia: Piran, Adriatic Sea, Gulf of Piran | collected 2013-05-07
TGAAGCTGCGCGGCGCCTTCGCGCTGGCGCGCGCCTCGATCATGCTCATCGGGCGGTCTGCGGGCTGTGCGCCGTTCGAGGTGGTCGCGCCGTTCGAGCCGGTGGGGGCGTGAGAGCCGTTCGAGCCGGGGGCTCCGTTGGTCATGCAACTCCAGTCGGTACGCGCCAGACCGCAGCAGTGGGCGGGGCGGGCTCGCTCAGGTCGAGCCGCAGGCCGAGGCGCGTCGTATCAGTCGAGGCTTCCAGTTTACGTGAGGTTTCACGTTGTTGCCAGCCCGCGAGGCTCGGTGGAACGGGCCTGAGACCGACAGACGCCCGTACGGACGTACCGGCTACGGACTCGTAGCGATGGCCTCGCCGAACGCGAGCGCGCCGACGGCGCCCTCGTCGCTGCCCCACTCCTCGGTGGCGGTACGCCAGAGGTCGAACTGCTCCCGGGTGGCGACACCCAGGTGGATCGCCGCGGCGACGACATGCGGCTGGAAGAACCAGTCACTGACGAAGCGCTCGAAGAACGCGACGTCCTCGGTCGTGCCGAACGTACCGAACGAGGCGCTTGGCCGGATGTCGGTGAAGCCCGCATCGAGGAGTGCACGCCTCAACTCACGCCCCATCTGGGGATGGCCGCCGTTCGCTTCGAGCAGCTTCCCGAAGGTGTTCCACGCCTCGTGCACCTCTGGCTCCACGGGCTCGAGGAAGCACGAGGCGACGATCAGTTCGCGAGCGGCGAAGATGCCGCCCGGTTTCAGCACACGCCTCACTTCGGCCAGCACAGCGGCAGTGTCCGGGATGTGCATGAGCGCGGCGTGGCAGTGCGCGACGTCGAATTCGCCGTCCCCGAACGGCAGGTCGGTGATGTCGCCGACGTGGAACGTCGCGTTGCCGTGGCCACCCGCCTCGGCGGCGCTGCGCGCCATCGCGATCTGCGACTCCTCGATGTCGATGCCATGTAGCTCGCCCGGTGCGACCGCTTCGGCGAGGCCGACTGAGATAGTGGCCGGACCGCACCCGAGGTCGAGGACGCGCATGCCGGGTTGCAGGTGCGGCAGCAGGTGGGCCGCGTGGGTCGCCGCGCTGCGGCGAGCGAGGAGCTGCTGGAACTCCTCGTTGTATCCCATCGTGTATGCGGACTCGGGTGTGCTTCCGTCGGGCATCTCCGGCTCCTGCTACAGTTGGTTTCCGGCACACAGTATCTCCGACAGGAGCTATCACGCCAGTAGGGCCGGATCCATGACCCGGCCCTACTGGCACTGTGCTCGTAGCAGGGTTCCCCGCGTCGCCACCTACTCCGAGGCGATCTCCCCTAGCAGCTCGAGGGTGCGCCGCCGCGCCTCCGAGCCACCTTCCGGGAGCTGCACGATCGCCGCGAGCATCTCGTCGACGCCGTACTCGCCGATCGAGCGCACGCGGTCGCCGACCTCGTTCGCGGAGCCCGAGATGATCAGGCCGTCGGCCATGCGGTCGGTGAACTCGGCGTCCGCGGCTTCCTCGTAGCCGGCCGCCTGCAACATCCGCGAGTAGAACGGGAGCCGCTGGTAGAAGCCGAACTGCTGCCGCGCCGCCGCACGGACCGCGTCGCGGTCCTCGCTGACCACGATGGGCGTGTGGACGATCATCGCCGGCTTCGGGCGGCCCGCGGCGTCGGCGCCCTCCTGCTGGGCGGGCGTGGCGACGTCGCGGATGTACGGCAGCGGGCACATCCAGGAGATGCCGCCCTCCGTCAGTTCGCCGCTGAGACGGAATGAGCCGGTCCGCAGCGCCGAGATCATCACCCGCACCTGCGTGGGTTGCGCGAGGCGCGCATGCGCGCTGATCTGCTCGCCGTCGAAGTCAATCGAGCCCTCGTTGAGCAGCCCGTTGAGCACCGTCACGTACTCGCGGAGGTGGCTCAGCGGCTTGTTGAACGGCAGGCCCCACGTGCCCTCGATGGCAGGGCGGTGGCTCGGCCCCACGCCGAGCTTGAGCCGGCCCGGCGCGAGCTGGTCCACGGTCATCGCTCCCTGCGCCATCGTGATCGGATGGCGCGGGAACGTCGGCACGATCGAGGTGCCGAACGTGATCCGCTCGGCGTCGTGCGCCGCCGAGGCGAACACCGCGAAGGGGTCCGGGGCCGCGCCGCCGACCGTGAGCCACGCGGTGTCGAGGCCGAGCCGGTCGGCCTCGACGATGCGTGCGATGAGCCCCGGCGCGTCGGCCGCGACGATGTGAACGCTGAGCGGGACGGTCACCGCTAGCGACCCACGTAGTTCGGCTGGCGCTTCTCGGCGAAGGCGAGCTTCGCCTCCTGCGCGTCCTCGGTGCGCTGCAGGATCGCCGTGCGCGTCTGCTCGAAGCGGTAGCCGTTGCGGAGGTCCATGTCCTCGATGAGGTTCAGGTTCTCCTTCGCCAGCCGGATCCCGATCGGCATCTTCGATGCGATCTCCTCGGCCTCGGCCATCGCCACGTCGAGCAGGTCCTCGACGGGGGTGACGCGGTCGACGGCGCCGAGGCGGTACGCCTCCTGAGCGTCCAGGCGGCGCGCGGTGTAGTGCATCATCCGCACGACGTGCTGCGGGAACAGCCGCATCGCGTGGCGCGCGCCACCGAGCAGTCCGACGTCGATCTCCGGCAGGCCGAAGACCGCACGCTCCGACGCGATCAGGTAGTCGCACGAAGCGGCGATGGCGAGCCCCGCGCCGAGCGCCGGACCGTTGATCGCGCCGATCACGGGGACGGCGCACTCCATGATCGAGTAGAAGTTCTCGCGGCCCTCGCGCGATCCGGTGCGCTCGGGGCGCAGTGCGCGGTCGCCGCGCGCCGCGGCCTTGATGTCGGCGCCGGCGCAAAAGACGCGGTCACCCTGACCGGTGATCACGACGACACGCGCCTCCTCGTCGGCGGTGATGGCGTCGAAGGTGCCCTGGATGTCCCACTCCGGGGACATCGCGTTCACGGGTGGGTTATCGAAGACGACCAGCCGGACGTGGCCGTGCTCCTCGACTCGAAGTTCGGACATAGCGTGCTCCTCTCCCGCGGCCTCACGCCGCAGTGATGCTTGTGCTGCTAGCGGCCGACGAAGACAGGGTCGCGGCGCTCCATGAAGGAGTTGACGCCTTCGATGCCGTCCTCGCTGCGGAACATGATGTGGACGAACGGGCTCGTGAGGTCCTGCACGCGCGCGAGGTCGTTCTCCTCGAGCATGTACACCATGCGCTTGATCGCGGCCATGCTGAGCGGCGGCCCGCTCGCGATCTCAGTCGCCAGCTCGATGGAGCGGTCCATGAGCTGCTCGCGCGGCACCACTTCCATCACGAGGCCAAGCTCGAGCGCCTCCTGCGCCTCGATGCGGCGGCCGGTGAACATGAGCTCGAGGCCGCGCTGCGCACCGACGATCTTCGGCAGGAAGTAGCCGAGGCCGAAGTCTGCGATGATGCCGCGCTTGGTCTGCGCGACCTGGAAGACGGTGTCCTCGGCGGCGATACGCAGGTCGGTGGCCAGTGCGAGGCCGAAGCCCATGCCGACAGCGTAGCCATTGATGGCGCCGATGATCGGCACGTCGCAATCGCGCAGGTGGCGGACGGCGTAGGACTCGGGGTGCGCGCGCCGCCACGGGTCGGGCTTCCTGTCCAGGTTGGCGCCCGGGAACCCGGTGACGTCGCCACCGGCGCAGAACGCGCGGCCCTCGCCGCTCAGCACGATCGCCCGTACGTTGTACTCGCCGTCGTTGAGGCGGTCGACGAAGTCGAGCATCTCCGTCTGCATGGCGGGCGCCCAGGCGTTGAGCTTCTCGGGCCGGTTGAGCTTGATGATGGCGATCTGGTCGCGCTCCTCGACCGTGATCGCCTCGTACTTCGTTGCTGTGGTTGTCATGGCTCCTCCTCGGGCCGATCCGGTCGGCCACGTTCGCGCGTGCGCATGCTACCGCGTGCGAGGGCTGTCGGGGCGCCCTCACGGTCGCGCCGGTATGTCGCACGCCGGTACGCGGGCACGACGATCAGCAGCAGCGCGCCGAAGAGCCCGGCGACGCCGAACACGCCGAACGCGGCCCCGGCTATCGCGCCCACGGCGCGGTGCCGCATCCCGTCACTGAGCTTCCCCGCGCCGAATGCGAGCAGCATCGAGGCGCCGAAGGCAATCAGCAGCACTTCCACGAGCTCACTCCCGGCATCGGCGTCTGCCCGGGCAGTGTACGGCGGCCTGACGGGCGTCCGGCGTGCCTCGACGCATTGACAGGTGCGCGCTGACGCCGGCTCAAGCAACATGGCGTCGTGTCGATGATCTGGGTTCGTCGCGTGTTCGCCGTCTTCATCGGCGCCGCCTTTGCGGTGGTGCTCGCCGTCTTGCTCGTGTTGCAGGCGGTGAGTTCGACAGTCGCACGTCCGGGCTTCTATCCTGACCAGCTCGCGGAGGCCGACGCGTATCGCTTCGTCACCGGTGACCTCGTCGATGCACTCATCGAGGACACCCGGCAGCTTGATGCGGGCGAGTTCAACGAGGACCTCTCCGACAACCCGATCGCCAGCTCGGGCCTGACCACGCAGCAGATCGCCGACGCCCTACGCCGCGCGCTGCCGCCCGAGGACCTCGAGGCCGCCGTCGCGCCAGCCCTCGAACAGCTGGCGGAGTACCTGGCCGGGGAACGCGACTCACTCACGATCACGATCGCCCTCGGGGGGAACATCGAGAACGCGGTACGGGAACTGACGACCCTGATGCGCGAGTCCGGGTCGTACGAACTGCTCCTCGAACGCGAGCTGGAGCCCATCTTCCACACGTGGGCGAGCGAGGCACTGCCGCCCGACGAGAGTGACCCGGGGTGGGTGACCTTCCTCGGCGGGAGCAGCGGAGACGCACGGCACAGCCTCGTGCGCGTGTTCACGCGCATCGTCACGCCGGAATGGCTGGCCGGGCAGGTCGAGGAGACCGCCGACCAGCTCACCGGGTACCTCGTCGGCCGCTCCGACGCGTTCGAGCTTCGCGTGGCGATCGACGACGCGCAGGCTGCGGCGGCGGCGGATGAGATCGAGGCCATCATCACGGAGGCGGACGCGTACGACCTCGCGCAGGACACGGTGATCGGACCTGCCGTCGAGGACCATGTGGACGCCGTCGTCGAGTTGCCGTACGGACTCGAGGTGCCGAGGGATGAAGTCCTCGCGGCGCTGCGGGAGGCGATGCCAAAGGAGTGGGTAGACCAGCAGGTCGCGGTGCTGGCTGCTGGCGTCGCCGCGTACATCACGGGGCAGTCCAAGGGGTTCACAGCCGAGTTCGACGTTGCCGGCGCAAAGGACTCGGCAGCGGTCGCGCTGACAGCCGCGGCGGGCGCCTCGCTCGCCAGCGAGCTGGAGCGCCTGCCCGCGTGCAGCACCGCCGCGGAGATCGCGGCGGCACGCGAGGCGCTGAGGAGCGAATTGCCCGCCTGCCTGCCGCCCGGCTTCACGGTGGGCGGGGTCGTCGAGGCGGCTCTTCCCGTGATCGGCGCCGCCATCGACGACGCCATCGTCGCCCGCGTGCCGGACACCGTGCGCTACACGGAGCGGGACCTGCGCGCCGACCTCGAACGCGACGCCGGTCCCGACGGTCTCGTCGCGCTCGATGATGTTCGCGCGCTGTTTACGACCGACTGGACGTACACCGACGCCGACCTGCGTGCGGAGCTGTCCGAGGACGACGAGGTCGCGCTGGACGACGTCCGGGCGTTCCTCGGCGACGGCTACGTGCTCGAGGTCGCTGCCGAGGATCGCGAGGACTTCGAGGAGGCGCTCGAGGGCGCACGCGAGGTCGCGGACGGGGTGCGGTCCGGTCGCTGGGTAGCGCTCGTGGTCGGGGCCATCCTGCTGGCCGCTGTCGGCGCGCTTGGCGGCACAAGCTGGCGAGGGCGCGTCTCGTGGTCTGCCGCAACGCTGCTCGCCGCGGCTGCGCCCATCGCCCTCGTGTCCGGGCCCATCTACCAGGGCGCCTCGGGCGCGGTGTTCGAGGCCCTGCGCGACGAGATCGCGACCGACCCCGGCACGGCGTTCGCGCTCACTACCGAGCTCCTCTTCGACAAACTCCTCGAACTCGTGGAGGTGAGCGCGGACGACTTCGCCGGCGGTATCGCGCGGAACAGCCTCGTGCTCGCGGCGGTTGGCGCGGTGGCGCTATCCGTGTCGCTGTCCTGGGACCGCATCACCGAGGCCATCGCTCGCCGCAGGAGCTGACCCCGCACCTCGGCGCGGCCGCGATGCCGGGCCGGCGACGATGGCCGTGAGCACGGCGCGCCGTATCATGACGCGCCATGTCGAGTGGTCCTGCACCGGCCTCAGGAGACGGCGCAGCAGGCGCCGCCCTAACGGGCGCACCGCCGCCGCGCCGGCGCGCGCCCGCCTGGTGGCCGCACATCTACTACGGCTGGTACATGGCCACGGCCGGGGCGGCCAGCAACTTCCTCGTCCTCGGCATCACCGTGTTCGGGTTCGGCGTGTTCATCCCGCCGCTGCGCGACGAGATGGGCTGGACGATCGCGCAGATCTCGATCGCCTTCTCGTTGCGGAGCTTCGAGAACGGGCTGCTCGCCCCATTCACCGGGTTCATGGTCGACCGGCTCGGCGCGCGCCGGATGGCGTTCACCGGGCTGTTTGCGCTCGTGGTCGGGCTGCTGCTGTTCTCGCAGTCGCGGACCATCTGGGCGTTCTACGCCGCGAGCCTCGTGATGGCCTTCGGGCAGAGCCTCGGCTCCTTCACACCCTTCAGTGCGGCGCTGATGAACTGGTTCACGCGCCAGCGCGGCCGCGCGATGGGCCTGGTGTCGACAGGCAACGGCGCGGGAGGCCTCGCCGCGCCCGTGCTCGCGGCGATGATCGTGTTCATGGGCTGGCGCGAGACGGCGATCGTCGCCGCGCTGACCATCGGGATCGTCGGCTTCCCGCTCGCGATGACGCTCCGCGACCGCCCCGAGCCCTACGGGACCGGGCCGGACGGCGTACCGCTCGACGAGGCGGCCCGGCAGCGCGTCGCCCGCGGCGCTCCGGCGGCCCTCGCGTCAGGGATGAGCGTCGGCGAGGTACTGCGCACGCCGGCGTTCTACCTGCTCGCGATGTCCTCCGGGCTGGGCGGCGCCATCCTCGGCACGTGGATCGTGCACCAGATTCCGCACCTCGAGTCGACCGGCTTCTCACTCCCGGCGGCCGCGTCGATCGCCGGCTTCTACGCGGTGTTCCAGATCGCGATGCGTTACGCGCTCGGCTGGGTCGGCGACATGGTCGGGCGGCGTCCGATGTTCGTCGTGTCCTTCGTGCTGATCGGCATCGGGTTGCTGATCTTCAGCAGGCTCAACCCCGCCCAGTTGTGGCTGATCCCGGTCTACTACCTCACGTTCGCGACCGGACACGCCACGTTCGTCGTGATGAGCCAGACTGTCGTCGCCGACTACTTCGGCACGAGGCGCTTCGCCACGATCCGCGGACTCTCGCACAGCACGGCGATGCCGCTCGGGATCATCGGCCCGGTGTTCGCCGGCTGGATGTTCGACCGCACCGGCAGCTACGAGATCGCGCTCACCGTGCTGTCCAGCTGTTCGATCTTCGCGGCGATCTGCATCCTGCTGATCCGCCGCCCGCAGTGGAGCGAGCTTTCCGCGGCCACGCCGCCCTCGACGCCCCCAATGCCCGCACCCCCGGTGGCTGCGGCGGCCGCGTCGGCGGTGCCAGTCGCGGCGGCGCCGGGAGTGCCCGCAGCCGTGCCACAGTCGACGCACCGCGGCATGGGGGACGACCGTGTACGGGTGGCAGTTGGAACGCCGAGGCCGGACCAGGCGTTGACTCGTCCGCCCACGACTCACCAGAATGACTCAGAGTGAGTCACAATGAGTCACGAAGGGGGCGGCCATGCACCAACTCACCGTCCGCGGATTTGACGACGAGCTCAGCGCTCGGCTCCGGGGCCTCGCGCAGCGCGAAGGCATCTCCCTCAACCAGGCCGCGCTGCGGCTGCTCCGCAAGGGGGCGGGCCTCGCTGACGATGGGCGTCCCCCGGGTCCCATCGGCAACAGCCTCGACCACCTCATCGGTTCATGGACCAAGGAAGAGGCCGACGAGTTCGACGCGGCAGTAGCGGAGTTCGAGACGATCGATGAGGCCGATTGGCAATGAGGCTCACGCTCGACACGAGCGCGTACTCGCAACTGATGAGCGGTGAGCAACGAGTCTCGGACCTCGTCAGGCGCGCCGATGAAGTATTCCTGTCAGCGATCGTCTTCGGCGAACTGATGGCGGGGTTCCGTAAGGGGTCACGGCTCGACCGGAACGTTGAGGAACTCCGAGCCTTCTTCGATGCTCCAAACTCGGCATTCGCCACGGTAGGTCAGACGACGGCCGACCGGTACGCACGGATCAAGGATGCGCTCCGCGCTCGCGGCCGTCCCTTACCAGCCAACGATGTCTGGATAGCAGCCCACGCGATGGAGACGGGCGCCGACCTTGTCTCAGCGGACAGGCACTTCGAGAACGTGGACGGCATCGCGCTGATCTTGTTGCAACCACGCTAGCCGTCCCTCGCGCTGAGGGCCGCGTCCCACAGTAGCGCCCCATCGCGAGCGCGATGACGACGAAGAGCGCGTCTACGACCGGGAACTCGGAATCATCTTGTCGTCACGGCGCGCCGGTGTGCCGCCCGGCTGCCGCTGAGCCCGAACCCTTCAAGGCAGGCTGGCCCTATAGTTAACGTTCGGTGCCAACTCAGGAGGCACGCGTGAGCGTGACGCAGGAACGCCCGGGGGCAGCGGCGACCCCGGTCGCGGTCGGTCCCCTCACGCACGACGGCCTCAACGACCTGGGGAACGGCGCCGCACCGGCCACGCTATCCGCACCGCCCGCGACCAACGGCGACACGATGGCGCCCGCCGCCCCCGGACCCGCCGTGGTCGCGTCGACGAAGCAGCCGCGGGTCTTCTACGGCTGGTGGATGGTGGGCGGGGCCTTCCTCGCCGCCTTCACCACGGCAGCCGCCCAGGGCTACATCGCCGGGGCATTCCTCGTGCCGATGAGCGACGAGCTAGGGTGGACGCGCGCGGAGTTCCTGTACGGGCAGACCGTCGGCCAGTTCTTCATGGCCTTCGCCGGCTTCTTCGTCGGCGCGTACGTGGACCGCTACGGGGCGCGGCCGCTGATGTTCATCGGCGCGACGTTCCTGGCGGGCGCGCTCTTCGCGCTCTCCGAGGTGCAGGAGCTGTGGCAGTGGGTGATCCTGCGCGGCATCTTCAGCATGCTCGGATCGGCGCTGCTGGGGTTCCTCGCCGTCAACGTCACGCTCTCGAAGTGGTTCGTGGAGCAGCGCGGACGCGCCATCGGGCTCGCCTCCATCGGCGTGTCGATGGCGGGCATCCTCCTGCCCGTGGTCGCCACCTGGTACGTCGACGAGTTCGGGTGGCGCGCGACGTGGCGCGTCATGGCGCTCGGCGTCGTCGTGCTGGGGTACCCGGCCGCGGCCATCATGCGCCGCACGCCCGAGGACTACGGCCTGCACCCGGACGGCAAGAGCGAGCGCCAGATGGCGAGCGGCGGCGGCGCGCGCGCGATCGCCGACTTCGCCAACTCGTTCACGCGCGGCCAGGCGATCCGTACCCAGTCGCTGTACGTGCTGATCGTGACCTTCGGACTCGGCAGCCTCGGGCTGATGACGATCATCATCCTGAGCATCCCGTACCTCACCGACTCCGGGTTCAGCCGCGGTACCGCCGCGATCATGCTCTCCATCCTCGCGATCCCCGCCGGCCTCTCGAAGCCCGTGTGGGGCTGGATGGCCGACGTCTGGTCGGAGCGGCTCTCGACGTCCCTGAGCTTCGTGATGAACGCCGTCGCGATGGTCATCATCGTGCTGGCCGCGCAGACGCAGGCGACACTCATGCTCGCGATCGGGTTCTTCATTGTCGGGTGGGGCATCGGCGGGCAGATCCCGCTCCAGGAGACGATCTGGGCCAGCTACTTCGGTCGTCGCTACATCGGCGCGGTGCGCTCGGTGGCGATGCCGTTCACGATGCTCATCTCGGCGTCCGGGCCGATCCTCGTGGCCACGTACTTCGACACCTTCGGCAACTACGACCTCGCGATGTTCGGCGTCGCTGCCGCGTGGGCGGTGGCATCGTTGCTCATCCTGGTCGCGCGGCGGCCACGCCTGCCCGGCGCCGTCGAGGAGCCCACCGCGGCCTGAGCGCGCCCGGCGTTCTGTCAGCACACCCTTCGGGCTATCATGGCCGCTGCTGCGCGCCCGCAACTCCGCGTCCGGCGCCAACTGCGAAAGGAACCGCCGTGTCGTACGACAACCTCACCATCGAGCGTAAGGACCACATCGCCACCGTCACGATGAACCGCCCCGAGGCGCTCAACGCGCTCGACCGCGGGCTGACGCGCGATATGCACATGGCGCTCGACGAACTCTCGGGCGAGTTCCCGGACATCCGCGTCGTCATCCTCACCGGCGCGGGCCGAGGCTTCTGCTCGGGCGCCGACGTGATGGCGCAGGCCCGTGGGCTCACGCCGAGCGAGCCCCAGCCGTTCGACCCGCTGACCAGCATCCCGCCCCTCGCCCCCAAGCTGCAGGCGATCCCCCAGCCGGTGATCGCGGCAGTCAATGGCGTCGCGGCCGGCGCCGGATTCTCGCTGGCGATGGCGTCGGACATCCGTGTCGCCGCCGAGAGCTCGCGCTACTCGGTGATCTTCGTGAAGCGATCGCTGGTGCCGGACACCGGCTCGTCGCACTCGCTGCCGGCGGTCGTCGGGCGCGGGACGGCGATGGAGATGGCGCTCACCGGCCGCGTCTACGACGCGGCGTGGGCGTTCGAGCGCGGGCTCGTGAACTACGTCCTCCCGGACGACCAGGTGATGGCCGAGGCGCGCGTGCTGGCGTCGGAGATCGCGAACAACCCGCCGCTGTGCGTGCGCTCGATCAAGCAGCTGATGCACCGCACGGACCGCCTCGCCGAGGTGCTCCCGTACGAGCACGACGCGAACACGCCGTCGATGAACACGGCGGACCGCCGTGAGGCGGTGATGTCGTTCGTGGAGAAGCGCGACCCGGTCTTCCTCGGGCGGTAGGGTTCGCGTTCCAGCGGATACGAGCGGCCTGCAGGCGTCTGTTGCAGGCCGCTCCCCGTGTCCTTACCATGCGTGTAAGGAGTCGGTCTCCTTACTTGGAGTACTCCAATGGTGACGGCGAAGCTGACCAGCAAGGGCCAGATCACGATCCCGAAGGACGTCCGGGAACGGCTCGGCCTGCGTCCCGGCGACAGGCTCGCGTTCACCGAGGACGAGGACGGCTGGCACATCCGCAAGCAAGTCGACGAGTCGCCGTTCGACAAGTGGGTCGGCTACCTCAAGCACCTCGAAGGTCAGGATCCCGACGAGCTCGTCGAAGAGATGCGCGGTCCTCCGCTCGATCCAGAGTTCCGTGACTGAGTTCGAGATGTGATCTCGGCCGTCGACACCAACATCCTGCTCGACCTGCTGATCCGGGGAGCGCCCCACGCCGCGGACTCGCGGCTACTCCTCAACGACTCCGTGCGAGCGGGGACGCTCGTGATCTCGGAGCCGGTCTATGCCGAGTTGGCGCCTCGCTTTATCGACGCGGCCGGCCTCGACGGCTTCCTGGACATCACCAGCATCAGCCTTGAGTTGTCGAACCGCCCCACACTGTACCGGGCGGGCAGAGCGTGGCAGATCTACTCGCGGCGTCGGCCGCGAATCCTCAGTTGTTCGCGTTGTGGTGAGTCGCAACCCGGTGAGTGCGGAGCATGCGGCGCGACGCTGCAGGTACGCCAGCACGTCCTCGCCGACTTCCTCATCGGCGCCCACGCCTTGGTGCATGCGGACCGGCTGCTGACGCGCGACCGCGGGTTCTACGCGACGTACTTTCCGGACCTCGAACTGGCGTAGAGGCGTCGAAGCTGCCTGCTACTCGCCTGCCTCAACCCACGCCCTGATCAGCTGATGCGCGATGGTGAACGGCGGGGGCACACCGAACCCGACTTCGGGCGCGGGGCCTGCGCCGTCCCCGGCCGACGCGAGGGCTACCCGCACGTCGTCGCGCGTGAACCACTGCGCGTCGCCGATCTCATCGTGGTCGACCTCGATCTCGGCGCTCGCCGCGTCGGCGTGGCAGCCGATCATGAGCGAGGACGGGAACGGCCACGGCTGCGTCGAGTGGTAGCGCACCGCGCCGACCCGCACTCCCGTCTCCTCGAACACCTCGCGGCGTACCGCCTCCTCGATGTTCTCGCCCGGCTCCATGAAGCCGGCGACGCAGGTGTACATCGGCGCGCGGCGCGCGGTCGGGTTGGCGAGCAGGGCGCGGTCGCCGCGCGCGACGAGCACGATCACGACGGGGTTCACGCGCGGGAAGTGGTCGGCGCCGCACGCGGCGCAGCGGCGCATGTCGCCGCCGAGGCGCGGCGTGGTCTCGCCGCCGCACGTCGCGCAGAAGCCGTTGCGCGCGTGCCAGGCGAGCATCGACCGCGCCTGCGCGAGGATGCCGGTCTCCGCCTGCGGCAGCGCTGCCCCCGCATCCCGCGCACCCATGAACTCGTCGTCGCCGGCGAGCACCTCGAGGGTTGATGGCTCGGCCGCGCTCACGTCGACCGCGAGGTGTGGCGTCCCTTCGTGGACACCGAGGAGCACAGGTGACTCCTCGACGGTGGGGAGCGCGTCACGGCTGCGCCAGGCCAGCCGTGGCGACGCCTCGGCGCCGCTCACGAGCGGGTCGAGGTTGCGGAACGCGAGGTAGCGCGCGTCCGGGTCGGCCAGTGCGGCTTCGAGCCAGGCGCGGTCACGACGTTCGTTCGAGGAGCGGTTGAGCGGGTTGCCGGCGAAGGTGTTGAGGGCGGGGGTCATGCCGCCTTCGGCTCCGAGGGCTGCTCGGTCTGCAGGAACGGGTTCCCCGCGCCGCGCGGGAGCCGCAGCAGGAAGGCGAGCGGGATGGCCACGGCGCTGAGCGCCGCCAGGAAGAGCACGCCTGTGAAGTAGGTGCCCTGGAGGTCGAAGAAGAGCCCGAGGAGCATCGGCGCGAGCACCGCGAAGGGCACCGACGTGAAGTTCGTCAGCCCCTGGATCGTGCCGAACGAAGGCAGCCCGAAGAGCCGCCCCACCAGCACCGGCCGCGACGGGATCATCCCGCCGAAGCTGATCCCGAAGAGCGAGGCGAAGATCACGATCTGCCAGTAGCTCGTCGCATACGCCACCACCAGCAGCGACGACGTCTGGATCGCCAGCAGCAGCGCCGGCACGATCCGCAGGTCGAAGTCGCGGCGCGTCAGGTAGTCCATCAGCATCCCGCCGAGCACCCGTCCGAGCAGGCTCACCAGCGTCATCACGGCGAGGCTGAGCGCGCCCGCCTCGCGCGAGAAGCCGAGGCTCTCCAGGTAAGGGATCTGGTGCAGCATGAAGCCGGAGATACCCGTCATCAGCACGCCGTAGATGAGCGCGAGCATCCAGAAGTTGCGGTCCCGCAGCGCCTGTCCGGAGGTCATGCCGCCCTCGACGGGGTTGCCCATCGCGGCGACCTCCGCGTCGCTGTCACCGTCCGGGTTGAGGCCCTTGTCGGAGGGGTTGGAGCGGATCAGCATCGCGCACGGGAGGCCGAGCAGCAGCATGCCGAGGCCGAGGATGAAGGCGGACTCGCGCCACCCGTAGCTCGCCTCGAGCCACACGACGATCACGACGAACGGCCCGCTCAGCGCCCCGCCGGAGAAGCCGATGCCGAGCGCCTTGCCTCGCTGGCGGCGGAACCAGTTCACGATGGCGGTGTTGAAGCCCACGCCCATCGTCGAGCTCATCCCGATCGAGACGAGCGAGAACGACAGGAACAGCATCCACAGCGCCTGCATGAACGCCAGGGACATAATCCCGAGGCCGATGCAAATGACGCCGCCGATCGCGGCCGGCCGCGCCCCGTGCCGGTCGACGAATGCGCCGATGAGCGGTCCCACGGCGCCGCCGACAGGCTGCATGAACAGCGCGGTGAGCGAGCCGACGCTGCGGCTCCAACCGAAGGTCTCGAGGATGGGGACGAAGAGCACGCCGAAGCCGTAGACGAAGGACGCACTGACGTACCAGTGGATCCCCATCATCCCGGCAATCATGTACCAGCCGTAGAACAGCCCTCGACGGCGCTGCGGCTCGGCGGCCGCCACAGCAGCGGTCGTTGGAGGCGTTCCGTTCGCGGCGGCCGTCGCGGGGGGTGCGAACGCAGCGGTGCCCGGCATGAGGTCTTGCATGCCGTCGTGCGTGAGCGCGGCGAGCCTTGCTGCGGCCGCCGGATCCTGGGCTGGAATGGCCACGGGCATCCCGTTTCGTACCGCACGACGATACCAGCCGCGCGCGCATGGCGCGCTCGCGAGCAGCGGTGGCGCACCGGGCCGAGCTGGGCGGGTCCAGCCACTACACTGCGCTCGTGAACCGATCCGGGCGTGCCGCCGGCCATCAATCCCGCCTCGGCGGGCGTTCCGCCCGGACAACGGCACGAAGCAACGAGGAGCCTCCGATGACGACCGAGACCGAGAGCACCATGCCCACTGACATCGCGATCGTCGACACGCTGCTCGGCATCCCGGCGGCCGACAAGACCGGCGCCTACGACTGGCTGCGGCCGCTGCTGCGCGACGCCGAATCCCTCGACGCGTTCGACTTCCCGGTGCAGTACCAGTACCACGCGCTGCCCGACGTGCCGAAGGACGGCACCATCGACGACATGATCGACTTCACCGTCGAGCAGATGGACAAGCACCACATCTCGAAGGCCTTGCTCGACGTGCGCCTCGACGCCGACAACCCGGGGCGGCGGGCGATGGAGCGCTACCCCGACCGCTTCTTCGGCGGCTTCGGCATCGACCCGAACCGCGGCGTCCCGGCGCTGCGCGAGCTGCAGCACGCCGTCGAGGACCTCGGCGTGAAGGCGGCGAGCGTGACGCCTGCGTTCGTGCACCCGCAGTGCCCGATCAACGACAAGCGGATGTACCCGGTCTACGCGAAGTGCGTCGAGCTGGACATCCCGATCCTGTGCACCACGGGCGTCCCGGGACCGCGCGTCCCGATGGCGCCGCAGGACGTCTCGCTCATCGACGAGGTGTGCTGGTTCTTCCCGGAGCTGAAGTTCGTGATGCGGCACGGCGGGGAGCCGTGGACGTGGCTGGCGGCGAAGCTGCTGCTGAAGTGGCCGAACCTCTACTACTCGACCAGTGCATTCGCGCCGAACCACTACCCCGACGACATCGTGCGGTTCGCGAATACGCGAGGCGCGGACAAGGTCATGTACGCCGGTTACTTCCCGGCCGGGCTCTCGCTCGACCGCATCTTCCGGGACATGCCCTACGTGCCGTTCCGCGAGCACGTGTGGCCGAAGTTCCTGCGCGAGAACGCGCTGCGTGTCTTCGGCCTCGACGAGTAGTTTCCGGGGTGTCCGGCTCACTCTCCGCGAGGGAGGAAGCTGGGGCGAGTGAGTGTCGCGCAGGCGGCACTCCCGTGGCCCTCCTCACCCTTACCCTCTCCCCCCGCGGGGGGAAGAGGGGATCAGAGGGTCAGACCGGCTTACCGGCCCTGGAACTGCGGTTCGCGCCTCTCGATGAAGGAGCGGATGCCCTCGGCGCCGTCCTCGGTCGCGCCGAGCTGGCGGTTGTAGCCGATGCTGAGCTCCTGCACGCGCGAAAGGTCGTCTTCCTCGACCACCGAGACCATGCGCTTGGTCGCCGACATGCCGAGCGGCGGGCCGCTGGCGATCTCCTGCGCGAACTCGACGGCGCGCGCCTCGAGCTCCTCACGCGGCACGACCTCCAGCACGAGGCCGAGGTCGAGCGCTTCCTGCGCGTCGATGCGGCGCGCGCTGAGCATCAGTTCGAGGGCGCGCTGGCGGCCGAGCTGCTCCTGCAGGAAGTAGCTGAGCCCGTACTCGGCCACGATGCCGCGCTTCATCTGCGCGACCTGGAACACGGCGTCGTCGGCCGCGATGCGCAGGTCGGTGGCCATGGCGAGCGAGAAGCCCCCGCCCATCGCGTACCCGTTGAGGGCGCCGATGATGGGTGCGTCGCAGTCGCGCATGGCGCGGATCGGCTCGGCCTCGGGATGGCCGCGACGCCACGGGTCGGGCTCGGCGTCGGGGTCCTTGGGCGAGAAGTCGCCGCCGGCGCAGAAGGCGCGGCCGGCGCCGGTGAAGACGATGGCGCGGGTCTGGTAGGAGCCAGCCTTGAAGGCGGCGAAGTAGTCGTTGAGGCCCTGGATGAGCGCGGGGTTGAGTGCGTTGAGCCGCTCCGGCCGGTTCATGCGCACCACGGCCACGCCGCCGTCGCGCGCCTCAACCTCCACTACGCTCTCGACCGTCGTCGTCGTCATCGCCCACCTCCGTCGATGTGTCGTGTTCGTGGCGTGCAGGGTACAGGGGAGACGCGGGCCGTGCGCCAGCGGCGCCGTCCCCAGACGTCGAGGGGCCGCCGCGGCGCCGGCCCCCATCGCACGTCGCTCGGGGTCGAGGCTAGCGCCCCTGCCAGACGAGGTCGCGCTTCTCGGCGAACGCCGTCGGGCCCTCGACCGCGTCCTGCGAGGAGAGCACGTGCTTGCCGACCCAGTCGTAGAGCCGGTACGAGTCGTCCATCTTGGCGAGCCGCCAGCCCTGGATGACGGCCTTCGTGCCCTGCACCGACAGCGGCGCGTTGGCGGCGATCATCTCCGCGATCTCGACCGCGCGCGGCAGCAGCCGGTCCGGCTCGACCACCTCGGTGACCAGACCCCACGCCAGCGCCTGCTCGGGCTCGATGCGGTCCGCGGTGAGCAGCGCGTATGCGGCGGCGGAGTGGCCGATGACTCGCGGCATGTGGTGGATCGCGTAGCCGGCGAGGATGCCGCGCTTCGGCTCGAACAACCCGAAGAAGGCGTCGGTCGAGCAGATGCGGATGTCGCAGTCGAGCGCCGTCTCGCAGCCGCCACCGATGGCGAGGCCGTTGACGGCGGCGATGAACGGCTTCTCGTTCTGCGAGTACGGGAAGTTGTCGACGAGCGCCTGTGCGCCGCCGCGGTCGCGGGACTGCCCTCCTTCGGCCATCTCCTTGAGGTCGCCGCCCGCCGAGAAGGCGCGGCCGGCGCCGGTGACGATGCCGACGCGCATGTTGACGTCGTTGGTGAAGTCGTCGATGGCCTCGGCGAGTTCGCGCGTGAGATTGCCGCCCATCGCGTTCAGCCGCTCCGGGCGGTTGTAGGTGAAGATCGCGTAGAAGTCGTGCTTGTCGTAGATCAGGTCGGGCAAGGTGCTCCCTCTTCCTTCGTTCACACCACCACGCGCCTCTCGATGCCGGGGCGGTGCGCCGCGAACGTATCGGCGGGCGGTGAGGCTGGCAAGCGAACGAGGACTTCGAGGGGCTGCCTCCGACCGGGCCGCCCGATCTACTCGGCGAAGTCGAACAGCACGGGTGCGTGGTCCGAGGGCTTCTTGCCCTTGCGGAAGTCGCGGTCGAACCCCGCCGCACGCAGCCTCGACGCGAGGTCCGGGCTCACCAGCGCGAGGTCGATGCGCAGGCCCAGGCCACGGTGGAAGTTCCCGCCGCGATAGTCCCACCACGAGTGCTGCACGAGGTCCGGCTCCACGACGCGGAAAGCGTCCGCGAGCCCGGCGTCGAGGATCGTGCGCAGGCGCTCGCGCTCCGGCTCGCTGGTGTGCGTGCTGCCCTCGAACGCAGCCGGGTCGTACACGTCGATGTCGGCGGGCGCGATGTTGAAGTCGCCGGCGATGGCGAGCGGCTGTCCAGCGAGCGAGCGCGCGCGGTCCGCCATGGCGTCGAGGAAGTCGAGCTTCGCCTTGTACATCGGGTCGTCGAGCGAGCGGCCGTTGACGACGTAGACGCTAGCGACGCGGACGCCGTGGACCGTCGCCTCGACCCAGCGGGCCTCCTCGGGCAGCGGGTTGCCCGGCAGGTCCGTCGAGATGTCGTCCAGGGGGACATCGTTGCGGGCGAGGACGGCGACGCCGGCCCACTGCCCCGCCGAGTGGTCGGCGGCGTGGTACCCGGCGGCGGCAAGCTCGTCGTGCGGGAAGGTCTCCGGCGCGACCTTCGTCTCCTGCAAGCAGACGGCGTCGGGCGCGTGGACGTCGAGGAACTCGAGCAGGCGCGGGAGGCGCGCCCGCACCGAGTTCACGTTCCAGGTGGCGAGCAGCACGACGACGTCACCCGCTTCCGCGAGCGACGTCGTGAGGTGTCGCGCTGACTGCTATGCGCTCAGGCAGCTCAGGCCTGGAACAGCAGCTCGAAGACTCCGTAGAACACGACGGTCACCACGAGGCCCGAGATGATGACACCGCGGATCGTGTCGTACGGCGCCTTGGACCAGTGCCCCGCGGCGTGGCCATGCGGCCAGCCCAGCGCGTTGATCTCGATGGCCGCCACGACCACCCCGAAGATGATCCAGTACGCCAGCAGCGCGTCGTTGGCGACGTCGCCGACGAAGTGGCTCGACCCGAACAGGTGCGACGTGCCGCCCATGAAGAGCAGCATCGGGACGGAGAACAGCGTGTTGGTGCGCGACGCCAGCGCCGCGCGGCGGGCCGCCGCCGGCGCCTCCGGGTTCGCGTCGCCGCCCTCGGCGACCGTCACGGCAGAGCCGATGGCGATCTGTTGGGCCGGCCAGATCACGAGCCAGACGTTGCTGAACATGATGATGCCGAGGATCGCACCGCCGGCGATGGCCGTGCCCTGCACCGTGGTGAAGTAGTCGCGCGTGAGCTGCTCGTTGAAGGCGAGGATCAGGATGCCCGTGAGCACCGTGAACATCGCGCCCCAGCGGAACCACCACAGCGCGCGCCAGGTGACGCGTCGCATCGCCTCGGACCGACCTTCGCCACTCATTTCGGCAAATGCGGGCACTTGCACGAAGTTGAAGTAGTAGAGCAGGCCGATCCACATGATCCCGGCGAGGAAGTGCGCCCATCTTGATAGGAAGGAGTAGCCCTCCTGGGTCAGAATTTCCATCTCCCCCACCTCTCGCAAACGCGCCGATTTGGGCGCGAGCTTATCACACAGGGTGTCCCGCCGTTGGGCGTACGAAGCCTGATCCACGCTGCTCGAAAGGTATCTTGATAAGTATGGGGAGTGCCTGCTACTCGATAACCAGCACGCCTTCCATCCCCACCTCACGGTGCCCGGCCACACTGCAGAAGAACGAGATCGTGCCCGACTCCCCCACACGCAACAGCAGCGTCTCTTCCTCGCCGCGCTTGAGCAGGACGTGCACGTCGAACCGCTCGTCGCCGAGCGCAATGTCCGAGGCGTCACCCGAGTACTCCTCGATGGTGAAGTCGTGCTCGATGACGCCGCGGTTCCGGAACTCGAGGGCGAAGACCGAGCCGGCGGGCGCACGCAACTCCTCGGCGCCGTACGCGATGTCGCGCATGTCCAGCTTGAGCGTGACGACGGG
>MKWU01003739.1_pt1 | contig 19357 bp, 18 predicted proteins | sample 809101 | NCBI WGS metagenome assembly MKWU01 (sample SAMN05860141, study PRJNA318959) | sponge metagenome | host: Aplysina aerophoba | place: Slovenia: Piran, Adriatic Sea, Gulf of Piran | collected 2013-05-07
GAGTTAGGTTTTTTTATTTCAGGAGTTAGGGAGGTAGGGGTTCAGGCAACCCTCCAACTAACTGCAGAAAACCGAAAGGGGGGACCGCTTTATACCCATAAGGTACTTTTCACCTTCAAACCCATAAGGTACTCTGCGTTATAATAAGGTACTTGCCTTGAGGCAAAATCCACGCAATATCAAGTACTTACGACTATGGGCCTATCCCATGTATGCACATAGGCCTTTAAACGGCCAAATGGGGCATTATATGGCCTTATATGGCCTCTGATATAGGCCCGATATCCCAACAATAATCGGAGAATAGTAACAACATCATGCAAAATAAAACTTGACATTATTAAATGACTATGTTATACTGTAGCTATCTCAACACAATATGCCTTGATTGGTAGCAGTTTTGAGAATGGATAGTAGTTTAATAGTTTAATAGTAGAATGGGAGAATGTTATGGAATATTGTATGGAAGGAATTAATTATGATCCAACAGGTGACAGCAGTATGCCCGATTTAATCGAAGCTTACGAATTAATGCGTACTTACAGGGCCGCACCGATTAGGGCCAAAATTCAAATGGCCAAACTGGCCGGTTTTCATGGCACACGACCGGACGGCCTAGCTGAATACTACGCTTACTTACGAAGAGAAGTATGGCGTTTTATTAATATTGTTAGGATGGAGGGGTGAATTATGGAGACAAAAACACTGATTGATTATGAGAATGAGGCCATTAGGCTCCTGCAAGAGTGTGGGACAAACAACATTGAAGACTTTACGGATAGGATACGCACAAAACTGCTTGAGTACGGCGGCGGTAAAGAGGCATTAGTGCGTAGATTTATGAGAGATAACGACATATTGGCCAATCTATTAAAGGCCGTGACCGAGCTGGAGATAATATCACCCGATGACTTAGAGTATATAGCGTCAGCACCGTGGGAGAATATCCATGGCAACCTTGGCGAATTGGGACTGTATCAAAATATTTACGATGAATGCAGAAAACTGAAGCATGAAGAGGCCATGTTGGCCAAATTTAAAGAGTATATTAAAACTTGACATAATTAATTCTTGAGGCCGCGGCCCCACGAGTGTTGAAACATCGAGTTTTGAAACACCGAATGGCCGAGTTTTGAAACTGTTAGTTATTCTCATGACAACAGTACGCCGACTCGATAGGTCGATGACCTGCGTGCAAAAAAGGCCTATAACTTTACAATAAAAAAGTACCGTAAAAAACAGTACTCAATAATCTCCTATAAAAAAATAGTAATAAATTAAATATAGTCATTTTACGGTTTACGCAGATCAATGCAAGCAGGTGCATCAAGAAATGATTCACCCCACCAGTCAATATCTTGACGGTTTTCTCGATCCGCATCAAAATATTGACTTAGCACTACCCGCACACCCACTTAATACGCACATCATTATAACACTACTCATCACAACATCACGCATCAACAAAATAAGACTTGACATAATTAATTAGTCGTGCTATAATGTGTTTAATGTATGAATAGTTTAATAGTGAAATAGGAGATAATATTATGAAAACTGAAGAAGAAAAGAACGATTTTTTGATCACTTACGATTTACAGGACGCTTACGGCCTTGAGGCCTGGGGGCTTGATGAACATTCATTTATTAATAGATTAGTAGTGCCAATACTTTATCATAGTGATGAATATGAAGAGATATTCAATCTAAGAAAATATCAATATGTGAGAAAAACTTTAAAACTCGATAGCTCGGGCCTCTCAAATAGTGAAAAAGATACGGCGATAATGGACGCAGTTACTGACTTAGATGGTGAGGCCTTAATGGCCGTTGAATATGCATTAATAAAGGAATCGGTATTTCATTATTTTGAAACATTTGAATATATGACAAAAAAAGGTAAAGGTCAATGGACTCGATATAAATTGACTGATGCAGGCCTTGAGTGGCTGATGGAGTATAATCATGATTATTGAGATATTGGAAGCGGCCTATACTACGGTGTTTATTAATTCAATTATCGTGATATGTATATTTGTATTTACCGATAGGTAAAAAATAAAGGAAGGTGGGACGATGGAGATATTAATAAGTGTATTGGTGATTATATTAGTGATAATTTTAAATAAGGGAGTGTGAGACAAAGACTTGACATAATTAAAAGATTATGTTATAGTGTGTTTAATGTATGAAATAGTTTAATAGTAGGAGGATGATGAAATGGAGAATTTAATTGAAAGATTCGATCTAGAAAAAATCGAAGACAAAGACAAAGAGACACAACGGCCGTCCGGCCGGTATGAATTAAAGATTTATCATGATGAAACGGCCTGGGATGAATACCCAAGGGACTGGCACGGGCGGTCTATAACGCTCGTGGAATTGTATGATCATGATATATCAATAGCTGATGAAAAACTCGGTGATATCATGCTTGATGAGTCCGAAAACTTAAATGATGATGATCAAGCAACATTAAGGGACGAGGCCAAGAGACAGGCCGGGCCGTATGGGTTGGCCGTGGGATATGTTTTGGAAGATTGGCGTAACTATGGCCGTTGTTTTGTTGCTGATGATGGCGACAATGTCAGCGGTTATGTGACAATGTCGAGAAAACAGCTTAAAGAAGAGAGACTCACAAAGAAAGAGGCCCGGCGAACAATTGAATCAATGTTGAAACAAATAGATCAGTATATGCAGGGTAATGTTTATTTGGCCGTCGTAAATCACATTACTGAGTGTGATCACGGCCACGAACATGAAGACAGTATAGATTCACTCGGCGGTATTATGATTAAAGATAGAATCGACTGTAACGAGATACTGGAATTTATGGGGCTGAATAAAGAGTATGAGGAAGCGTAGATAATATTAATATTAATAGGCCGTGCGGTACTGCACGGCCAACATAGGAGGATGAAATGATGGATAGTAGAAAATTATTGTATGAATGGGAATTGGAAGAAAAAGTAGAGGATGAAATAAATGAGCTTTACGGGAAGGTGAAGCTTTTAAATTATGAGTATGATGTGGCAACAACTGTAAAGAAAACTGACCCTACGGCCTGGAGAATGGCCGTGCGAGATACAATTGATCGATGGGTTGAAGAGGGGCGGCTAAGAGAAACTGTAGACTCGAAAGGCCGCCAGTGCTGGGAACGGATAGAGGGAGGGACGGAATGATTAACAAAAACTCAAAAGATTATGCGTTCGGGTATCTACAAAGCGAACTGGACCACACTATTAAAATGATGTCTATTCTTTCGGGTGTCTTTAACGAACGGGACACGCTTAACAGTGTGTGGGATCAGTTGAAGGAACGAAGGGACTATCTAGACCGAAACTTAAATGAAATAGAAGAACAGGAGGGACAAAATGAAAACATCTAAACACGGCGTTGACACAATCGTAAAATGTAGAATAGTGATGAAATACAAAGGGACGGATTATTATGAGGGGCGGATAATACAACAAAAATCCGGCCACTTAGTATGGAATATTATTGATGTGAAAAAACAGATATGGGATTTATCGACTGCCAGCAGTCGCATATTCTCTGATTATCATCAATGTTTAAAGGAATTAAGGAAGTATGTTCGAGAATATCAGGAAGACTATAATATGGAGGGTTGCGTTGTTGAGATATGCGACGATTTCCCGGATCACAACGTTGAATTTTCAATTGAAAAGGGAGGGACGGAATGAATGAACACACAAAAACGAGTAGGAAGAATTTGGAAGAGATAATAGTAAATGCCCCAGGCCCCGAGGCCTCAAAGCGGTATTTACTCGGGCTTATCGAGGACGATTATAAGGATCATGACACGGCAGTTATTGTTTCGGCCTTGGAAGATATCATTTATGACATCGGTATCCGTAAATTTACAGATGAAGAGACATATAACAGGCAGATCATGCGGATGGAAGACAACGATAACGGAACTTTTAACCGGGTTGAGAACTTAGGTTTTGAATTGCATCGAGTGCTTCGGTCAATGGATTTTTTAAAAGAGGCGCCACTATGCCACTACGAATGGGAAGATTACAGGGATAATTTTAAGCATGAAAATTTTACAGACCTTGATTTACTTATTATTAAAGAAGCGATAGATGAAGCAGTTCATGAGTATTTTACGGGAATTGATGATGTTGTATAAAGAGACAAACCGGGAGGGATAAGATGAGTAGAGGGAGATACCGATTTGTTAATGCTACAAAGCGTTATGATACCGTGCTTGACCATTTAGTAAGTATTATGGACGAGCCATTATTGGCCGTTACTAATATTGTTTATGTATGTGGGGGCCGACCGGAGGCCTATGCTTTGGCCGTATTAATTGAGGGGCTTACGGATTACTATCACCCAAAGTTTTATAGGCAATCAAATAGTGAAGACAGACTATTGGCCGCCCGAGATAGAGGATTTCAACGGTTGTTAATATCAAATCGGTTTATGTGTCGTTTGTGGTACGATTTCAATATCGTGGATACTCTATTTCGTCGAGTGTCTCGATTATTAGGGTTAACGATTCAGTCGATCGGACGGCGGCGGCTAATGATTATAGACGCATCTCTTAGAGATGATCGGTTGGAAGGATGCGGCCACCACCCTTATTATCCGGGTGTGGGTGAATATGTGGATGTGACCCGACTGGATTTTAACGAGATTGGGTTTAAGGTATTAAGGGATATAAACGATATTAGGGCGAAGCGTAAGCTAGTACCGATTACTCCTAGAATGGTAGAGGAAGAAAAAGAACGGTTTTTTAAACAATTGCAGACCGGAGATTTCATGACGATGGAACAGACTTGTTTTTCAACATCTGATGAGCATCTCGGTAAAATTTTAAAGGCCGAAATGGGATATATTAAAAGAACAAAAAAACAAGAGGATGACTTAAAACAAGAGGACGATTTAAGCTGGCTATAAGGCCATAATAAAATAGTTAATAGTATAATAGGAGGATGAAGTATGAAGTATGAATTAAGGGCGCATCAAAAGGAATTTGTCGAATTTTTCAATAAGTCAAGATTCTCCGGCCAATTGGCCTATCATGAGATGGGGCTGGGGAAGACTTTGACGGCGTTACACATTAGTTTAAAATATACCCAAGTACTGAAGGATCGTGGAGTAAGCGACGACCCGAAGGTTTTAATACTATGTCCGAAGATTATTGAGTCGGTATGGTGTGAGCATATCGGGGACTTTATGCCCGATTCGGCGGATCGGTTTATCATACTCCCATACTCCCAATTAAAGAATGCTAGGGATATTCCAAGGCATAATGATTTTAGATTCGTTATCCTCGATGAGTTTCATTATTTGAGAAATACAGGGACGCAGAGGCTGGGATTCTTTACTGATTTGCTGAATGAACTGCACTGGTCGGAAGGTGGTTTTCAATTCGGGCGATATATAGGGTTGACGGGTACGCCGCTGGTGAACTCGGGTGCTGATTTGTTCAGTGCTTTTAATCTTTTCACGGCGAAAAACGCACTCGAAGCGGCCAATAATATTTCGTCGGAGAATCGACAGTACCAATGGAAGAATGCGTTCACCAATAGATATAAAACCCACTTTGGCGTTAAGTATGAGGGAGTGCGGAATAAGAAGAAGTTGGTGGAATTAACTTCACCGTTCATTCATCATAAACGCCTGGCCGAATGTGTGGATATGCCGGAGATGAGTGTGAATCATATTGATTTGAAACTTAGAGATGACGACCTCTTACAGGATGTTGATATCAATTCGCCCGATGCTTATATGTCGGTATTGGAGGCATTGTCTCGGGCAAAGACTCCTCATCTTATCAAGCGGATTAAAGACTTCTTGGAGACCGGGGAGCAGTGTGTGGTGTTCTCAATGCATAAAGAGGCCATACATCAATTGGCCAAGGATGTTGAGGGTGTTGGGATTATAACGGGTGGGATATCGTCCGAAGAGAGGACTGCGACGATTAAGGCCTTTAAGGATGGGAAGATTAGGGTTATCGCCATGACCTACGCTTGTGGTGCGGAAGGATTGAACCTGCAACACTGCAGGTATGCCTTTTACCACTCCTATCCGTGGACCTATGCCCAATTTGAACAGGCCAAGGCCCGTATCCATAGGCCGGGACAAAAGAATAAAACGATTCATTATATTATTATAAGTGGTAAAAATGACTTGGGTATATTAAGCACGGTGATGAAAAAACGAAGGAATATGGAGTATTTTAAGGAAAATATATAGCTTGACAAACCTTGCAGTTTGGTGTAAGGTGGTATTAATAGGAGGATGAAGATATGAATGAGAATAGAGAAAAACAATTAGAACAGATCATTGCCAAGATTAAATCATTTAAAAGACAGGATAACGCCAAGAGAGGATTATTTTCTGCCTCGGCGACTGACAGATGGTTGGCCTGCCCGAAGTCGGCAGTTTTGGGCCAAAACGCCCCAAAAACCGATACTAAGTATTCTCTAGAGGGCCGTTTGGCCCATGCTGTTTGTGAGGCCGTTTATAATTATCAACATCACGGCGTACCTTATTCGGCCGAACTGAACAGGGAACTCGGTGGCCTGGAGGATTTTGGCGAGACTATGGAGGATTATGCCAAAAAATATCTCACTAAAATAATGGACACTATAGTCAAAGGGACGTTAGGCGATATCCTCTATATGGATGTGGAAAAATACCTATATGCGGACGATGTTCGGGATGAGACACGATTTGGTGGGATTGCGGATTTTATAGCGATCGGAACCCGTGGAGCGATGATTATTGATTATAAATACGGTGTTTATAACGCTGTAGGGGCAAAGGCCCCGCAGTTGTTAACTTATCTTACGGCCTTAAAGGATATTAAAATTGAGAAATATAGATTTATTGCCGGTGTATATCAACCTAGGATTAGGCCGGATAATTTGGAATTTCATACTTATGATCGTGATGATCTCGTCGTCCATTATGCTAAAATGGTTGAGGCCCGGGATAGAAAAGATTCGGCCGAATTAAAAACAGGTAGTCATTGTAAATGGTGTCCTCTTAAAAGGACGAATGACCAGGCCTTAAAATGTCCGGCCATAGACAAGAAGCAGACGACTGAGTTAACGGGTGCGATGTTTAAGGCCATGGGTATAATCGAAGAGTCTCGCAAGGAGAGGCCTAAGGATTCGATACTGAAGGAGTTTTTCGAACTCCTGCCTATCATCGATAGGTATCGAAAGGTGTTTGAGGAGGAGTTGAAAGAGAGACTGGGTACAGGGGAGAAGATTGACGGTTTTGCTTTAACATCTCGACCCGGACGGAGAAAGTGGGCCGGATCGGTTGAGGATTTGAGGGATCGTTTACTATCGGCATTCCCCAAACTCGCAAAACGAGGTGTAACGAGGGAGTCGTTGAAGACGATTACGGATATTGAGAAAATTATCGGCAAGGGTAAACTCGATGGGTTTACGGAAGTCGGTGAGGATAAAGAGATATTGAAAGTTATTGATGAGGTCAACATCAACGAGGATGAGATAAATACATTAATGAATAGTTTAAAAGATTAATAGGAGGATTTTATGAGTAAGAAACAGAAAGATTTTTTTAGAGGTAAAGATTGGACTTTGAAAGGGAGAATTTTATTTCCTAAAGTGTTCAAGGCCGAGGTTGGCGAGTACAGTAATAAGGCCAGGTTTTCGGTTCAGTTTTTTTGGGAACGGGGGGATGAGAAGAACAAAGAGGCATTAAAAGAAATGCTGACGATGATGAAGGCCTATCAGGAGGAATTTCACCCCGGCCATAAGAATTTTATAATCCCGATTAAAGACTATGATACTTATCGGAAGAAAGACGGGAATCAAGCGGCAGACTATTTGGAGGGTTGTAGGTGGATTAATCCGACTAGTGGTGAAGATTTCCCACCGGCAGTATTTGACCATCAGAAGAAGAGGATGTCGGAGAATGACGCTAGTCAATTCACGAATGGACGAAACGCCTTGGTGAATGTGTCGTTGTTTGGTTATGAGGTTAAAGGCAACACGGGTTGTGCGATCAATCTAAGGGCGTTAATCCTTATGCCGGGTGGTGATCCGATTGGCGGAGCTACGGTCAATCCCGATGTGTTGTTTAAGGGCCTCGAGGAAGAGATTAAAGAGGCGGAAAGTGCGAATGTGGACGTTGTCATGGACAGTATCCAAATATGAAATAGTGTTTCCCCGTTTAAACGGGGATGAACCGAGGAGGAAATATGTATAAGTTGACTTTGGAATTTAAAACGAAAGAAGAACTCTTGGCCTATTTGGGCCAAGAGGAGGCCCCGGCCGGGAAACGGGGAAAGACCAAGAGTAAGCGGAATATCTACCCGAAAGTTGAAGTTAAGGCCCCGAAGGTTGAGGCCCCGAAAGTGGAGGATACTCCGAAGGTAGAAGTGCCGGTAGAGGAACCGAAAGTTGAGGTATCACCCGACAAGGGTACGCCGGATCATGATAAGGCCACATCCATGCTGTACGGCCTTATTAGGGATATCCAAACCGAGGCCGGAACGGATAGGGCCAAGGCCTTAGCAGTGCAGGTGAAAGAAGGTTTGGGAGTCGGGACTAAACCCGTGGCCGAATTGCCTACGGCCACGATCACGAAGGTATATGATCAGATCAAACATTTGTATGAAACAGATAACGGAAACACGGATGTTGCGAATATTGTCTGATTATATCTTCGGCCCATTTGTTTTTATAGGAGAGGTCTATCGTGTAGCTGATAATATGCTAGGCGATAGGCCAATTCTTATCTTTCGTTGGGCCGTGTGGTGGATTTTATGGTTCACCTGGCCGTTAGGCCCTTTGGGGGACGATATCGTGAGGTGGACACATCAATTTTTATTTTGATCTTGAAACTCGATCGCAGGCGGATTTAAAGAAGGTCGGTAGGGTGAACTATTTCGCCGACCCGTCCACCGAGATCACTCTCTTTTGTTGGGCCGTGGACTATGGAAAGATTAATTATTGGTATTTGGGCCAACCGATTCCCGATATGTTGATAGCACTATTAACGAGGAGGGAGTCGTTTACAAAGGTGGCCCACAATATTCTATTTGACCTCTCGGCGGTGAAACGGTTTGCCGATATGCATGGGTTAACATTGGCCAAACATTGGTCTGATCTAGATTCCTGCAGTGACACTATGGCCTTAGGTGACTACTACCGCTATGGTTCCTCGTTAGATGATGTATCTTCCCATCTCGGGATAGGGAAGAAAAACGCTAAAGGGCAGAGATTAATGAAGAAGCAAGCCAGGCCCAATAGGAAGTCGGGGGAGTTTGTGTGCTTAGATGAGGACGAGAAGGTGGATTTTATTAAGTATGGAATGGAGGATGTAAAACTCTGTCAGACAATCCATAAACGGTGCGGCCCACTACCCTCTCGAGAACAGGCCCTATGGAAATGGACGGCCCGACAGAATATGGTCGGATTAACGGTCGATACCGATCTTCTGCAGGTTATGGACGACATTGTGGAGTATAATAGGCGAGTGCTTACGCATGAGTTTCAACAAATCGTTAAGGGTAAGATCAATACGATTAACTCCCCGAAGCTGAAACAGGTTTTTAGCAAGTACTATCCTTATTGTGACAATCTTCAGGCCCCGACGATTAAAAAGATGCTGGCCGATCGAAGGGTTGTCCCCTCAATAGTACGGCGACTCTTACAGATTAAAGCACTTATGTCTTCGACTTCATTACAGAAAGTTTCGACTGCATTGGGTTTGGCCCATGACGGGAAACTCTTTGATAATTTCCACTATCATTCTGCTGTCACAAAGCGATGGAGTGGTAAGGGAGTACAAATTCATAACTTCCCACGGTCGAATTATGTTGAAGGTGATCTCGATCCTGAAGACCCCGAATTTGTCGATAAGGCCCGACTCTTGGGAGAAGAAGGGTTGATAGGTCTAGACTGGGTTAAGAACAACCTCCGTCGAATATGGACGGCCCCGAGTGGATATAGGATTATCTGTTCGGACTATTCCAAGATCGAACCCGTTGTGTTGTTTTGGTTATCAGGCCAAGGCCGTGTTCCGGGGAATTGGTATGAACAGGTGGCCGGCACGATCTACGGTGTTTCGCCTTTTGATATTAAGAAGGACTCTTTTGAACGGCATTTAGGGAAGACGGCGGCATTATCGTGTGGTTATGGAGTTGGGCCGGATAAATTTAGGGATTCTGCTTTTAGGGCCGGGCTTGATATCTCTCAAGAGTTGGCCAAAAAAGCGATTATGGGCCACGGCCAAATTCATCCTAAGATTCTCTCTTTTCGTCAACGCTTAATGGAGGTGTTTTCCGAAGTGTATCATACAGGTGTGCATGACACACTTAGTGACGGACTTTTAAGAATAGAGAAGCATAAAGGAGTCGGGAATCGGTCGGATATCCACATAATCCTGCCATCCGGAGGCCGTTTGTTTTATAGGGGCGTTATGTATGAGTCGGGAGATAATGGGAGCGAAATGACCCATTTAACGGCCAAATACGGTAGGGTTAAGTTATGGAGTGGACTGCTTACGGAGAATGTTGTCTCGGCCACGGCGAGAGAGATTTTGGCCTCGGCGGTATTACGATTGGAAGAACACGGATTTAATGTTATCTGTTCGGTACATGATGAGATTTGGGCGTTGGAAAAATATGACGAATCGTCATTTGATGATAGACTAGAGTCCTTCAAGTGGATTATGGAAGCGGTTCCCGGTTGGGCGAGAGGCCTGACCGAGTGTAAGAGTGAGATGGTGTGGGGCCGGAGGTATAGAAAATAATGGGTGGTAAAATGTCACGAACGAAAGGGCATAGCTTTGAAAGGAAGATCGCTAACGACCTTAAAAAGTTTTTCCCTATGGCCCGTCGTCAACTTGAGTATCAGGCCGATGTGGTTTGCGGTGTGGATATCGCCGAGACCGGTCGATTTAAAATTCAGTGTAAATGTAAAAAGTCTTATGCATCCGTCAATACGATTGACGAGGTGGAATGTCAAAATAATGACGACATACCGCTGTTAGTCACTAAGGCCGATAGGAAACCGGAGATGGTTGTAATGCGCTGGAAAGACTTCCTTGAACTCCTTGATACCCTCGGTTAAAACAGACTACTATCGTTGGGTACTGTTTTATTTTCAAACTGTATTGATTTTGACTCCCTTGCCGTTTTAAGATTGGTGTTTCCATTTTATGTTGAAGTTGAAAGCACTCCCCATTATTGGCGGCTCGAAAGTATCGCCTGATTTTAAGACCGGAAAGTTCCGGGACTATGAGGAGATGTACCGGCTTAAGGCGGACGGTAAGCTGTCGGGAACGGATGTCGGACTCCCTTGCAGGCATAACCGCTTAGTGATTATAGATGTCGATGCTCCGTCGGATCAACATAAGCATGACGGCAGACAGTGGGTTAAGGATAACGAAGACAAATACCCCGAGTTGTTTCAAACCTATCGGGTTGAGACACCGTCGGGAGGGTGTCATTTTTATTTTAAACTCCCGATTCATTTTGACGAGATTCTTTTCTTTCCGCCTAAGTCCCTAGCTCCCGGAGTGGATGTGAAGTGGAACGGTTATGTTGTTGCTCCACCTACGAAAGATTATAGGCCTATTGGAGTTATTAAAGACATCCTCGAGATCACTCCTAATATTATGGAGTTATTGGATCGGGATGATCGTCCTGTTTCCACGACTTCGGATAATTTCCATGTGAATGTTCCGATATCGTTGGAGAAAGGGCAGGCATTATTATCGAAACTAAAGGTGATCATGCCGACGGTTAAGCTGGATCGTGATGATTGGATTAAGGGTGTATTCTCGATAACTTCTGCGATTGATAACGAAGAGTTGAGGGAGGAGTGTATCTTTGCTTTCACTCGAAATAAGGCCTATGTGGATGGGGATGAGGATAGGGCCTTGGCGATTTCGCAGAAAAGTGATCCGCACGGTAACATTGGCCCCGGGACTATACTAAAAATGGTGGAGGATTGGCTTCCGACGAAGGCAGAAGTGTCGGGAACGCCGAAGATGAACTTGGGGGATATCTACGCCCATCCCGACCTCTATACGGTTCAGAAAAATAATGCCACCTATATTGTACCGACGGAGTCTAACGCATCGGTGATACTATCTATCCTCTTCCCCCATGGGTATGTTAAAAACCCCCATGCTGTAGGCAGTAATGTTCTTTATTTCGATACCCGTTTTGATCGGGAGATTGTTAAGTCGGCCGGGCAGGAGATTTATTCTCGAGAAGAATTGGTTCCCAAGTGCATTCGATTTTTTCAACAAGACTTGAAGATGAGTCAATTTAAGTCGGGCGTTATTGAAATGGGACTCAACATTATCTTCCAAGATCGGCGGATTGATCCTCTCCGATATAAGGCCAAGACGGTTAAGTGGGATGGTGTTCGTCGAATATCCCGATTCTTTACCGACTACTACCCCTGTAAACACGATAATGAAAAATATTTACAAGCGGCCAGTCTGACTCTTTGGCGATCTTTAATCTATCGGGTGGTTGAACCGGGTATAAAGAGTGATGAGGTTGTGGTGTTAATCGGTAAGGAAGGACTCTTTAAATCCACTGTAGTCTCTAAAATCGCTTGTGGGTACGCCTATGGATGTGGGGAACGAAATGCTTTCAAGGATCGAGACCCTCTTCTTAATATGCATAAGAGTGCAGTCGTAGAACTCGAAGAGATGGTTCCTTTAATTAAATGCGATGCCGATACGGCCAAAGGATATATTACCCGTTCCGAAGATCGAGTTCGGGAGATGTTTGGGCGAAAAGGCCGTGGGACACCGAGGAGCTTTATTATGGTCGGTACGAGTAACCGGCAAACTCTCTTTAACTCGATCCACGGCATCCGTCGCTATATCCCCCTTATCGTTAAAAATCAACAACATGATATGTTTCGTATTGAAGAAGACATAGATCAGTTCTACGCCGAGGCCTATCATGATTATGTCCATAAACAACCCCATTTCGGACTCATTACCGATGATTTCCGAAGGGCAACCGTTATGAAACATATGGCGACTGATACATTGGCCAACTCTGTTAAGAAATATATTAAGGATAAACCCATCGTTAGCACGGTTGATCTCTTTACATCGTTACGATTAGGAGGGTTGACAGGTACTAAAGACGCAGAGGCGATGGACGCTCCACTATCCGAAATCCTATCTCAACTTGATTGGATAAAAGACGAGGTCGGCAACTGGAAGAATCCTAATAAGGTTGAAGTCAATCCGGACGACCTCTCGTCTTGGCTATGATTGCCCCTGCAATTCGTCTTGTCTTTTCATCAATTCTTTAGCGAAGTGGAGATGGCCGGATACAATCGCCATCCTGTTGAGTACTGCATCGAGTTCGTCATTTGTATGTGGTTCCGCACCGCCTGCGAGGAGGATTCCACATATGTTTTGGATATCCCGATCCGCCTTTTTCAAATGTTCCATTAAATGTGTGAGGTTAGTTTGGAAGGTTGCCATATTCTTTTTCCCATATGTCATCCCATGTATCAAGCATAATTGCTTTAGATTTGCACTCAATTTCCCAACAGACATTAGGCCAAAATATACCGCAATTATAATAATTCATTCCTGAATCCAGCAAGACATACAAACCTATACTAAACACGAATGTTACAAAACAGCAGAATATCGTGTCTAGTAGCTTACTCACTGATGGGCCTTATCAACGAATTAAACGCTAGGCAGATTAGGTAGTCTAAGAGTACACACAATCCAATAACTAACGAAAAGGCCAACAGCGAAACTACTGCTTCTTGAATAAAAACTACTGCTTCTTTCATAATGATTACGCCGGTGGGGCGGTTAGGCCGGGGAGTAAAAAGGGAGCATTCGCTACGAGGTCAAACTCCACACCCGAAAAACCCCCGGTCCAACTTTGTGTAAGAATTAGCACATCTCCGCGCAACAAGTTAAAGATTGTAGTGGAGAACCCTGTTGTTACCGTTGCACCTGCAGGAAGTGTCACGAACAAATTATTACGGCCCACAATCACATCATTTCGCTTTTGTTGCAAACTTAAAAACTGTGTGATCCTGTGTGGGTTAGTAATAGATGTGAGATTGAAAGACACATCGCAGTTTTCCAATGCTCCAAAAGAAAGAATATTCTGAGTTGCACCTCCCCGTGTAACTCTAAGAGGACTCAACAAACCCCTATCGCCGGATATCGGGTTGGAAAAAGGTGAGGGGGTCACCCATATATACGCACTAGGAGGTGTTACCGTATAACGCCTATTTTCCGAGTCGATTATTATATCCGAATCCGTGGCAGTTTGCGTTGAAGCACCGTCGCTGTAAGAGAATCTATACACCCTAGGAGACAGCTCAAAACTATAACTCGGCACATAGGCAACCATTGACAAAAGGTGTGGGCCTATAGTACCGAGGCCTATCCCTACAATATTTATAACTCTATCTGTCCTAACAGACACTATTATATAGCTAGTGCTGAAATTGCTATTGCTTTGACTATAATAGTTTTTCTTATAGTAAAACTGACCCGTTGCTCTTTTCATTGCATTTAGCGGAACTCTTAAATGCTGAGTCGTATTGAGTGAAAGGTTCACCTCGAAAATAGCACTATCGGACGCCCCTAAATAAATATAAAGCCAATCGGCCTTTTTGTATTCATCAAACAAATCCTCAGTCATTGTCATTGCACCAAGTGGAATACTGGATTCTCCATTGATACCACCGAAGATTTGAACGGGACGATATTGGGGCGTTAGGTTTGCCAACACCTGCTCAAACATATTCCGCATAAACAGAGGAAGTCCTCGAGTGAGGATGTCCGTCAAATTATTAGTCCCAAATGTTTGCTCCAGGGTTCTGAATATTTGAATGGAAAAAGTACCAACCCTCTCAACACTACCACCCGAGGTTTTGCTCCCGTTAATATAGAACACAACCGTTCCACGATTTGAGTTTGCAACATTCCTTAGTGCAGACTTTAAATCACTGGCCAGAGTAAAGGTTAAAACAACCCGCACCCCTGCAGAGATTGCATTTGCAGAGTTACCGTCTGCTATTGCAGGTAGCACGGTGGTGTTTCCTTGGATGCTCACAGTCAAAGGTGTGTGTATAGTTGTATCGGTTTGTAAAACCAAAGTCATCGTGTCGGGAAGGGTGTCTTCGCTATCAAATACACTAACCCCGTCATTAACCGAAACGATCCTAAGAAATGCGGTCGCGCCTCCGCCACCGCCTGACGGTCGTGATTCGAGGACACCTATCCTACTAAATGCCTCGGCCAAATTCCCGAGGTTTGTATCAACTCTGTGCTGGAGCGTCCCCTCGTGCTGATAGGCATTACTCGACCAATATGCCAAGACTCCTCTGAGTATGTTTTGATTCGTTTGATCCGGCGTAAACTCAACGAGTAAATCTATGTAATAAAGGAAATGCCCGGTGCTAATATCGTCATCAATCTGCGCCAAGGTTTTGTGGACGAATCCACTGCCTCCGGCGGCGGTTACTGTGAATGTATCGTCTCCCCGATCGAAGGTTATCCCCCCAACTGGGGTTGATCCCAACCGCGCCTCTGCGGTTGCCAAGTCCCTGTTATCCAATTGTGATTGTGTAAACAGGCGATAGAGCCGCATGGGATAGAGTGCATATCGGAGCGTCTCCGATGCCCTTGCGTCTCCGATGATATTGTTTCGATTTAAAATTCGGATGGGGTGCCTCGGGAACGAGGCTGCATCAACTTGATAGTTACCCTCTGAATCAAGCACGGCATCGCCTATCGCCAGATAAATGTGGTGATTAGCGTCTACAAAAGTATCGCCCGGAGGCCCCCAGCCGTAAGTCCAAGCGTCCGTTCCGGTGACGGCGATGCTCGCAATACCTCCGCCTGCCGACCTTTTTGTGACCGTAAATGTGTATCGACCGGGTGTAAAATTTGAAAATGTCGGTGTAACGGCATCTGCCGCCGTCCAGAATGCGACTTTGACAGAATCGCTGTCGGAAGTCTCTGCTCTGAGGTCGGAGACTTCGTCGCTCACACTATCAATTACTGCAGAGGCGTCGTGGAGATAGGGTTCGCCGATTGTTACAGGGGATCGTGACGGCCCGGCACCGATATTATCAAGATCAAAAACTCCATGGAGGTCGCAGGCATAAATGTCTGTTTGATTTCGTGCGACCAGATCGCCGCTTGAGTTTACGGCCTGTGACGGTATTCCACGAAAAACGCCGAGCGGATCGTAGGGATAAGTCCAGGGGTTCCGCTCGCCACGTTGAGGAGGCAGGGCCAACATGATGATGCCGTTTTTGATATCAAAACTAAGGGGCGTCGTTGATGCACCTTGAAACAGGGCCACGATGGACGATCGTGTCGGGCGATTGCTCTGTGCCGAACCGTCGCCCCGTTCCACGGCCTTATATATTGTGACCGTGGCAGGGTGCTTTTCAATAACCGTGTTTTCAAGTCGGTCAATGTCGTCTGCGTTTTCCTGAACCTTTCGCCCGGTGATAACCTCCTCATCGTGAGGGATCAGTCTCAAGTTGTTATCGGAGTCAAATGTGATAAGCGAGTCCGGCGTTGGAGGTATCGTCCCACCGGCGGCGTTTCCCGTCTCCGGGTCAACGATTTTGATTGATGAGTCGAGGTCGTGTTGTTGTTGTTTGTCTATATTGGTCAGCTTGTCAAAGGCATCTTCGTGAACTTCGGCGAAGAATGCACTCTGGTTTTTAATCGATGTCTGCTGATCCACGGGATAGACTTGTCTCGCCTCGAGTGTATATCCGATCCTGAGGTTCGCTGTGTTTTCAATTGTTGAGGCCACTGTGGAATATTCACGGCCCGGGACGAATTTTAACTGAATAATGTCTCCGGTACTGAGGAGGGTCACATCAAAATCAGTACCGAGTACCAGGGGGAACCGTGTCCCGTCGGAATCCTTAATGATTGTTACTTGCAGGAGGTCGGCGGACGGAACGGATAGGTTTGTAGCAAAACGCCCGTTGGGGCCGTCGCCCTGAACGACTCGCCCGACAAAGACTCTATAGTCAGCTGGTACAGTCATATCTCTATATTAAGGGCCTGGGATTGATTCCACAAGGGTATTAATACTTGACTAGTCCTGTTCCCTATCTCTGCCGATAACAATTGAGCGCCATGCCCCTTCCATCACATTATCAGGCTCCTGTTCGCCGGTAATTAGCCAGTCGTGTAGATACTCGGCGGTCTGCCATGTTTGCCGGGTCGGCAATGCACCAAAATATCCAACCGTCATAACAAGGCCCTTAACATCTTTTCGTTCTATTTCGTCCTTTTCGCCGCTTGCTAATTTCGTTAAGAACTTCCCTGAACGAACTAGGGACTCACCTCCGTCTGCCGCAGGTGTAATAGAGTATCCATAATCCCCGAGGACGCCGCCGGCAACATCTCGCACGAGGATCATTCCTTGAAGTGGAAACAGTAATTGCTTGCGTACAAACCACCCCAAATAATCCTCGTCGTCGTCGGGGCCTCTTCCCAGGATGAGGTCGTCCAGCACCGCAGGGATGAACCAGGCCCATAGCATTGTACTAAACAGCTTCCGGTAGTCCTTCTCCGATATAAACTGATTTGTCGCTTCCATATAGCGATTTATCTGTACGGAGAAGAAGCTGTAAAACTGGGTGAACAGCTTCTCGGCCTCACTCCCCCGTTGGACTCTGGCGAGGTCTTTTATGGCCCCACCCCCCTGGGTCACTCTTACAACGCTATCTGCGTAATCAATCGCCGCCTGTTCGTCCCCGGCCTCTATGTTTTCCACGTTCCCATCCATGGCCTTGGAATACGCTCCCATCCACGAGGGAATAGATACGGCCATATCCATTAGCCCGATATGGGCAAAATATGAGATCGTTTTATCTGCAGTGTAGACATCAACAACGCCTTTCACCCCCGGGGCCGTTCCTGCAACACCAATCTTCTGGACTGCGTCCTTTATATCTCGGTCATGTGTGGATTGCCTTTCTTTCATAAAGGTCGATCGGGAGGATATGAAGTCCCAAGAATCTTTAATGCGTTTATACGATGTGATGGACTGAACGCCCTTGAGGGCATATTTCTCTCCGATCTCATTAATCGTCTGGGTGTATCCTGAGAATTGAACCACACCGGTTGTGGCCTTCCATCCCATATTGACTACTGTGGAACCCATCCTCAATCTTTTAAATATTCCTGCGGCAAACCCCGTGCCGTTATCTTCTCTTCGGTCTGATGCTATTGCTGATAGCCATGGGTTGAGTTCCCGATACATTTCCTTCCCTGCGGCGGACTCGATGGCCTCTCTAACGGCAGGTCTTGCCAGTATTTTTGAGACGTTGATAACGGCCCGGCGGTGAGTGAGGTCGTGGATAACGGCGGACAGGTGCTTCGTTAGCCCGTCAAGTTGGAGGATGAGCGGCTTGCCCCCGGTGTTCGTTCGGGCCTTTGTAAACCCGTGCTTTGTCATTGCCCGGCTCCACTGGCCCCCGAACATTTCCTGAACCGATGCGGCCTCTTCTAATTGAAACTGTCTGTGCGACCTGTCTGTATCAAAGGACACGGGGTAATAGCCGCCCCTGAATGTTCCGAATTTTGTCTCCACGGGGGCGACTTCTACTTTTGGTGGTGCCAGACCGTTTAGGGCCTCTTCCTGTTCCTTTATGGCGGGCCAAAAGCTATCTATATGCTCCCAGATATTTTGAACAGTTTCCCAGTCTCTCTGATCGAGATGGTCAAGTATTGCCTCAACCTGTTCCTCCGTCCAATTCTCTCCACGGAGGAGTGCTTCCCTGTTGTATTCGTTGCCCCAGTTTAGGGCCACTGTCATAATGTTTGACTTGGTCATCTCGCTTTCGATTTCAGGGATGTAAATTTTGTTGTAATTAAAGAAGGCCCTTTCCTTCTTGGTATAGGCAGAGAAGATATCCTTCAGGGACTTGATGGTCTTATTCATCAGTTCCATCTCGGCGTTTTCGGCATCGGCAAACGGTTGGAATAGATATTGCCATGTGGCCCCATTGGGTTTGAATCCGTCGAGCCTCCTGAAGAGAAACTCCATCTTGGTATGGGCGGCGAAATAGCCCTTGACCGATTTCTTGAGCTTATCCCAGTAACCCGGGGCATACTTGTGTGGTTCGCCCTTGGTCTTATGATGGGCCTCAATACTTGAGACGATTATATCCTCTGCGTTTTGAAGGTCTCGTTTTTCTTTCTCTGCGATCAATTCATTCTTCGTCCTTGCCAAGTGACTGATTTGCTTGACGGTATCCCGGATGTCTTCAAGTTCGGAAACCGATGTTTCTTTGTAATGTTGCTTCTGTGCTTCCATGAGGAGTTTGTCGGGAATATCGAC
>MKWU01003741.1_pt1 | contig 19354 bp, 16 predicted proteins | sample 809101 | NCBI WGS metagenome assembly MKWU01 (sample SAMN05860141, study PRJNA318959) | sponge metagenome | host: Aplysina aerophoba | place: Slovenia: Piran, Adriatic Sea, Gulf of Piran | collected 2013-05-07
CACGCTCTCGAGCCGGGCCCGCTCCCGCGCGATCCCCTCCACCCGGCGGTGATCGGCGAGCACCTCCGGATCCGCGAGCAGGCGCGTCAGCTCGTCGAAGCGCGCCTCGACCTCCGCGAGCCGCTCAAGCATCGGTCGCGCCCGCCTTCCCGCTCGCCGCGATCGCGGCGCCGAGAGCGTCGAGCAGGCCGTCGAGATCGAGCGTGCGCTCGTCCCCGGCGGCCTGAAGCGGCTTGAGCTGGACGACCGCCGATGCCGCCTCCGTCTCGCCCGCGATGACGGCGTAGCCCGCACCCAGCCGTCCGGCGGTGCGTAGCTGCGCGCGCAGCGAGCGGAGCGGGCTCGCCCCGCGCACGGTGAGGCCCGCGCGGCGCAGGGCGCCGGCGACGCGCATCGACCACGCCGTGCCCTGCTCGCCGATCGCCACCATGACGACGCCCGGAGCGGTCTCGCGGGGCTCCTCGATCCCCTGCTTCCGGAGGTTCCGGATGATGCGCTCGATGCCGGTCGCAAACCCGGTGCCCGGCGTCGGCGGGCCGCCGAGCAGCTCCATGAGCCCGTCGTAGCGCCCGCCCGCCCCCACGGTCGACTGCCCGCCGCCGCCCCGTGGCTCGAACTCCCACACCGTGTGCGCGTAGTAGTCGAGGCCGCGCACGATCCGGGGGTCGACCTCGTACTCGATCCCCAGTGCACCGAGCAGCCGGCGCACCTCGGTGAAGTGCGCGCGGTCCTCCGGCGCGAGCGCGTCCAGGATCGAGGGGATGCTCTGGAGCGCCGGGTGCTCCGCGTCGGCCTTGGAGTCGAGCACACGCAACACGTTCGTGGCGAGTCGCCGCTGCGAGTCAGGGGAGAGCGTCGACGCGTGCGGCTCCAGGTGGTCGCGAAGCGTCTCCTCGTAGCGGCGCCGCGACTCCTTCGTGCCGATCGAATTGATGCGGAGCGTGAGGTCGCCGAGGCCGAGCTCACCGTGGAGCGCCCGCTGCATCTCGATCATCTCGACGTCGGCCGCCGGGGAGGGATCGCCGATGAGCTCCACGCCGAACTGCCAGAGCTGACGGTAGCGGCCCGCCTGCGGCCGGTCGTAGCGGAACATCGGTCCGAAGTAGGCGAGACGTACCGGCTGCGGGCGACTCGCCATCCCGTGCTCGAGGTACGCGCGGCAGACGGAGGCCGTGGCCTCCGGTCGCAGGGCGAGCCGCCCGCCGCCCCGGTCTTCGAAGAGGTACATCTCCTTCTGCGCGAGGTCGCTCTCCGCGCCGACCGAGCGCAGGAAGACCCGCTCGTCCTCCACGATCGGCGTCTCGATGAAGCCGTAGCCGTAGCCATGCGCCACGCGCTCGCAGGCCGTGCGCACACGACGCCACAGCGGCTCGTCCTCGGGCAGGAGATCGTGCATACCGCGCGGAGACTGCAGATCGGGCATGCCGTCGATCCTACGGGCGCGTACACACCGGCGCACGGCACACGCGCGCGGAGGCCGGGACGCGCTCTGCGCGCATGCTAGTCTGGGGAGAGCGTCGAGAACCCGAGCGGGCCCGGAGGAGCAGCCGGAGTGGTCGTCTCCGAGCACCCCCCTGCCGGCACCGAGCGCCTCTTCGAATCCCTCGGGGAGTACCTCCCGCCGACACGCGTCGACGAGGTGCGTGCCGCCCTCGCCTTCGCCATCGATGCCCACGAGGGCCAGAGCCGGCGATCCGGGGACCCGTACATCACCCACCCCGTGGCGGTCGCAGGCCTGGTCGCCGAACTCCGGATGGACGCGCAATCGGTGAAGGCCGCCCTCCTCCACGACGTCATCGAGGACTGCGGAGTGACAGCGAAGCAGATTCGCGAGCGTTTCGGGCGCGATGTCGCCACGCTCGTCGAGGGCGCGACGAAGATCGAGCACATCCCGCAGCCCGGGCGCCGCCGCCTCGACAGCGCCGACGCGGAGACGCTCCGGAAGATGCTTCTCGCGATGGCGGAGGATGTGCGCGTCGTCATCATCAAGATCGCCGATCGACTCCACAACATGCGGACGCTCGAGCACCTCCCCGCCGGCCGCCGCGAGGCGATCGCGCGGGAGACGATGGACATCTACGCCCCGCTCGCCGGACGGCTCGGGATCTGGCAGATGCGCTGGCAGCTCGAGGATCTCGCATTCAGGTTTCTCGATCCGGAGGGCTATCGCCGCGTGGCGGCAATGGTCGCCTCGCGCCGTCAGGAGCGGGAACGCTTCGTGCGAGGCGTCGTGACGGAGCTAGAGGGAGCGCTGGAGGCGGCGAGCATCGCGGCCGACGTCTCGGGTCGGGTCAAGCACCTGCGCTCGATCCACGACAAGGTGCGCCGCTACCAGTCGGAAGGGAAGAGCTTCGACCAGATTCACGATCTCATCGCGGTGCGCGTGCTCGTGCCGGAGGTGGCGGACTGCTACGCGGCGCTCGGCGTCATTCACCAGCTCTGGCGTCCCATCCCCGGGTCGTTCGACGACTACGTTGCGAACCCCAAGGAGTCCCTCTACCAGTCGCTGCACACCTCCGTGATGGGTCCGGAGACGCACGCGTTCGAAGTGCAGATCCGCACGCACGAGATGCACGACGTGGCCGAGTACGGCGTCGCCGCTCACTGGCGCTACAAGGAGGAGCCGCGCAGCCGCCGGGACGAGCGCGACGAGGAGCGGATGTCGTGGCTGCGCCACCTGCTCGAGTGGCAGCGGGAGTCATCGGGTGCCGAGGACTTCCTGGAGTCGGTGAAGACCGACGTCTTCCGCGACCAGGTCTTCGTCTACACCCCGCGAGGCGACGTCCGCGTGCTTCCGGCCGGGAGTACGCCCATCGACTTCGCCTTCCGCATCCACACAGACCTCGGCATCCACTGCATCGGCGCCACGCTCAACGGCCACGTCGTGCCGCTCAACACCAAGCTCTCCAACGGCGATGTCGTTCACATCGTGCGCGGGCGCGGGGAGCGCGGCCCGTCCCGGGACTGGCTCAACCCGGCGCTCGGCTACGTCGGCTCGTCGAACGCACGTCAGAAGGTGCGGCAGTGGTTCCGCCGGCAGGAGCGCCACGAGAACATCAGGCGCGGGAGCGACCAGCTCGAGCTGGAGCAGCGCCGACTCGGCCTCAGCAGCGTCCCCGCCGACCTCGTCGCGCAGCTGGGCTTCGACGGTGCCGACGAGATGCTCGAGGCGATCGGCTACGGGGGAGTCTCCACCGAGCTCCTGGCGGAGAAGCTGGTCGAGCACGTGGCGCCCTCTCGACCCGCGCAGCCGAGCCGAGACGACGCGCCGACCGTCCGCGTGTATGGCACGGTCGGCCGCCGGGCGACCCTCGCCGGCTGCTGCCGGCCCGCTCCGCCCGATCCGATCGTCCGCTTTCCGCCGCCCCGCCCCCCCCGGCTGCGGCCGGCCGGCTCCGCCCGACCCGATCGTCGGCTTCGCCACGCGCTCGCGGGGCGTGACGGTTCACCGGCACGACTGCCGATCGGTGGCGCGACGCGAGGAGCCGGAGCGCTACATCGAATGCGACTGGGAGCCCGCCGCCGTCCGCTACTCCGCGAGCATCGAGGTCCACGCATGGGACCGCGTCGGCCTCCTTCGCGACATCAGCACCATCGCCGCCGCGGCCGGCGTCAACATGGTCGAGGTGAGGACAGAGGAGCAGCCCGACCGCACGACCATCGTCCACCTCCGGCTCGAGACGAAGGGAGGCGCGGAGTTCGCACAGCTCCTGCAGCAGCTGGACAGCGTGCGCGGCGTCGTCTCCGTCCGTCGAGCGGACGCCTGACAGGCGTCGGGCACCAGGAACGGCGCTCACGCGAACGAAGCGCTGCGGGATACCGCTGATGGCGGCCCGCGCTCCTTGCGAGCATTTCTTCGCGCTCCGTACACTCCGGGCGGCGCCCTCGTAGCTCAGCGGATAGAGCACCGGCCTCCGGAGCCGGGTGCGCAGGTTCGAGTCCTGCCGAGGGTACCAATCGGCACCACGTCGAGCGCCATCGATCCCGGGCTGCGGCCGCAGCGCGCTGCCGGGGCCTGCGGCGTCGCGCCGTCGACCGCGAACCGCGCGGAGCCGGAGAGAGCACGGGACCCCGCAGGCACGTCGGCGTACGGATCGGCGGCCTCCCTGCCGGGCCTCACCTCTCCGACAACCGCTCCCAGAGAGATGCCGCGTACGCCATGCGCTCCTCGATGGCCACCTCAAGCGCCTCGGGCGCCTCGTAGTCGACGCGCCGCGCAAGATAGGCGAACTCGCGCGAGCCGGTCGGCGGGACGGTCAGGTCGCGCGCGTTTCCACGTACCACCCGCAGCGCGCCGATCAGCAGCCTGAGGAAGGAGTAGGACTCCGACAGGCCCGCCGCCTCCGCCGCGGAGATACGCCCGGCCGCGGCGAGTGCCGCGATCGCCGCCATCGTGTTCGTCGTGCGGACCGAGGGGTCGGCGGCCCCGGCGAGGATCTGCAGCCGCTGCACGTAGTACTCGATGTCGACGAGCCCGCCGCGGCTGTACTTCGCGTTGCGGGTGCCCGGCGCGGTCAGCTCGGTCGCCTGCCGCCCGCGGATGCGCAGCAACTCCTCGACGTCGAGCGGCGCGCCCGAGTAGACAAACCCGTCGCGGATGGCCTCGAGTCGCCGCCCGATACCGGCGTCGCCGGCGACGGTGCGCAGCCGCACCAGCGCCATCCGTTCGAACTGCCAGGCATCGCCGGCGGCGGAGTAGTAGCTCCCGCACTGCTCGAGCGAGCTGGCCAGGCTCCCGCTGTCCCCGTACGGGCGCAGGCGCAGGTCGAGCTCGAAGATCCCCTCGCGCGGCGCGCGGATCGCCGTGCGCAGACCCCGCACGAACTCCTCGAACCAGGTCGCGTTCGGAATCGGATCGGCGCCGTCCGACTCCCCCTGCCCCTCGTACACCGTCAGCAGTTCGAGGTCGGATGCGAAGCCGATCTCCCGTCCCCCGAACTTCCCGAGGGCGGCGACCGCCCACCCGCACGGCGCGCCCGACGCGAGGCGCGGGCGCGGCGGGCGCCCCCCCCCCCCGAGCCCGCGCAGGGCGGGCGCGCCGCGCCCCCCCGCCGGGCGCGCCCGCCGCGGGGCGCGGGCGGCGGGGACGCCCCCGCAACGAGTGCTCGGTGAGGGCGGCCGCCTCTCCGACCACGACCCCGGCGAGGTCGGAGAGTTCCCCCGAGAAGTCCGCGAAGGTCGTGCGCCCGATGATGTGGCGCAGATCGATCTGGAAGAGCGCGCGATCCTTGAAGGTATTGAGCGTGGCGATGTCGACGGGCGCCCCGGGGGAGGCCAGGGAGCGGAGCTCGCCGCGCAGCTCGGTCACCGACCTGGAACGCTCCAGCGCCGGGAGGTCGGTAAGGACGGGGAAGAGATGCTCGTGCTGGAGGCGGAGGAAGTCCTCCCACAGGTAGCGGCTCACGCCCAGCGCCGCCGCGAGCGTCGAGAGCACGCTCTCATCCGCCAGCGCCGAGAGCGCCTCGCGTCGCTCGCCATGCGCGAACAGGCGGCGCACGAGGGCGCCGAACTGGCGCAACGCCTGCCCGGGATCGGGCGCGAGCGGCAGCAGCTGCGTGAACTGGCGGATCAGCACCGCCACCGCGCGCAGCTCGTCAAGCCGCGCCGGCTCCACCAGCTTCGAGCCGCCCCGCGTCGTCACCCAGAAGGTGTCGCGGCTCTTGCCATCCTCGGTGCGCACCTCGGCACGCCGCACCGAGATCTCGAGCATCGCCAGCGCGTTCGCGAACTCGAAGAGGAATCCGGGTTCGTCGGCTCCGGCGATCGAGACCACGGTGGTCTCGGGATCCGACGAGGGGTCGACCTCGATCGCCACCGGGTACATCGCGCGAGCCGGGGTCCGGCCGCGAGAAAGCCGGCTGCTGATGCCGTCGATGATCGCCGCCCGCGCCGCCTCGACCTCGCCGCGCTCGATGAGGGTGAACGCCTGCTCGATATCGGGCTGGATCTGCTCCCACGGATCGCGTGACGGTGCGCCCGCCACCACGAAGCGGTCGAGCAGCAAGGCCGCGGGAGCGGGCGAGCGCGATCCGCCCGGCTCCCGTCTCCGGCCCGGCGAACGCGCGGACGGCCCGAAGCGTCGAGGGCGAAGGCGACCGGCCGTCGCAACGGACCGGCGGACGGTGAAGAGGTCGCCCTCAACGATGTCGACACCATGGGCGGTCATCGACCCGGAGATGAGGGCCAGTGCGCCGGGGATGTCGGCTGCGGCGATCGTGATCGCGTAGGCGTCGCCACCCACCGGCCGCGACTCGCCCGCGACGTCTCCCGGCTTTTGGGGCCGCGCGCTCAGCCCCGGCGGCGCCGGGGGTGTCGCCGGCGGCGATCGTGACCGCGTGGGCGCCGCCCCCCCCCGGCCGCGACTCGCCCGCGACGTCTCCCGGCTTGCGGACTCGCGCGATCAGCCCGGGATGCGCGGCGCGCTCCGCGGGCTCGATCGAGGCATACCGCGGCCCGAGCTGGGCGGCGATCTCGTCGGCCCCGAGAGCGTCCGGAGGGTACGTCGGCACGTCGCGTTCGCCGTCTAGCCCGTGGCGGTTCCCGCCATCCCCAGCATGCCGCGCAGCGCCTCAATGCTGCCGAGGTGGCGGTAGGCGTGGATCGCATGGAACTGCACGCAGTAGGCGACGGTGGTCGTGCCCACCTGCGTGCCGTAGAAGTGCTCGCAGGCCTCGTCGAGCGCCGCAGAGTCGAGCGCACGCACCGCCTCGTCGGCCGCGGAGAAGGCATCGCGCGCGTAACCGAGCAGCGGCTCCCGGCCCGGGAAGCGCATGGAGAGGGTCGACTCGTCCTCCATCTGGGAGCCCGCCTCCCGGTGCCCCAGCGTCGACGGGTCGAGACCCCAGTTGGCGGCGACCCGGCGCCCGTGCCAGATCTGAGAACGCGCACCCAGACGCTCCGCCAGAGTCGGCGTTGCCCCGGAGAGACTCGCCTGCGTCACGTCGGCCCACCGCGCGATGTGCCAGAGATGCCAGCCGATGCACGGCGCCGTGCGCCCTCCCGACCGGAAGAGCTCGTGCTCGCCCAGATCCTCGGTGATCTTCCGGAGCAGCGCGTGGGCGGTCGTGACGCGATCCGCGAGCACTATTCCCGTTGCCCCGACGGCGCCCCGAGCGCCTCCCACAGTCGGCCCCCCGCTTCGCCGCGCCCGAGAGTCGCGACCCGGTCGAGATAGTAGACCGCGCGCCGCCGCCACCGCACGCCCGTCGTGGTCGGCTCGTGCACAGAGGGCGGCGCGGGGCGCCCGCGGCAGCCGCCGCCCGGGGAGGCCGGTTCGCGGCTGAGCCGGGCGCCCGAAACTGCTACCGTCGGGGCGGCCCACGGCGTCGGGCCACCCCGAGGGGAGTCTCCGATGAGCACCAGCGTTCAGGTCGGCCGCGTCGAGATCGTCGCACTCGTGGACACGCCGCTCGGCGGGCCGCTCGACGTGATCTTTCCTGCCGTGCCCGAGCAGGCGTGGGAGCCCTATCGCGAGATCTATCCCCGCTCCTGGGACGGCAGCCAGTTCCGTCACAACGCCCAGTGCTTCCTGCTCGTCACGCCGACGGAGCGCGTGCTGGTCGATACCGGACTCGGACCGGGGCCGCACGCGATGCTCGGCGGGGCGCGGGGGGCCCTGCTCGACGAGCTCCGAGACGCGGGCACGGGGCCCGACGACGTCGACCGGGTGGTCTTCACCCACCTGCACGGAGACCACATCGGCTGGACGGTGAGCGGAGGAGCCGCCACCTTCCCGGCAGCCCGCCACCTCGTGCCGCAGGCCGACTGGACGCACTTCCGCGCTCCGGACGGCGGGGAGGCGGATCCGGTCGTCGCCGCGCAGATCGAGCCGCTTGAAGAGATGGGCCTGCTCGACCTGGTGGAGGGTGAGCGCGCCGTGACGCCCGAGCTGACGCTCGTGCCGACGCCGGGACACACGCCCGGCCACCAGAGCCTCCTCGTCAGCTCGGGCGGCGAGCGGGCGCTGATCCTGGGCGATGTCGCCAATCACCCGGCCCAGGTCGAGGAGATCGAGTGGTCGCCGATCTTCGACGGCGACGCCGAGGCAGCGGCGGCGACCCGGCGCAACGTCATGGATCGCCTCGAGCAGGGCGGCGATCTCGTCGTCGCCGGTCACTTCCCGCACCCGGGCTTCGGTCACCTCGTCAGGCTCAAGGGGCGTCGCATCTTCCGGGCACTCTGAGCGCGTCCCGCCGTCCGGGTCCCGCGGCCCCGGTCGCGCGGCGCGGGTAAACGGCGCCGATGCCCGGTCACGACCCGGCCGCTCCGGCGCGCCGGCCACGCCTCTTCTGGGGCTGGTGGGTCTTCCTCGGAGCCTCGGTCGGGCAGTTCGTCACCGTCGGATTCGGCCTGCAGGTCACCGGCGTCTTCCTCGAGCCGATGAGCGAGGATCTCGGCTGGGCGCGCTCGCAGTTCGTGCTGGCCGGTTCGCTCGGATTCATCGTCGGGGGCTTCGCGGCCTTCTTCGTCGGGCCGCTGATCGACCGCTACGGGGCGCGGCCGCTGATGTTCGCCGGCGCGACCATTGCGGGGCTGGTCTTCTTCGTCACCGCGCAGGTGGAGGAGCTCTGGCAGTTCATCGCCCTGCGCGGGCTGTTAGGCCAGATCGGCCTCCTGATGATGGGCCCGCTCGTCGTCAACGTGGCACTCTCGAAGTGGTTCGTCGCGCGCCGAGGCGCCGTCATCTCCCTGGCCTCCGTCGGTATCTCGCTCGGCGGGATCCTCCCGCCGATCCTGCTCACCCGGGTCGTGGACGGCGGAGGCTGGCAGAGCGGCTGGGTCGTGCTCGCGGCCGCCACGATCGTCCTGATCTACCCGGTCGCCCTGCTGATGCGGCGCCAGCCCGAGGACTACGGCCTGCTCCCCGACGGGCGCGTCCGGCGCGAACACTCGGAGCTCAGCGACGCCGAGAGCCGGCAGCAACGGCTCGCCGACCAGGACTACGAGGGCTCCTACACCCGGGCGGAAGCGCTGCGCACTCCGGCCCTCTGGATATTGATCGCCGCCGTCGCCTTCGGCGTCGCGGCGGCGGGTTCGCTGGGGGTCCACGCGATCCCGCTCCTCACCGACGCCGGCTTCAGCCGCGGCCAGGCGGCGCTCCTGTTCGGCATGCACGGCAGCTTCTCGCTCGTCTCCAAGTTCGCGTGGGCATGGGCCCTGCAGCGCTGGTCCGTCAAGCCGCTCGCCGTGCTCGCGATGTCGAGCCTCGCGCTGGCGCTCTTGCTGCTGGCGACGGTCTCCGGCGCCGGATCGATGCGCCTGATGTTCCCGGTCGTGGCGCTGTGGGGGAGCGCCGTCGGCGGCTTCCTCCCCATTACCGAGTTCATCTGGGCCTCGTACTACGGCCGGCGCCACCTCGGCGCCGTGCGCAGCACGGGGTTGCCGATCTCCGTCATCTTCGGCGGGGCGGCGCCGGTGCTGGCCGGTCTCTACTACGACCAGGTCGGCGACTACCGCGGCGCCTTCTTCGCGCTCACGCTCTGCCTGCTCGCCTCCGCCGCGCTGCTCGGGCTCGCGCGCCGGCCGCCCCCGAAGACGCCCGGGGATCCGCGCGCCGCCGGGCGGCGCTGACCGAGCACACCGCGGCGCGAATCTGACCCCGTAGAGCCCGTTGCGGGGAGTGCTCAGACGTCCGGGTCGGTCAGGAAGGCCCGGACTTCCCGCGCCCACAGCTCCGGCGCCTGCTGCGCATAGAAGTTCCCCACGCTCGGCAGGCGGACGCCCCGTGCGTTCGAAAGGGTCGCGACGAACTTCTCGTGGGAGCGCCCGAGCTGGCTGCCCGTCCCGTGAATCACCAGCGTCGGGGCCGCGATGCGCGGGATCGTCTCCCATATGTCGTGGCGCGTCATCGCGTAGGGGCCGGCACCCTCCCAGCCCATCCCCCCGTAGACGGCAGCGCCCTCGTTCGAGTTGACGATGAGATTGTCCATGAAGTGCTCGGAGACGCGCGCGAGGTCCGCCCCCTCACGGTCGCCGCCGACCTTGCGCCAGAGCTCGAGCAGGTGGCCTCCGTCGGACCGCGGCTCGATGTAGCGGTGAAGCCGCTCGTGTGCTTCCCGGCGGTGGGGCGGCGACCAGTTGAAGATCTCCTCCAGGATGAGGCGGTCGACCCGCTCCGGGTACTCGGCCGCGAGCGTGGCGGCGAACTCCGAGCCCGTCCGGTTCCCGTCGACGTGGGCGCGCTCGATGCCGAGTCCGTCCCTCAGCCAGGTGACGGAGCGGGCGAACTCCTCCAGCCTCGTGTAAGCGGGGGCCCGCTCGAGGCGGCGTCCGTCCATCAGCCAGGTGACGGGGCGGGCGACCTCCTCGAGCGTCGTGTAGGGGGGCTCCGGGCGATCGGACTGCCCGTATCCCACCGTTGTCATCGCCACGACCCGGAATGCGTCGCCGAGCAGGGGCGCCACGTGGCGGTACGACATGGCGCTCATCGGCGTGCCGTGCAGCAGGACCAGCGGGGGGCCCGCGCCGACCTCCATGTACTCGATGTTCCCGTCGGGGCCGTGGACGAAACCCCGTCGGACCCGCGTGGCGGCGGCCGCACCCATCGTCGCTGCTCCCTGCTGCGGCCGGTACCGGCGGTCACTCCGCGGCACCGGGGCCCGCATCCTACGACGCAGCGGCGGGCTGCGCTCTCAGTGCGCCGTGAAGAAGTGCTCGAGCGACTCGGCGAAGCGCTCGGGCTCGTCGGCCGCGATGAAGTCCGTGGCGCCTTCGAAGTTCTCCCACTCCGCCGTGGGGAGCAGGCGCCGCGCGTCGGCGAACCAGCCGTAGACGCGATCGCGCGTTCCGCCGAGCAGGAGCACCGGCGCGCGCAGCCGCGCCGCACCGGCCCGGAGGTCGTAGCGCCATATCGCGCGGTAGCCGAGCGCGAAGTCGGGGCCCGCCTGGAGGTAGCGCTCGACGTGCCACTCGACCTCCTCCGGCCTCAGGTAGGGGTACTGCCCCAGCACGCGGGTCCAGAGGCGATCGAGATGAGCCCCGCCGGCGGCGGGCGGAATCGGGCCGCCGAACTCCCGATCGGCGAGCCGGCGCTCCTTCGTCGCATCGTCGTAGACGGGAAGGCCGTGCAGGACGAGCGCCCGCACCCGCTCCGGCCGTTGCGCCGCCGCCTCGACGGCGAGGACCGAGCCGGTGGCGCGCCCGAAGAGGTAGATGAGGCCCCCGCCCAGGGCCTCCACGATCTCCCACGTCAGCCGCCCGTAGTCCGCGACGCCCCACTCCTCGCCACCGGCGAGCAGCGGCGGACGGTCCGACAGCCCGTAGCCCGGCGAATCGATCGCGACCGGTCGCGAGAAGCCGGCGAGGAGCGGCAGGAGCCGCTCGTAGTGGGAGGAGTCGAGCGGAGTCTGGTGCAGCATCACGAGCAGGGGGGCGTCTTCGCCTCCCTCCCCGTCGGCGGCGTCCACCGTCCGGTAGTGCACCTGGCCCCACGGCAGATCGAGATACCGGCGCCTCACCATCCCCGCCATCGTCGACGCCCTCCCCGCCTCATCGCGCCCCCCCCGATTCTAGACGCTCTCAGGCGACGGCCGCGGCTGCTCCCACGGATCCGGCGCGAGGGCCTATCCTGAGGCCCCGAGCGGACGGGAGGGGACGCCGATGGCGGACGCGAGCGCCCGGCAACCGGTGGCGCTGACGGTCTACTCCGACTTCGTCTGACCCTGGTGCTATATCGGCCTCGTGCAGGTCGAGAGGCTCGAGCGGGAGTACGACGTCGCGGTGCGCTGGGCGCCCTTCCTGCTCCGTCCGGACGTCCCGCCCGAAGGCGCGCCGGCACGCTACCGGCGCGGCGCCGACGATGCGCCGAGCCCGGTCGAGGAGCGGGCCGCTCGAGAGGGACTCCGCTTCGCGCGCGGCCGCGAGCGCACCTCCTACTCCCGGCTCGCGCTGGAGGCGACCGCCTTCGGGGAGGAGGCGGGCCTCGATGACCTCGCACTGCACCGCTCGCTCTTCCGCGCCTACTTCGAGGAACTGGCCGATCTCGGCGATCCGGAGGTCGTCGTGGAGGCGGCGGCGCGCGCCGGCGCCGCTCCGGAAGGGCTGCGACCGGCCCCCGCGGAGCGGCGCCACCGCGACCGGGGCGGACACGAAAGCCCGGAATCGCGGCGGGGCGGGGGGTGATGCGGAAGGGCTGCGAGCGGCCCTCGCGGAGCGGCGCCACCGCGAACGGGTCGAACACGGAATCGCGGAGTCGCGGCGGGCGGGCGTGACCGGGATCCCCACTTTCGTCTTCGACGACCGCTTCGCCCTCGTCGGAGCGCACGAGTACCCCGTCTTCCAATCGATGATGGAGCGGCTCGGCCAGCCCCCCCCCGCCGGATTCGAGGGAGAGCGCATCGAGTTGACCTTCCCCGGCGAGTAGCTCCCGGCCCCTTCGCGGGGCGCCGGGAGCGGTGCCGTCGTAGTATCGGGAACCCGGACCGCCCGCCAGCAGCGGCACGACGGGAGGCACAATGAAGCGGATGCGGGTGGCGATCGCCGGGCTCCGGCGCGGCGAGACGTTCCTGCGCGTGCTCAGAACGATGCCCGACGTCGACGTGATCGGCCTGGCCGACCCGGACCCGGAGCGCCGCGTCCAGGCGCGCGCGCTCCTCCCCGCCGGAAGCAGCGCCGACGAGTCCGACTCGCTCGCCTCGCTGCTCGACACCGACCCGCCGCCGGATCTGGTCGTGCTCGCGACGCCTCCCATCGGCCGCGTCGCGGATGCCGTGGCCGCGCTCGGGCGGGGCATCCACGTCCTGAGCGAGATCCCGGCCGCCTGGAGCGTCGAGGAGTGCGAGCAGTTGCTCGACGCCGCCGAGGCCTCGGACGCCAGCTACATGCTCGCCGAGAACGCCCTCTACTGGGGCTTCGTCGATGCGGCCCGCCGGATGCACGCATCCGGCGACTTCGGCCGGATCTTCTACGCCGAGGCCGAGATGATGCAGGACATGCGGGCGATCCTGCGCGACGCCTCCGGGGCGCCGACGTGGCGGCTCCAGCGCACCGATCCGATCACCTACTGCACGCACAGCCTCGGTCCGCTGCTCTCGATCACCGGTCAGTACCCGGTCGAGGTGACCTGCCTGGGGACCGGCGGCTCCTTCGACGAGCCCCAGATCCACGACGTGCAGACCGCCCTCATGCGCCTCACGGACGGCGGCCTCGTCCGGCTCACCGTCTCCCTCGCGAACGCGCACTGGCACGGCCACCGCTTCACGCTTTTCGGCACGGAGGGCTCGCTCGACACCGGATGGGTGTGGTTGGACCGGCCGCGGCTGTGGAGCGAGCGTGTCCCCCACCTCGCCGCACCGATCGAGCTACCCGTCGGCACCGACATACCCGGCGCCCCCGCCGCGGCGGCGGCGAGCGGGGTGGCGACGATGAACTGGATGATGATGCGCGACTTGATCGACGCCCTCCGCGAGGGACGCCCGCCCCGCGTCGACGTCTACGACGCGCTGATGTTCTCGCTGCCGGGCCTGCTCGCCGCCGAGTCGGCACGCGCGGGCGGTGCCCGCATCGAGATCCCGCAGTACCAGCTCCGGCGCACCACCTGAGGCGGAGCGTGGAGCGGGGGGACGCCGATGCGCTCGATGACCAACCGCGGGTCGTGGATCGGCCTCATCGTCGCCGTCCTCATCTGGCAACTCACCGTCCGCCCGGCAGTCGCGGTGGCCATCGGCTACGAGGGAGGTCTCAGCCTGCCCCTGCTCGTGCTCGCGGGCGCCTTCGGGGCGGTGGGAGCGGCGATCGGCACGATGGCCTGGAACGCGCTCGATGACCGATCGCGCGACGGACGGTAGCCCCCGCGACCCTCCGCTCGCGGGCCTGCGGGTCGTCGAGTGGTCGGAGGGGATCGCGGGCGCGCTCGCATCGCGCCTGCTCGCCGACCTCGGAGCCGACATCATGCTCGTGGAGGCGCCCGAGGAGCGGGCGCCCGCGGGGCGGCGCCTGCGCACGCTCGGTCCCTTCGCCGGCGAGCCCGCGGCCGAGGGCGGCGGGCTGCACCTGGCGCTCGACGCCGGCAAGCGCTCCTGGGCGCTCGACGCGCACCGCCCGGAAGAGCGGGAGCGGCTCGCCGCACTCGTCGCGGCCGCCGACGTGCTGATCGAGGACCGGGGAGCGGCCGCCACGGCGGAGGCGGGCCTCGACTACGCGACCGCGAGCGCCGCCCACCCCGGACTCGTCTACGCGTCGCACAGTGCGTTCGGGGAGGACGGTCCCTACGCGCACCACCTCGGATCGGAGATCGTCGACTACGCAATGGGCGGCTGGATGTACCTCTGCGGGGATCCCGGCAGGCCACCGCTGCTCGTCTCCGGCAGCCAGTCGGAGCTCCTCGCCGGGGCGCAGCTCGCGACCGGCGCCCTCGCCGCGCTCTGGGAGGCGCGGCGCTCCGGGCTCGGACAGCACGTCGAGGTCACCACCTTCGAGGCCTCGGTCAGCTCGCCCCCCCTTCTCCCCTTCTTGTAGGGAGCGGCGGCAGGGCGGCGGCGCGGCTCTCCGGGCTCGGCCAGCACGTCGAGGTCACCCCCTTCGAGGCCTCGGTCAGCTCGCACCTCTTCGTCATTTCGGAGTGGACGCAGGAGGGAACGGTCCACCGGCGCGCCGGGACCACCGTGATACCGTGCGCCGACGGCCACCTGCTCGTGACCTCGATCAACCGCGCCGTCTTCTCGCTCCTGGGCGAGCCGGAGCGCGCGACCGCTCCCGCGATCGCCACGCCCGAGGGGTGGCGATCGGCGCAGCCCGAGGTGCTGGCCCGCCTCGCGATCTGGGCGCAGCCGCTCGTTCGCGAGGAGATCTACCGCCGCGCCCAGGCGGCCCGCGTCACCGGCCTCACGCCGGTGGCCGTCACCGCGGAGCTGCTGGATTCTCCGCAGCACGAGGCGCGCGGGTGGTGGCTCGACGCCGCGGGCCCCGCCGGCGGGCTGCGCATCCCGGGGCCGCCGTGGCGGATGTCGCGGAGCGCCGTCGGCCCCCGCCGGCCGGCACCGAGACGAGGCGAGCACACGGGGGAGGGATTCGCTCCGCGCGCCGCGGCGAGCATCGCGCCGCCCCGGCTCTCCGGGATCCGCGCGCCCGACGGACGCCTCCCCTTCGACGGCCTGCGGGTGCTCGAGGTCACGAACGCCTGGGCTGGCCCGCTCGCCGGACAGTACTTCGCCGACCTCGGCGCCGACGTCGTGCTCGTCGAATCGCCGCGCGCGCAGTTCATGCGCTCGTGGCACTACGCCGGGAACCAGCAGTGGCCGCGGGCCTACGACCGCGGGCACGGCTTCAACCAGCTACACCGCAACAAGAGCGGCGTCTGCATCGACCTGACGCGAGAGGAGGGACGCGACCTTTTCCTCGACCTCGCCCAGGGCGCCGACGTCGTGCTCGAGAACAACAGCCCCCGCGTCTTCCCCCGGCTCGGCCTCGGCTACGAAGAGCTCGCCGCGCGCAACCCGCGACTGCTGCTGCTCTCCATCTCCGGTTTCGGCGCCAGCGGACCGTACGCCGGCTACCGCGCCGCCGGCTCGACGATGGAGGCGACGACGTCGCTCGTCTCGCGGACGGGCTACGGGCCGGGCCAGCTGCACCAGACCGGCTCCTTCCACACCGATCCCATCGCGGGCACGAGCGCCGTCGCGGCCGCCGTCGCCGCCCTCGCCGAGCGCGAGCGCAGCGGCCGCGGGCAGCACGTCGAGGTCTCGCTCTTCGCCGCCGGGACGCTCTTCTCCGTGGAGTCCCTGATGGAGTACCAGCTCACGGGCGGCGCTCACGGGCCGCTGGCGAATCGCTCGCCCCGCCGGGCGCCGCAGGGCGCGTACCGCTCGGCCGGGGACGACTGCTGGCTGGCGCTCGCCTGCGAGACGGACGGGCAGTGGGAGGCGCTCTGCCGCGTCCTCGGCGCGCCGGAGCTTCAGCGGGCGCACCCGACGCTCGCCCATCGCCTGAGCGCGCACGACGCCATCGACCGCGTCATCGAGGACTGGAGCCGGGCCCTCGATCACAACGAGGCGACGCGGCGGCTGCAGGCGGCCGGCGTTCCCGCGGGACCGGTGCTCGCGAACTGGGAGCTCGTCAGCGACCCCCACCTCTACGCGCGCGACTACTGGGTCCACACCGTGCACGACGAGGTCGGCTACCAGCGCTATGAGGGGCAGCCCTGGCGGTTCTCCCGCTCGCGGCTTCCCCGACGCGCGCGGCCGGCGCCCCGCTTCGGCGAGCACAACGACGGCGTGCTGGGAGCCGGGGGCGCGCGCACGCCCGAGGAGATCGCCGCGCTGCGCGCCTCCGGCGTCGTCCTCGACGAGCCCGCGGAGCTTCGCGGCCCGACGCCGTAGGGGGCCGAGCCGGGTCGCCCCTACCCGCCCGTGAGGAAGCTCGTCACCTCCCGCGCCCACAGATCGGGATCCCGGTACGGGTTCCAGAGCTGCGGGGCGACGGCGCTGTCGCCGGAGTTCGCGGAGGGCGGGCGGATGCCGCGCGCGCGGGGGATGAGCTCGAGGAACTTCTCGTGCGAGCGTCCGAGCTCGCTGTGGGCGCCGTGGATGATGAGCGTCGACGCCTGTACGCGGGCGACGTGCTCCCAGGTGTCCCACGTCGTCATCGCGTGGGGGCCGGCGCCCTCCCAGCCCATCCCCTCGTAGAGCTCCTCGACGTTCTCGTCGTCGTTGACGAGGAGGTAGTCGATCAGCCTCTCCGACAGCTCCCGGAGATCGGTCCCCGGCCGGTCGCCGCCCCGGCGCTTCCAGATCTCGACGAGGTGGCCGCCGTCGGCGCGGGGCGGGTAGTAGCGATGACGCCGGACGTGCGCCGCGCGGCGATTGGGCGTCCCCCAGTGGAAGGGCTCCTCGAGCACCATCCCGCCGACTCGCTCCGGGTAGTCGGCGGCGAGGGAGATCGCGACCTGCGACCCGGTCTGCTGGCCGTAGAGGTGAGCGCGCTCGATGCCGAGCTCACCGAAGACCCGGATGAAGGCGCTCGCGAACTCCTCGACCGTGGTGTAGGGCTCGGGCGGCCGGTCGGACTGGCCGTAGCCCGGCGTGGAGATCGCGACGCAGTGGAAGTCCTGCTCGAGGCGGGGCATCAGCCGCGAGTAGGCCGCCGATGAGTGGGGCGTGCTGTGCAGCAGGACCAGCGTCGGGCCGCTGCCGCGCTCGCGGTACTCGATGTTCCCGTGCTCGGTGTGTGCGAAGCCCCGGCGCTCGCCGCGGACCGTCCTCACCATCCCCGTCCCCCTCCCCGCGGCCGCGACCTGCAGTTGCCCCGCGAGCCCGCATCGCCGCGCTACACTGCCGGTTGCGGGTGGGGGCGGGCGATGTGCGGTCGCTTCACGCTCACGACGGACGATCGCGAGTGGCTGGCGCGCCAGCTCGGCATCCCCGTCGAGGCGCTCGAGGCCGATCGCTACCGGCCACGCTACAACATCGCGCCGACCGATCTCCACTGGGTGCTGCGGCTTCGGCGTGAGGATCGCGAACTCCTCGGCGCCCGCTGGGGGCTCGTGAACCAGGGGGCCCCCTCACGCCGGCGCCAGTCGTCGCAGATCAACGCGCGATCGGAGAGCGCGGCGCGGGCGCCGGCCTACCGCCGGGCGTTCGCACGGCGCCGTTGCGCCGTGCCGGCCGACGGCTTCTTCGAGTGGAGCGGCCCGGCCCGCGAGCGCCGGCCGCACTGGTTCCGCCGTCCGGACGGCGGCCTCCTGCTCTTCGCGGGACTCTACGAGCACTGGACGCCACCCGCCGGCAGCGACCCCGCGCCGGCGCGCGAGACGACCTTCACGATCCTCACCACCGCCGCGAACAGGACGGTCGCCGCCGTCCACGACCGGATGCCGGTGATTCTCCCCGAGGAGCGGGTCGACGACTGGCTCTTCGAGGGGGAGGACGATCTCGCAGGCCTGGAGTCGCTGCTCGAGCCGGCGCCCGACGATCTGCTGGTTGCGACCCCGGTCTCCCGGCGGGTCAACTCCGTCCGCCACGACGATCCGGCGTGCGTGGAGCCCGAGGCCCGGCAACTCGGCTTCTAGGGGCGGGCCCTACGCCGGCTCGTAGAGCTCGAGGCGTTCCTCGCGCATCCGGTCGCCGAAGACCGCGAGCAGGACGTCGAACTCGCCGAGATCGTGCTCCGAGACCAGCGTGATCGCCGTCCCGTGGCGTCCCGCCCGGCCGGTGCGCCCGACGCGGTGCACGTACTCCTCGGCGTTCTGCGGGACGTCGAAGTTGACGACATGCGTGATCTCCGGGATGTCGAGGCCGCGCGCCGCGACGTTCGTTGCGACCAAGAGGTCAAGCTCGCCCTGGCGGAAGTGCCGTACCACCTGGTCGCGGCGTCTCTGATCCATGTCGCCGTGCAGAGCTCCCGCGCTCACGCCCATCCCGCGCAGCTGGGCGGAGACGTAGTCGACGCCGCGGCGGGTGCGCAGGAAGACCAGTGTGCGCCCCTTGAGCTCGCGCTCCACCAGCTCGCGAAGCCCCCGCAGCTTGTCGCGGTGCGCCACCTCCACGTAGTACTGATCGATGGTCTCCACCGTGTCGTGCTGCTCGGCAACGGAGACCGTCTCCGGATCCTGCATGTAGCGGCGGACCAGGCGCATCACGGCGTGCGGCATCGTCGCCGAGAAAAGAGCCGTCTGCCGTCGGCGCGGCGTCCGCTGGAGGATGCGGGTGATGTCCGGCAGGAAGCCGATGTCGAGCATCTCGTCGGCCTCGTCCAGGACGGCGTAGCGCACGCGGCGCAGCTCCAGGGTGCCGCGCCGCAGGTGATCGAGAATCCGGCCGGGCGTTCCCACGACGACCTGCGGACGTCCCTCCAGCGCACGGAAGTCGCCGGCGAGCGCGCGCCCCCCGAGAAGCCCCACCACGGCGAGCCCGTGCGGCGCCGCGACCTGCTCCAGCACGCCGAGCACCTGCTGCGCCAGCTCGCGCGTGGGCACGAGGACGACGGCCTGTACCTCGCGGCGCTCCGCCTCCAGCCGCTCCACCAGCGGTAGGGCGAAGGCGAGCGTCTTCCCGCTTCCGGTCTGCGCCACGCCCACGACATCGCGACGGGCGAACAGGGCGGGGATCGCACGCTCCTGGATCGGCGTCGGATCCGAGAAGCCCATCTCGGCCAGAACGCCGAGCGAGATCTCCGACACGCCGAGCGCGGCGAAGGCCGGCGCAAGCTGCTCTCCGGGCGGTCGCCGGCGGGGCGCCAGCCCGGCCTCCTCCGCCGCCGGCGCAGCGGCCTCGCGGTCGGGGGGGCCGTCGTCCTCCGCCGCCGGTGCGGCGGCCTCGCGGTCGGGGGGGCCGTCGTCCTCCGCCGCCGACGCGGCTGCCTCGCGGTCGGGGGGGCCGTCGTCCTCCGCCGCCGGCGCGGCGATCTCGCGGTCGGCGGGGCC
>MKWU01003742.1_pt1 | contig 19345 bp, 6 predicted proteins | sample 809101 | NCBI WGS metagenome assembly MKWU01 (sample SAMN05860141, study PRJNA318959) | sponge metagenome | host: Aplysina aerophoba | place: Slovenia: Piran, Adriatic Sea, Gulf of Piran | collected 2013-05-07
TGAGCGGCCCGGGCGTGGCCGCCGGGGACGCCGTCGGCGGCGGTCCCACGCCCGGGCGCGAGCAGGCCGCGACGAGCACCAGCCCGAGGAGCACAACCGCCACCGCACGAGGGTCCGCCATTTCGCCCGCGCCTCCCTGCCGCCGCCGACTCATCCGCGCTGGCCGGGCGCCGGTCCCGCTCCGCGCTTCTCGGATCGGGGACGTGCCGCGGTCGAGGGACGGCTCGCCCGCGACCTCGATGACGAAGGGGTTACGGCCCTTGCGGGGTCGCCGCGCCGCATAGGGCTTAGCCGCCGCTGCCGCCCTCCTCCGGCCCGGCTGCGGGCTGCCCGTCGCTCTTCGCCACCAGCGGGGTTCCCGGTCCCAGGCCGTCCGCGAAGAGCGCGACGAACGAGCGGTTCACGAACCCGGGCGCTCCGATGATGTAGGGGACCCATGAGCCCCGGTCGAGGGCGTAGAGCGTGGTCACGCCGGCGCTGCGGGCGCAGCCCTCCAGCTCCTGCACGCTCCCGCCCCGGTAGACGACGATGCTGAAGCCCCGGACGACCCCGGCGCGCAGGCACTCCTCCGAGACCTCGGCGAGGGGGGTCGGGGCCGGGTCCTCGCTGGGAGGACCGGCGCTGCGGGCGACCAGCGCCGTGCCCGGGGGGACGCCCCCCGCGAACAGCCCGACGAAGGCGCGGTTCACGAACGCGGGCGCCCCGATGATGTAGGGGACCCAGGCGCCGCCCTCGAGCGCGTAGAGCGTCGCGACGTGGCGGCTCTCGGCGCACGCCTCCAGCTCCTCGATGCTGCCGCCCCCGTAGAAGACGAGGCTGAAGCCCGTGGCGACCGCGCCGCTCAGGCAGGCGCCGGCGGGCCCGGACTCCTCCTCCCCGCCGAGCAGCAGGCGGTAGACGCGCTCGCGGCTCCCGTCGGGCGAGGTCACGGTGATCGTGATCTCGCGCCCGGGGAGCAGCCGCAGCTGGTACCCGTTCGCCTCGTCGCCGTCGTGGTCGGCCGGCTCGATCCCGACAGACGCGCCGTCCTGGGCCGCCATCGCCGTCAGGGTCGCGATGTTGCCGTCCGGGATGGTCTCGCTCATGTAGTTGTTGCGCAGCGGCGAGAACTCACCGAACTCCACCCGGCTGAGCTCGAGCATCGCGAGGCGGGCGTCGAGAGCGTCGGGCATGTTGTAGCTGTAGACCCTGCCGTCGTTCGCATCGGCGACGTACATCACGTTTCCGTCGGACCAGAGGCCGCGCGGGCTGTTGTTGCCGGCCTTCGAGAGCTCCGTGAACTCCTCATCCCGCACGCGCTGGAGCGCCTTGTCCTCGGCCGCCGCGTCCAGCTCCTCGCGCGTCGGCAGCCGGTAGGCGAAGAGGCGCTTCGGGTCGTGGTTGGAGACCCAGACGGTGCTGCGGTCGGACCAGAGGCCGCGCGGGTCGTCGTTGGCCTCATCGAGCGCGCACTCGCCGAGCAGCACGCCGCTCGAGAGCTCGTAGGCGAAGAGGGCATCCCGGCGCCCGTCCAGCACCCACATCGTCTCCCCGTCCGACCAGATGCCTCGCGCGTCGGCGTTGCGCCCGGCGAGCTCGATGTCGCGCTCCGGCGTGCGCTCCCCCGTCCCCAGGTCGTGGGCGAAGAGCGTGTCCTGGCCGCTGTCGGATATCCAGATGGTGACGCGGTCGGACCAGACGCCGCGCGGGGCGCGGTTCGTCTCGGCGAGGGCGAACTCGCGGCCCGGGGCGCGCTCCCCGCTGCTGACGTCGTACACGTAGACCGCGTCGTCAGCGCCCTCGCCATTCTCGGCCACGAAGAGCAGCGAGCCATCCGACCACATCCCCGAGGGCGTGTCGTGGCCCGCGTCGAGCGCCTCGATATCGTGCTTCACGGTCCACTCGAAGTCGACTTCGCTGGGTGTGGGGCCGGTAGGCCCGCCGCCTCCGCCCCCACCTCCGCCGATGAAGATGCTGGGCCCAACCGGCACCGTCGTGGCCGTGATGGTCACCTCGACGCTCGCCCTGCCGCCTGCGCCGTCATCAGCTTCGACCGTGACGTTGTAGGTGTCCTGGACGGCGACGTCGAACGCCGTCCCCGTGCCGACCGTGATCTGGCCGGTGTCGCGGCCGATGGCGAAGGCGAAGGCGTCCGTGCCGGAGAGGCTGTAGGTGAGGTCGTCGCCGTCGATGTCCGTGGCCGTCACGGGCGCGCCGACGTTGTCGTCCTCCTCAGCACTCGCGACCACGCTGCGCTCCGCCGTCGCAGCAGCGAACGTCGGGGCGTCGTTCACGGGACTGATGGTCAAGGCGACCGTCGCGACGTTGGAGTTGAGGTTGCCGGTATCCCTGACCCGGTAGGTGAAGCTGTCCGAGCCGCTGTAGTTGGCCCGCGGCGTGTACGTGATGGTCCGCCGGTCGCCGGGATTGGCGGGCGCGTTCAGCGTGGCCGAGCCGTTGGACGGGCGGCGCTGGAGGCTGACCGTGAGGGCGCTCGTCTCGTCCTCGGCGTCGCTGTCGTTGGACAGCACGTCGAGCGTGGCTGATGTGTCCTCGTCGAAGCTGGCGGGGGCGTCGTCGTCGGCCTCGGGAGCCTCGTTCACATTCGTGATGCGGACGGTGACAGCGACGGTGTCGGTTCCGCCGAAGCCGTCGTCAGCGGTGACGGTGAGCGAGTAGGTCGTCTGGCCCTGCTCAAAGTCGAACGTGGCGCCGGCGGCCACCTGGATCTGACCCGTCGTACGGCCGATCACAAACTCCGGTGCGCCGCTGAGCGTGTAGACCAGCGGGTCGTTCTCCCCGTCCCTGGCCCGGACCGCGCTCCCGACGTTCCTGCCTCCGGGGGTGCTCTCCGGGATCGAGATGTCCTCGACGCTGTCCGGCAGGACGGGGGCCGTGTTCGTGCCGCGCTCGTTCACCGTCGTGAACTCGGTAACGGCGTGTGCGCTCTTGCCCGTGCCGTGGCCGTCCTCGTAGCTCACGGCGGCGCGCAGGTACTGGCTGCGGTCGGCGGCGGTCGGGGTGTAGCTGCTCGAGCCGGTGCTGGTGATGTCCGTCCAGCCACCCGTGCGTCTCGTCGAGCGCTGCCACTGCCAGGTTGAAGCGACCACGTTGTCGGGGTCGGTCAGCGTCGCCTGGAGCGGGACGTTGATGACGCCGCGCCGCCCGCCGAGCACGACCTCGCCGCGCTCGTCGAGGTTGGCGACGTTCACGGTGACGTCGAGGGTGGCGCTGAGCGCGCCGTCGTTGGCGTTCAACGTGACCTCGTAGCTGGCCCCGCCATCCTCGTAGTCGGGGGGATCGGCGAAGCTGAGCCTGCCGTTCGTCTGGTCGAACTCGAAGGCGTCGCCGTTGGTCCCGCTGAGCACCACGCTGCTGCCGACAGCTCCCCAGTTGGAGGACGAGCCCTCGGGATCGCGCTTGCTGTAGGTGTCGAGCGTCGCGGTGTGACCCTCGTTGACCTCGATCACTTCATCGCCCTCGATGAGCGGGCGCTCGTTGACGTTCGTGAGGGTGACGGTCACCGGCAGGGTGCCGATGCGGCTGCCCCCGTCGGAGGCGCGCAGCGTGACGCGGTACTCGGGGCCGTGGTTGCCGTTGGTGGCGCGGTCGAAGTCGGGCGTCTCGACGAAGCTCAGCGCCCCGAACTCGTCGAGCGTGAAGTGCCGCGCGTCCGTCCCCGTCAGGCTCAGCCAGGTGGTGGCGGTTCCCTCGGGATCAGTAGCGGTGTAGGAGCCGACTGCGGTCGACCCGCCCTCCGCAATCGTGTAGCTGTCCGTTCCACCGATCTCCGGGGGCTCGTCGATGTCCTGGACGGTGACCGAGACCGCGAGCTCGCCGGTCGTGGCGGCGGCCTCAACGGCGTTCGCGTCGGTCGCCTGGATGGTGACGTCGTAGGTGTTGTCGCTGTTGCTGTCGGCTGGCGCCTCGAAGTCCGGAGCAGGATCGAACGTGAGCACGCCGGTCTCGCTGACGGCGAACGCGCCGGCGTCGTCGCCGGCGAGCGACCACGTGAACATCGTCGACGCGCGTTCGGGGTCGCTGGCGCGATAGGTGGCGACCGCCGTCGCATTCTCCCTGACAGTGAGTGACTCCATCCCCCGGACCTCGGGAGGCTCGTCCACGGCGCTGACCAGCACCCTCACGGTGATCGCGTCCGTGAGACCGTCTGTGGTCCGGTCGCTGACGGTCACCTCCACCGCGTGCTCCCGCGCGGCCTCGTAATCCAGGGAACCGTCGGCCGCCACCGTGATCTGGCCGGTGCTGCTGTCGATGCTGAACTTCCCGCTCGCGTCCTCCAGCGAGTAGGTGAGGGTGTCGCTCGTGTTGAGGTCGAGGGCCGTCACCGGATCGCCGACGCTGTCGCCCTGTCCGGCGGTCTCGGCGACCTCGCGGGTGGTCGAGGTCCCCTCCTCGAAGGAGGGGGCGCGGTTGTCGTCCGTCACGGTCACCTCGACCACGGCCGCGAAGTCGTCTCCCGAGAGGGGGTAGTGCCCGATGTAGGCCACGCCGTCCAACTCGTCGTCGTCCGGCACGGAGGTGACCCTGACGACCTTGGGGGTCGCCCAGTCGCTGCCGATGTAGATGGAGTCGGGGGAGACGGTCACCGCCGCCGTACCGCTGATCCTGAATCGCAGGTGAAAGTACCTGGTCGGTGCGCGCGCGAAGGTGATGGCGTAGGTGTCGCTCGCACCCTCGGCCAGGCTGAACGATGTGCGGGAAACTTGCAGATACGGGGTGTCCTTGATGCGCGCCTCCACCGTCGCGACGACGTAGTCGGACCCGTCGATCTCCGTCTCGAAGTACGCAGTGGCCCGCTCGTCTCGATCATCGCTGTCGCCCTGGGCCGTGAGCGTGACTTGCTGAGCAGTGTTGTAGTTGTCCCTCGTGAAGGTCAGGGAAGAAGACGAGGCCTGCAGCTTGCTGGAGCTGGTACGCAGGTCGATCGTGACGTTGGCCGGGGGTTGCCTGGTGAGCACGACGTCGTAGGTGGCGGTCGCGCGCTCGCTGATCTCGATGGAGTCGGTCACCACGATCGTGCCGTCGTCTGTGAGGCTCATGACGGGGAACTCGTCGTCGTCCACCTCGACCGGGACCGACGCCAGCACGTACTCGTTGCTGTTGATGGTGACCGTGTGCTGCACCGAGGTGTGCTCGTCGTGGGGGTCGTCGTCGTCCACCGCGGTGACCGTCACCGTCTGGGCCATGTTCCAGTCGCTCGTCGTGAAGTCGAGCGAGTCGTGGGACACCGTGGCCACGCCCGCGTCGGCGGTCAGGTCGACTGTCGTGTTCCCGGAGGGCTGGCTGGCCAGCTTGACCGTGTACGTGGTGCCGGCCGAGTCGCCCTCGTCGACCTCGAGGGCGTCCTCCGACAGGGTCAGGCCCGGCAGCGAGAGGGCCGTCGTCTGCACGCACGCGGAGAACTCGGAGGTGTCGTCGACCCGGGAGAGCGTGGCGGTGATGTAGGTTCCGGCTGCGTCACTGTGGCCCAGCGTTGCCACGCGCTCAAGCGTGCCCGCGGAGTCCGGGTTCGGGTCGTGACGGCCCAGCCACCTCTTGCCCTCGCCGTGCCCCGAGGCGTCGCAGGAGTCGCTGGCGTAGAAGTCCACCCGGTACCCGCGCGTCGCGTGCCGGGTGGGATTGTTCATGCTGTAGCTCACGCGGGCGACGTTGCTGCTCACGACCGCCGCGCTCAGCACGGGGAAGTTCTCCAGGTTGTTCGGGCCGCTGTCCGCGTCGCCCACGTCGTTGGCCGTGACCCCGTCGTCCTGGAGGTCGATGCCCAGCCCGCCATTGGAGTGGATCGAGTTCTGCCACACCGAGTTGCTCCTGGCCGAACTCGACACGATCGTCACGCCGTCCGCGGTGTTGTGGGCGATGGTGTTGCGCTCGATTGTGTTGTCACTGGCTCCGCTCGCGATGTGGACGCCGGAGCCACCGTTGCCGATCGAGGTTCCGCTCTCGTTCACGCCGATGTCGTTCTGCGCTATCTGGGCCTCCTCCGCGCCGGAGCCCGACAGCGAGATACCGTGGGAGTCGTTGCCCACGATCACGTTGTTCGAGATCGCCGCGTTCTCACCGTCGGAGACGTGGATACCGGAGCTCGTGTTCCCCAGGTCCGCGCTGCCGCTCGCGCCGGATCCGATGACGTTGCGGTCGATCCGCGCGTCGTCCGCGGCGCCCGAGAGTTCGATCCCGTGCCCGTCGTTGCCCGAGATCAGGTTCTCGCTCAGGATCACGGCGTCCGCGCCCGACACGAGGATCCCGGCCTTGCCGTTGCCCACGTCGCTGGTGCCAGCGGCGTTCGTGCCGATGCGGTTCTGCTCAATGACCTGCATGCCGCCCGAGCCCTGCAGCACGATGCCGCTGCCCTCGAACCGGTTGATCACCAGCCCTCGCACCCAGCTCTCCGCGCCGGAGAGGGTCAGGCCGTTGGCATCGGTTCCCGAGTTGGTGCCGTCCAGCTCGATGCGGTAGTTGGTGGCGCTGGCGCCGGACTGGCTGAAGCCGTCGATGAACACCGGCTTCGTGATCGGTGGCAGCGCGGAGGCCGGCTGGATGGTGAGCGTCCCCGTACCGGAGATGGTGAACGCGATGATGCTCGCACCGACCGCGTTCGCCTCCTGGATAGCGGCCCGCAGCGTGCACGTGCTGCTTGCGGCGCTGCAGATTCCGTCGCCGATGTTGCTGTCGGCCCCGTCACCTGTCGAATTGACGGTGAAGGTCGCCGCAGACAACTGGTCCAGCGACTCCACGGCGGCCAGGGCGTCCGCTCGTCCGTACCCGAACCTGGTGTCGTGCCCCGGCGGACCGAGGTCGAAGGCCGTGTCCCTGATCTTCTGGGTGACGGCGTCGGCCACCTCCTTCCTGGTCATGGTGGGGTCGGCCAGACGCTGGGCCTCGACCAGTAGGGCGGCGATGCCGCCCACGTGCGGCGAGGCGGCGGATGTGCCATGGAAGTAGGCGAAACGCCCCCCCGGGCCGGTGGTCGCTACCCCGACGGGAGCAACGACATCGGGCTTCAAGCGGGTCTCTGCGGTGGGGAAGTAGATCAGCGACGGCCCCTGGCTGCTGTACGACGCGATGTCGTCGATCCCTGGGTCGTCCTGATAGACCGCCCCCGCAGTCAGCACTCCCGGTACGGCAGCCTGGGAGGAGATTGACCCGTCCGGCACCCCGTGTTCGTGCGGCCAGAAGGCGAACGAGGTGATTTCCAGCCGCCGGTCCGCGCCGCTGTGCTTCTTGACGAAGACGTCAACGAAACCGCCGCTGGAGACCATCGCCACCTCGATCGGGTCGTCGTCGCCGTCCTGCCGGTCGCTGCTCGCACTGCAGCGGCCGTTCATCAGATTGAGGACGGTCGGCGTCAGTCCTCTCGGACAGATGTACAGGTCGTAGTCGTTGCCTGAGGCCCCGAACGGGTCGTTCCACTGCAGGATGACCTCGTAGCGTGCCCACAAACCTCCGCGCAGTGAGATGTCGCTGCTGCCGTCGAATGCGTGAAACCCCTCCCCACCGTCTACGAACTCCCCTTCATAGTGTGTTTGCCGAAAGTTGCCGGCTCCCGTGGTGTAGACCGCGCCGCCGGCCACCGCGTCTGCGGCTGCCCGGGCTACCATGCCATCCTCGAAGTAGGGCTCCTGAAGATTGCGCACGTTGTCGACAATCACGTCGGCCCCCTCGCCGTCGAAGGCTTCGTTGGCCAGCCACAGAATCGCATGCACCATTCCCAGGGAAGTCCCGTAAGGGCGGAAGGCCAGTTCGGCGCCCGGGGCGATGTCGTGGATGACCTCCAGGGTCGCCGTGCCCTCGGAGCCGAGACCCGTCTGGTTCTTCCAGAGCTCGATGCTCGATGGCAGGTCTCGCGAGTTACGGGATGCGGTCCAGTCGCCGATGCCATTGGAAATGACCCCCACTCTCACGCCTTCGCCCGTCAACCCGCTGAAGGCTCGCACCAGGTTCGCGCGCATGACGGCGTCGCCTTCTGTCTGCTCGGAGCCGGCAGTCGTGTATCCGTAGTCCGGAGGGGTGATGCGCTGCACTGCCTCGAGGCTGGCCAGTGCCGCCAGGTCGTCGGGATCCACCCAGGCCTGGATCAGCCCGTACTCGAGCCCTTCAATCTCGATCCGTTCCACGGCGTCCCTGACCTGCTGCACGGACGCCTCGTCGGTGGAGCCGAGGTGGATGTACACCTCGACGTTGCCGTGGCGGTCGAACCGCACCGGCGCATGCACGTCCCCGGAGGTCTCGCCTCCCGCGAGCCCGATACCGGCCACAACCGATCTGCTGTCCCCGCCCGATCCTCTCGTGACGGTTCCACTCGTCGTGGCGTCTGACCGGGTCGCAGGCCCACCACGCTCACCAACCGCATCCAGCAGCATCTGGCTGATGCCGGAGTCGTTCTTGAGATCGGAAGACGGGTCACCGCCTTCCTGGTCCAGCGGCCCTTGGCCAGACGCGGGCGAACCAACGCCCCACAGGACGAGGAGCGCAAGGATGAGCGAAATCGGCAGGACTCTGAATCGCTCCAGGGCGGCCACCCTCGCAGGCGCAGAAACGCGCAGGTGATCCCGTTGCCGCGACGGGCGGAGGCGACTATCGGAAAGCGCGATTCTCCGCGTCGAATGCACCGCCCTCCCCATGGCGAACGGTAGGCGCCAGCCGGGGCCGCTGCCAAGATTCCTTTGCACCTAAGTCGATAGGAACTTTCGACGCTTTGCTGCGGACAATGATGATCGTCATGTCTTCACATACAGACAGATCAGGTGGATTCACCCTGCGCGATTACCAAGGCACATACACGCGGAATTAGCTGCAAAGGACTCGAGCCAGACCCGCAAATGGCCCACACCGCTGCAGCCGCCCCCGGTCGCCTCCGCCCGCTCCGCCCGCCGGGCACCGCGGGCCGCCTCGCCCGTCCCTCCCGATCGGCCGTCCGGGCCTGTGCCCAGGAGCCACGACGGCGCCGGGGGACGTGGCGACCCCGTCCGTCTCAGGGCGTGCGAGGGAGGGGACGTCGCAACCGGCCGCGCGGCCGGGACGCACCTGCTAGGCCCACGCCGGCTGCCGGTCCAGGGACGAGCGGCGGACCTCCGCGCCGGGGACGTGCCGGGCCGTGACCTCCGTGACGAGCTCGAAGAACCACGAGCCGGCTCCCGGTGCGACGGTCACTTCCCCGATCAGCAGCTCCAGGTCGACCCGGTCCCGGACGCCGGGCCGCTCAAAGGCCTCCGGTGAGAGGTCGATCTCGCCGTCTTTCATGGGCACGTCGAACCGGATCGCCCGCACCTCGGACTCGAACTCGAGAGCCTTCCTCTTCACGAGGTAGCGGGAGAAGTCGTTGACCTCGTCGACGGTGTCCTCGTCGAAGTCGATGTAGCGGACGGGCAGCACCCACGTCGGCCGACTCTCCCGGAAGCACCCGCGGAGATCCGCAGCGGTCGTCCTGACGGCGACGCCCTCCGGCGCGCCCGCGTACAGCCTCCACATGGCCGCGGACTCGTGCTCGGATCGGTGCCAGCAGTTCACGACGACGAAGCGCCTCCGGCGCCTCGCGAACTCCTCGAGGTCCGGCGACCCTCCCTGCCGGTACGATCGCGTCGCCGTCGCGGCCGGCCGCCTTCTCGCGCAGATTGTGCGCGACGAGGTGCTGCATGAGCGTGGATTTGCCCATACGCGTGCGCGCCGCCTGCCGGGTGATGGGCTTCCGTGCGGCCAGCGGTACCCGTCGCAGTCGCAAAAACGCTCTCCCGCGGAGCAAACAAATCGGCGCTCCGATTGTGTTGCTCGGCACTTACGAGGATGTCGGGCGAGCGCCACGCTGTCCCGTGTGGGCATCGCGCTGCTCGCGGTCCTGCTCGCCGCGCGGCGACGGTGACCTACGAAGACGGGCACGGCTCGGGTAAGACGGCCAGCACCGTGGCCACGAGGTGGTCACGGCCAGCCTGCTAAGCGGTCTGCAAGTGACGACCACGGACTCGACAGCGAACGCGGACCGCGTGTTGACGCCGGCGTTCAGCGCGGGTGTCCTCCACTACGCCATCGGCTGCACGGACAACGACACGATGACCGTGACCCCGAGCGCGGCATCCGGCGTACGTCTGGCCGTAGACGGCGTGCAGGTCGCCAGCGGCGGCAGCCGGTCGGTGACGGTCGGCCGTGAGAGCGACGTGCACATCTCCCTGACCGGCGCTGACGGCGCAATCACAACCTATGTCGTCGGACCTGCGCGGCGTGCTGCCCGCAGAACTGTGGCGCTCTCAGTCGCCATTGCCGCAGGCAGCGCTTACCCAAGAGGCAGCTCCTAGTGGTGCTGCCCTTCCAACCGGCCAGGACAACCCCAAGGCTGCGGGTTGCGGGCGCCCTGCTGGCACTGGCGGCAACTGCCGTGCTGGTTGCTGCAGTTCCACCGGCGTTCGCCACCCAAACGAACAACCTCCTGGTCGGCAACACAGGGCAGGCCCGGGGCTTTGTTGCGGGGATACACGCGGCCAACCCAAAGCTCGCGCAGGGCTTCACCAGCGGAACGTACGCCGGTGGATATGCACTGGGCTCCATAGTGTTGCGGTTCAACTCCCTCGCCGACCCCTCGACAGCGGCGACCGAGTTGACCGCAACGATCAACGAGGCCACCGGATCCCAGCCGGGAAGTGTTCTGTGCACGCTGGTCGGTCCCTCAAACTACGCAGCCAACGCCCTGAACACCTTCACCGCTCCCTCCAGCGGCTGCACCCTGACGGCAAGCACTACGTACTACGTCGTCCTGGAGCGGTCGGGGGAAGTGTCCGACACTCCCAACCTGATCACCTTACGCAGGGCGGCCGCCACCGCGGAAGACTCCGCCGGCGCCTGGGACTGGTCGATAGAGAACAAGCGCTTCTACTGGACCCACGACATGTGGCGCTCGACAAACGACCAGGTCCTGATGATCGAGGTCAGGGGCGAAGCTGTCGGGAACAGTTCCCCCACAGGAGCCCCCACGATCAGCGGCACACCCCAGGCGGGTGAGCCACTAGCGGCGGACACGTCGGCCATCCTCGACGCAGACGGGCTGGATAACCCCGGCTTCGGATACCAGTGGGTCGCCAACGCCACGGACCTCCTGGGAGCGACCGGTGCAACCTACACGCCGTCCGACGACGACGTCGGCAAGACCATCAGGGTACGGGTGTTCTTCAGGGACAACGGGGGCAACGCCGAGACGCTGACCAGCAATGCAACAGGCACGGTCATCGCCCGTCCGGGGGTGACGGTGTCCACACCGACGCTGGTGGTGGCGGAGGGCGGTTCGGGCAGCTACACGGTCGTGCTCGATACCAAGCCGTCCGGGGATGTCACGGTCACCATCACGGCCGGGGGCGATGTGACCACCGATCCGACCAGCCTGATGTTCACGTCCTCCAATTGGGACACCCCGCAGCCGGTGATGGTCCGCGCTGGCGAGGACGACGACGCAGCCAACGACTCCGTTTCGGTCGGCCACGCGGTGGCGTCCAACAGCGCCTCCGAGTACGCCAGCGTCAGCATCGACGAGGTGGCCGTGACAGTCACGGACGACGAAAGGGCGGAAGTGACGCTCTCGAAGGCGGCCCTGACCGTAGAGGAAGGCGGTTCAGACAGCTATACGGTCGTACTAGGCATCAAGCCGTCGGCCGATGTCACGATCACCATCACGGCCGGGGGCGAGGTAACCACAGATCCGACCAGGCTGACGTTCACGCCCGCAAATTGGGACACCGCGCGGCGGGTGAGGGTCAATGCCGGCGACGACGGCGACACGGCCAATGACTCGGTCTCCGTCAGCCACGTGGTGGAGTCCGGCAGCGCCTCCGAGTACCGGAGCGTCGGCATCGACGGCGTGGCCGTGACGGTTACGGATGACGACATGGCGGGGGTGACGATCTCCACCAGGGCGCTGAGCGTGGAGGAGGGCAGTGGACAGAACTATCGGGTCGTGCTCGACGCCGAGCCGTCGGGGAGGGTGACGGTGTTCATCACGGCCGGGGGAGATGTGACCACCAGTCCGACCAGCCTGAGGTTCACACCCTCCAATTGGGACAACGCGCGACGGGTGACAGTCAACGCCCGCGAAGACGACGACACCACCAACGACTCGGTCTCCATCAGCCACGGGGTGACGTCTGGCAGTGCCGCGGAGTACAGGGATGTCGGCATCGACGGCGTGGCCGTGACGGTTGTGGACGATGACACGCCGGGAGTGACGCTCTCAGAGTCGGCACTGGCGGTGACCGAGGGTGGTTCGGGCAGCTACACGGTGGTGCTCGAGACCGAGCCGTCCGGCAATGTCACGATCACCATCACAGTCGAGGGCGAGGCAACCACCAGTCCTACCAGCCTGACGTTCACGCCCTCCAATTGGGACAACGCGCGACGGGTGACGGTCAACGCCCGCAAAGACGACGACACCGCCAACGACTCGGTCTCCATCAGCCACGGGGTGACGTCTGGCAGTGCCGCGGAGTACAGGGGTGTCGGTATCGACAGCGTGGCCGTGACGGTTACCGATGACGACGAGCCCATGCAGGCCGAGGCCTTGAAAGTTGGCGGCGACGACGACAGCGAAGGTCGTGACAACAGCAACAGCGCCGCTAGTGGAGGCGGCGGTGGCGGCGGGCCATCGGGGCCGTCGCCGAGCACCATCGACTTCGAGTGGACGGTGAAACACGACATCGACAAGCTCGATAGCGACCACGACAAGCCGACGGGAATGTGGACCGACGGCACAACGCTCTGGCTCCTCCACAACGGCGACGGCGCCGACGACGCCATCTACGCCTATGACCTGGAGACGGGGGAGCGCGTCGAGGGGCGTGAGTTCGAGCTGGACGTGAGCAACCGCGCCCCCCGCGGGGTCTGGTCCGACGGCGAGCTGGTCTGGGTCAGCGACAGTGGCCAGGACAACCTCTTTGCCTACGACCTCGCCACCGGCGCCCGCCTCGACGACCGCGACATTAGCCTCGCCGAGCGCAACCAGGACGCACGCGGCATCTGGTCCGACGAAACCACCATGTGGGTGCTCGATGACCGTCGCGACGCCCTCTTCGCCTACGACCTCGCCAGCGGCGAGCTACTCGCCGAATACGCCCTCGACTCTGCCAACAACGACCCGCACGGCATCTGGTCGGACGGCGTCACGGTGTGGGTCTCCGACCACGGCGCCAAGCGGCTCTTCGCATACCGCCTGGCCGCGCTGCCGGAAGGCGAGCCTTCCGAGGATCCACCCGCCCTCGAGCGTGTCATCAGCGAGGACTTCGAGGAGCCGGGCCGTGTCGGCAACAACAGCCCGCGCGGGATCTGGTCGGACGGCGCGGTGATGTACGTCGCCGACGAGAACGACAACAAGGTCTACAGCTACAACATGCCCGACGCGATCGACGCCCGCCTCGCCTCGCTGGAACTCAGCGGGATCGACTTCGGCGAGTTCTCACCGCTGCGCTACGACTACGCCAGCGAGCGCATCCCCCACGGCAACATCGCGACCCTGACGGCCGTACCGGCTCAGGAGGGCGCGACGGTGAAGATCGAGCCGCCGGACCACGACGGCGACCCGGAGAACGGGCACCATGTGCGGCTGCTCCCCGGGCTCGAATTCACTATCACCGTGACCTCGCCGGACGGCAGTCGCGAGCGCGTCTACCGCGTGCTCCTCGGCGATGAGGAGGAGGCCGGGCCGTCAGCGAGCTGTCTGAGCGGCGCCGTCGATGCCGGCTTCAGTCTCGTCGTCTTCGGGAGCGGGAGCCTCGACGATCTCGTGAGTTGCGCGGAGGGCCGCCACGTCACTGCGCTCTACGCGCTGAGCGGGGGCAAGTACGTGTCCTACTTCCCCGGCGCACCTGAGTTCGTGAACCGCCCGTTCGGCGAGCTCTTCGCCGAAGGCGTCTCTGCCCTCACGCCGCTGGTCGTGCGCAGCGAGGGTCCGGCGACGCCGGCCCCGGCCACGCCTGTGGTCACGGAGCCGTTCGCGACGTGCCTCCTCGGCGAGATCGGCGAGGGCTTCAGCCTCGTGGTGTACGAGGGCGGCAGCGTCGGCGAGCTCGAGGCGTGCGCGGCAGGCCTCGGCGTCACGGCCGTCTACGCGCTGGTCGAGGGCGAGTACGTGCCGTACTTCCTCGGAGTACCAGAGTTCGTGAACGCACCCTTCCGGGCGCTATTCGCGGCCGGCGTCCCGGCGGCCACGCCGCTGACCGTGCGGGGCGAGGGGCCTTAGGAGGCGCGTAACCGCGCGACACCCGCTGGCGGCCACCCTCGCCGTCACTGCCTTGCTGCCCTCCGGCGCTTGGCCCGCCTCGCGAGGGCCACCGTTACCACCACCGGCACGCGCTCGGTCTTGTCGCTTCCGAACAGTGATGCCGATGTTTGCCCGGTGGTGAGAACAGACGGCAGCGACAGAGCCGTGACCAAGTGGGCTCGTCTCCGTAGGCATTTCGTAGGCATGCGTGGCGCAACGGAGCGGGATGAGCCAGGACGGAACGTCACGTGAGCCCGTCATGTCAAGTTCAGGGAGGGCTCCAAGACGAGGTAGTGGCACAGGCTGGGACGGCTGGCGGCGAACTCAAAAACCGTTGGGCCTTGCGGCCCGTGTGGGTTCGAATCCCACCTTCGGCACCATTTCAGATTCAGCGACGACGCCCTGGGGCAGGCATGCCGGAGTCGCGGCGGATGACATTCGCGCCGTAGGCCTCGTTCGAACTCGTACCGTCGACGAGGCAATGTCCGACTAGGCGTGACGCCGCACGAAGCCTCGTGAGGCCGTCGTCGGAGGTCGCGGGACGCACTCCCAAGCGGAACGCAAGACCGGGCCGTCGGCGAGCTGCCTGCGCAGCGCGGTCACCCCTGGCTTCAGTCTCGTCGTCTCCGACGGCAGCAGTCTCGAGGACCTCGTGAGCTGCGCTCAGGGCCGCCACATCACGGCGCTCTACGCGCTGCACGAGGGCGAGTACGAGCCCTACATCGTCGATGCGCCGGACTTCGCCACCGCGCGCTTCCGCGAGCTCTTCGCCGAGGGGTCCTGGCGCTGCTGCCGCTGGTCGTGTGCAGCGCGGGCCCGGCGCTCGCGGCCCCGGCCGCGCCCCCGGTCGCCGAGCGCTTCGCGCGCTGGCGCGCGGGGCCCCGGCCCGGGGCGGCGCTGGCGTTCGCGGAGCCGTTCGCGACCTGCCTGCAGGGCGAGATCGGCGAGGGCTTCAGCCTCGTGGTCTCCGCGGGCGGGAGCGTCGCAGACCTCGAGGCGTGCGCGAGGAGCCTCGGCGTCCCGGCCGTCTACGCGCTCGTCGGGGGCAAGTACGTGCCGTACATCCTCGGTGCGCCGGAGTTCGCGACCGCGCGCTTCCGCGGGCTGTACCCGGACGGCGTCCCGGCGGCAACGCCGCTGACGGTGCGCGGCACGGGGCCGTAGGCGCAGGCGCGCAGCGACACCGCTCGCTTAGCAGCTGCTCGTGTGCAGCCACCACCTAAGCGTCAGAACGCCGGCGGCGGTTTTTCGACTCGGTCTACCGCCACAGGTCGGGATCGGGCCGGTTCATCAGTCCGAGTCCCAGATATCCGTACCAGATAACCAGCAGCACGTAGAAGCCGCGGGCCACCGTGATGAAGGTGTCGCGGTCGTCGTTGATGAGGATGGCCAGCATGAAGAAGAGCATGATGGCCAGGCTGCCAACGGCAGCCAGCAGAGAGATTGTCCGGTTGAAGTCGCTTCTCGTGGAGAGGCCCAACGCGAAAATGAATCCGCCAAATCCAAGCGCAAGCCCACCCGCGTAGACGAGAGCGGACCCGGCGTAGTAGACGGGAACACTTCCCCGGATCTCGTCACTGGTCTGGGCATCGGCCAGAATAAAGTCCATGCCACCGGATAGAATCCAGCCGGCCAGCCCGACGAACATCATAAAGAAGCCCATCTGGACGAGAGCCTTGCCGTTGCCTTCCAAGGTTACGTTCCGCATGAGCGCATAGAGGCCCGAGAGGATCAGCGTCAGGCCGAGGATGATCGCGATGTTGGTTACATTGGTCAGCGCGGCGTTGGAGCTCTTGGCCGTTATGGAGCCAACAGCGTCTGACACGTCTGCGCTGTCGATCAGTAGTCCACCCGGCTCGATGAGAAAGAAGACGAAGGCTATTACCGGGCCGAGAATAAGGGACAGACCCGCTAGCCGGTTCACGGATATCGTGCCCACTGTACCCTCCTTATGTGATGTCGCTAGAGCGAATCCATTGGTTCAACAACCCTAGCATAAGTTCTGACGCTCGAAAGCATGAGCGGATCCTGCTCTTGCTCAACGACGGCCGGCAGCGGCAACACCTTCAGCAGATCTTCCCGTCGAGGCGTTCGAAGAGCCTGGCGGCCTCGACGGAAGTCGGGGACGGCCGCCGGACATGCGAACGCCACCGGGACTCCGTGAAGGGGACACGCCGCCAGCGTCAGCGCCACGTCCGAGAGTACCGCCGCCGTCGATCGTGAGCGGTATCCAGACGATCGTGTGGCCTCGCGACGACGTGGCTCACATCCGGGCGCTCTCGACCGCGGCTACTGCTCCTCCGGCAGCAGCACGACGCGGATGTAGCGATCGTCCAGCAGGTAGCGCCGGGCGGCGGCCGCCACGTCTTCCAGCGTCAGCGCCTCCAGCCGCTCGCCGAAGCGGGTGATCTCGTCGAGCGGCTCGCCCCGCTGGAGGGCGGCCCCGATCTGCTCCAGCCAGAAGCCGTTCTCGCGGAGCTGCTCTTCGCGGGAGGTCCGGAGCTGCTCCTTCGCGGTGTCCAGGTAGCTCTGCTCGCCGCCGCCGCGGAGCCAGGCGACCTCCATCGCGACCTCGGCGGCGAGCTCTTCCACGCGGGCGGGGTCGCTGCCGTAGAGCACGTAGAGGAGGTACTCGGAGTCGGGCATGGCGCCGATGCTGGCGCTGACGCCTATCGCGTACGTGCCGCCCAGCGCCTCGCGCACGCGCTCGCGGAGGCGGGTACCGAGGATCTCGCCGGCCACCCGTGCCCGGAGTGCCTCGTCGCGGCTCCACTCCGCATCTCCCGCGTAGATCAGGATCGTCTGGCTGCGGGCTTCGATGCCCTTCCGGACGACGTACTCGTGGACGCCGGGAGGGGGGTCGATGTCGTGGTCGACCCACTGCTCGACACGCCCGGCGGTCGGGAGGCTCGCGAGGTAGCGGGTGGCGAGGTCGCGCAGTTCATCCCAGCCGAAGGCGCCCACGAACACGAAGGTCGCATCGCCCAGGTCGGCGAAGCGCTCGCCGTAGACGGCCGCCGCCCTCCCGAGGTCGAGCTCGTCGAGGACCTCGAGGGAGAGGGGCCGGGCGCGGTGGTGATCCCGGGAGAGGAGGGTGGTCGCCCGGTCGAAGAAGGCGGAGTCGGGGTCGGCCGCGCGACTCTCGGCGGTGCTGCGCAGCCTCGCCTCGTACGTCGAGAAGTACGCGGGATCGAAGCGGGGCCGGGTCACGTAGAGCGTGATCAACTGGAACAACGTCTCCAGGTCGTCGGGCGAGGCGTCTCCGCCCAGCCCCTCGAAGAGCGCGCCGATATAGGGGGCGACGGAGACCCGCCGGCCGGCCAGCAGCTTGTCGAGCGTGACGCTGTCGTGCGGCCCGACGCCGCTGCCGGAGGCGATCTCGGCGGCGTAGAGCGCGGAGACGTGGTCGGCGTCGGAGACCAGGGAGTGGCCGCCCGGGCTGAAGGCCCGGAAGAGCACCTCGTCGTTCTGGTAGTCGGTCTGTCTGGCGATGACGGTCACACCGTTCGAGAGGGTCCACCTCACGGCATCGATCGACTCGAGACGCTCCTCCGCCGTGATGCTGCCCGGGGCCGGTGGCGCCGCCAGCAGCGGGACATCCTCGAACTCGTCCTCGTACGCCTCCACCTGCAGCGCGCCGGCGCCCCGGAGCTGCGCCGCCATGGCCGCGCCCAGGACTTCGTCGGTCGCGGCCGCGGGATCGTCCGGCCTCAGCACGAGCAGCACCGTGTCCCGCGTCTCCGACCAGGACGCCCCCAGCGCATCGACCTCCTCCAGCGTGACCTGGGGGATCAGCTCTTGGTAGAGCTCCCACACCGCCTGCGCGCCGGGAGCCGGTATCCCCGCGAGGAAGTGGGTGCGGTACTCGCCGGCCAGCAGTTCGGAATCCCGCTGGTCGCGCTCCCGGTAGGCGCTCTCGGCCGAGCTCAGGAGGTTGACCTTCTCCCGGGCCAGCTCGGAGGCGGTGAAGCCGTGCCGGCGCACGCGCTGCAGCTCCTCCAGCAGCGCCGCGAATCCGCCCCCGATGCCGCCCTGCTCGGTCACCGCCGAGAAGGTCACGAGATCGAGGGGATGCACGAAGGCCCCGCGTGAGCCTCCCGCCCACAGGTAGGGGGGATCGGCGACCTGGCCCCGCTCGAAGAGCCGCGCGTTCAGCATCGCGAAGGCCAGCTCCTGCGCCACGGAGCGCCGGAACCACGCCCGGTCCCGGCCGGCATCCGGAGGCGCCTTCAGCACCAGGATCAGCTGCGTGCCCGGCGCCTCGGGGTCGGTGAAGATGTCGACGCGCGGATCCTCGTGCCCGGGCACCCCGAAGGCGGGCAGCGCGGTCGACGCCCCGGCGGCCGCCCGCTCCTTGAGCGCCTCGCCCCCGGGCGGCGGCGCGAAGTGCCGCGCGATCTGGGCTTCGATGAGTGCGGGGTCGAGGTCGCCCACGGCGACGAGGGCCATCAGATCCGGCCGGTACCAGCGCTCGTAGTACGCCCGGAGCTCCGCGACGGGGGCGCTCTCGACGACCTCGGGGAGGCCGATCGGGCTCCGCTCGGCGTAGCGCGAGGAGCCGAACAGCGCCTGGTAGAGGCCGTCCCGCCAGCGCGAGTCGAAGCCCTGGCGGGAACGCCATTCCTCCAGCACCACGCCGCGCTCGAGCTCGACCTCCTCCGGCTCGAAGCTGATGGCGTAGGCCCAATCGCTGAGGATCTGGAACGCCGTCTCGAGGATCTCGGGGTCGTCGGTCGGGATCTCGAGGAAGTAGACCGTCTCGTCGTAGCTCGTGTAGGCGTTGAGGTGGGCGCCGAAGCTGGAGCCGATCGACTCCAGGTAGTCGACGATCTCCTGCTTGGCGAAACGCTCGGTGCCGTTGAAGGCCATGTGCTCGACGAAGTGCGCGAGGCCGCGCTGCCCCTCCTCCTCCAGGACGGAGCCGGCCCTGACGACGAGCGAGAGGTGCAGCCTCCCGCGCGGCTCCTCGTTGTGCCTGATGTAGTACGAGAGCCCGTTGCTGAGGGTCCCGCGAACCACCGCGGGGTCGAGGGTGAGGTTCCCGTCGGGCCCGGTGACCGGCGGTGGGGGCGTGGCGGTCGGGGCGGGCGCGGGAGTGGGCGTCGCCGGCGCGGGAGT
>MKWU01003743.1_pt1 | contig 19343 bp, 18 predicted proteins | sample 809101 | NCBI WGS metagenome assembly MKWU01 (sample SAMN05860141, study PRJNA318959) | sponge metagenome | host: Aplysina aerophoba | place: Slovenia: Piran, Adriatic Sea, Gulf of Piran | collected 2013-05-07
GCCCCACCCGGCGCGGCCGACCACCGCACCCGCCGCGCCCCACCCGGCGCGGCCGACTCCCCCGACCGCGGTGCCCCACCCGGCGCGGCCGACCACCGCACCCGCCGCGCCCGAGCCTCCCGGGTCGCCGACCGCGGGCTGCCGGGAGCCGGGGAGCGGCTTGCGGGACGTCGACGGCGACGGCTGCGCGGAGGAGATCCGCATCGCCGACGGCTCAGTGGCCGTCGACGGCGTCCGCTACCCGGTCGGAACTGCCGGCGACCAGGTGGCGGTGGGCGACTGGGACTGCGACGGCATCGCCACCGTTGCGCTCGTACAGCCCGGCGGTCGGGTCTACCTCTTCGAGTCCTGGCCGCGACAGGCGCCCGTGACCGGCACGCTGGTGGCCGAACTCCCACCCCCGCTGGAACTTGCCGGTGTGGCCCGCGGCGCCTGTCACGAACTCACGGTGCGCTACAGCGAGGGAACCTGGCACCTGCCCCTGCCCGCAGCCGCCGGGTGACCGGCCGGCACCGCCGGGCGGCGCAGCCCGCAACTGGCCCCGGGCGGCTCAGGATCCGAAGGTGGAGCGGAGTTTGCTGCGCAGACCCGCTGAGTCGATGTCCTCGCCACGCAACCGCGCCAGCTCGCGCAACAGATCGGCCTGCTCGCCCTCGAGCTTCTCGGGTGTCTGCACCACGAACTCCACCAGCAGGTTGCCCCGCCCTCTACCGCGACCCCGGGGCACTCCCTTGAAGCGGCAGGCCACCGTGTGACCGGTCTGGGTGCCGGGCGCGATACGCAGCTCCAGGGGACCGTCGAGCGTGTCGAGGGTGACCCGGCCGCCCAGCGCGGCCTGCGTCATCGGGATCTCCACGGTCGCCAGTAGGTCGTCACCGCGGCGTTCCAGAGTCGGGTGCGGGCGCGTCCGCACCTGCACGTAGAGGTCACCGTGGGGACCGCCGCGCAGCCCCACGCCTCCCCGCCCGGACAACCGCAGCACGGTGCCGTCGTCGACGCCGGGAGGCACGTCGAGGGAGTAGGTGCGCTCACCCCGGATGCGTCCCTGGCCGCGGCAGGCGCGGCACGGCGTATCCACGAACTGTCCCAGGCCGGAGCAGCGGCGGCACGGACCCGCCGTCACCATCTGGCCCAGCACCGACTGGCGCACCTGGCGGACCTGGCCACTCCCTCCGCAGCCGGTGCAGGTCATCGCCTCGGTGCCCGCCGCGGCACCCGTGGCCTCGCAGTCCTCGCAGGGCACTGCGAGGGTGACGGTCACGTCCTGGACGCCCCCGAAGACGGCGTCGGCAAGATCCAGAGTCAGAACGGACTCGACGTCGGCGCCGGTCGCCGCCGCGCTGCGACTGGGAGTACCGAAACCGCCGAAGCCCGCGTCGCCGAAGAAAGCGGAGAAAATGTCGAACGGGTTGGACGGTGCCTCGGCGCTCCCGAAGCGGTCGTAGTTGGCGCGCCGCTCGGGCTCGCTCAGCACCTCGTAGGCGGCGGCGAGCTCCTTGAAGCGGTCCTCGGCACCGGGGTCGTCGGGATTGCGGTCGGGGTGGGACTCACGCGCCAGGCGCCGGTACGCCTGCTTGATCTCCTCCGCGGTCGCCTGCGGGGACACGCCCAATACCTCGTAGTAGTCGCGTTCGGACATGGAATCGAGAGGACGTCGGCCCTAGCCGCCGCTCAGCATCCGGCCGAGCTGCCGGCTGATCACCGCCACCGACGCCATCGCCTGGGGATAGTTGAGATGCGTCGGACCCAGGACCGCGATGGAACCCGCCCGGCGTCCCTCCACGAGGTAGGGCGAGACCACCACCGAGCATTCGCTGAGGGGCACCAGACCCGTCTCGCCCCCGATGGCGACCTGCATTCCCCGGTCCACGATGTCCCGCAACAGCGAGACCACGGCGTAGTGCCGCTCGAGGAGAGCGAGGATCCGCTGGGCGGAGTCGACCGCGCCGAACGAACGGACGACCGTCGCATGCCCGCCGACGAAGAGGTTCTCGGCGAGCCCGCCGTCGGCGCCGCGCAGCGCGTCGACCGCCACCGACACCAGCCCGGCGACGCCGGCAGGCAGCCCGTCGGCGCCAACCGCGGCGTCGAGCGGCTTGCCGACCAGCGCCCGGGCGAGCACGTCGGCGGCGTGATCCACCTCCGCGGCACTCGGGGAGACGTCCAACTCGAGGGCCCGCTGCTCCACGGCGCCGGTGGACAGGACCGCCACGAGGAGCACCACGTGGCTGGAGAGCTCCACCAGTTGCACCGACCGGACCACCGCCGAGCCGGCACGAGGACCCACCACGACCGCCGCGCAGCGCGTCACGTCCGCCAGCATCGAGGAAAGCGACGCCAGCACCGAACCCAACTCGCCGTGGGCCTGGTCGAAGAACTCGCTGATCTGGCGTCCCTCCACCGGCCCGAGGCTGTAGGGCGCCATGAGGGCGTCGACGAAGTAGCGGTAGCCGGCCTCGGTGGGCACCCTGCCCGAGGAGGTGTGCGGCTGTTGCAGGTATCCGGCCTGCTCGAGCGCCAGCATCTCCTTGCGGATCGTCGCCGGGGAGACACCGAAGTCCTGTGACTCGTAGACGGTGCCCGAGCCCACCGGTGAGGCGCCGGCGATGTAGCACTCCACGACGGCGCGCAGGATCTCCTCCTTGCGTGGCGAGAGCGCATCGGAGCGGGAAACCATGGCGATTCGATACTACCGCCCTGGTTGACGGCCCTAGCCGGACGGCATCCGCAGTGCCGAGACGAAGGCCTCCGGCGGCACCTCCACCCTGCCGATCGCCTTCATCCGCTTCTTCCCGGCCTTCTGGCGTTCGAGCACCTTCCGCTTGCGGGTGACGTCACCGCCGTAGAGCCCCGCCGTCACATCCTTGCGGTAGGCCTTGACGGTCTCGCGGGCGATGATGCGGCTGCCGATGGCGGCCTGGATCGGCACGTCGAACTGCTGCCGCGGGATCAGTTGGCGCAGCTTGGCGGTCATCCGGCGGCCGTACGAGTAGGCCTCGCTGCGGTGGACGATTGAACTGAAGGCGTCCACCGGGTCACCCTGCAGCAGGATGTCCACCTTCACGAGGTCGGAGTCCTCGTAACCGTCGGCGTCGTAGTCCAGGCTGGCGTAGCCCTGGGTGCGGCTCTTGAGGTGGTCGTAGAAGTCGGTGACCACCTCTGCCAGCGGCAGCCGGTAGCGCAACTCCACTCGCTCCGGCGACAGGTAGTCCATCCCCCGGAGGTTGCCCCGGCGTTTCTGGCAGAGCTCCATCAGCGTCCCCGTGTGACGTGCCGGGGCGATGATGGTGAGCAGCAGGAATGGCTCGGCGATGGCGGCCACCTCACCGGCCGGCGGCAACCGGCTGGGGCTGTCCCCCGCCCCCTCGGCCCCCGCCGTCGTCGTTCCCCGGTACTCCACCGACGGTGTGGTGGCGATGATGTCCAGATCGAACTCCCGCCCGAGCCGCTCGGTGATGATCTCCATGTGCAGCAACCCCAGGAACCCGCAGCGATAGCCGAAACCCAGGGCGGTCGAGGTCTCGGGCGCGTAGCTGAAGCTGGAGTCGTTGAGCCGGAGCCTGTCCAGCGCGTCACGGAGGTCGAGGTACTCGTCGCCGTCAATGGGATAGAGCCCGCAGAACACCATGGCCTTGGGCTCGCGATACCCGACCAGCGGGGCCGCCGCGGGACGGTAGGCCTCGGTGACCGTCTCGCCGGCACGGGCTTCGGCGGTGTTCTTGACGCCGGCGATGAGATATCCCACCTCACCGGCCCCCAGTTCGTCCACCACCGTCAGCGTCGGGGTGCGTACCCCGATCTCCTGGGTCTCGTGCACCGAAGCGGCCTGCATGAAGCGCACCTGCGTGGCGCCCCGCAGGGTTCCCTGCACGACGCGCACCGAGCTGACCACCCCCCGGTACTGGTCGAAGTGCGAGTCGAAGATGAGAGCCTGCAGTTCCGCCTCGGGGTCGCCGGCGGGTGGTGGGATCTGCGTGGTTACGGCGTCGAGCAGTTCGCGCACACCCTCGCCCGTCTTTGCCGAGATGTGCAGCACGTCGCCGGCGGGAATCCCGAGGACCTGCTCGATCTCGCCCGCCACCCGACCGGGGTCTGCGGCCGGCAGGTCCACCTTGTTCAGCGCCGCCACGATCGTGAGGTCGTGCTCCAGAGCCATGGAGCAGTTGGCCAAGGTCTGCGCCTCGATGCCCTGGGCGGCATCGGTGAGCAGGATGACTCCCTCGCACGCCGCCAGCGAGCGCGACACCTCGTAGCCGAAGTCCACGTGCCCGGGCGTGTCGATCAGGTTGATCCGCCACTCGCCGTAGGAGAGGCGCACGCTCTGGAGCTTGATGGTGATGCCTCGTTCACGCTCGAGGTCCATCGAGTCCAGGTACTGGGCGCGCATGGCGCGCGGTTCCACCGCCTCGCACATCTCCAAGAAGCGGTCAGCCAGCGTGGACTTCCCGTGATCGATGTGGGCAATGATCGCCACGTTGCGTATGCGGGACTGATCCATGACCTCGAATGCGGCGGTTCCGGCGCCCGGAGCGAGTATTCGGCGGGCTCGCCGGAAGTGGGTGGGCACCGGGGATTCCTGCCGCGATGCTACCGGCGGTCGGGTGGTCGGCCGCGCCTCGCCGGTGGGGGCGTCGGGCGGTGCGGTAACTTCGGCGCTCGCCCGCCGGGACCGCGCGAGCGCCGGTGTCGGTAGCATGCACAGGTCGATTGGGGCACCCCGAGCCTGGCGCGCAAGCGAAGCCGCCCGGCTCGCCCCGACAGCGATCGCGAGGAACAACGTGGCCAACATCAAGAGCCAGATCAAGCGGAACCGCCAGAACATCAAGCGACGGACGCGCAACCGGTCGGTGCGGTCGGAGATCAACACGCGCACCGCAGGTGCCGAAGCGGCGGCACGAGCCGGCGAGGCGGACGCGGCCGAGCAGCTCCGGATGGCGGTCAAACGGATCGACATGGCAGCCGCCAAGGGCGTCCTGCACCCCAACACGGCCTCCCGCAGGAAGTCCCGACTGACCCGCCGCATCGCCCGCATCAACGCCGGCGAAGAGGGCTGAGACCGCGCCGCCTCAGCGGCGGTGCAACTGGCTGAGCCGGGCGACGAGGACCTCGAGGGTCACCTCGGGCTCCAGTGCCGTCCGACCGCGGAGATCCAGGTCGGCGGCAGCGAGGAAGGCCACCGCTCTGCGGATCCGCTCGGATCCGAGCCGGCGCGCCGCCGTCAACGCCACACGGGCGACGTACGTTGAGCCGCTCTTGCGCAACAGGCCCGCGGAGCGCAGCACCTCGGCCGCGGCCGCCTCGTCGCGCGCGCCGGACCCGTCGAGGTGCAACATGCGGTCGAAGTGGTTCCGCAGGATCGCCATGATCTGCATCGGGTGCATCGCCTCGGGGCCGCAGAGGCGCTGCAGGCATGCCAGCGACCCGCCGATGTCGCCCTTGCCGATGGCATCGGTGAGTTCCCACGGCGGCACCGTCCCGCGCGCACCCAGGAACGGCGCTACAGCGTCGGTGTCGAGGCGGGCCCCGGGACCGTAGGCCCCCTCCAGGGTGTCCAGGACCGCCCAGACGCGTGACCGGTCCTCGCCGAGGTGGCCGGCGAGCAGAGCGGTGGCGGCGCGGTCCAGCGTCACCGGGGCACCTGCCAGCTGTTCGGCCAGCCAGGCGTCCGCTGCTCTGCCCCGACCGATCTCGGCACGGTGGACGACGCCCCCGGCCGCCTCGACCGCCTTGGTGAGCGCGGCGGGCACGGGACGGTTCTGGGTCTGCGACGCGCCCTTCTCCCACACCAACAGCAGCCGCGTCGTCTCCAGCGGCGCAGCCAGGTAGTCCACCAGCGGGCCGAGTTCGGCTGCCGGGAACATGCCGAGGTGGCGAGCCACGACGACCCGGTAGTCGCTCAGCATGGGGGGAGTCTGGGCGGCGTCGATGACCGGGGAGACGGCGAGCGAGCCGTCGGCGGGGAGGTAGTCCTGCTCGTCGACCTCGGTCACGACCAGGGCACTGTCCGCGCCCCCCACGAGCCGGGCGAGGGAATCGCTCACGATCCGGGAGAGCGCCGCGGGATCGCCGCCCGACACCAGTTCGATGCGGGCCTGCGCCTCGCCGCCCGGCGAGTCGGGCGCGCTCACGGTGCCATCCCCGTCGTGGCTACGCCGCCCCGAGCCCGGCCCGGGCCGCTTGCCGCGCTCTGCGGGGCGCTGCGCCGGCGCAGCTCTGCGGCGACCTCCACCACGCGCCGGGTACCTCGCACGTCGTGCGCGCGGATCACCCCGCAGCCGCCGAAACTGCCCAGCGCGTGGGCGGCGATGCTGCCGACACGGCGCTCGGCGACCTCGGTGCCGCACAGCCAGCCGACGAAACCCTTGTTGGAGGCCGATAGCAGGACCGGATACCCCAGCGCCGCCAGGTGGTCGCTGCGCCGCAGCAGTTCGGCCGACATGGCGGGGGTCTTGCCGAGGTCCAATCCGGCGTCCAGCAGCACCCGGGTGGGGCCCAGCCCCGCGAAGTCGGCCCACGAGGCCCGCTCGGCCAGATAGCTCCGCACTTCGCCCAGGAGGTCCTCGTAGACGGGCTCGGGATCGGCGTAGCGGGGCGCCAGGCGCACGTGACAGGCGACCACGGCCGCACCGGCCCCCGCGGCGACCGGCAGGTAGTCGGGGTCCGCGAATCCGCTGATGTCGTTGCCCAGCACGGCGCCGGCGGCGTAGGCCGCCTCAGCCACCGAGGCGCGCCAGGTGTCCACCGACAGCGCGACGTCGAACCGGGCGGCGAGCGCCGCGATGGCGGGCACGACGCGCTCGAGCTCCTCGCCGGCGGTCACCTCACTACCGGGTCCGGCCTTCACGCCACCCACGTCAACGATGTCGGCACCGTCGCCACAGAGTTGGTGGGCCTTGGCCAGGAAGTCGTCGAAGCCCCAGTACTCGCCGCCGTCGAAGAACGAGTCGGGTGTGCGGTTCAAGATGCCCATCACCAGCGGGCGCTCGGCGAGGTCGTAGCGGCGCTCGCCCAACTCCAGCAGCACGCCCGAGACGCTACCTGCCGTCTGCGGCGGCGTTCACCTGGATCTCCAGGCGCTCACCACCCGTCTCGACACTCACCACGAAGTCACCGACGGCTGCGACCATCCCGGCGTCGGGAACGGTCGCCCCGGCGATGCGGCTACCCGCCGGCGCCCAGACGGTCCCCGGCCCGTAGCGCTCCGCCAGAACGGCCACATCAGGCGTGGTGCCGCCGGAGGCCACGATCAGGTCGATCCGCTCGGCGCCCGCCATCCGGATGTCCCCCACCAGCCGCTCGAGGTTCTCCCCGCCGCCAACCAGCAGGACGGCGCTCCGGGGCGTCCACCACAGCGTGGACTCCCAGCCGACGGCAAGGGTCTGGGGGACCGGGACCGCCCGGGATCGCTCAACCAGCAGCGGCGCCACGAGGGTCGCCGCGACCACCAGCCAGGCCACTGCAACGGTGACGCCCCGACGACGACCGAGGACCACGACCGCCAGGGCGGCGCCCACCAGCAGCACATGACCCATCTGCAGCTGGCCGAGCCGCATCCCGGTGAGGGTCGCCGCCACGCCCTCGATCCACGCCAGCAGTCCCCGAGTCGGCAGGTGGAGCACGGCGGCGGCCGGGCCCCCCACCAGCCCCGCCAGGAATCCACCGGTCAGGCCCCACATCATGACCGCCGCGGCGGCCGGAGCCGCCAGCAGGTTGGCGGGCAGCGCGGCGGTCGGGAGCCCGCCGAAGATCGGTATCACCAGGGGCGCCACCGCCAACTGTGCAGCGGCGGTGACCGCCAGGGCTCTCGCCAGGAGCCGCGGGCCGCCGATCCGTTCGGCGAGGCGCGGCGCCCAGAAACCGATCCCCGCCGAGGCCGCCACCGACAGGCGGAATGCCAGCGAGTGGACCAGCAACGGCTGCCACAGCAGGACCGCCACCACCGCCAGGGCCAGGATGCGGCGCCCCGAGACCTGCCGACCCGCCAACCAGACGCTCACGGCAATGGCCGCCATGACCGTCGCCCGCAACACCGAGGGCTCGAACCGGGTGACCGTGGCGAACAGACCCAGCACACCCAGAATCGCCGCCCACCGCCCCCACAGGCCGAGGCGCATCACCAGCGGCTGCACCAGCAGCAGCACGAACGCAACGTTCTGGCCGGACACGGCCAGCAGGTGCGTGAGCCCGGCCCCCCGGAAGTCATCGGCGGTCAGCGGCGAGCGGTCCCGATCATCGCCCAGCACGAGGCCGCTGAACAAGGCCCGCTCCCCCTCCGGCAACGACGCAGCACCCCGGACCAGCACCGTCCGCAGGGCGTTGGCGACCCGGTAGTGCACCGCGGCCGGGTGAACCTCGCCGACCTCGTTGACGGTCAGGCGGCCGACCACCCCGGCGGCCCTCCACCGCTGCGAGTGCCCCGAGCCCGAAGCGACCCTGCCGGTCACCTCGACGACCTCACCTGCCAGGAGACCCGAGAGGCGCGCACCGGCCCCTCCCCAGGCCCACACCTCCAGCCTGCCGCGCCCCGTGTCGGCCACCGCCCGCGTCGCCCGGTTGCGCTCGACGGGGTCGGAGACCAGCACGATGCGACCCTCCAGGGGGCCGGGTTCCGCCCCGGCGCCGGCGGCCTCGACGGCGACCGCGGCCGAGAACGACGCCAGCAGTCCCGCGGCGGCGCACAGCAGCAGCGGCCGGCGCAGCGCCAGCGCCCCCAGGACCAGGCCCAGCGCCACCAGCCGTGGCCCCGGCACCGCCGCCACCGCACCGGCCACCACGCAGGCGGCGAGGGCATAGATCCAGCGATCGGACATGCTCCGGGGCGGCTCGGCGGACGACCCCGGCTCGCCACCGCCGGGCCGCGCGGCGCCGGTCGCGCCCGCTGTGGGGGGGTGAGCGGGCACCTCGGCGCCGCCGACTCGGTGTCCGGGAGCCTCTCGCTCACTCACGGTGTGATCGTCACGAGGTGCTCGATCCGGCCGAGTTTCACCGGACCGATCCCGGTCACATTCTGCAGTGCCTCGACCGAGCGGAACGGACCTGCCTGCTCGCGATGCGCCACGATGGCCGCGGCGGTGACCGGACCGATGCCCGGCAAACTCTCGAGTTCGGCTGCTGTGGCGGCATTCACGTCGAGGGGTTGCGACGCTGGGACGGCGCCCGGATCGGACTCGCCCGGGGCGGGCCTCGAGGGTCGCGCCGGCACGATGGCCACCTCCACCGGCGGATCCTCGCCGGCCCGGGGGAAGTAGACCCGCACACCGTCGGAGAGCGCGGCGGCGAGGTTGATCCCGCTCAAGTCGGCACCGGCACCCGGCCCTCCGGCCGCGTTGAGCAGATCGATGACACGTGCAGAATCCGAGATCCGGTAGACGCCCGGCCTCGCGACCGCCCCCGCCGCATGAACGACGATTTCGCCGGCATCTCTCCCGGCCCCGGCGGTCGTCGTTTCGGTCGAGGTCGGCGCAGGACCCGCCCGGGGCAACACGATCGCTGCGGCCCGCTCATCGGAACGCAGTGCAAGACAACCACCCACGACCATGACCACCACCGCCACCAACCCGGCGACCGGCCGCCAGCCCGCCGTCGCCACGCGCCCGGCAAGACCCGCCCACCTCGCCTCGAACCCCGGATCCACGAACTAGATATCTATCGTATATTGTCCATGAGTATCAATATCTTTCCCTTACCTGGAGCCGCTCCCCACCCCCGCCCCGGCTGCCACCTGGGCCCGGGCCGGCGCCGGAATGACAGCCGCACGAGCCACAGGGCGGCTCCGCGGTAGCGTGACGGGCGCCACATGAGCCACGTCATCCCCACCGCGGTCGCACCGGACGGCATCGACGCCGGCGCCGTCACGGCCTGGTTCGGCGACCATGTCGGCGACGCCCGCCCCCCGCTGGCCTTCTCGCTGATCGAGGCGGGTCACTCGAACATGACCTTCGTCGTCAGCGACGCGCTCGGGCAGCGCTGGGTGCTACGCCGGCCACCCCTGCACAACGTGTTGGCCACCGCCCACGACATGGCCCGCGAGCACCGGGCGATCGCCGCATTGCACCCCGAAGGATTTCCGGTCCCGCGACCGCTCGGGCTGTGCACCGATGCCTCGGTGAACGGCGCTCCCTTCTACGTCATGGAGCACGTGGAGGGGTCAGTGATCCGCGACGCCACCGAGGCCGCCGCCCTGCCTCATCGCACGCGGCGAGCCCTCAGCCGCTCTCTCGTGGAGGTCCTCGCCCAGCTGCACAGCTTCGACGTGGACGCCGTGGGACTTGCCGACCACGGGAGGCGCGAGGGCTACGTGGCCCGCCAGCTGCGCCGCTGGCTCCGTCAGGTCACCGACACCGGTGCCGCCGAGCGCCCCGAGATCCGCGCCCTGCACGATCACCTCGCCGCGCGCATCCCCGAACAGGGAACCACCGGCATCGTGCACGGCGACTACCGGCTGGACAACTGCATCGTCAGCGGTGACGGGAAGGTGCGGGCGGTCCTGGACTGGGAACTCTGCACCCTCGGCGACGTACTCGCCGACGTGGCGATGCTGCTCACCTACTGGAGCGAACCCGGCGACGAGTCCCAAGCCCTGGACAACGCGCCGACCGCCGTCGCGGGCTTCTGCTCGCGTGCCGAACTCATCGATGCCTACGCGGAGGTCTCGGGGCGGTCGCTGGATCGGATCGACTTCTATCTCGCCTGGGGCTCGTGGCGCCTGGCCTGCATCCTCATCGGCGTGCAGGCGCGCTACCTGGCGGGCGCCATGGGCGACAAGGCCCCGCTGGAGGGAATCGAGACCTTCGAAGGCCGCATCGACGGGCTCGTGACGCGTGCGCAGCAGCACGCCGCCCGGGTGCGGTAGGCGCGCCACGACACGCCGGCACCGGACAGGACAGGAGACCAGATGCGATTGGACGCCACGCTCGGATCGGATCCGACCGAAGCGGCGCGGCGTGCCCGGCAACTCGAACAGGCCGGCTACGACGGTGGCTGGACGAGCGAGACGAACCACGACCCGTTCCTCCCGCTCGTGGCGGCCGCTGAGCACACCGAGCACTTGGAGTTGGGTACCAACATCGCCGTGGCGTTCGCCCGCAACCCCATGACCACGGCCCATGCGGCGTGGGATCTGCAACTGCTCTCCGGCGGTCGCTTCATTCTCGGGCTGGGCTCGCAGATCAAACCCCATATCACGCGCCGCTTCAGCATGCCCTGGTCCCGCCCGGCAGCGCGGATGCGGGAGTACATCGAGGCTTTGCACGCGATCTGGGGCGCCTGGGAAACGGGCGGGAGGTTGAACTTCCGTGGTGACTTCTACCAGCACACGCTGACCAACCCGATGTTCGTGCCGCCACCACAGCCGCACCGTCGGCCGGATGTCTACCTGGCTGCAGTCGGGCCCCTCATGACCCGGACCGCGGGGCAGGTGGCCGATGGCCTGCACTGCCACGGTTTCACCACCGCGGACTACATACGCGACGTCACGCTGCCCGCGCTACGCGAGGGAGAGGCGGCCACGGGGCGGCCGGCGGGCGAAGTCCGGGTCTCGCTGCTCGCGATGGCAGTCGCGGCGGAGACCGCGGAGGCGTTCGACGAGCACTGCCGCACGATGCGCATGAGGATCGCGTTCTACGGATCCACGCCGGCCTACCGGGGCGTCCTGGAGCATCATGGCTGGGGCGACGCCCAGACCGAACTGCACGCTCTGTCCGTCAAGGGACGCTGGGCGGAGATGGCCGACGTGATCGACGACGAGATGCTTCACACCATCGCCGCGGTCGGGACGCCCGCAGAGGCCGCCGAGATCCTGGCGGAGCGTTACGGCGACATGGTCGACCGGCTCACGCTGGTCACCACCCTGGACGACGTCCCGACAGGCGACGGTGACACGCCGCCCCCCGCGCAACCCTTGCTGGAGAGCCTGCGCGACATTCTCGACCGGCGACAGCACTGAGGGGAGCCGAACCGCCGGGACCGTGGCAATCTCCGCGACGGTGCTGGTTGTGGCGGCGGAGAGCCCCGGATCCCGTCAGACCACCAGGTTGACCAGCTTCGGGGGGCGGGCGATGACGCGGCGGGGGCTGCCGCCGTCGAGGTGGCGCTGAACCCGCGCTGAGGCGAGGGCGTGCTGCACGGCCTCGGACTCGTCGATGGCGGCGTCCACCTCGAGGCGATCGCGCACCTTGCCGTTCACCTGCACCACGAGGGTCACCCGTTCGGCGCGCAGCTTCGCCGGATCGGCGGTGGGCCAGGGCTCGGCGTGGATGTGGCGACCGTGACGGCGCTCCCACAGTTCGGCGGTGAGGTGGGGCACCATCGGGGCCATCACCAGCAGCAGGCGGTCCAGCGCGGTCTCGAGCACCTCGCCGTGCGGGCCCTCGGGTGCCTGCACGTAGCGGTAGAGATCGTTGGTGTACTCCATGCAGGCGGCCACCGCGGTGTTGTACGACCAGCGGTCGAAGTCGCGTGTGACCCGGTCGGTCAGCCGGTGCGCCCCGCGGTCGACTTCGAGGTCGGCGGCCGTCGGATCACCGGAGCGTGCCGGGGCGCCGGCGTGCGCCTCGCCGGTCACCAGGCGCCAGACGCGCCCCAGGAACTTGGCGCAGCCATCGATGCCGAAGTCCTCCCAGTCCACGTCGTCCTGTGGCGGCTTCACCTGCAGGTGCGCCAGGCGCAGGGCGTCGGCGCCCTGGCGGTCCAGGATCTTCTCGGGAGCCACGAGGTTCCCCCTGCTCTTGGACATCTTGGCGCCACCGAGGCGGATCATGCCCTGCGTGAACAGCCGGGCGAAGGGTTCGCTCAACCCCGGGGGAGCCACGCCGATGTCGGCCAGGGCCTTGGTGAAGAAACGGGCGTACATGAGGTGCAGGATGGCGTGCTCGATGCCGCCGATGTACTGGTCCACGGGCAGCCAGCGCGCCGCCGCCTCCCCGGCGAACGGCGCCTCGCTGTTGGTGGGGTCGGCGAAGCGCAGGAAGTACCACGACGAGTCCACGAACGTGTCCATGGTGTCGGTCTCCCGCCTCGCCGGACCCCCGCACGCCGGGCACGCAGTCCGCAGGAAACCCTCGTGCGCGTTGAGCGGTGACCGCCCGGTCGGCAGGAAGTCCACGTCGTCGGGCAACAGGATCGGCAGTTCCGACTCGGGAACGGGTTGGTAGCCGCACGTATCGCAGCAGACCATCGGGATCGGGCATCCCCAGAAGCGCTGGCGCGACAGCAGCCAGTCACGCAGCCGGAAGTTCACCTTGCGCCGCCCCAGGCCGGTGGATTCCACCCAGTCGGCGGCCCGCTCGATGGCGTCGGCAACACCGAGGCCGTCGAGCCAGTCGCTGTTGATCGAGGGTCCCTCGCCCGTGTAGGCCTCGCCGTCCCAACCGTCGGGCGGCTGCACCGTGCGCACGATGGGCAGGTCGTGGGCCACCGCGAACTCCCAGTCGCGCTGGTCCTCGCCCGGTACGCCCATGATCGCGCCGGTGCCGTAGGTCATCAGCACGTAGTCGGCCAGGTACACGGGGACGGGGCGACCCGTGAAGGGGTTCACGACCGACGTGCCGCAGGCCACCCCCCGCTTGTCGAGGCGACCGTCCGTGGACAGCCGCTGCATCTCGCTCTGGGTGGCGACCGAGCGCCGGAACTCCTCGACGGCGGCCCGCTGGGGGGGTGCTGTCAGTTCGTCCACCCGGGGATGTTCGGGGGAGAGCACCGCGTAGGTGATGCCGAACCCGGTGTCGGGGCGGGTGGTGAACACCTCGACGGGTGGGACATCATCGCGGGGCCGGCCATCGGCATCGGCGATGGGCAGGGCGAGTTCGGTGCCCTCCGAGCGCCCGATCCAGTTGCGCTGCATGTTCTTGACGCGCTCGGGCCAATCGATGTCCGCGGTGTCATCCAGCAGGCGCTGGGCATAGGCGGTGATGCGGAAGAACCACTGCGCCAACTCGCGATGCTCCACCAGATCCCCGGAGCGCTCGCACGTGCCGTCGGCGAGCACCTGCTCGTTGGCCAGCACCGTCCGGCAGCCCGGGCACCAGTTCACCGGCGCCGAGTCCCGGTAGGCCAGGCCGGCCTCATAGAACTTGAGGAAGATCCATTGCGTCCAGCGGATGTAGCCGGGATCGTGGCTGCGGATCACACGGCGCATGTCGTAGACCGCTCCGATGCGCTCCAGCGAGGAGGAGAGTTCGGCAATGCGGTCCTCGGTGAAGGTGCGAGGATGCTGGCCGGTGCGGATGGCGGCGTTCTCGGCGGGCAGACCGAAGCTGTCGAAGCCGATGGGTGTGAGCACCCCGTCACCCCGCATGGTGCGGTAGCGCACGAGCAGATCACCGAAGGTGTAGTTCCGCACGTGGCCCATGTGCGCCGGCCCGCTGGGGTACGGGTACATGGAGAGCACGTAGTACGGAGGGCGCGGATCGTCGTTGTCGATCTCGTAAGTGCCCTCGCGGCGCCAACGCTCCTGCCAGCGGCCCTCGATTGCGACGGCGTCGTAGCGCTCCTGCACGCCTCGATGCTAGATGCCTCCACCCGCGTTCAGGTGATCCGCCCCGGCGCCGGCCGCTGGCAGACGGCAACGTGCTTGGTAACCTGCTGCCGCCGGGGCTATAGCTCAGTTGGCTAGAGCGCTGCCATGGCATGGCAGAGGTCACGGGTTCGAGTCCCGTTAGCTCCACCGCGACTAGCAGTAGAAGATGCGAGACCTGCACACCGACCCCTGTGGACCGGACAGCGGCGCGGTCAGAACTGGGAGGTTCGCGTTGTGTGCCAGCCGGTTCCTGTCGCCGCATCGCGCTTTGATCCCGAGGGTGGCTGCGTGGATCGTCGCGCGGGCGGTGTGGGTTGGGGGAGCTACGACGACGGGGAACCCGGCGAATCGTTCGATCTGTTCGAGTGAGGTACGCACAGGTGTCGCGGATTCGTGCGGGATGGGTGAGCGGTGTGGGGCTCCACAATACCTTGGCCGCAATCCCTCAGCGCAGTGGCAACGTCGCCGGCATGCACATCTGGCCGCGCCGGGCCTTGAGGGGCGCCATGGCCGTTACTGACCCTCCATCGCCGTCGCGCACCGCAACGATGCTTGAGATCGCCGTCATCGGCGGCCGGTAGAATGGGCACCGTGACCACCCTGGCACGACCAGATGACGGCGGTCTCGTCGCGTCGGATGTGTCGTGTCTGCCGGCCGCCGAGATGCGCGTCCTTGCGGCCCTGTCGCGCCGTCCCCGGGGCCTGAAAGGGGTGAGCGCTGTTGCGGGCGTCGCTGGCGTTGCGCCCGCCGATGCGGCCGCCGCGCTGTGTGATCTTGAGGATCGTGGACTCGTGACAACCGAGCCCGAGACGGGTCTGCCCGGCGCCCCGGCGCCGGAGCGGACCCTGTGGCGGCTCTGCGCTGTGGACGCTTGGTTCACCGTCGCGGACGCTGTGCGAACCGTGGAACTCCTCGAGCCGCCGACCGCGCCGATGCCGGAGAGGTTGCCGGAGCGTTTCGCCAAGCTGTTCTGGTGGGGCGACCCGGCGCTGATCGAACTGCCCCGCGACGCGGCTTTTGTCGCCGAACACCTTCTCAGTTACCACGACCTCGACGCGTGGGCGTGGGCGTTGGAGACGTTGCCGCCGGAGGCCCTCGAGCGCGTCGCGGACAAGGAGTGCACCCCGCCGGCTGTCAAGGCGATGATCCGGAACGCGCTCCGAGAGCCCAGTGGGCTCACTGTCTGAATACGCCGAAGTCCTCGGGCCGGCCACACGCGCAGCCTGGCCCACCGTCGCACAGACAGTCCCCGCCGGAACTGTCCTGATGGGCGGGACCGCCCTGGCGATGCATCTGCGGCATCGCCGCAGCGATGACCTCGACTTGTTCACACCCCACGTCTTCGATCCGGACCCGCTGCATGCCGCGCTCGGCGCGCGGGGCGAATTTCGCCTCACCCGCAAGTCCCAAGGGCACCTCCACGGAACCTTCGACGGCGTCAAGATCGACATTCTCCGGGGTGCCGGCGCGGCGACACTCCGGAGACCCACGCCGATCGCCGGCCTGCCCGTCGGGTCGCTGCAAGACATCATGGCGTCGAAGTTCCGCGCCATCAGCTCGCGCCATTTGCTGCGCGACTACTTCGACGTCATGTCTCTCGAACAGATCGCCGGGATCACCGTCGAGGAAGGCTTCGTGCTGTATCTGCAGAAGTACGGGCTCTCGGTCAACCACGGCTCGGTGCACGCTCTCGTGAGAGGGTTCGGCTACTTCGACGATGTCCTGGACGACCCCGTCCTGGGGGGCATGGTCGGCGAGGACGTTCGTGATCGCGTCGTCGGATTCTTCACCGCCCGCCACCCCGCGATCGTCCGCTCCGTTGTGCAAGGCCCCGAGTTCCCGGACCTGATGTAACCAGCCAAACCGCCGGCTGGGCCTCGCTTTGCTGCCCTTTCGTGGAGTGCGATTCGACTGGTGACCGGCGCATCCTCCTCAATTCTGCTGTGTCCACAAACGATTGCGCGCGTGTGTTGGGCGGCTTGTGTGACAGGCGTCGACGCAGTCCACCACGAGTGGGCGGCCCAGCAGCGCCTCAGCGGCCTCGACGGCGCTGTGCAGGGCGAAGATCAGGCCGGTCGCGCCCTGGGTCGTCGCCAACGGGCACGCCAGGACCAGTTTGGTGGCGCAGTCCACCACCGGGCACAGCCGCCACGTACCCTCGCTGGTGGTCTCGAAGGCGGTGAAGTCCGCCTGCCAGACGCGGTTGCGGCGCGCCGGCGGGTCCACGAAGGCCTCCCGCCATCGCCGCCACCACCATCGCCACCTTCCGCCCCGGCGCCGCCGCCCCGGCGCGCCCGCCCAGACGCACCGACCCGTCCACCGCCTCGCCCACCCAACCGGCCCATCAACGTTCCCACGGTCACCAGGCCCGCACCAGCCACCAACGACCCTCGTCGAAGACCACCTCGAACCGATCAATACCGTGCGATACCCCACGAATCGCCGCTTGCTCACCGTCTTGGCACGGACCCCGTTGAGAGAAGCCCGCACCGTCGGCCTCCAGCCTCCGACGGCGACCCGGCCGACGACCGCGACGCCCTGAAGTGGCCGCCGCTGTTCGTGCACCAATTGCGGACCGACACATCGGGGCGCTGGATGAACCCGATCACCGCCTGGCGGTCATCTCCGGAGTGGTTGGCGAACCCGGTTCTGGTATCGCCGATCAACGGCCTGACCGGGCGGCGGAGGGTTCGCTCGTTCAGCTGGGCGAGTCCGAACGCTGAGGCCAACCCGCGGTCACCCGGAGCGGCCCCGGGGGGTTGTCGCGGGGGAATCGCTCGATCCGACCCGCCGGCACGCTCACGTGCGCATCTCGATGAAACCTGCCGCTGCGAAATCGTTGTCGAACGCCAAGACCTCGCGAAGGCGGCGTGCCCGCATCACCTCGAAGCTCGTCGCATCGACGAAGGAGTACTCCCGCTCGTCGCGGCGGCGCAGCCAGGCCCATGCCCTGGATTCCTGCTCGGCGGTCACAGCGTGCAGAACCAGCTTGCGCGCCGACTCCAGCACCGCAACGCGATCCAGGAAACCGACCGCCGTGCGGTGACTGTCCTTGCGGCGCAGGAACGTCCAGGTCTCGCCAACAACCAGATTCGTCGTGAGGACCTGCTCACCGGCACCGACCCGGGCGAGAACCTCCAGCGCCTCACGATGGCGGGCGTCGTCGGGCAAGGCCCAGGCCACCCACCAACTCGTGTCGGCGAACTTCACGAGCCGTAGACGACCGCGTCGATCTCGCCCGGCTCCACACTGAGCCCCTCACCGCCGAATCCGGCCAGGTCACTCCACGGATCAGCGCCCGCATCGAGCCGCCCGGCGGGCAGGACAGCCGCCAAGCCTCGCCGGATCAGCTCGGACTTGGAGATCCCGAGCCGTCGCGCCTCGGCCGCAGCCTCGGCGTCCAACTCCTCGGGAATCGTGATCGTCACCGCCTTCACAGCAGCGATCATACATATACTACGTATCGCTCACTACATATTCCCGGGAACCGGCACTGACAACGCGAGCCGTGTTGATCAACGCCACCACCGTTGCCCGGAATCAAGCAAGCTGACGACGCAAAACCCGTGGCACATCACTACACGACTGGCACCGTACCGGATGAGTAGAAATCTTGATATTGAACGGCAATGATCGTGAGTTCCGCGTACCATACGGTTGAACGAGCCCTGATTCACCCGGACCTTGAGAGGCTGTGACATGAGAACGAGGATGCTGGCGACCGCCCTGTTGGCAGCTGTGGCGTTGGCGGCGCCGCTGCTCGCTACCAGGGCGAGTGGGGCGCTGGTCGCCGGAGTGGACTCCGCTTGATGACACGCCGTCGCATCCTATTGATTCCCCTGCTCGTGGCTTCGACATTGATGCTCACCGCATCCGGGGTCACGTCACAACAGGGCAACGCCGACGAGAGCGACGCAGGCGCGCCGCGCACCGCCACGGCCCATCTCGTGGGTCCCGACGGCCGCGCTGTGGGGACCGTCACGCTCATCGAGGGCCCCAACGGAGTGCTGGTGCAGGCCGACGTGGCCGGCCTGTCGCCGGGCGGCCACGGATTCCACATCCACACCGTCGGGGCATGCGAGCCCGACTTCAGCGCTGCGGGTGACCATTTCAACCCTGGCGAGAGCGGTCACGGGTTCATGTACGAGGGAGGCCAGCACGCCGGCGATCTGCCCAACATCTACGCCGCTGCCGACGGCACCGCCCGTGCCGACTTCTTCACGGCGGCGGTGACGTTGACCCCCGGCGCAGAGAACTCGATCTTCGATGCCGACGGCTCGGCGATCATCGTTCACGCCAAGCCCGACAGCTACGGCGAGTCTGCCGGTGCGGGTGACCGTGTGGCGTGCGGCGTGATTCGCCCCGGCGAGCCCGAGCCTGCCGGCGGCGGCGCGGCCGAAGAGGACGGCCCCGCCACCGAGGCAGGTGACAGCGACACGACGACGCCCGCCACCGACGCAGGTGACAGCGACACGACGACGCCCGCCACCGACGCAGGTGACAGCGACACGACGACGCCCGCCGCCGACGCAGGGCCCAGCGAGGACTCCCCGGCCGGCTGACACCGGATCGGGCCGCGTGCCGGGGTCGGTCCGGCCGGCGGTCGCGTTCGTTCGGTCCTGCTGGCCGGAGGGGTGACTCGGCCCAGCGATGCCCGAGGGAGATCCGATGGACATGGGAGCAAAGCGATGACCGCGCCGACGGCTGTCGGACCGAAGCGCTCGGCGGGGCTGCTCGTGATTGCTGGTCGAGGGGACGGGCGACCGTCCCACGCCGGCCCTGTCGGACCGAAGCGCCTGGCGGCGCTGCTCGTGGTTGGGCTGGCGG
>MKWU01003744.1_pt1 | contig 19334 bp, 16 predicted proteins | sample 809101 | NCBI WGS metagenome assembly MKWU01 (sample SAMN05860141, study PRJNA318959) | sponge metagenome | host: Aplysina aerophoba | place: Slovenia: Piran, Adriatic Sea, Gulf of Piran | collected 2013-05-07
CAGGCTCTGGCCGCCGGCCAGCACCCGGGCGTCCTCGCCCAGACGGCCCAGCAGCGCCGTGGCTTCGGACAAGGTCGTGGGATCGTGGTACTCGAAGCCTGCGGGTTTCATTTCGCCTCGGAAAAGATTTTGGGCGGGAACAGCACCGCCACCGGCGCCTGCATGGCGTTCATGGACCTGACGGCGCCGTCGATGGCATGGGCCGCGTCCCCGGCCGCGTTCACCACGCTGTACTGGATGCGCAGGCTCTGGAGCAGCGGCTCGGTGGCCCAGCCGAAGGGCACCGAGAACCAGCGCTCATCGCCGAATCCGCCGCGATAGCTGATGAGGAGAAGCATGGGGACGCCGAAGGCGGCCGGGCCCCTGAGCAGCGCATAGCAGGAAAGCGCGAACCCGGTGTTCTCCATGAGCATCGCCGGGCGGGCGCCGCCCAGCCACGCGCCCATGCAGATACCTACGCCGTCGCTCTCGTTGGCCACCTGTATATACCGGAAACCGGAATCCCCCTCGAGCCGTTGATACAGTTCGAGGAACGCCGAATCGGGCATGCAGGCGACGAAGTCGACGCCCGCCTGCGTGAGGCTGCGATGCGCTTCTGCCGCGATCTCGTCCTTCACTGCCTGTCATCCTCCCTGTCGTATTGGACCTGGGCGGGGGCGGCCGCCGGTGGCCCCTGCAAGTCGTCACGGCTCACCGGCTGTAACGGTGCGCTCACGGCTTCGGCGGCGCCAGAATCGCGCGACCGCGGATGGCCTCGATGCGCCGCACCAGCCGGTACTTGTTCTCCTGCCCGTCCATGCTCGGCCCCTCGGCCCTGAACGCCAGCTCGATCTTCGCGGTAAGAAGCGCCGGGCCCGGCTGCGAGAAGAGCCACTCCAACGCCGACGCCACGCCGCCTTCATCGGCCACCGTGTCCGCATTCCGGATGCCCGCGGCCTTGGCCATGGCGGTGAGGTCCGCGCCCGCCGCGGTCTGGCTGGGGGCGCCGCCGCGGCTGCCGAATAGCTGCTCGTTGTCGAAGACGATGATGCGGAGGTTCTCCGCTCCGGATGCGGCCGCCACCGACAGGATGCTGGGGGCCAGCAACAGACTGCCGTCGGTGTCCAGCGAAACCACCCCGGATTCCGGCAGGGTCAGCGCCAGGCCCAGGCTGACCTGGGTTACCATGCCGAGGCCCACGAGGTAGAGGTTCTCGGGCCGGTCGACCACCTGGTAGGTGTCCGCGGTGGTCCCGGCCAGCGCGGCCACCACGATGTCGTCCTCGGTCAGGTGATTCCGAAGCCGCTCCAGCACGGCCCGCCGCTGCACCTTCATGACGCGGGATTGTAGTACCGGCTGCCGGGAAATGCCAGCCACGGACACGGAGGTGAATGTTCTTGTGGCGCCAAGCCGGCCGGGGGGCGACCGGCGGCCGCCCCCAACGGGAGCGTTGTGGAGACCGGGTTGTTTGAGGGTATCCTCTTTTCAGGGTATCGTCAGCCTGATAGCCGGAGGTGCCCCGAGGCCCGCGTGGGGCCACTATGCGGCCTCCGGCCCGTGGCACGGGGACCCGGAACAGGAGTCGATACAATGAGCATAACGCATTCCAGGAACGTCCAGACGTCCCTCCACTGGGGCGCCTACCAGGTCGAGGTCCGGGGCGATCGCATCGTGGCGGCGCACCCGTTCGCCGGCGACCCGGACCCGTCGCCCATCGGGCGCTCGATTCCGGGTGTCGTGCACCACGACTGCCGGGTCGCGCAGCCCATGGTACGCAAGGGTTGGCTGGAGCGGGGACCCGGGCATCATCGGGGAGGGCGCGGCACGGAACCCTTCATTCCGGTGAGCTGGGACGAGGCGCTGGACCTGGTGGCTGGCGAACTGCGGCGAGTGCGAGAGGCTTTCGGCAACTCGGCGATTTTCGGCGGCTCCTACGGCTGGGCCTCCGCGGGTCGTTTCCACCACTCCCAGAGTCAGCTCCACCGCTTCCTGAACCAGTTGGGCGGCTATGTCCGGTCGGTCAACACCTACAGCTTTGCCGCCGGGGAAGTCATCGTGCCTCATGTCTTTGGATACGGTTGGGCGGCCATCCGCGGCGGAGCCACCTCGTGGCCGGTGATCGCCAGGCATACGAAGCTGATGGTCAGTTTCGGGGGACTCCCGTTGAAGAACACCCAGGTCAGCGCAGGTGGCCTGGGCAAGCATGCCGCACGCGGCTGGCTCGAACGCTGCAAGGAGAACGGCGTCGAGTTCGTGAACATCAGCCCCTTAAAGGACGACGCCGCGGATTTCCTTGAGGCGGAATGGCTGGCGCCGCACCCCAACACCGACACGGCGCTGATGTTGGGTCTGGCCCACACGCTGCTTAAGGAGGGCCTCCACGACCAGCCGTTCCTGGACAAGTACTGCACCGGGTTCGAAGCCTTCCGCGCCTACCTCACGGGCGAGCGGGACGGTCAACCCAAGGACCCGGAATGGGCGGCGGCCCTATGCGGCATCCCCGCCAACACCATTGGCAAGCTGGCCCGGCGCATGGCCGCGACGCGGACCCTGATTACGGCGAGTTGGTCGCTGCAACGCGCCGACCATGGCGAACAGCCCTACTGGATGGCAGCGGTCCTCGCCGCGATGCTGGGCCAAATCGGGCTTCCCGGAGGCGGCATCGGCTACGGCTATGGCTCCACCGGCTCCATCGGCAATCCCGTAAAGGCCGTCGGCGGGATGGCGCTGCCGCAAGGCGCGAACCCGGTGAAACCCTTTATTCCGGTGGCACGGATTACGGACATGCTCCTCAACCCCGGCGAACCGTTCGACTACAACGGGCAGCGGCTGCGGTATCCCGACATCCGTCTCGTTTACTGGTGCGGCGGCAACCCCTTTCATCACCACCAGGACCTCAACCGGCTGGTGGAGGCCTGGCAGCGTCCCGAAACGATCATCGTCCACGAGCCCTGGTGGAATCCGCAAGCGCGGCATGCCGACATCGTGCTGCCGGCCACCACTTCGCTCGAACGCAACGACATCGGCTGGCAGGCGGCCGATCCCATCGTATTCGCCATGGCGCAGGCCATCCCGCCGGTGGGTGCGGCACGGAACGACTACGACATCTTTTCGGGCCTTGCCGATCGATTGGGGTTCAAGGACGGCTTCACCGAGGGCCGGCTGGAGAACGACTGGCTGCAGCACCTCTACGATTCGTTTCGCGGTCAGTTTCTCAGCCAGGGAATCGAGCTGCCACCCTTCGATGCATTCTGGCGCGCCGGTCATATCACCCTGCCGACGGAGGGCGAGGAGAAGGTGCTGCTTGCCCAATTCCGGGAGGATCCCGTCGCCCACCCCTTGCCCACGCCGTCCGGGCGCATCGAGATCTTTTCGGAGACCATCGCGGGCTTCGGCTACGACGACTGCCCCGGGCATCCGGCCTGGATCGAGCCGGCGGAGTGGCTGGGCGGAGAGGAGGCCGGCCGCTTCCCGCTCCACCTCATCTCCAATCAGCCCACCACGAGACTCCACAGCCAACACGACCCGGGAACCGTGAGCGTGGCCAACAAGGTGCAGGGGCGCGAGCCGCTCCTGATCCACCCCGCCACCCCCACCGCGACCCCCCCCACCAACCCCCCCCGGGAACCGGGGGGCGGGCCCAAAAGGGGGGGGGGGCGGGAGCCGCTCCTGATCCACCCCGCCACCGCCGCCGCCAGGGGGATCGAGGACGGCACCGTCGTGCGCTTGTACAATGATCGCGGAACCTGTCTCGCCGGCGCCCGCGTTACCGAGAGCGTCTCGCCCAACGTTGTTGTGCTCGCCACCGGAGCCTGGTTCGACCCAACGGCGCCGGGCGGCCTGGAACGGCACGGCAATCCCAACGTACTGACCCTGGACAAGGGGACCTCACGCCTCGCGCAGGGCCCGATCTCCCAGACGGCGCTGGTGGAGGTCCAGGCGTTCGAGGAGGAGCTGCCGGACGTGCAGGCTTTCACCACGCCCGAGCTTGTGGACCGCGAGGCGGGGACCTGAGCCCGGTGTCCGCTTTGCCAAATCATCAAGGATTGTCTAGTGTGGTGGCGACGCCGATCCCCCATTTGTCGAAACGAATCCATGCTGCTCCGGAGAAGGAAGGTGCCCGGTGGTGCCGCTGGTCTTCAAAACCAGTCTGAGGGCCGTAAGGTTCTCGGAGGGTTCGACTCCCTCCCTTCTCCGCCACCGCCGGAAACACTAGCGTCCTGCCCGGGACATCCGCGGTGAGCGCCTCATCCGACCCTTCGGCTTCCACGCCGGCCGCCACCACACCGGAATCGCCGCGAGGCCGCATCCTGACGCTGCTGGCGGCGGGCCACGGCGTCACTCACTGGTTCCAGGGCATTCTGACGGTGGCTCTGCCGCTGATCACCCGAGACTTCGGCATCACCTACACCCAGCTCGGGGCGCTTCGCTCGATCCAACGCGTCTCGCACATCATCAGCATCACCGTCGGCGGCCTGGCAACGGACTTTCTGAAGGATCGCAAGGGCATCCTGCTGTTGTCCCTGGTGTGGCCCTCCCTGTTCTTCTCGCTTCAGGGGTTCTCCACGACGTTCCTGATATTCGGAGCGCTCCTTTGCACCCAGGCCCTGCTGGGGGGCTTCCTGTGGCACGCGCCGGCGCGCGCCGTCATCGGCGACCGGTTCCCGGACCGCATGGGGTTCGCCCTTGGAATCCATGCCATGGGCGGCAATCTCGCCGCCGCCGCCGGGCCCGCCATTGTCGGAGTGGTGCTCGCCTGGGTGACCTGGCGCACGGTCTTCGCTTTCCAGTTCCTGCCCGGCATCGCCACCGCGCTCTTTCTCTGGCTCTTGCTGCCGCGGCTGGGACACGCGCCGCGGGAGGCACAGAGCGGCTCCTACGGCCGCGCGCTACGCAGCGACGTCCTCACCAATCTTCCATTGATCGGGGTGACCGTCGTGGCCGGCCTGCGGTCCATCGGCGAGAATCTGATTCCGACCTTTCTGCCCCTCTACCTTTCGGTGGAGATGAAGATGGGAACGGCCGCCATCGGCCTCTACCTGGGGTGCCTGGCGCTGGTGGGGACGGTCTTCGCCCCCATCGTGGGGCACATGTCGGACCGGTGGGGGCGGAAGAGCACGATTTTCGTCTCGTTGCTAACGGGTGGACTGCTGATCGGCTCGATCCCGTTGTTCCCGTCCGGCTGGTTGCTGCTGCCGGTGGTGTCCCTGGGCGGGATGGCGCTCTTCGCCGTGGGACCCATCATTCAGGCCAGCGGCCTGGAGCACGCGCCCAAGGACATCTGGGGCGCGGCCCAGACGTTCATGGACGTGGGCCGCTCCTCGCTTTCCCTGGTCTTCCCCCTGATCGTCGGCGCCGTGGCCGACCACTACGGCCTGAGCTACACCTTCTATCTGTTCGGCGCCATCAATCTTCTCGCCGCGGTCACCGTCCTGGCAATTCCCAGGGCGACGATTCCCATAAAGACATGACCGTGAGTTTCAGGGGACAACAGGAGGAAACATGACAACGGGGCAACCGGTTCGAATCGGCGTCATCGGCGGCGGTTTCGGCATCCAGCACCTGCAGGGCTTCAGCGCCACCGAGGACGCCGAGGTGGTGGCCTTCTGCCAGCGGACGAAGGACAAGGCGGAGGCGACGGCCAAGGCATTCGGCGTGACCCATGTCTACACCGACTACCGCCGGCTGCTCGGCCACCCCGGCCTCGACGCGGTCAGCATCGTCGCGCCGCCGCACCTCCACGCCGAGATGGTGGCGGCTGCCCTCGATCAGGGGCTGCACCTGCTGTGCGAGAAGCCCCTGGCCATGGACGCCGCCCAGGCGGAGACCATGCTGTCCCGGGCGGAAGCCGCGGGGCGCGTGCACATGACCGCGTTCAACCACCGCCACATCCCGGCGCTGGCCTACATGAAGGAACTGCTGGACGGCGGCTACGTGGGCGAGCGCGTGTACCACGTGGAGAGCCGCTGGTTCAGCGAGAACCGCGCCACACCGGGCCTGACCCACTATTGGCGCCACCAGCGGGAGCTGGCCGGCTTCGGCGTGATGGGCGACATCGGCGTGCACGTGGTGGACCGTATCCGCTGGCTCGTCGGCGAGTTCGAGAGCGTCTGGGGCCACGCCGACACCTTCATCCCGGAGCGGCCCGACGAGGACGGCACGCCGCAACCGGTGACGGTGGAAGACAGCTTCACGCTCCTCGGACGCCTTGCAGCCGGCGCCTCGGCGTGCGTCCGCCTGAGCGCGGTGGCGCGCAAGAGCAACTACCAGAACCTCGAGGTCTACGGCGACGCCGGCATGCTGCGCTTCGTCTTCGACCGCAACGTCAAGGGCTGGGTGCGGGGCCAGCTTTGGGGCGCCCGCGGCGACACGCGTTCACCCGAGGCGTTGGAAATTCCCGACCGCTACACCCAAGGGCTCGACGACTCCGACCCCCAACGCGCCCAGGGAGAGTTCATCTTCGCCAAACTCACGCGCGACTTCGTGGACGCCATTCGCAACGACACGCCCGCCGCGCCGAGCTTCGCCGACGGCCTCGCCGCCCAGCGCGTGCTCGACGCCGCACTGCGCGCGGCGGAAGAAGGACAGCGGGTCCACGTGTAAGGCCCGCCGATGCTCCTTTCCGAGATGCCCACCCCGTTCGTCCTGAGCATGGCGAAGCGAAGTCGAAGTGCGACATTCTCAGTTCCGGCCGCCAAGATGAAAGCGTGAAAAACGAAGAAACGAGCCGCTGCACAGGGCGTGGCGGTCCTGGGCGTGGCAGGAGTAGCAGGATTGAGTCGGGATGTGTACCGGCAGTTCTCCGTTGGCTGGCAGATGTTGAACGACCCCAAGTTGAAGAGTTCTATGGCCTTGATTCCGCAAGCGATGCGGATCCGCGCTGACGGCTGGGGCGAAGGGATTATTGCGGATGTGCGGTCACGTTAGCGCCCAAGACGGGATCATGCCGGCTCGTCGGGCTGCTGCGCCGCCGCTGCAAGGCGCTCCTTGAGAGCTTGGAACCGCGGTTCGTCGATCCCCGTTGCCGACGTGATCACATCCCAGCTCACGCCGATTCTCAGAAAGCCTTCCACCGCCTCTACCTTCCCGCGCTGCAAGCCTTCTTCCCTGCCCGCCGCCCGGCCTTCCTCCAGAAGTTCTTGAGCGTATGACATGATTCCTCCTCCTTGGCCGCCTTGATGGCGCCGCAGCTCTTCATCGAAGGCATTCGCTGCCGCTTTGTCCGGCATCGAGAACAGATAGACAGCAATTATCCGAATATAATCCACCGCGCCACCGGAAACCAGCGATACCGCCAGCTTGGCGGCGGTCTCCAGCGCAGCGCCGGTGTGCCGGCCGAACGCCGCCATCATCAGCAACTGGACAATGCGCCCCATGGTCGCGCCTTCGACATCGCCGGGGTCCAGTCCCGTCTGGTCCAGCAGCACATGCTCGAACCGCGGCACCCAAGGCCAATCCCGGGCCGCTGCGGGGAACAGGTCCGCGAATTCCGTCGAGTGCCGCCAGTCACGGGCTCCCTGGTAGAAGACCAGCGGCACGACCGGCTGCAACTCCGTGCGCCGGGGGTCGTCGCGCAGGTCTGCATCCCAGATGCGGCAGCAGTATTTCAACAGCCGGTACCGCATCCACACATCCGGCGTCGATTGATGCTCGAACAGCAGGTAAAGCCGCAATCGGTCCTTCCTCCTTCCGTGGCGCTCCGTCTCCTTCCCGTAGCCGGCCTCGAACAGCAGGTCGGACTCGCTCTGGCGCAGGGCGTCGTCCACGAAGGTTCCCTTCACCAAGCGCAGGCTGTTCCAATCGACGTTCTCGCGCAATTCCTGCGGCACCGCCGCCTGGAGCAGGCTGGCGGTTTCCGTGGCGTCGGAAAAGACTGTGCGAAACAGCCGGTCGTGGGGCTGATCGATTTCATCTGCCATGGGTGACCCTCCCGGACATGGACTCCATGTCCGTTGTCCTATGGAGAGTCATCGGCACCCCGTGCCGGAACTTAAACCCCGTTCCTGGGAATCCCTGTCGCCGCCGCTCGACCCGCATTTCGTTCTCGCACAGGGGCACGGTCGTTTCGGCGTGGAACCGCGCAAAACTGGGAGACTTGCGTTTTCGACTTCGCACCGCTGACGGAGTGGACTTCGCTTCGCGAAGCCGAAAGGGGCGTAGACGAACTTGCGAGATGCGGGTCAAGAGGCGCCGGCGTGGGCGCCCAAGCCCCTACAGCGGCGGGATAAAGGCGCCGAAGATGACCCCGGCAAAGAGGTCGACGGCCAGGGTTTCCTCGAAAATGAAATAGAAGAAACCCAGCGCCAGGGCGGTGATGAAGAGCGATCCGGGCCAGGCGATGCCGCCCTGCAATCGCGTAAACGCCAAGGCGAACACCAGGGTGGAGACGTAAAACCCGGTGATGAACACGAGCACCCCGAAGACCGCGAACCACAGGAACATCCGGGTGATGAGGCCCATCTCGCCGGCCTTGGGGCCTGTCTCTTCGACCGGGACGGCGCCTTCAGCTCCCGCGGCCGAGGTGAGGACATCTTCAAGGCTCACCTCGAAGGCCGACATGATGCGGGGGTAGCGCTCGCCGGCCAGGCACAGGATCGCCAGCGCCACCGTCGGTATCGACAGCACCAGCGGAACGAAGCCCGCCATGCCGCCGTACGAGAACGACCACCCGAAGAACAGCAGGGAGGTGAACACCAGGATCACACCGAGGAGCGTGGACCCCTTCATGACGACACCTTGGCTTTCCGGCTCGTCAACCACGGCAGACACAGCAGCAGGACGCTCAGCAGCATCAGCACGATGGTAACGGGCCGCGTGAAGAAGATGGCGTAACTGCCGGCGGAGATCTGCAGCGACTGCACGAAGGACAGCTCCGCCCGAACCCCCAGCAGAAAACCGATGACCAGCGTGACCAGCGAGAAGCCGAACCGGTTGAACGCGAAACCGAGGATGCCCGCCGCGATGGCGATGCCGATATCCCAGACGTTTTCCCGGGCGGCGTAGGCGCCGCCGATGGACAGCAGGAACGCGGCCGGCACCACGTACCCCACGCGCAGCGTGGTGACCCGGGCGAGGATGTCGGCGCCGAACGCGGCCATGAGGCTGGCCAGGAAGTTGGCGATCACGAAGCCGAAAATCAGCACGAACACGATGTCCATGTGCTCGCGGATGAAGAAGAAACCGGGCTGGAGCCCGTGGAGGATGAAGGCGCCCAGTAGCACGGCCATGCCGGCGCTGCCGGGAATGCCGAAGATGATGGTGGGCAGCAGGGCGCCGCCGTCTTTGGCGTCGTTGGAGGCCTCGGAAGCGATGATGCCCTCGGCCGTGCCGGTGCCGAACTTTTCCGGGTTCTTGGAGAACTGCACGGCCATGGAGTAGGAGAGGAAGTTGGCCAGCACCCCGCCGATGCCCGGAATGATGCCCGCGAGGATCCCGATGGCCGAGCTCCGCACCAGTGTCGTCTTGTAGCGGAACACCTCCAGGAATCCCCTGAAGGCCCCGAATACCCCCACCTTGAGACGTTGGCCGCCCTCGGCGATGGTATCGCCCCGCAGCACGTGGTTGACCAGCTCGGCGATGGCGAACAGCCCGATGAAGAAGGGCACCAGCGGGATTCCGTCCCACAGGTAGTTGTCGCTGCCGAAGTTGAACCGGAGAACCCCGTGAACCGGGCTGAAGCCGATGAGCGACAGGAGCACGCCGATGCCGGCGGACACGAGCCCCTTGAGCATGTTGCCACGGGCCGCGTAGGCGACGGTCAGGAGGCCGAACACCACCAGCATGAAGAACTCGGGCGGCCCGAAGGACAGCACGATGATTTTCACGAAGGGAATCAGGATCATCAGGAAGCACATGCCCACCACGGCGCCCAGGAAGGACGACGCCGCGGCCAGCCCCACCGCCCGGCCCGCCTCGCCCCGGCGGGCCATGGGATGGCCGTCAAAGCAGGCGGCGGGGTTGGGCGCCTCCCCCGGGATGTTGAGCAGGATCGCGGGAACCGAGCCCCCCTCGGTGGCCGCCCCCATCATCCCCGCCATGAGGAACATGGCGGTGCCGGGGTCCCATCCGAAGGTGAAGGTCATGCCGATGGTCAAGCCGGCCAGGAACAGCCCGGGGAGCGCCCCCAGGATCAGGCCGGACACGGCGCCGACGGCCAGCACGAACAGATTCAACGGCTCGCCGAGCTGGCCCAACGCTTGTAGAAGGGGTTCCAACATATATCCAATCCTTGGACGCGGACCTTGCGTTTCCAGGTGTCGTGCTGGTGGCCCGCGCCCCGAAAGGGGCACGGGCCAGTTCGAAACCCGCCCCTACTTGGCTTTGGCGGCTTTCCGCATCTCGTCGAGATTGGCCTTGAACAGGTTCTCGTAGTACTTGAGATCCTCGCTGACCGTGGATGCCGGCCCCTCCACGAGTTGGATGGACGACGCGTTCTTCCAGTCGACGTATTCCTTGTCCCTCATGGCCTTGAGCAGGAGATCCTCGAGAATCTTGGCGCGGTCCGCGGGGATTCCCGGAGGGCCGCCGAAGGCGCGCAGGTCGCTGAAGTACAGGTCATAGCCCATCTCGTAGGAGGTCTGCACGTCGGGGGCGTTCACCGCCCGCTTCCTGTCCAGTTGCACCACCGGGCGCAGGTCCGTCCCGAGATAGGAGGTGACGGAGGGATGGTCAATGGGCTGGGCCCAGACGTCGAAGTCGCCGCGCAGGAGCGCCGGCAACGACTCACCCGTGCCGCGGTAGCCGGCCACCACGTTAAAGTCGATGCCGAAGGCCTTGGCGGCCAGGAACGAGCCCAACCACCGTCCCACGCCGATGCCTTCGACTCCCCAGGTGATGCGCTTGGCCTTCTGCAGGTCCGCGATGGACTTGTAGGGGCCCTTGGCCGATACGTGGAGACCGAAGGGGTCCGCGCCGACCCGGGCGAGCCAGGTGTACTTGCTGGTCTCGAAGCCCACCGGCGTTTCCGACAGCATCTGGTCCCCGAGCATCCCGGAGGCCTGGAAGTGGGCGATGGTGTAGCCGTCGGGCTTGGCGCGGTACATGAACACCGAGGCGCGGCGCCCGGCGGCGCCGGTGACGTTCTTGACGATGACGTTCACGCCCTTGGGCAGGAATTTCTTCATGCTCCGGGCGGTGGCGCGGGCGATGGCGTCGTAACCGCCGCCGGGCGAGAACGGCACGATGATGTTGATGTTACGCCCCTCGGGAAAGGCGCCGGCGGCCTGGGACAGCGGCAAGCTCGCTGCCAGACAAAGCGCGGCGGCGCCCAACAGAATTCTCGTGGTCAGTTTGCGCATCTTGTTCCTCCCGTGATTGGCTGGAATGCGTTTGAGGTCCGTTTCGGCCGTCGCAACGGCTAAAGATTTACCGATGAACGCCGATGTGGAATAGAGGGCAATAAACATGACCTTTTATGAGTGTGCCCGGGACTTGTCAAGGGTCGTGGCCAAAATAGAGTCTCGCGGAAGTTCGTATTGACTAAGGTCGGCGCAAGCGATAAGGTCCACGCAAACTCCGTCAGAACCATTCGGATGAGGTCGTTATGTCGGTCAACATCGCAATTGTCGTAGGGAACCTTGGCAAGGACCCGGAGGTCCGCTTCACGCAGAGCGGCCGCGCGGTAGCCAACTTCTCCGTCGCCACCAACGAGTCCTGGGTCGGCCAGGACGGCAACCGCCAGGAGCGCACCGAGTGGCACAACATCGTCGTATGGGGAAAGCAGGCTGAGAATTGCGGACAGTATCTGGCCAAGGGACGACAGGTATGCGTCCAGGGCCGGATCCAGACCCGCAAGTGGACCGACCAGAACGGCCAGGACCGCTACACCACCGAGATCGTCGCCCAGCGGGTCGATTTCCTCGGCGGTGCCGGCGGCGCCCGCGCCTCGCAGGAGACACAGGAACAGGGCTTCGGCGACACCACGTCCTCCTCATTCCCATCGCCGCCGATCGACGACGACATTCCATTCTAGTCTCGCGCAAGACCCCGCCGGCACTCTCGCACGCACAACGCGCGAATAGCCGCCGGACCGGTCTTCCATCGCGGGTTCCGTCGCGCCAGCGTGCGGCATCCGACACTCCGGCATCGAATCAGTGCAGTCCAGTCGCTACGCCTTCCCGTCCACCTCGGTCCGACGGGAAAGCTATGGCGATGGTGAAACCATCCGTTCCGGAACGAGGGTATCCAAAACCCTTGCGGCCGGCCTGACGCCCTCTCGTGAATTCGTCCAGCCTTATTCACCATATGAGCAATAAAAAAGTCCCTTTTTGACGCACGCCGGAAGAATGCTCATTTGCACTGGTTTTGCCCTATTGGAAACTTGCAATGCGCAGAAAGGGGACCCCGCTGCTCCAGAGCATGCCCAAGAGGCAGATCAGGGACTTCATCGACGATGAGAAGTCCCTGGGGCGGGCCACCAAGAGCCAGATCGCGGCGGCCATCGGCATTCGGCCCAGCCACTTCTCGAACCTGCTGAACGGGCGTAACGAGTGGAAGCTCAGCCAACTGGAGAAGCTTGCGGAATTTTTGGGCGTGCCGATCGCGCGACTGTTCGAGGAACGGGGCAAGGACGACGCGGCCGGTTCTTCCCGGGAAAGCGGACAGGACCCGGCAGAGGACAGAATCATCCGCGCGTTGAGGGTCGAATCCCGGTCCCTGCGCACCGGACTTCGGGCCGACCTGGATGCCCTGTTGCGGCAGCGCGCCGCCGGCCGGCAAGCGGCCGAGACCGAAAACTACACGCAAGACGACGCGCCGGCGGCATCCCTGGGCACACCGTTCAATCTGCCCGGTGCTCTTCCCGTGGAGATTCGCGATCTGGACGCCCTGTACGATGGTTCGCTGACGGAGCCTGCCTCGGAGTCCCTCTGGTTCAGACGCGATTGGTTGCGCCGCCATGGGCTCGACTACTCCCAGTGCCTGGTCATCGAGATGCGGGGCGACTCCATGCAGACGACGCTGCCCGATGGCTGCTCCGTGCTGGTGAACCGGGGCGAGCGGCAGCGGCGCGTGGGGCGCATCTACGCGCTGCGTACGGGGGAGGGCCTGGTGTTCGCACGCGCGGGCAGAGACAGCGACGGCAGGTGGCTGCTGGAAAGGGACCACCCCGACCGGAAGCCGGTGGCGTGGCCCGACGAGGCCGAAATCATCGGCCAGGTGCGCTGGATGGCGCGGTCCTTGTGATCCGCCGCTAACCGAGCCGCACGTTCACCAGGATCGCCCCGCCCACGGTCAGCACCGCCCCGGCCGGAACCCTCCACGTGATACCCTCCGCTTTCCGCAACACCACCAGCGAGAGCAGCACCACCAGCAGCGGCGAGGTCTGGATCACCGGCAACACCCGGTAGATCTCCCCGAGCTGGAGGGCGCTGGCGTACATGAACTTGCCGAAGCCTTCGATGGCGCCGGCGACAATGAAGAATTGCCAGCTCGCCCGGACGTTCTCCAGGATCCGGTCCCTCCGCACCGCCAGGGTATAGGCCCCGACGACCACCAGGGCCGAGAATATCGCCACGGCGGTCCCAGCCACCGTATCCGGAAAGGCCTGGATGCCGGTGCGCCAGCACAGGGCGGCGACGGCGCCCGCGACCGCGGCCCCCAAGGGCCAGAGCATGTCCGCCCGGCGCCAGCGGCCCTCCCCTGACCCGGACGAGATCACCCCGATGCCGCCCACCACCAGCAGGATGCCGGCGAGATTGTACCAGGTGGGCTCTTCGCCCAGGAACGCCATGGCCAAAAAGGCCGCGAAGATCGCCGAGCTTCCCTTGATGGGCGCGGCCCGGGAGACGCCGATCTTCGATATGCCGATGAAAAACAGCACGAAGAAGAGGCCGGGGTTGCAGGCCCCGCCCGCCACCATCCACAGGTAGTGGACGCCGAAGGCCGGGAACTCGGCGCCGGTAGCGGGAATGATCGCAAGGAAGAGCACCACCGAGGCGGTAAGGGCCATCATCGCGCCCACCAGCGGGTCGGCCCGGTGCAGGCCGAAGCGCGCGGTGACATCGGCGAAGGCATAGGCGAGGGAGGCGCCGAGGGCGAACAGCAGTGCCGCATCGATGAGCATGGGCGTGCGCCATCCGTATCAGATTACCGCGCGGGAAGGAAAGGCGGCGTCCCGACCCCGTTCTCGACCTTGACCCATGCCGGTGCCGGTTGTAAGAAAAAGGACCTGAGCCGCCGACGGTCCAGCCGCATGCCGGTTGCCGACAGGCTCACATCCCCGGGCTGAAAAGGAGAGCGAAGACATGGCAGAGCTGGTCAAGATAAACGTTGAGAGCGCCGAGGCGGTGCTCGGGCTTCACTGGTTCGTCGCACAGGAAGAGGGTCTGTTCGAAGAGGAAGGCATGGAGGTCGAGATCTTCCTGCCCGGCGTCCGCGAAACCAAGTTCGCCGACGACGATCCGCGCCGCACCGACCACACGCTGGTGAAGTCCACCAACTACCAGTTCCTGTACGAGCAGAAGAAGGTGGACATCATGCGCGCCTGCTCCTGGGGACAGGTGCGGCGGGCCTACGACAGCAAACGCGGCGCCCCCATCTGGACCAAGCGCCCGGCGGTGGTGTGCCAGGGCATCTACGTACTGCCCGACTCGCCGGTGAACGCGCCCATGCAGCTCGCCAACAAGAGCGTCGGCGTCCAGTACCACCAAGGTTCCCACTACCACACCCTGTCCCTGCTCGAGGGCTTCGTCGCCCGGGACGAGATGAACGTGGTGCATGCCGGCACGGTGCACGAACGGTTCATCGCGCTGGAGAACGGCGAGGTGGACGCCGCCACGCTCATGGAACCGTGGATCTCGCTGGCCCAGAAGCGCGGTTACAAGATGATTACCGAGGGCCACTACCTGGGGGTCGAGAACGGACCCGCCGACATGGACCCCGAGCTGCTCAAGCGTATGCTGCGGGCCATCAAGAAGTCGGTCACCTACATCAACAAGAACCCCAAGAAGTACATCAAGCACATGCTGGCCGAGATCCCCGAGCACTACGCCAACGAGCTCACCGCGGACGACTTCTACCTGCCGCGGCTGCGCTACGTCGACCCGGAGCCCTACACCGAGGAGGAGTTCGAGCGCCAGTACAAGTGGATGCTCACCTGGGACCTGATTCCGGAGGACGCGGACTACACCGAGCTGGTGTGCAACGTTACCGTCTGAATCCGTAGGGGCGCCCCGCAGTCGCCCCGGCATACAACGTCATCTTGTAGGGGCGACCGGCCGGTCGCCCTTGGCGTGCCACCTCACGGTGCAGTCAGGGCGACCGCGGGTCGCCCCTACGATGGTTCGGCGCGGGCCTTTTCGATTTCGGTCCACACCCGTTCGGGCGTGAGCGGGAGATGGTCGAAGGTGCAGCCCAGCGGCGCCAGCGCGTTCTCCACCGCGTTGCAGATGGCCGCGGGCGCGGGAATGGCGCCGCCCTCACCCACTCCCTTCATTCCCAGAGGCGTATACGGCGACGGCGTCACCAGGTGGTCCATGCGCACGTCGGGGATCTCCACTGCGGTGGGCTTCAGGTAGTCCACGAAGGTCGTCGCTTTCAGGTTCCCCTGCTCGTCGTAGTCGAACTCCTCGAACAGCGCCGCGCCGATGCCGTGGGCCGTGGCCCCCTGCACCAGCCCTTCCACGATGGACGGGTTGAGCACGGTGCCGCAGTCGTGCACCACGCCGTACTTGAGAATGGTGACGCCCCCGGTGTCCGGGTCCACCTCGACGATGACCCCGTGGGCGGCGTTGCTGGCGAAGAGCTGGTTCCGCACCCGGCGGTTCTCGTCGGGCACGTTGGCGATGTCGGGCTTGTAGTAGAACCGGCCCTCCAGGCCAGGCTCCATGTCGGGCGGCAGCGACAACAGGTCGCGGTAGGCCACGAAAGCCAACTCGGCCATGGTCTTGCGGTGCTCGTGACGGTCGCGGGCGCGCACGCCGCCGTCGGCCAGCTCCAGGTTGTCCAACGGCTCCCCGAGCAGGTGGGCCGCCAGTTCCAGCAGCTTGTCGCGCACCTTGTGCGCGGCGCCGAGGATGGCGCCGACGTCGGTGCCGGCGAACTTGTTGGAATAGTTGCCCGTGGCGTAGAGCCACGGTGTCACCGAGGAATCGAAGAACGGCGACACCCGGACGCCGTCCATGGCGACCCCCAGTTCGTCGGCGACGATCTGCGCCGCGGCGGTCTCGTGCCCCTGCCCGCTGCCCACGTCCCCCAGCAGCACCAGGATGCTGCCGTCGTGCTCCACCCGCACCATGGCCGCCTCGGCCGCGCCCGACGCGCTCCGCCGCCCGGACGACAGCATGTAGGCCGACGCGTTGGAGGTGCTGGGCTCCAGGCCGATGGCGATGCCGATGCCGAGATACCGTCCCTGAAGCCGGGCCTCCCCCTGCTCCCGGAGGAAGTCCTGGTAGTCGATGAGCGGCAGCAGCTTGTCCAGGGTGCCGGCGAAGTCGCCGCTGTCGATCAGCGCGCCGCTGGGGCCGGTGTAGGGCATGGCCTCGGGCGGCACCAGGTTCCGGCGCCGCAACTCGATGACGTCCATGCCGAGCTGTCCGGCCAGATAGTCCATCATCCGCTCCATCGCCAGGCACATGAACGGCTTGCCGATGCCCCGGTTTGCGCCCGACGGGCACTTGTTGGTCATCACCGAGTTGACCTCGTAGCGCACCACCGGAATGCGGTAACAGTTGGTCAGGTTGCCGAGCTTCAGGATCGAGTGGACGGTGGGGTTCAGTACGTTGGCGCCCTCGTCGGCGATGTCCCGCACCTTCATGCCGAGGATGTGGCCGTCCTCGTCCAGCGCCGCCTCCAGGTCCATGACCCCGTTGCAGGCGTGGATCAGCGCCATCAGGTTCTCGCGGCGGTCCTCCAGGTAGTGCACCGGTTTGCCGCCGCTCAGCTTGGAAAGAAGCGCCGCGATGATCAGGTAATGGGCCTTGCGCTTGTTGCCGAAGCCGCCGCCCACGTCCGGCGTGACGAAACGTATCTGGGAGTGGGTAAGGCCCAGGCTGTGGGCGACGATGGGCATGGCCTGGCCGGGCCGCTGGTCGTTGGACCAGATGGTGAGCTGTTCCCGGCGGTCGTCGTAGACCGCGGTGCAGCCGAAGGTCTCAAGCGCGGTGGAGGAGTACCGCTGGATGAAGAAGCGCTTCTTCAACACCCGCGCGGCGCGGCCGAAGGCCTCGTCCACGTCGCCGTAGTCGAAGCGGTCCTGCCACATGACGTTGGTGCCCATGGACTCGAACAGCAGCGGCGCGTCCGGCTCCATGGCCGCCTCGGGGTCCACCGCCGCCGGCAACGGCTCGTACTCCACCCGGATCTTCTCCAGCGCGTCTTCCGCCAGGTATCGGCTGGTTGCCAGGATGGCGGCCACCGGCTCGCCCACGTGGGTCACCTTGCCGTAGGCCAGGCAATAGGCGTCGAGCTGGACGGGAATGGGGATGAGAGAGCGGAGCGGCTCGCTCATGCGCGCCGCGTCCTCGCCGGTGAGGCCGCACACCACGCCGGGCATCGCCAGCGCTTCGCTGATGTCCACTTCCCGTATGCGGGCGTGCGCGTGGACGCTCCGCAGCAACGCGACGTGAAGCGTGTCGGGGAACTTCATGTCGTCGATGTAGGTGCCCCGGCCGGTGGAGAATCTCAGGTCCTCGCGGAGCGGAACCGCCTGGCCCTTCCATTGCGTGGAGGATGCTTCCATGGGGAACGGTCAGCCTTTCAAATGCGGCGCCATGTGCGGCGCGGCGGCGCGCACCGCCCGGATGATGCCGGCATAACCGGTGCACATGCAAAGATTGCCGGACAGGGCCTCCCGCACCTGGGCCTCGGTGGGGTCGGGGCAGTGCTTCAAGAGGTCCACCGCGGCCAACAGCATGCCCGGCGTGCAGAAGCCGCACTGGAGCGCGTGGTGGTCCACGAAGGCCTGCTGCAGCGGACTCAGCTCCTCCTCGCTCCCGAGCCCTTCGACGGTGGTGATCTCGTGGCCGTCCGCCTGCACCGCGAAGAGGATGCACGACCGCACCACCTCGCCGTCCATCAACACCGAACATGCGCCACAGACGCCGTGCTCGCAGCCCACGTGGACGCCGGTAAAGCCGCCGTCCTCCCGCAGGAAATCGGCCAGGGTCTTGCGCACGTCCACCTCGCCCTGGCAACGCCTGCCGTTGACCGTCACCGAGATGGCGCGCCTGTCCGCCGGTTGATCCGTCAATTTCGACTCCATCGCTCCAGCGCCTGCGCCACCGCCCGGGTCACGAGAACAGCCGCCAGCCGTTGCTGGTAGGGCGTGGCGTCGGCGTGGGTTTCCAGCGCCGCCACCGCGCCCTCCGCCGTCCGGCCGACGGCTTCCACCAGCTCGCGTTGTGACCCCTGGTCGGTCCGGCCCACTCCGGACTCGGCCACCAGCCGCTCCACCGCCTCGAGCCGCGACGGCGTCCATGCCGGACCCGCGGCAACCACCCGGGCGCCGGTACAGCTCTCGCCGCCTTCCAGCACCACCGCCGCCTCCGCCAGGGCGAAATCGCCGTGGCGCCGGCTGAACTCGACGAAGCTCGCCGGCGGCGGGGCCGGCGCCAGGGGAACTCTCACCTCCAGGAGGATCTCCCCGCTCGACAGCGCGGTCTCGTAGGGACCCAGGAAGAAGTCACCGGCGCCCACCACACGGTCGCCGCCGGGTCCGGCCACCACGAACTCGGCGTCCAGCGCCGTCATGACGCAGGGCAGCTCGGCCACGGGATCGGCGTGGGCCAGGCTGCCGCCGATGGTGCCGCGGTTGCGGATGGCCGGATGGCCCAACTGGACCAGTGCCTCGACCACCAGCGGGCAACGCGCCGCCAAGAGCTCCGAGAACTCCGCCTCGCGCTGGCGGGTCATGGCGCCGATGCAAAGCCGGGCGCCGTTGTCGTGAATATAGGACAGCCCCTCCACCTGATTGAGGTCCACCAGAACCTCGGGATAGGCCAGCCGCAGATTCAGCAGCGGCACCAGGCTCTGGCCGCCGGCCAGGACCCGCGCCTCTCCCGGCGACTCGCGCAAGACGTCCAGCGCTTCGGGCAGGGACCGGGGCGTATGGTAACGGAACGGTGGTGGTTTCATGATGGACGATTGGGAAGATCGCAAAGGTAACGGGGTATGCTACAGCGGGCTACCGTAGCCGTCCCCACGACAGCCGTCAAGCACTCTCGGTTCACCCCGGTGGGTCGCAGCACCGCGTATACCTCGTTTGCCTATGCCCTCCGTATCGGCTAGACGAGAAGGCTGAATGCGCCCTGAAATCGTTCCGTTCATCTCCGCCATGGGCTGGGCCGTGGACTCGATCATGGTGCGCAAGGGCGCGCGCACGTCGAGCGTGCTCAGCGCCGCCTTCCTCAGCTACCTGG
>MKWU01003745.1_pt1 | contig 19324 bp, 18 predicted proteins | sample 809101 | NCBI WGS metagenome assembly MKWU01 (sample SAMN05860141, study PRJNA318959) | sponge metagenome | host: Aplysina aerophoba | place: Slovenia: Piran, Adriatic Sea, Gulf of Piran | collected 2013-05-07
CGATTCTGGGCTCTTGGAGTTCTGATGGCGATGCTGCCGTTGTCGGCGTCGGCGCAGGAAGCCGAGTCGGCCGGTCAGGTCGAGCAGTCCGAAGTGGAAGCCGGCGAGGCGCCCCACTTCGCCGAGGAGGTGACCGTTGCGGTCACCGCGCGCAAGCGCGAGGAGAACCTCCAGTCGGTGCCCTTCTCGGTGGTGGCGCCGACGGAGCAGGCGCTCCGCAACCGGGGCGCGGAGAGCATCCAGGACATCTCGGCGAACGTCGCCGGCGCCGTGAACGTGCCGCTCGGGCCCGCCGCGGCGGCCCGCGTCACCGCGTACAACACTGCTGTCGGCGGCTTCATCGACGCCGTGCAGCCGGACCAGAGCATCGCGGAGAACGTCGACAGCGGCCAGCGCACGGGTGCCCGCGTGGCGTTGCGAGTGGAACCGAACGAGCGGTTCGCCTTCACGCCGCGGTTCGTCTACCAGGACGTGGGGATGGACGGCTGGAACGGATCGATGCGTACAACATCCTGGCCAATCCCTTCACCACCACGCGGCCGGCGGTGACGCTGGGCGAGGCAGCAGTTCACGCAGATAGATGAGCCCTACACCGACACGTTCCTGCTGGCCGACTTCACGCTGGACCTGGACCTCGGGGGCGCCGCGCTGACCTCGATCACCGCGCTCACCAATCGCGACGTGGAGGTAGTGCGCGACGCATCTGCGCTCGGCGGCAAGCCTCTCGTTCAGCCCGTTCGGTACGCCGGAAGCGGGCTACACGCTCGACTTTCCGCTCGTCGACGCCACCGCCGCAAGAGGGATGACTCGGGAGCTGCGCGTCGCGGGCGACGGCGACCGGGTCGACTGGGTCCTCGGCTCGTTCTACAGCACGTCCGAGCGCCAGTATGGGCAGAGCGCCTACGCGGAGAACTACGTCGCGGTCAGCGGGCCCGCCGTCACTTGACTTTCTGCGACTCGTGACGGGAAGCCCGGATCTGGTCTGGTCGGGATCGCGCTCGCTGGCCGGCCGCCCCGACACCGAAGAGCTGTTCTTCTCGGATCTGAACTACGACTTCGATCAGCTCGCCCTGTTCGAGGAGGCATCGGTGGCGCTGACCGACCGCCTGAGTCCGACCGCATCTGCGCCAGGACCGCCTCGGCGGCGGCGGCGAAGGTCCTGGACGGCTTCGACCGTTCTCGGGAAGCAGCGCAGGTTCATGAACATGGTGGTAACCCTGTCGGTCAAACGACGGACCAAGGCCACCGTCTCGCCCGCCGCAGCCGTCGAGCCATCCACCAGACTCCGAGCACACTCCCGAACAGCCCAAGGTTCTCCGCGCGATCATCGCCGCCTGTCAGCCGGCCTGCGACCAAACCGACCAGTAGCAAAGGCCCTACCGACATGACACCGAGAATCCCCATCGCCACCAGCCCCTGTGTCATCCCCATGATTCGCTCGCGCCAGCGCTCTCGTTGGCAGGTCCGACACCTGAGCGTGGTACGGCTCAACGGTCCCTGGCCACCGCACTCAACGCACGGCCACGACCACTCGTCCAGGTCCGCCGCCGCCTGAAGGAAGCGACCCGCCACATCCATCCGGTGGCGCGCGCCTCCGTTGTCGGTGCCGTCGCGAAGTTCGCCCACTGCGCTCTCAAGCGCTGTAGCAGCCATCCGGCGTAATCTGGCCGCTGCTGCCGCCGCGTCGCCCTTGGCGAGTCGCACAGCCGCGACAGCAGCAACCTCGTGCCAGTGGAGCCGGTTCGGATCGCTCTGCCATGCCTGTTCAGCGTCAACTACTTTTGCCGGTCGTGTTGCCTCATTTGAGGATGTTACCCGCCATCCTCAGAATGATCGTACCCGCTGTCTCGGACGAATCGCGAGCAGGCGGCACCGACGGGCCGAGATCCGGCCGCCCGGAGGTTCAGCCTGGACCGGAAGCCGCCGCGGCGCGTGGCGTGCTCCGGTCCCGAGTCCAGCAGTCCGCCGCGTCTCGTGAATCGTCGTCGACGGCCGGGGTGCCGTCGTTCAACGCGGGCCTCAAGGCCACAACTGCTATACGAAGCCGCGGGGCGGGCGGTGTGTCACCCGTGGATGCGGCACTTCCGCCGGTCGGTCACCTGACGATGCGCCACCAACTGCACCCGTTCACCCGCCCGCCACCTGCCGGGTCCGTCGCGCGGGCGGACCGGTGTTCGCGGTGTTCTCCGGTCCGTTACGTAACGGTGTAGCAATTGTCTTGTGGTGTTGACGAACACGGAGCGGCAGGCGCGTTACCGGGAGCGGCGGAAGGCTGGCGAGTCCCGGTACCGCCGGCCAGCGGACCGGAGAATCGCGAGTGACCACGGCGGAACGGAGGGACGACCTTCCGCCGAGAGTCGTGTCGGTCATGCGGCCACGCGCTCAGTGGTCGGACGAGTCCGCCCGGCCGTTCACTCTGGAGGGGAGCACGCCGCGGCACGCGGCGTGCTCCGGGCCCGAAGGTCGGCGTTGGTGTGGGTCTGGGGCGAGCAGCACGGCCCCCCCCTGGTGGGCCGCCATCGCCTTCTCGAAGTCCCCGCGCACGCGACACCATGCGCTCGACGCGGAGCCAACCCACCGGCGTGTCGCCGCCGTTGACGCCGACTCCGACCGGTTCCCGTCCGGCGCGCCATCCGGAATCCGGCGGTCTGCCGCGTCCCGTGGGCGTCGTCGACGGCCGGGACGCCCCGTCCAGGCCGGGCCGCAAGGCCCATAACTGCCATTTGAGCCGCGGGACGGACGGCGTGTCACCCGCAGGGCCGTAGCGTAGCGAAGGACGCGCGAGCAGCGCATTGACACGCCGGCCGGCCCGCAGCTACGCGGTCCCAACCTCCCGGATCGGGATCGATGGCGCTGAGTCGGAAGCCAAGTCGTTCGAATCGGCGGCTGGGCTGGGTGACGCAGCAGCGCCTTGGGACGCTCCGATCGGATCGGCAAACACGAGACGGCGAGCGGCGAGACGGCGCCAGTCCTTGACGCGGCGCTGCAGAGTGCGGAGCTGGCCCGGGAGGAACATCCCCGGGTGCTCCCGCCGCAGACGGCCGAAGAGCTCCTTCGCCGTCCGATGCGGTTCCGCCTCCAGCCACTCGACAACACGGGGCCACGTCGTCTCGAACGGGGTCCTGACGAGTACGCCAGTGTCGCGGCGGTCTCTTGCGAGGCTGGTGCGTCGGCCGCACTTCGCCGGCGCGCCAAGCCAGCGCCAGGCTTCGCAGAAAGCCATCGAGGTCGGCATCGCGTTGCGGCATCGGATGAACCATCGAGCCCGCAGCCAGTCCGGCCAGATGATGTTGAACCGCACGGATCTCGTCCAGCAACCCGAGCGGGTCCAGTGACCCGGCCAGCGCCCGCAGACGGTCCTTCATCGCGGCGGGAACCGTGTCTGAGGCGAGCAACCGCGCACACGGCGTCTCCGGCGCGTGGTAGCGCTTGTGGACGCGGGCGCCGACCCGCGTCTTCTCGGCGAGCTTGAACGACGGCTGGAACACGTTCACAAACAGGCGCGCCGCCGAGTACAGGCGGGCCAGCGCTTCGGCGCCGGGCATGCCTTCCAGACGGCCATACCCGACCAGTCGGCGGACGACTGCGCCGTTCTTCTGCTCGACCCACGCCTGGTCGTTCTTCCGATACGGCCTGGACCGCGTCAGCTCGATGCCGTGCTCCTTGCAGAAGCCGATCAACACCTCGTTGAGAAACTCGCTGCCGTTGTCGGTATCGATCCCCTGCAACGGAAACGGGAGGGCGCCGCGGAGCCGATCCACAGCGTCGACCACGACGCCTGCTTCACGCACCAGCAGCGGCACGCACTCGGTCCAGCCGCTGGCGATATCGGTCAGCACCAGCGTCCAGACGAAGCTGCCGGCCATCGACGATCCACAATGCGCGACGAGGTCGGCCTCGACGAAGCCCGGCGCCGGATCCTGCCAATCGCCGAACGTGCGCACCGGAACCCTGCCCCGTACGCCGTCGCCCGCGGAACGCCGGCGCCGGCGCTGCCCGGCCGTCACCGCCCTCGCCGACGTCAGGCGGCGGTCGATCGTGGCGGCGCTCACCGCCATCAGTTGCTCGCGTACCCGCGGGTCCAGGGTCAGGTGCCCGTGCCGCTCGAGTGCCGGCACCAGGGTCGGCAGCAACGCCTTCAGGCGCTTCCCGCACACGCGGTCCGATGCCTCCCACAGCACGACCAGCCCCTCGGTCACGGCCTCGTCGTACACAGACCGGCGTCCCCGCCGTACTGCCGGCATTGCCGAGTTTCCGTTCAAGACTCGGATCGCGTGCTTGCGGTGGTACCCGGTGAGCGCGACGAACTCGTCCAGGATCCGCCCCCTCTCGGCCGGCGTGCTCCGCTGATACCGCTCGGCCACCGCCGTCACCAACTCCTGCCGCGCTTGCGGACTGATCGTGATCGTCGAGATCGTGCCTCCCTTCGGTAGCAGGAATTCTGAGGCAACGATGCTCGCCCGGTAGCAGATCAGGCGAGGCAATGCGCCGGCAGAAATAATTGTCGTTGATCACACCTCGAACGATCTCCAGCCTTGTGCGCTCCCCGGTCGTAGCGTCATTTGGGCCAGAGTCGGTTCTCCAAGTTCAGCGCCGTCGGGGCTCACGTGTGCACCGCCGACGAGAAGCTCCTCTTCCGGACCGAAGGCAGCCGCTGGTACCATGACTGCCGCCAGGACGAAGACGCCTGCGTTGAGACAAACGCGCCGCCAAGCCGTGTCGATCCCGGTGACGACGGCGTTCGGGGGATCGATAGTCTCGACGTCGGACCCCACAACAAACCGCAGGATCGGGTGTCGAACACGATGGACACCGGCTTCTGCATCGAGGCGCTGGAAGCAGCGCTTCGGATGGGCACACCGCAGATCTTCAACACCGATCAGGGGGCGCGTTCACGAGCTCGTCGTTCACCGAGCGGGTGCTGGCGGCGGGCGCGCAATGCTCGATGGACGGCCGGGGGCGGTGCCTGGACAACGTCTTCATCGAGCGGCTGTGGCGGTCCCTGAAGTACGAAGCGGTGTATCTGCACAAGCTGACCGACGGGTTCGAGGCCGAACGGGTGATCGGGGCGTGGATGACGTTCTACAGCGACGTACGTCCGCACTCTGCGCTCGGGGGTCGCACGCCGGCCGAGGCCTACGGCGAGGAGCGGGCAGCGTGACCATGCGAGCAGCGGGAAGCAGGGTCCGCACGGCCGGCAGCGCCTTGAACGCGCCACCGACCCACTGCTTTCGTGAGACCTGGGTAGTCCGAGACATCGGCGGGCTGGCGGTTATGCCAGCGTTCCGCTGGCGTCCGCAGCGTTCCGCCAGTTGCCCGGCGTTGCGGAGCGGAGCGGAGGATTCGCGCGCGGCCGAGCGTCAACGCCCACCCGGACGTGGTCCGCGCGCGCGAGAGCGCCGCCTCCAGGCTCGTCTGGCGCAACAACCGACACCGACCGTCCCCACGGTCGCCGCGTGCGCCAAACACCTGATCGCACGTCAGGCAGATCGAGCGGTCGACGTGGCAGACGGGACAGGTCCGGCGTCGTCGAGGACGGCCACACCCGGCCGGCAGAGCAGGCAGGCCCGCAGGTGCTTCGTGCGCCAGTCGCTGTGGCACTCTCGTCCCCTCCCCCGGACCCCCTCCCGGGGCCTCGCGGCCGCGCTTCGCGGACTCACTCAGGAGGACCTCATCATCATCTATGATCAGATCCAGACAGACGACGAGGGCGTGGTTTCGCAACCGGAATACACCTTCGAGAAGCCCTCGAGTGGTCCAAACGACCGGGGCCACCTCAGACGTCGACGATCAGTCCGCAAGCGCGGCAGGAGTTGGTGACGGCGGTGGCCGAGCGGTATGGGCGGAGCACGCCGGACGAGAGGGGCGGATCCAGTTGTCCCCGCCGATGCCACGAGCCGCTCGGCGAAGCTGAGACGGGGCGTAGCGCGTGTATACCCCCATGCCGGGGCCGATGGCGGCCTGCGCGAGGTCGACGGGAGCGACGTTGCCGGACTGGAGAAGGCGCAGGGCCTGCGGCAACTCGGAACGGAGCGCCGTGAGAAAGTCGCGTCGCGTGGCGGCTGGCGCGTCGGCGACGCGGCGTCGGCAGACGAGAATTATGCTGGATGCCAACGCGTTCGTGCCGGCACCGGTTATGCGATTGCCCAGTTCCGTGCGCATCGGCCACGTGCCTGTGATCGCGAATCCAGATCGGATTGCAGCGTCCAGAAACGTCTCCCATCCGGTGCTCGCAACGCCGGCGTCTCCTTTCCGCTCGGATTGCTTGAAGGCGTAGTAGATCGTCACCGGGAATCCCTAATGGGACTGCTCTGCAAGCCGGTGCAGTGCCTCCGTGATGCCGCGAAGAAAGAACGCTTCCGCCGCATCTCGGCCTCCGTGCCGGTACGGAGTGGCGACCAACTCCTCGGCCTTCGGCACAGCCAGCGTCGCGAAGAGTTCCGGGAACACCGGCTTCATGGTCCGTCGGAGCCAGACGTAGAAGAAGTCGGAGAGATCCGCGTAGCCGATGTTGTCATAGTACGGTGGGTCGGTAGAGACAACGCGAGCGCGGGATACGTGTTGTGCCGACGCGTCAGCTTGCCTCGCTTCCCCGGCTGGTTCGGCAGGCAACGTCGCAATGGATTTCGCAACCCACTCCACGCTTGGTAGCCAAGTGCCCGACGAGGTGCAGAACGGATTCCCTTCCCCGAAGTCCCACGTCATGGGGATTGCCTGACGGGCGAAGGTGTTGCGTAGCTGGAGCTTTGAGGGACTCGAATCCCACGTAGCGATCGACGTGTGTCGGTCGACGACACGATCGACCGCAAACGAAAGATACAGGGACACCGCCTCGGCATACGCGGTCGCGCCCGTACCGCCCTCGCGGAGCGGCCGGCCGTCGTCTGGCAGTCCCGCAGCCACGGCGTCACGCTGGATGCGCGCCGTCGCCTCCGTCACCAAGTCCGAGAAGGTCGTGAGGGCGGCGAGCTGTCGCGACGTGAAGATGTCGCCGTACGACGGGAATCCGTAGAGCGGCGGAGAGAACCAGCGACGGTCGCGCGGCATGTTCAACTCCGGTCGCCATGACGGAACCGACACTTGGGTGGCCCGTTCATGCTCTCGGTCGGGTGCCACGTAGACGCGGCCGCGGTCGCCTTCCGCTACGATCGCCAGTAGCCGCTGGCCCATCCGCCGGGCCAGTCCCTCGGCCTTGATGTAGTCGTTGGGGATCGGCGAGCCTGACATCAGACAGCGGAAGGTCGCCTTTCTGGCCAGCTTCGTCCCCGCCTTGACGGATTCGGCGTCGGGAGGCTCTCCGATTCTGACAGCGAGCCGGTATCCTCGCCCGTCGACCACCGGTTCGACGTACGCCTCCCTGCCCTTCTTCGTCGACAACATGAACGTCGATGCCAGCGGCACGTCCACGTCCGAAAACGCCGGGTTCGGGCTCTTCACCGTCCGCGCCCACAGCCACGCGATCACCGTCAGCTTGCGGCCTTCGTACCGCTTCAGGTCGGGGCGCTCCTGCACGATCTCGGGCGTGATCTCGACCTGCGGATAGAGATGGCCAATCCGCTCCTCCGCCTCGTCCCGCATCCATCGCCCGTAGTGCCGCACGTCCTCGGCCAGCCCCTGCGCTCCGCGCCACGTCTTCTCGACGATCGTGGCCTCGCCCCGCGACTCCGGGTTCATCGGCGGCCGGCCGGCGAACCGAGGCGGGATCTCGATCATCGCCTTGTTGATCAGGACGGCGACCGGGTTGAGGTCGCTGGCGTGCGCCTCAAGACCCAGGCGCTGCGCTTCGAGCGGCAGCGCCCCGCCGCCCGCGAAAGGGTCATGGAACGCTGGCAACCGATGCCGGTCGAACAGCTCCTCGGCGCGGGGATCGTCGGCGTGCTCGGCGCACGCCCGGCGCCAGCTCTGCCAGATCTCCGTCCGAGCCCGTTCGAGCACCGTCTCGTTGGTCGTGTTCTCCCACCGAACCAGGTCCTTGAGGATGCCGAACAGCCGCTCGCGCTCCTGTTCAGCGGCGATCTCCCACAGCGTCCGCCGCTCGTCCGCCGTGCCTGCGCCCGCCCCGCCTCCATCCGCGCGGCGTTGCCTGAGCAACCGCCGCGCTGCGCGCTTCTTCGCCGGATCGGACAGGAGCACGTCGGCGTACTCGGACGGATCGTCCAGCAACTGCGCGAAGATCACCGCCCGCGCAACGGCCAGCGGCTTCCGCGACCACCAAAGATGCAGCGTCGAAGGGTGACCGTGCCGGACCGACTTCTCCCGCGCTCCCCCCGCGTTGATTTCGTCCAGCGGCAGCGCCACTTCAATGAGCTTCCTGCTCACGTCGGTGTCCCTGTTCCGTCACGAGAACGCCTGTCGGTGGCCCGGGCGCAGTCGTGAGGCCGGTCAGGCTGGCTCCCGTGTTGCGCGACCCTCCCCTACATCCTGCTGGTCACGTTCCGGGTTGTCCAGTCCTCGCGACGCGGACCATCCGGTCAACCGCGGCAGCCAACTTCGGCAGGTCCTGCTCGACGACACTCCAGACCACTTCCAGGTCGATCTCCAAGTAGTCGTGAGCCAGCACGTTGCGGAAACCGGCTATCGCCCGCCAAGGCACCTCCGGCTCCGTTGCTCGTAGACGGTTGCTGAGCCGCTGTGTGGATTCGGCGATGGTCTGCAGATTGCGCAGGACGGCGTCCTGGATCAGGTGCGAATCGTAGAAGGCGGCACGTTTGCGATTCGTGTATTCCGCAATGCGGCGAATGCGCTCCCGGATGTGCTCCAGCAGCACCAAGTCGGTCTGCGGATTGAGCTTCACAAGGCCTGGGAGTCCCTCAGCACACCATCTCGGAAGGCAGGGTGCAGCGAACGTTCCGTCACGACATGTACCGGTCGGCCGAGCACATCCTGAACGTCCATCAGCAGGGCGCCGAGCGCCAACCCGGTCTTGCCGGCCGGTAGGGTTACAAGCAGATCGACATCGCTGCGTTCATCCGCGTCGCCGCGCGCCATCGAACCGAACACGCGGACATCAGTAAAGCCGTGGCGCTCGGCCAAGGCGCGAACCTCGGTCCGGTGCGATTCGATCAAGGCGTGCATTCGGTACCCTTGCGCCGCGCCCCATCGCCCGTCACCCGCATTCGCGGGCGTGGCCCGATGGTTCTTCTATGGCCCGGTTAGAGCGCATCGCGTTCGGCGATATCGACCAGGAATCCTCCGCTGTGCCACGTCGAGAGTGGCGCCAGCACGTCCGGCTGCTTCCACGCCGCTTCCGCCGAGCCGAGCAAGCAGCGCAACCCGCCCTCGACCAGAGCGGACATCGACGCCCGTCGCCGCGCCGACTCCTCCTGCAGCCGCTGCACGACGGAGTCGTCGATGTCGAACGTCATCTCCACATGGCGAACCATACCACGTCACGAACGAAAGCCGCCCCTGCCGCCTTCGAGGCGGTCGCCGAGGAGGTATTCCGTCGCTACGGCAGCACCTGGAAGCAGCGGACCGGCAAGGTCAACCGGGCGTACCTGCGCAATCAGATCCTGCCCTGGTTCCGCAGGCGCCCTATCGGCGACATCACGCACAGTGAGGTGCAACGCTGGTTCGCTGCCCTGCATGCGACGCTGGCGGCGGCGAATCGCTCGCTTCCGATTCTGTCCGTGACCCTGCGTCAGGCGGAGATCTACGGACACCGCCCGGACGGCAGCAACCCGTGCACTGGCCTGCGGCGCTACCGGGAGCGCGGACGGGATCGGTTCCTGACCGGGGACGAGTTCAGACGACTCGGCGCGGCGCTGGCAGCGCATGAAGTGGTCACGCCACTGGCTGTCTCGGTGGTGCGTCTCCTCGCACTGCCCGTCATGCGAAGCCGCCGTCCGTCAACCGCTGGCGGTGAGAGATCGACTCGTGGATCTTCCTGCTCCGATCGGCCGCTGTTCTCCAGTCGGGCCAGTCGCCGCGCGCCGAGCCGCGAAGTCAGCGCGACCGCGATCTGCCAGCGGCGGATTTGTCTCTCTCCCCCGACTCGTCTTGCGGATCGCTGCGCTCGGAACTGCGCTACTCGTTCTTTACCCTGTTTACAGGCCCTGCCCGGCTCAGGGTCTCGAGTTCTTCTCTTGAGATCAGCGTTACGTGCTTTTCCGGCGCCAACCGCTTGGCGCGTTCGCTGAACCCCCGTGCGTTCGTGACAGCGAGTCCTATCAGCCCGTGGAAGAAGTGTGTTCGCTGAGCCCGGTGTTCAGGTAGCTTGGCGATGAGCAAATGAGCCGACGAGTCCCGTCGGTGTCCATTTGAACCCCCACACGCGCGTCAGACGCCCCCAGCGGTCGATCAGGCGGTCGATCAGGTGGCAAATCGCCGCCAAAGCCCGCCCCTGCAGGCTCCGGGGCGTACCGACGCCGGTCTGGTGGCGCAACAGCAGCCCGATGTTGCAGGCGGCCGCCTGGATCAGCACGCGCTTGCGGACATTCTCGTGACCGCGCACCCACACCCGACGCATACCGCCCGTCTCATACATGTGCGCGAAAGTACGCTCCACCATCTCGCCCCGGCGGCGTTGCCGGCGGCGACCCCGCCGCCCGCGCACACGCCGGCGGTTCGCATACAACGCTTGCTGCGCAGTTCGCTTCTCCGGCGGCGTCTCGCCCGTCTTCTTGTCCTGCCAGCGGCGCCGGCCGCGCTCCGGTTCCGATACGTGGCTTCGAACACCTACCTCGCCGAGAGCCACCAGCGTCTCGTCGCTGTGATAGCCCTTGTCGGCCACCACCTCTTCAACCCCCGAACCCTCCGGCTGAACCGCCTCGACCTGCTCCGCCGCCATGATCAGCGTCTCTGGCAGCGTGGCCGTATCGCCGTCCGATGCATCCTGCACCGTCACCGACACGATGGCGCCCGTGTCCATGTCGACCCCGTGCTCGGCCTTGTGGGCCAAGTGCGTCCGGCCGTCCTTCATCTTCGCGATCTTCGCGTCCGGGTCCTGCGGCGATTTCCACTCCTTGTTCGACGTCTTCTTGTTCTTCCGGGACCGGTCGAACCGAGCCAGATCCGCCCGCGTCGGTGTCTCCACACCCGAGGCTTCCGCCAACCGCCGGATGAACGCCTCGTGGGATTCGCCCGTGTCCCGCCGCTCGATGCTACGCATCGCCGCGTTCGCTTCCAGCGTCGTCGCATCGATGCCGACCGTCTTCCCCGCCACCAGCCCCGCTTCAGCCAGCCGCTCCAGAACCCACGTAAACACCGCCTCGTGCGTCTCCACGTCGATCAACCGACGCGTCCGCGACAACGTCGAGTGATCCGGAGACGTCTCGGTCACATCCAGGTCCAGGAACGACCGCAGGCTCAGTGAATCGGCCACCCGCCACGCAATCCCGCGCTCCGAAGACAGCCCCTCGAAGTAGCCGATCAACAGCATCCGGAAATACCGCCCGGGACGCAGACTCGGCCGGCCCATCCGCGACGCGTAGAACACCGCGCACAGACTCTCCACGAACGCGTCGAAACCCGCATCCTCCAGGACCCGGTTGAGACGCTCGAAGAATGGATGCCCCGCGTTCGTCGGTAAATCCGCCGTCGTCACCCACAGCGGCAACCCTTGTCGCGCCGCCGGTCTCTTGCCCATCGCCATGCCGCTCAGTGTACGAAACTCGACCACCCCTCGGCCAGGCCGGGTCCGCGACTTTCGCCACGGGCTGCTATTGCTGTTCCCTTGATTTCGTAGCGCGGAATGGCGCGGATCACGTCCTCGACAGCGTCATGGTCGCACAAGTCGTCTGGCTGTCGGTGCTTGCATTACAGAACTGATATTAGTGTAACCCGTTGAGTTCAAATCTAGTTAGTTACTGCAATACAGAAACGACGTTTACCACGCAGGTTACCACGATGCAAGGATCGCCGAGCTGAGGTCCACGTCAGTTCGGGGTCTCGGGGTCTGTAACCGTTCGGTCAAGGTGCGCCGTGAAAGGCGCCGTTCCTCAGCGGGTGCGAATCCCGCCCGGCAACTGTCGTCCAAGCTGTCGGTCATGCTCGGAACATGCGTAGGACGCGCGCAGCGCGTTGACACGCCGGTCGGCCCGCAGCTACGCCCGTACATCGCAGCCGGCCACCGCGCCCGTCGCTCGGTGCCAACCTCCGAATCCGCCTCGGTTCCGCGCCATCCCTTCGTCATCGCTCCGCCCCTGTCCGCCGAGGCGAGCAGCTTCAAGCCCACCCACACCTATTTCAGGAGAGCCGTCATTGCAAGCGTCTGCTGTGGCTCGGACGCGACCGTCGGGCCGAGACGCTGGAAGGCTGCTTCGACTGGCTCGGCCCCGCACGCAGCGCGGCGTACTTCGTCTGCTCGGACATGTGGAAGCCCTACTTGAAGGTGTCGCCGAACGTGCTCAGCAGGCGGTGCACGTGCTCGACCGCTTCCACATTATGAACCACTTCTCCAAGGCGATCGACGAAGTCCGCGCGACCGAGGTCCGGAAGCTCGCCGCCGCGGGCAAGGCGCCGGTGCTCAAGCACAGCCGCTGGCTCCGGCTCAAGCGTCCGGAGCATCTCACCGATGCGCAGGAGGACCGGCTGGCGGACCTGGTGCGTCGCAACCTGCGGACGGTTCGGGCCTATCTGCTCGAGGAGGACTTCCAGCGGTTGTGGGGCTACGTGTCGCCTTACTGGGCCGGGCGGTTTCTCGACCGCTGGCGTACTCGGACGATGCGCTCACGGCTCCAACCGATGAAGGACGTGGCCCGGATGGTGCGCTCGCACCGCGACCTGATCCTGAACTGGTTCCGAGCCAAGGGGCAGTTCTCCAGTGGCGTCGTCGAGGGCTTCAACGGCAAGGCCAGAGTGATAACCAAAAGAGCGTATGGGTTTCGCACCTCCACGGCGCTGGAAGTCGCTTTGTATCATGCACTTGGCGACTTGCCGGAGCCTTAACTCACCCAGAGATTCTGCTGACGAGGCCACCAAGTCGTAGCGGGTGACGGCCGGCAGCCAGCCGTTGTGTTCACCTCTGCACCTGCTCGGCTCACTGACAGTGGAACGATCCTCCTGCAGTTGCAGCCACCCAGCCATCGCGCACATCTCATCCGGCGTGACCACCTCGCTCTCCCGAACCTACTTGCCACAAGGCGGCTGATCCGATTACCATCGAGCGTTCCGGTCAGAGGAACAAGCGGAGCAAGGATGGAGTTAGCACGAATTTCTATCTCGAACTTTCGGAACTTCGCCGCCCTGGACGTTTCCTTGGCGGGCAACGTGGTCGTTGTCGGCGAGAACCGTGTCGGCAAGAGCAACCTGCTCTATGCACTGCGGCTGTTGCTGGACCCGACGCTCCCCGACAGCGCTCGCCATCTCGGTTTCTCGGACTTCTGGGATGGCCTTGGCACTCCTGCCGCCAACAGCAAGATCACGATCGCCATCGAGATCACGGACTTCGAGGCGGACCTCGCTGTGCTGGCCGTGCTTACAGACTACCGGCTCGCCGACGATCCACAACGGGTGCGGCTCGTCTATGAATTCAGGACACACGGGGGGCTGGCCGGTGCGCCCGAGTCAGAAGAAGACTTCGAGTTCGTCTGCTACGGCGGCGAAGACGAAGCGAAGCGCTTCGGCCACGATCTGCGGCGCCGGCTCACCCTAGAGGTCCTGCCGGCGCTGCGCGACGTTGAACGGGACCTTGGCGTCTGGCGCCGATCGCCGCTACGGCCTCTCATCGAAAAAGCGTTCGGCGCTGTTGACGCGGATGACGTGCAGGCAATCGCTGATGCGGTGCAGAAAGCCACGGAGAAACTCGCGGAGTTCCCGGAAGTCGAGTCGCTAGAACAGGACATCGGCGCGCTGTTCGTGCGGATGAGCGGTGCGCGGCAGGACATCAAGCCGCGGCTGGGCTTCGGCCCAACCGAGCCGTCGCGGCTGTACCGAAGCCTCCGGCTGCTGATCGACGAAGGCGAGCGGGCCATCGGTGACGCAAGCCTCGGCTCGGCAAATCTCGTTTTCCTGACGCTCAAGATGCTGGAACTGCGCCAGATGTTGGTGGAGAACAAACGGAATCACACACTTCTGTGCATTGAGGAGCCAGAAGCGCACCTGCATCCGCACTTGCAGCGCTCCGTCTATCGCCACCTATTTGAGAGCGTCAGCGGAAGAGATGACGGCCCGGGGCCCCTATCCGTGTTCCTGACTACCCATTCACCTCACATCGCCAGTGTTGCGCCCGTGCGCTCGCTTGTATTGCTTAAGGACGAGCGGGCACGCGGCGCCCGCGCTTATTCGAGTGCCGCGGTGGGGTTGACGGACATCGAGGCGGAGGACCTAACCCGCTATTTGGACGTCACGCGCGCGGAGATGCTCTTCGCCAGAGGCGTCATCCTAGTGGAGGGCGATGCGGAGCGATTTCTGTTGCCGGCTTTTGCCAAGCAGATGAACGTCGGGCTCGACCACCTGGGCATCACGGTCTGCTCGGTAGCCGGCACGAACTTCAAGCCCTACGCGAAATTCCTGACGGCAATGGGTACTCCGTTCGCAGTTATCACCGACTGGGACCCAGCAGACCCAGGGCGCGCACGAGGCTACAAGCGCGCCGCCAGCCTAGTTCGGACGATTGAGCGGGCGCGCTCTGCCGCTGTTCCTCCCGACCTGGAGGAGCGCCTGAATGAGCCGACGGACGCCGAGCTAAAGAGAGTTGCAGAAGAGTTTGGCATCTTCTTGAATGAGTACACGCTGGAGGTCGACCTATTCAACGACGATGACTGCCGCCATGGCGTCATTAGCACGCTCAGAGAGTACGGTTTCGGGACGACACGACAGAGGTGGATCGATGACTGGGAGGCTGCTCCAAACTCGCTTGATGCTGGCCGCCTGCTAGCCCTCGTCGAGACGGTCGGTAAGGGCCGCTTCGCGCAGCGGCTCGCGACACAGGTTGAGAACGCTGCGCCGCCGACGTTCATCAGCGATGCCATCACGTTTGTGAGTGGGCGTGTCTGAACCGGCACTCTACCTACGTGCCGCCGAGGAGCTCCGCGGCAACGCCGGTCAGTGGGCAGCGTACAACGCGGCCGGCCACTGCGTGGTCATGGCCGGACCGGGCAGCGGCAAGACCAAGACACTCACGATCAAGATGGCGCGCATCCTGGCCGAGGACGTCGCGCAGCCCCGCGGCGTCGCATGCATCACCTACAACAACGAATGCGCGCGCGAGCTCGAATACCGTCTGGACGCGCTGGGCGTGCAACGACACAATCGTGTCTTCATCGGCACGGTGCACTCCTTTGCGCTCACTCAAATCGTCCTGCCCTATGCTCATACGGCGCAGCTCGGCCTCGCGGAGAATTTCAGGGTCGCTACGCAGGCGCAGCAGTTTGCAGCCCTGCAGATAGCCTATGAGCGTGTGATCGACAGGGGAGAAAATCCGCACACTTGGCAGCTTACGTTGGACCGATACCGCCGAACCGTGCTCAACCGGGAGGCTGATGCGTGGCGTGAGCAGGACCCAGAAGCTGCGGGTCTCGTCGAGGCCTACGAGGCCGAACTTCGCCGCAACGGCCTGATCGATTTCGATGACATGCCCCTACTCGCGCTGCGCGCCTTGAGGCACCACCCATGGCTGCGGCGGGCGATTCTCGCCAAGTACCCCGTGTTGGTTGTCGACGAGTACCAGGATCTCGGGATGGCTCTAGACCGCATGGTCGTTGGGTTGTGCTTCAGCATCGGCGTGAGGCTCTTCGCGGTGGGCGACGTCGACCAGTCAATCTACGGCTTCACCGGGGCACGCCCGGCACTGTTGCAGCGTCTTGCGGACCGGCCGGACGTGGAAACGATTCATCTGCGCCTGAATTATCGGTGCGGCCGGGAGATTGTTACGGCTTCGCAATACGCGCTCGGCGAGGATCGCGGCTACGAGGTTCCCGACGGCGCCGCCCAAGGCACCGTGTACTTTCACCCTCGGCCGGGCAACTTCGGGCACCACGCCGAACACCTCTTTGCCGATGTGCTGCCTGACTCGCTGGTGAGAACGGACGTGCCGCGCGGCGACGTTGCCATCCTCTATCAGGCAGCCTGGATAGGCGACGCCGTCGAAGAGGCTGCGCGCCAGCACGGCTTCGAGACTATCCGCGCCGATAAGAACGCACTCTACCCGCGCGGTAGCTCGCTTCTACGGTGGCTGGACCCCTGCGCGGGCTGGCGCAGCGGGAAGCCGCGCTTCCGTTCGCTTGCCGGCAACGGACAGCGGCTGTTTGCGGAGGCAGTTGCCAGCGCGGACGACAGGCTCGCCTTCGACAGAGCGTTGATCTCCGCTTTGTGGACCAGCCGGGAACCCGGCGAGACGGTCCATGACTGGCTGGGGGCGTTGCGGACCGCACTCCTCGGCTACTACCTAGCCCGCTGCCGCAGCCTCGATGAAGAAAGCGCAGTGCTGGGCGGCTTCATGGAGCGAACGGGCGCGGGCGGTGACGTCGACGGCATGACCCTAGCGCAATTCGCCAGTTACGGTGATGGTACGGACCGCATCAACCTTTCCACATTGCACAGCGCCAAGGGCCGGGAGTTTGAGATCGTGGTCCTGTTCGGCATGGATGGAGGTCGCGTGCCTCGGCGGGGCGCGGGCGCCGCTGAGCGCCGCGAGTCACGGCGATCGTTCTATGTCGGCTTCACGCGTGCCAAACAGGAACTGCACATCATGCACAGCGACAACAACCCGTCACCGTTTGTCCAAGAGGTGCAGGAGCGACTGCAGGAAACGGGTCAATAACGCCACGACCCACTACCTGGGGCGCCCATGCGGCTCAGCGTAGCACGTAGAGGCGGTTCTTCGAGTGACCCGTCTTGGACGGCCTTTGCGGGCTGGTAGCTCGGCCGACTTCCGCGCACCGCCAAATCGCGAGAACGTCGGCTGCGTGTCTGGCGGCGTCCGTTGAGTAATCGCAACGCGCGCCGATGTCCACGGTTTGTGGCCCGAGTGTCCACGGTCACTGCCATCGACAAGTTTGCGGAAACGGACGCTTGATCTTGCTGGTTGGGCCGGGCGCGAGGACCGTGCTTCGAACGCTCGCCGTCGCCGTGAGCGCGTCACCAGAAGACGGGTGCGAAGTCGAGAGCCGGAAGGAAGCGGATCTGATCGTGGTCGACCGTCGCCGCGACGATGCTGGCACCAGGGGACGGTTGCACCGATGAGGGCGATGTCCGGAACGATGGGCGCAGGAGGGCCCGTGGCGGCGTCGGTTCCGATGGGCGCGGCAGCAGGACCTGCCGGCGGCCTCTTCAACCGGGGCGGGCTGCGCGGTCGGCGGCAGGCCGACGAATCCCTCGACGGCACCGACGAAGATCCAGTCACGCGCCGGCCCGGCAACCGGCCGCAACTTGCCGCGATCCGTGGACCGATCGACGGGTGCGGCTACGCCGGCAGGTCCGCCGGTCTGGGTGTTCCCGCTCGATCAACGCGGCGGCGTCAGAAACGGCCCCGACGGTGCGGCACCGCGCTCGCGAGACGTCCGTGCGTCGGTCGAGCGCCCCGCGAATCGCCCCTCCAGATCGACCGGCGACGCCTGGATCCGCGGCTGGTCCGTCGGTGTCAGCTCCGCGTTCCACAGCTCATCGGACGTGCCCCCTACGATGAGCTCTTTCAACGCCAGTTCGCTGGTGTGCTGCGTCTCGACGGCTTGTGCCAGCAACTGGCGTCGCGCCGCGGCTTCCGATTGCGCCGCCACGACGTCGATAGGCGCCATCGTGCCGACCTCGACCCGCACCCGGTTGTCCTGCACGAGTTGCTCGGCCAGCGCCAGCGCCTGCCGCTGCACGCCCACCGCGGCGCGCGCATAGACGAGATCCCAGTACGCCAGTCTCACCCCGGCCAGCGTGTTGACGAGGGTCTCCTCGAGGTCGATGTCGGAGATGTCGCGGTTGATGCGCGAGACGACCAGTTGCGTGCGCCGCGCATCGGTCCGAAAGCCGCGCAGCAACGGCTGGGTGTGCTGCAGCGTCATGTTCGCGCCGAAGCTCGGGTTGAAGGTCGAGACGATGTTGGTCGACTCCCACCGCGTGCTGTCCCAGGCGATGTCGTACCGGCCGCCGCCCCACTTCATCTGCTGTCCGATCGCAACGTCATAGACGCCCAGGTCGGTCACGATGGACTGGCCGGGGGCCGTTGTCGCAGGCGTGGACGGGTGCTTCGGCGGCGATCTCGGCGGATCGGATAGGCAGTCCTCAGAGCGGCACCTCATAGCTCTGTGCTAACCTAGCCGGAGGATGCTGTCCTTAGATCGTTGACTTCGGCTGCGCCCCGCGACCGGGTAAGTCACTGAGGACCGAATACTGGTAGCGCGGTCCTGACTACGACGGTGAAGGAGAAGAAATGAGGTCGTTAACTGATATAGCCGGTAACCTTGAGGTGTCAGTGGAACAAGTACTCATCGCGTTGCGAATCGTCGCTACTCGCGCTGGTGTTGAAGAACTTGCTGAATGGGCCGCGAGAGAACTGGAAGGATACGGAGAGAAGGATAAACTGCCAGCGCATAGAACTTGGGAACTGACCATCTTCGCGACTCTGCACAACCCGTGGCAGGGGTCCATGTCTCGCGTTCAAGTTCCTATCAAAAAAGAACTCCGCGAGAAAGCTACAATTTACAACTGTCGTAGCGGAATAGGGGAAATCGAACATAGCCTTACGGGAAATGCTGACCCTGCCGCGGTATCGGCAGTGGAACATCCGAACCTAGCACACATCGTTGGGGCTTCATTACAGCATCCTTGGACCTGTGTACAAGCGACAGCCGAGTTCTCCCCACTGCACTTGAAGGCGATTGTGGACAAAGCACGCCAAACTGCACTGAAGCTCTGTCTTGAGTGCGAGAAAAAGGACGTAACCCTGATGTACTTTGGAGACGATGACGATAGCACTGACTCCAATAGAGAACGCGACGAATGGGTGGATCTTGTGAGGAAAGAAGGCGCCGCAACTATCATACGAGAGGCTTTTCGCACTGCAATGCGCTATCTAGTGCCAGCCAGAAAACCCCCGTTCGAGCGGAATTCTGAGACGAATTCATGGATCGTGGACATGATCTCGGGGGCGAATCCGGCCGCGAGGGAGGCAGTCCGGCGAGCTGCGGGCAGCGAAGAGCAGAAGATCAGGCCGGGTGCCCTATTCCAAGGACAGTAACACCCTGCCGTCTTGCGACGGCTCGCGATCCTGCGGTAGTTGAAAGAACCGGCTGAGTCAGGCGACGCGTTGTCGTCGTTTGCGCTCCCGCTTCTGCAGAAGCAACCCGATGCGATGCAGGTTGGCCGCCAGCACCGACAAGGCAACCGTGCGCGCAAACCCATCCGCGCCATGGCTTCGAACACGGTCGAGTCCGCGATGCTCCAATCCATTGAT
>MKWU01003746.1_pt1 | contig 19322 bp, 22 predicted proteins | sample 809101 | NCBI WGS metagenome assembly MKWU01 (sample SAMN05860141, study PRJNA318959) | sponge metagenome | host: Aplysina aerophoba | place: Slovenia: Piran, Adriatic Sea, Gulf of Piran | collected 2013-05-07
ACTCCCACGGCTGCCATAACCACACGGTCCAGCCACAACCATTCCTCCGCGGTCGTCTTCCCGAGGGGTGTGCACTCCACGGTGGTTGCCGTCCCATCATCCCCACCAACGACGGTCAGGCATGCTCCGCCTGCCGTTGAGCCCTTCTTCACAACATCATTGCTTCCGAAGGATCCCGCCTCCGTCGTTGTCCCGCGGCAGCCGCCGGAAGGAAGGCATCACTCTCCAGGCCCCCACACAGCCCTCCTTTGAATTTGACGCAATTCGGACCGGCAACCATCAAAGACGCGGGATGCCCCGATTCGACGCAGAACCTCCTGCCGAATCGGCGCGCCGCCAAGGAATTCCGGTCCAAGCACAGCACAGGACCCGGGACTGCCGCCAACGACCGCAGAGACCAACATCCGTCCCACAGGTTTCTTCGCCCGCTTGAGAACGAATGAACTCTCCACCGCACACGGCATACCGTGTCCCGGCTCTCAGCCGGAGTCACTCGACAACCGTGGATTGCCAGTGCGATGCAGGGCAATCCACTCGCTTCAGCCACTGACTGCCAACATCGAATGCCGCGACCCGTTTCGCCAACTGAAACCCGGAGGCCCCGGCCTTGTTGGAATACGACCGACCCAGGTATCGAGGGCTGTCTTTTCCCGACCGGTGTGCGGTGGAAGACCGGGAAGCCGCCAGGGTTGTGGCCCCTCCGCCAGCAGCAGGGGCCGGATACGGCCGGTGGGAACACCCACCACTGTCGGACGGCCTCGCAGGAGGCGGGCGTGAGGGTGCCGAGGGTTGTCGGGAAGGATGACGACGGCACCGCCCAGGAACGGACGACGGGGGTAAGTGCAGGTGGTGACAGGATGGGCGAAAGGCAGCGGAACGTGGCAAGGAAGGGGTATGGAGCGCCGAGCTTGTCGATGCGGCGGAAGTAGTCACTGGATGCAAAGTCGCGAGCGGGAACCGACGCGGAGAGGGTGTGCATCAACCCTTGGGGGCTGGCAGATCGGGTTCCCGGGGTGGACAAGGGGGGAGTTCACGGACGAGGCTGCCGCGACTTTCACAATGGTGAATGGGCGGAGCAAGTTCCGGCCCCAAGGGCCGGCCTTCACTGTGCCAAGCCGGTTTTCTGCATGGACGAAGTTGGGCAGAGGTCCGGGCAACCTGCGGGATGTGGGAAGCCCGGTGGTGGGAGACAAGGGTTCACGCCGGCGGAGACGATGCGAACAGCGGGAGGGGCCGACGGAGTGGCAGGTACGGGGTTCGCCGGGCGGCACGGGTACAGTATTAAGTAGTGTGTCCGGTGGCGGGTGTTCCGGGGCGGAGCCCAAGGTCGGCGGCGAGGTGCGAGAGCGGTGTCAGAGGCGGTCTCAGAAGGGTTTACAGGGGCTGTTCGGAGGGTCCGCGGCGGTCCGCGAAAGAGCATTGCAGGGGACTGCAATCGACCACGGTCCGAGTGCGATCCGGCATCCGTCAGATTGCGGTCCGAATTAGGTCTGAAACCCCCGGCCTCAGGGCAGGAATCAGCTGTCGGCCGACGGAATCAGGCGAGTTGCCTGTGATAGAGTTAATCTCATGCGGGTCCCATTGACCCCAGCGCGTCGTTATCGTGCTTTGGCGACTACAATCGCCGCCTAAATTGGAGAATCGCCATGGGAGGCTGTGTGATATGAAGGGATTGAGAGGATTGTTCAGGCTGGGCACGTTGACGCTCTTGGCCCTGACGCTGATGGTGGCCATGGCGCTGCCGTCCGCCGCGGCCACTGAGTGCACCGCCAGCCAGATGCTGGATGAAGTCGATATCGTCAATGTGGTGGCCAAGGAATCTCCGTCTACCTGGAGTGCCCAGGACCTGATTGACTTCGACTACGACGGCGACATCGATAACGGGCTCTTGGAAGTCAGCTTCAAGGACATTCCCACCGACTTCGACTTCGATGGCTACATCATTGAGGCCAAGCCCGGCGACGATGATCCAGGCACTTCCGATGCGTTGGGTGTACCGGACTACAAGTCGCCTTCGCTGATCGCCCGGCCCGCGGTCGTGGGTTCCACGATGACAGAGGTTCTGAACCTCGAGCCCGGCACGAAGTACTACGTGACGGTCTATGCCGTGAATCACAACACGGTGCAGATCAGCCCGGACCAGCGTGCGCAGGACAGCAGTTCGGCCACGACTCTTTTGAGTGCACCGTTCCTGGGTGGACTGGAGTGGGACCTGGTCGACTACACGGCTGCTGATGGCGACGCCCCTGAAATGTATTCTGGCGATGCCTGCGCCGCTTTGGCAGCCGATTGCCAGAACGGTTGGCGTTCGGTTGGCTTGGAAGACCTTGGATTCGAGGGGACACATTTCAGCTTTTTCACTGCTGAGAACGAATTGGGCCAGCACTACTTCCGATGGCTGAACCCTGAGAAGTACGGACCCTTCGACCATGTCATGAACCTCACAGATGACAAAGAGCAGGCTGACATGTTGTCCCTTGACGAGGAGGGCAATGTGGAGGATCTCTGCACCGACATTGGCGGCGACTGTGGCCACACTCACTATCTGTTCAAGGCTGTGGACGAAAATGGTAGAACCATAGCCAGCCAGCGAGTGGAGACCGGGGGCGATTTCAAATATATGAGTGACGAATTCAAAGGCGACTACTACCAGGTCGTATACAGTTCTGAAAGTGGTGATGTGACCCTGTCCGTCGCACTGGGCCGCATGATTGGTGGGAAGTTCAAGGCCATGAGCGACACTGCGTCCGTGATGTTTGAAGCTCCAGATGATCTGCAGGCTCTTGACCAGACGTTCGACGAGTACCAGAAGATGATCTACGACATCGTCGGCGACTACGACGAAAACGATGATGCCGTAAGGTGGCTTGGTGAAGACAACACCGGCGACGATCGTTCCATCTGGAACAAGAACTCCGAATCATCGTTCGCAGACGCGTTCTATGGTGCTGACGAAGAAGTAGGCGGAGTTTACGATCTTGGCGACGACGATGCAGTTGGTGGCACCGGTGCCGACGCCGATGTCGATAATTCGGATAAAAACCAAGGTATCGTTGTCGCTCACCTCAACAATCAGTTGAAGTAATCCCCGAAATCTGAACCAGGAGACAAACAGCAATGCGCACTTGGACAAAGCCCGTATTGGTGAAGTTGGACATCGCCGAGACCCTGAGGGGTTCCGGTCCTTGTCCCGATGGCGACGGTGGCTCTGAGGCCATGTAGCCATGACCATTTGACCTGAACCCTCCGGGGGGACGGTCAAGCTGAACAGCCCCGGCAGATGCCGGGGCTGTTTTGATTCACGTTGTTTGTAGTTGCGAGAGCTTGCATCAATCGTCTGCACAGGACCGTGCAGACTGTGCAGGTAGTGGCCCCCAGTCCGCAGCCTCCGGCTCCACCACCTCCGTCGTCTTGACCGACTGACCGACTCGCGGGGCTGCAGGGCCTCGTGGATGCGCTCCCAGAGCCTCCCGCAGCCCCGCGCGAAAGTAGCCGTAGACCGTCTACCAGCAGGACAAGTCATGGGGCAGGCTACACGCCACGAACAGCCCGTGCGCAGGACATGGCTGGCGGCATTCACAACATCTCGCAGAGCGGGGTCGCCCGTCGTCCAGAAGCGGCGGGTCTCAATGTGGCCGTGGTCCTTCCCGACCGTGTCCGCGTAGTCGTGGGCATAGGCGGCGAAGCCCGTGGCCCGTGCCAGGGCGAAGGTGTCCTCTAGGCGCCGGGGGAGACCCTTGTGGTTGGCCCGCACGCGCAGCACATAGTCGGCTCCCTGCTTCCGGATCTGGCGCGCAATCGCCTTCTGGCAGCCCATGGCATCCAGGGTATCCAGGGTCACAATGCACCCCTTCAGGCACAGCATGCGCAGCAGTTCCGGAATGGCCGTGCTTGCGTTGGACTTGTCGTCCACGGCCGTCTGGGCCAGCACCAGCCGGTTGGCCTGGGCCCAAGCGCTGACCAGGTGCAGGGGCACCAGGCCCTGTCCTTGACAGGTTATGTAACGCCGCGGTCCTGCCATGCCGGGCCCCGGTGTGGGGCAAGGGCAAGGAGGCCCGACGCATGGTCGTCCTCGGGTAGAGTGGCGATGTCACCCACCCACCCCACCTGCGAAGGCTGTCATGCGTCGATGCCGGTCATGGTACAGGATCCATCAGTTGCTACACACCCGTCTGCCGCTGCCGCCGGGACCGCGGGCGGACAGCCTGGCCCTGTGGCTGCAGGGCACGCTGCTGGCCGAGAACGGCTGCCTGGACCGGGTGGCGGCTGCGCTGGCGGCCCGCGGGCGCAACGTCCACACGCTGCGCCGCCGGCTGTGCGACGCGCTGAAGGACGACGCGGAGCGGCAGGATGCCTGGGGGGCGGGCCAGGGACCGGACGTTGGAACCTGCTGTGCGACGCGCTGAAGGACGACGCGGAGCGGCAGGATGCCTGAGGTGCGGACCAGGAATTGGACGTGGAAACCTGCTTTGCGCCGCTGCTGGCCTGGATCCTGTCCTGGCGGGTGCCGCCCGGTCCGGGAGCGCCGCCGCCCCTGGTGCTGGCCGTGGACCCCACCCACTAGGCGGACCGGCTGGTGGCCCTGACGATCAGCGTGGTCCTCATACCAACCCAGTACAATGTCCTTACTTGGCATGTTGACGGTTGCGAAGGGAGGGTGTGTCATGACCCGCAAGGTAAGCATAAACTGGGCTCTCAAGGACACGGCGGACGCGTTGCATGCGCAGTACCGGGCGGAGCCGGTGGCTGAGGTGCGCACGCGGCTGCAGGCCCTGTGGCGGCTGCACCTGGGCGAAGGGCCGACGGCGGTGGCGGCCGGGGTGGGTGTGAGCCGGGGCGGGCACGGCACCCCCTCCTACCTGACGCCGGCGCAGCAGGAGCAGGTGGTGGCGGAAGCGGCCAAGGGGGTGTTTGCCACCGCCCAGGCGGTGCGGGACTGGATTGAGGAGCGGTTCGGGGTGGTCTACACCCGCGACAGCCTGTACACGCTGCTGCCGCGGCTGGGGATCCGGCTGAAGGTGCCCCGGCCCCGGCACGCGCAGACGGATCCCCAGGCCCAGGCGGCCTGGCCAAAGGGGGGCTCGAGGAGTGCCTGGCCGCGGTCGGCCTGAAGGCGGGGCAGGGGATCGTGTGGGGCGACGAGATGCGCTTGGGCCTGTGGAACGCGGTGCGCAAGGTGTGGGCACCGCGCGGGGTGGCCGTGTCCCGGGAGGTCCCAAGCGGCCGGTCCTACCTCTATGTGGCGGTCGCCCTCGATCCGATGACGGGGCGGCTGTGGTGGGCCTGGCAACAGAACATGAAGGGCGAGGAGATGGCCCGCATCCGGGGAGCCTGGGCCGAGGAGCCCGGCATCGACGGCTGGGTCTGGGACGGGGCCGGCGGCCACAAGGGCGCGGACAGGCAGGCCATCTAGGCACCCCAAGTCGTGCAGCCGCCCTACGCCCCCGAGTTGAACCCCGTGGAGCGCTTCTTCCAGGAGCTGCGCCGGGCCCTGGGGGACCGGGTCTATCCGACCCTGGAGGCCAAGCAGGCGGCCCTGGAACCGATCCTGAGGGCCTGGCAGGCGGATCCGGAGCGGGTCAAGCAACTGTGCGGCTGGCGTTGGATCCGGAAGGCCCTAACGGATTTGCCCGCGGACACACAAGTAATCCAATCGTGATTGATTGGTATTAGCCAGACGGCCCTGCCGGTGGCTTGGCAGAGGGTGCCCGCGCAGGCCTCGCTCTCCTGGATGGACATCCTGTGCCGTCTGCTGGAGCTCCTGGCCCCGGCGGTGGCGACGGGGATGGCAGTCCCTGTGCTGTGCGACCGGGGGCTATACAGCCCTCGGCTCTGGCACCGGATCCGGGCGTTGGGCTGGCTCCCTGCCTGCGCTGCAACCCCGACCTGACCTTTCGCCGGACGGGCAGCTCGAGGCCCGTCCGGCCGCGGCCTGGGGACAGGCGAGGGCACGCTGTGGGTGGGCCGCGGGGTGGCCTCGCCCCACCACAGCCCCCTGCAAGGCACGCGGGTGGTGCTCCACGGGCGGGGGCATGAACAGCCCTGGGTCTTGTTGACGGACACGCCGCCGGCGCGCACGGACGCGACCCTGTATGCCGGCCGGGACTGGATTGAGCAGGGCTTCCGCGGGCCAGGCGTGCCAGCTGGCAGTGGCAGCGCACGCCCCCGGCCACCGGCCCGGGTCCGGTCGACGCCCCGGCGCCTCAGCCTCCTGCGCCAGGGCCTGGCCTGTCTGGGGGCCCTGACGCGCAACCCCGCCTCCGTTACGCAACTTCCGCCACCGACCCCGCGGCCCCGCGCCCGCGGGCCGGCCGGCACGTCTCCCACACAGCCCATCCGGGCATACGGTCGGCCACGCGGCCTACGCACCCGCATGACCCCCACACCCGGAGCCTCTCACATATACCTGTCAAAGGCCCTGCCCCCGGTCGTGGGAGCCGCGCACGCACTGGCCGTTGATGGGCACGACCTAGCCGGCGGTCAGTTCAAAGGCATCCTGCACCCAGTCCCGAAAGCCCTCCTCGAAACGGGCCGCATCCAGCCGCGCGAAGACCCGTCCCAAGGTATCGTGCGAGGGGATCCCGTGCGGCAACTCCAGGAAGGTGCGCAGCCACTCCTCGTTGAGCCGGCCGAAGAGGGCGCGATCGCCATGAAGCTGTCGGCACCGCAGATGACGGCCAGCACGGACAGCACCAGGATGTCCGTCAGGGGGTGCAGTTTCGTGCGATCGACACGGGGATCCTCCAAGGCCTCCATGGTCTCGACCAGGGACGGGGGCGGGCTGGACATGAGGCGTTCTCCACAGGCTGGATTCCGGAACCGCCCATTGTAGGCTTGTGTCCCCCCGCCTCGGTCACCCCGACCAATTTAGATGCAATCGCCCTGCGGCGCGGGGCGGCATCGGGCGGTCGGCCCCCGGGTGGCGGCAGGCGTACAGGACCGCATCGGTCCGGGCCGGGGCAGCTGACAGGGGTAGGTAAAGCCAGTCCGGGGTGAAAAAACGCTCAAGGAAGCAGAAAAAGCATGGCGGGTTATCCGGTATCGACTGTCAAAACGATACCGGGAGCCGACCATGCTTCTTCCGTCCGCATTCTATCCGCATGCAGCGTGCATCGCCAAGCACCTGCCGCATCTGCGGCCCAGCCAAGTCAAGGGCCTGGCCCTGTAGGTGGGGGCCACAATCCTAGCCCGCAGCAGCTGCCAGAACGCGGTCCTGGGGGCCCTGCAGAGCCTGGGCCTGGGCTGGCACATGACCCGCCAGTACCTACGGGAGTGGCTGCGCGACGGAGCCGACCGGGCCGCGCCCTGCCGGGTGCCGCGGGACGTGCAGGCCTGTTTCGCACCCCTCCTGCGCTGGGTCCTGACCTGGTGGCAGGGAACGGAACTGACGCTGGCCGTCGACCCGACTCCAAGGGCGAGGAACTGGTGGCCCTGGTCGTCAGCGTCGTCTACCGTGGCCTGGCCATCCCCGTGGCCTGGCGCATCAAGACCGGGGGCCAGCCCGGTCCCTGGATGCCGGACCTCTGCGACCTGCTGGACCACCTGGGTCCGGTCGTGCCCCCGCACATGACCGTGCGCGTGCTCTGTGACCGGGACCTGCAGAGCCCCCGCCTGTGGAAGGCCATCCGCCGTCAGGACTGGCACCCCTACATGCGCTACGATGCGCTACGACCGCCACATGACCTTCCAGGCCACGACCGGACCCCGCTCGGCCTGGCGCTTCGTGGCCCGGGAAGGCCAATATACGGTGACGGCCGAGAAGGCCTTCCGCGCACGCAAGCGGGCCTGCACCCTGATCGTGCTCCGGGTCCCCGGCCAGGACCACCCCTGGGTGGTGCTCACGGACGAGCCCCCCGACGATGTGGATCTCGGCGCCTACGGCCTGCGGGTCTGGATTGAACAGGGCTTCCGCACACTGAAGCGCATGGGCTGGCAGTGGCACCGCACCCGCCGCCTGGACCCGGCGCGCGTGGACCGGCACGGGCTGGTCCTGGCCGTGGCCACCCTCTGGGTCCTGGCCTACGGCACGCGCGTGGTGGCCCGGGGCAAACCCAAGAAGGTCGCCCTGGTCGCCGCCATGCACAAGTTGCTGACCCTCCTCAACGCGGTCATGCGAGACAAGACCCCCTGGCGGACACCCCCTCAGGCTATGCCAGGGACTTGATTTTCAACACAGTTGCTGTCAGCGTGGAACCCCCTGGAGGGCGCGCAGAGCCCCCGGCAGGTCACCCGGGCGGCACCCCTGCGGTCTCCGGCTCGGACAGGAGATTGGCCATGCGCACCAGGTTGTAGGCCGTGGCCACCAGGTAGCCGGCCAGCCCCGTGCGCGCCACGCCCCGGTAGCGCGTGCGCCGCAAGCCGCCCACCGTCTTCATCCAGCCGAAGACCTCCTCCACCCGCTTGCGGATACGCAGGCTCACCGCATAGCCGGCAGGCCGCGTCGTGCGACCGTCGATGGCTGAGTGCTTCTTCTTCCGGGCGACATGCGGGGTGACCCGCCGCGCACGCATGTCCCGCACACAGTCCTTGGTGTCGTAGCCGCGGTCGGCCCCCAGCGTGCGCGGCCGGTAGCCCCGCTCCCGGAGCCCGTCCAGGAGCTCCGGTACGGCATCCCGCTCGGCCGTGCCGGTGGCTGGGCTGACCGTGAAGTCCATCCGCAGGCCGTGGCGGTTCTCCATCAGGGCATGGCCCAAAACGCCAGCCGGGCTTCCTTGCCCTGCCCCTTGCGCAGCAGGCGCGCCTCGGGGTCCGTGGTGCTGGCGTGCGTCTCGTTGCCGCGGCGCTCCCCGCGGAAGTCCACCGACGGGTTGCCCGGATCGTCGTCTTCAGGTGGGGGCGGTCCCTCCTTGGGCCGGAAGCTCTTGAGACTGGCGGCCGCCTCGATCAGGGTCCCGCCCACGCCGAGTGCTCGTCCGACAGCAGGCCCTCCGTATCGGCCGCCCACACCACCTCGTCGAACAGGGCCCGGCCCGCATCGTGCGCCAGCAACCGTGGCCGGTTCTTGGTGAAGACCGTGGGTCGAAGCTGCGCTCCATCAGGTCCATGTCCAGGAACCAGCGATAGAACAGGTTGTACTCGATCTCCTCGCAGAAGGCGCGCTCGCTGCGCACCGAGTACAGGGCGATCAGCAGCGAGGCCTCGGCAGTCGCTCCGGCGGCACCGAGGCCCCGTCCACCGAGGCGTACATGCGGTCGAACTCCGGTGACAACCGTTCCAGGACCGCATCGGCCACCGCCTTGATCCACCGCAGCGGATGGTCCTTGGGTACCCGTTCCCCGGGTCCACGATGGCCAGCATGCTGCATTGGGGGTTGGGACGACCGCGCATCAGGGCTTCCTCCATTGCCAAGGGGACCTCTATCCTAACCGACCGCGTTTTTCAGCAGCCTGCTAGCGGCCCTGGCCGCCCCCGGTGCCGACGAAGAGGCACCGCCACCCCTGACTTGGTGGGCCATCGACCGCAGTGGGAAGGGCGACTCTGGTCGCCTTACTGCACACGCCCTGCCGCCGGACCGCGGCGTGCGCCTAAGCAGCCCAGGCTATCACGCGGAAGGTCTGTACCCATGGTCAAAAACATCTCAAGTCTTGTCCGCGTTCGTTCAGGCACATCACCAGCCCATGTAACGTGAGACAGTGCCTCCAACAAACAAGACAGCCACCCGTTCCGGGTGGCTGTCTTCACACTTCTGTGTGTCAGAAGCCTTGAATGACCTTGGGGCTATCGTCTAGCACCCGTCCTGCTTCCAAGCTACATTCGTGGTTCCAGACAGTAACACTGTCCTGCCCCTCTACTTGAGCACCGTGAACTCGGTGACCAATATCCTGTCGGAGTCCGCAACAGGAGCGACATTGGCGGTATCGCCGTCTGGTACGTAGTCTGTCAAAGCTGCTGTCAGAGTCACCCTCTCGTCGATCGGGCGCACCCTAATCTCGGCAACAGGGCTGATGACTTCGTCATCGTCGTTAATGGCCCACGCCGTGATCTTGTAGGTCACATCACTGGAGAGCGCGTCGGTTGGGAAATCCCGATGCTCGTCCGGTACTTCTGCGAACAAGGTATTCTCAGCAATACCGGCCGCCGGGGCGACATAGGACAGGCCTAATCCAGTGGGGGCGGTTCCTGGGTTTACAGTAAATACGCCAGCGGCACCTGGCTGGACACCACCAACCTCAAACACCGAAGCCAGAGCACCGTCGTCGATCCTGACGTTGCTGAACTTCACGGTGGCGGTGGCGGGTACAGTCAAGATCCCAAAAACCAGCCTGTTGGCAGTGCCGTAGCTGGACTCCGTGGATTTAACGTCGTCTCCTTCAGAAACCACATCGCCATCTTCGTCGGTGATCCGCAGGATGTAGGCATCAAAGTCCACTTCGTCCCGATCGTCATCCGATTCCACCTCCATACCGGCTTCGTTGACAGCGTGTGCAAGACCAATTCTCAACCTCGCCGTAGCCGGTCGGGTATTGAAGTTGTACGTGTCTTCCTTGTAGTTACCGAAGTTCTCGTTGTAACCCACGTAGTACATGGTACCGCCGGTTTTCCCAAGTTCTTCCATGACATCGTCTTCATTGCCAACGACCCCATCGGGGCCAGCAGTTCCAGCAGTCGTGACCTGCATGACACTCGCCATGAACGACGGCGCGGTCAGGCTCTGGTCGATCTTCTTCCTCATGATATCGCTGATGAGATATTTGCCATCCGCGGTTTCGACCACGATCGCCATCTCGACCGTCACCTCTCTGCCGGTCTCAACGCTGTCAAAGGTGGTCTTCCTCGAACCTAGCGACAAGGTCTCGGTGTTGGGGTCGCCCTCGTCGTCGTCCAGAATCACTACGAGAGACGTACGGTAGGCGTTGGGGCCCAAACCCCAGGTTGCAGGATCGGTGGCCGACCACGAGACGTTGACCTCATCCGCGTCTTCGGAATCGCGAGCCACAGCCAAGTCGTCAATCTGGCCGTCCCGCAAACGGGTCTTGTAGGGACAGTCCTTGTAGTCGTCGTCGAACAGGTCGCCAGCCGCCAAGCTGCCTCCACTGATCACGGCCAACGCCAGAAGCGCCAGCAAGGCACTCCTGAGCAAGTGAGTTCCTTTGGTCACAGTGCGTCTCCTCGTGTTACAGGTCATACGGACGGACGCGTCTCGGCGCCTCCTCTAGGGTAATTGTAGCGCATTGGCCCCTCGCTGCCAACTGAGTCGGCATGAGGGAAATGGGCAGGCCAAGACCCTGAATCCCTTCCTTGCGCTTGGGTGCATCGTACACCAGGGCATGGCCTGTTCCCGTACGAAGATGATCGGCAAAAACGGTGGAAGCATCGCAGTGGATTTGGGGGATTCTCAACCCCTCTGTCTCCACCCCCACATCCCTGAGTCGGTTCAGTCCCAGAGCCGGGTTGGTACACCGTGTGTAGGCCGACTTTGGGGCTTCCCTGAAGCGAGCGTCGCAACGCCCCGCACCCCCACAACACACCATCATTTGCCTGGTTGCCCCAGGTGCCTTCGGCTGCCAAGAGGGCTTCCCGTCAGCCTCGGGCCATCCCTACCTCGGAACTTCCCCTACCTCCACCCCGATTCAGACCGACCCGTGACCGCGGCCAACCGTACATCCAAGCCCTCGGTTCCGCCCGCGCCAAGACACCCCGCCTCGACTGCCAACTTCATCGCTCACCCAGCCGTGACAAGCACACAATCTGGTCGGACCTTGCCCGTTGCAGTCGTCTCCCCAGGTGGCTGCACAGCACCCTCAACGGCAGTGGCCATCGGATCATCCACACCTCCCGCCTCCACCGATCTCCCACCTCCCCCGAGCACCCAACAGGCACGAATACAAGCCTGTCGCCCCTCGTCCCTGAAGACATCCCAAGTCTCAACAACGTACATAATCTCAATGGAGAAGCCGTCAATGCAATGAAACAGACGGAAATCACCTATGGAAACGGTACAAATAAGCCTATTTCAATGGTTTGGTGCAGAATCCGGGCTGTTGGCTCGACACGGGATCAGGCTGCCTGGCCCCGTCAAATCCAAGGTCGGCCAGGACAGTGGCGGGGCCCCCGCGACCCTGGACTCCAAACCTTCTTGCCCTGTCCTGGCTCCCTGCATCCACACTGTCGGTTCAAGGCCTTCCGTCACCGCCAACAGGCGGCCGGCCAGGGCCCGCCCGTCGTTGCATGGACCGGCAGGCAGCGACGTTGAAACTCTTTCCGCGACAGCATCGCCTTGGAAGGATCACGCCTCCCTCACCGACCCGGCGACAGCGACCGGAAACCGTCGTCCTCCGGCTTCTGCCGCACCCCCTCGTCCACCGGTGGGACGTGCTCCGTCCGAACCTCCCCCCAACCCCCGACAGGGACGCCCCCCTGCACCGCGTTTCCTATGGCCGGCAGGCACAGGGATTCCGGCGGTGGCCGGCCTCATACTGGGCACCGGTCACAACTTTGTTAAGGAAGGATTCCACCGTGTCGGCATTGGGCGCGATTCCCTTCCCACAGGTCTCATGCAACGGCAACCAGGAACCCTCCCCACTCCAAGCCGAACCCTCCTGCCCGTACTGGTTGACAGCCCGGATTCGCCCATTTGACCTTCCCAACAGGGCCGATTTTCATTCGGTCCCAATTCGGACTGCAAACTAACAAAACTGCGGGATTCTCCGATTCGACGCGGAATCCCCTTCCGCATGGCCGCGCCGCCGCCAAATTCCGCGCAAGGCGTCGCGCTGCATCTGCCGGTGTCCACGCCCCAAACCGGGGGCGGCGCTGGCTCCTGGACAAGGACCGGTACCGATCGCCCCCAACCATGACTTTGACACGCGACCCGATACAGGACGCGCGGTGACAACGGCCGCATGGCTTGACAGAACCAACATCCCGTCGTTGCCGGCCTCCGTTGCATTCCCATCCGGATCCCTCTCCCGTCAGCCTCATCCCCCGAACTTCACCCAGGGCCTGCATGTTGCCTGGCAACCAGCCAGTCCTTCGTCATCCGGTCTCCGGAACCTGTGGCAATCTCAACTTCCGGCGTGAAGCGGAAGCGGATGGCCTGTCCGGTTGACGCTTCGTCGATCTGGCAAGCTCGCAGGTGGGCTCGACTTACGGGTCTCCGCGTTGGCGACGGCCGACCTGGCTGCCGTGTCGAACGCCTGGAGGTTGCGGGCGGCGTTCGCGTCCCGGTCGCACGCGAAGCCGCATGGCAGACAGCGGTACGTGCGCTCCGATAGCAGCAGCAACTGCTTCACGGCCCCGCACGCACTGCAGGTCTTCAAGGGACGGGTACCAGCGGGCGCTGCGCTGGAACGCCGTGCCGTACCAGGCGCACTTGTACGCCAGCTGGCGCACAAACCCACCCAGGCCGGCGTCGCCGAGAGCGCGTCCCCGTCTCCGGTTGCGCGGCATCCCCGCGATGGGCAGGGTCTCCCCCTTCACCGTCCCGCCACGCTTGGCGATCGCCGTGGTGGTCCGGTGGTGGTGGTCGTTGCGCAGATGGGAGACACGGGCATATTGCCGTTGCCGCCGGGCGTACAGGGCTTCCCGGCGGTGGGAGGTCCGGTGCCGGCCGTGGACCTTGAGGGACCGGCTGATGGCTTGGTCGATGCGTCGCAGTTCGGCCAGGGCCTCCTGCAGGGGACGCGGGTTGACGATTTGCGGGCGTTCGTCCCCGTCCCACAGCGTGGCCAACACCTGGAGGCCCATGTCGATGCCGACGGTCGGGCCGGGGCGCTTGGGGGGTGCCGGCTCGCCGGTGTCCACCTGGAAGGCGATGAACCAGCGGTCCGCTTCCAGGCTGACGGTGGCCGACAGGATGTCGCCGGCGAAGCGCAGCGGCTCCGTCATGCGCACCCGGCCGATGGCCGGGATGCGGACCCGGTTGCCGGCCACCCGGATCGTGTTGCGGCCGTTGGTCGGCGTAAAGGCCATGTGCCGGCCGCGCTTGCGGTACCGGAAGAAGCCGACCCGGCGCGGCCGCTGGCCCTTCTTCAACGCCTTACCTGTAGGCGCCCCAGGCATCCAGCCCCCGGCTGGTGTGGATGCTGGCGTTCTTGGCGACGTTCCGGGACAGCTGCCGGGACCACGGGAACAGATCCCGCTTGACGGCGTTGAACAGCTTGCGCAGGTCCCTGTCCGACAACCACTCGTGGTCCTCGCCCTCGCCGGTGAACCAGGCCTCGACAAAGCGGTCGCTGGCCCGGTTGGAAGCCACCCGCGCCCAGCCGGCGTGCTCGGCCATCAGGGACGCCTGCCGGTCGTTGGGGATCAGGGCCATGCGGTGTGCCTTGACCCGGCCGCGGGGCGCACTGTCGGCCGGGGGCGTGGGAGGATGGGAGGGGCCGGGCATGGGGTCCGTTTCACCGGGTCCGCCTGCTTCCGGGGGCGCAGGGCACCGCGCGGAAGATGGTGCAATTGCGCCCATGCCCAAGAGATGCCCACGGATTGAAACGAGCAGTTGCTTCCCCGTTCCGACAGGCCCACCCCTGCCTTGGCGCCTCGGATGCCGGATCGCAAAGTGATTGCGAAATCGCAATCCATCATCGCTTGCCGAAACCCTGAACATGCCCGAACACCACTGCATTTACAGCAGGGCATCGGGCATGAGTGCCCCTGGCACGGGGTCGGGGTTCCTTGGCACTTCATCGACCGCCGCGGGCGGGTGCGACCTCGTCCGGCTTACACCGTCTCCATGCCCGTTTTGCGTCTCCCAGGCAGCAGGGGCGACGTGCGCGAGATGGATGGCCGCGTTCTCGTCGCGGTCGCACACCCATCCACATTCGGCGCAGCGGTACAGGCGCACGCCGAGATCGAGTTTCCGGTCGGGTCGGCACCCGCAGCGGGCGCCGATCTGTGTGGAGGGAAACCATCGGTCGGCCACCACCAGCCGCACGCCGCGCTTGGTGCATTGCCACTGGAGTTCGCGCAGGAAGTGTCCGATGCGGGCATCGGACAGGGCCTTGGACAGGCGGCGGTTCCGCATCAGGCCGCCGACGTTGAGGGATTCGATCACCACGGTGCCGGCGGACTTCGCAATCGCGGAAGCGGCCTCGCGGTGGGCGGTCTCTCTCTGCCAGCGGACCCGGCGGTGCAGCCTGGCCCTTTCCTCGTACATCTCGCTCCTGCGTTCGCTGTGTCGGTTGCGGCCGTGGGTGTTGCGGGAGCGGGAAACGGCCTTGTCCGCCCGACGCAGCTTGCGTTCGGCACGGTACAGGGCGCGGGGATTGGCAAACCGGCGTCCATCCGATGTGAACGCCAGCGTCTTGATCCCCACATCCACGCCGACGACGGGGCCTTGGCCCGTGGCCTTCGGGTGCTCCGTGTCATACGCGCAAACCGTGCTCACGAACCACCGGCCCGCATCCCTGCGGACATGCACCTGCAACGGCCGGGCTCCGTCCGGCAGCGGCTCGGCCATGCGGACCCAACCGACCTTGGGCAGATGCACGCTGTGCCCGTCAAGGCGTAGGCGTTCGGGATGCCCGCAACTGGCCTCGTAGGCCTCGTTGGATCTGCGCTTGTGGAACTTCGGGTAGCCGCTCCTGGGGCCTTCCCCGCGCTGGCCCCTGTAGTGGCGCGTCAATGCCTTCTCCAGGTTGCACCGGCCGTTGTCAAACGGGTTCCGGAATGGGCCTTGGCCCATTCCGGCCGCGCCTTGCGGATCTGCTTGCTCAGGGCCGCCACGGAGGGGCGCCTCTCGCCCTCCTTCAACCCGGCCTTGGCTTCGTTCCGGGCGGCAAGGTGCTGGTTGTACGACCAGCGCTGATAGCTGATGTGCTGTGCCATCCGGCGTGCCTGCGTCGGGCTGGGCCGGATACCCGTCCGAAACGCCTGGATTCTGCCATGCCTGGATTCGCTGGTCATGGTGCTTCGTTCACCTTGTCCGGTTGGGGTCGGTGCCAGCCGGCCTCTCTGCTTTTCCGCAGTACACGGCATTGCGGTGCGCTATCTGTGTGAAATCACCGCAATTCAAGGATGTTCAGGTTTTCGCCAACGGACGCGGCTGGGTGTACTTGCAGGGCAGGGAACGCGGCCGGCGCATCGCCCTTCCGCTCAAGGGCGAACACCTGCCCTCCGGCACCGTCCGCATGCTGCTGCAGCCCAACGGGCAGGTGGCCGTCCACTGCGCGGTTGCGGAGTTCGCAGTGTGCCGCGGTTCCGGGACCGTGGGCGTGGACAAGGGCTGCACCGCAGTCTGCACGGACAGCAACGGGGAGCGCCGGGGCGACCTGCGGGCCTCGGAGAGCGACCGGGGCCAGGGCAAGGGACGGACGCGCGGGCAGTTGCGGGACGGTCGCGGACGGTCCGCAGCCAAGGGTCGTCTCCGCCACAGCGCGCGGCACAATCTCGGCTGCAACCAGAGGAACCAACGCCAATGCCGACACCCAAAGCGGACGCGCAACCGGCTCTGTCACGCGGCCCATGCCGTCGTCGACAAGGTGGCTGTCATCGCCTGCGAAGACCTGACGGCACCCAGGCAGTCCGCCCCAAGGATGTCCGGCGGTGCCTGCGCGGCTGAGACAGGGGCGCCATGGCGGACACCCTCCTTTTGGTGTCTCGACGCAGAGGTTCTGCGTTGGCCTTGGTCAATCCGGCCTGCACATCGCAAATCGACTCCCGCACGGGCCTGTTTGCAGGGCACGCGTCGCGGGGACCGGTTTTGCTGTCGCGACGGGGTTGTGTGGGACGCGGACACCCATGCCGCCTGCAACATTCCGGCGAGGCTGTATGACAGGAAGATTGCGCTGTACACGCCCCACGGGGACGTCAAGGCCCTGCTCGTGGAACGAACCCGGACCGCGGTGGGGACTGCCCGCCCCGGACTCGGGTTGCGGGGGCTTGCCACACAGCCCTCGTCAACCGAGAGCGAAGTACCCGCACCGGTACCCCAATGTACCGGCGACTGCAGCCGGTACGCGGAGTTGCGGACCCGTGACGGCTACAAGAGGCACCTTGGTTTCCCTGCGGCCTCCATCACACCCCGTCCCGCTCTGCGCACGGCTTTTCATAGGGCCCGCAAGCCCCGAGGGTTGTCCCACATGCAGACAGGCCCCGATCTCCATGGCCAATCCGATGCCCTTAACCTTTTAACCTCCTCTTTGCAATGCCTGTGTTCGGCCGCAGCACCCCATGCCGACAACGATCCCCATCGAAACCGGCCGCGCGCAAACGGTGCATGGCCTTCAACTTGATACTACGGTTGTAGATGGTTGCGGCATACTGAAGGGGCCGTGTTCCCCGTCGTTGCGGAGTTCCCATGTCCCTGGCCGCGGCCTGCCTGGACGGCCTGCTGGGCGATGCCCAACGCAGGAACGGCTGGCAGCTGGCCGAGACGGCCGGCGACGCCACCCCCTACAGCCTGCAGCAACTGCTGGAGCGGGCCGTCTGGTCGGCCGACGCGGCGCGGGACACGTTGTACGCCTGCGTGGCGGAGCACCTGGGGGATCCCGCAGGGGTACGAGACGGGCTTCCAGGGCGTTGACAAAGTCGTCACAGAGCCATGATCGGCTCCAGTTGGGCGGGGTTGCGGGCCACCCTCTTGCGCAAGCGGCGAATTGACATTTTGACACCTTTAAAACCAATTTTGATCCCGATCCGCGAACGGTCCGTCGCCCCACGAAGAGGCTTTCCCGGGAAAGCCCTTTGGCGGCCCGGGGCCATCGTACCTCCATTGATCGGGCGGAGGGCCGGCCGCTCCGATGGCAAAGCACCAGCCTGTTACAGTCCGCCGCCACGCGTACCCAGTCTGGCCGTCTTCGGCGACATGGAGCCTGATGCCGGATTCCCTGGGCAAGCCGTATTCCGTGAAGTCGTCGTCAAGATTGAGCAGGTCACAGCGGTAGCGGCCGCATCTTCGGTGCCATCCCATCTGACAGGTTGCCAGCCAACGGAGAGCGTCCATTGTTGCTGTGAACTCCCGGCGGTCCAACCGTCGGCCCTCGTCGTCCAGTTCCTGAGAGCCGCTGTAGCGCCTTAGTCGTTCTTCCTCATCGAGTTTTGCCTGTTCCTTGCGCCTCAAGTCGTCGAGGAATTCCGCGACTACTCCTCTTGCAGTGGAGAACGTCTGGGCTTCACTTAATTTCCTCTTGAAGTACCAGAACCTCGCGAACCTCCGTACAGTACTTGTACGGAAGTGGAGCATAGACAGCAGGGCCAGTCGGGATTGCCAGCTGATGGGTCGAAAGACCGCATCGTAGGCAACATAGATACTGAAGAGGTATAGGAACGGCACCAAACCGACCGTCAACCAAACCGGTAGCACGAAGTCGAGCATCAATTCCCGTGCGTCGAGTTGATGCCTATGCAGATAGACTTGTCGTGACACAAAAGCAACAAGGGTAAGCCCGATCAGGGCCAGCACCCATTCGCAGAATGCCTTTGTAGGCTTGTATTCCGGCTTCTGGCCGGCTGCCGCAACCATCAGACTGAGTACAACCACCGCGCTCTGGAGTACGAGTTCTCTGAGCAGACTCATTACATACAGGTTCACAAAGAACTCAACGAAAACGACCAAGCGGACCGTGGCCAGAATCGTTCGCCGAAGGAAGTGCGGCTCGTCGCCGTCGGAGTCGATTTGCGCGTTAAATAGGAGAAACCCCGCAGAGCCGAGCGTCCACAGGATGGTGCCCTTGGCTAGCGCGGGGTTCCAGAGCGAGAGCCGTACGCCCACCCAAAGTTCAAGGCCGACCCAGGCCAACATCGCTGCCAAGGAGACTAGGATCTGGGGATCGAGGAACGCCCTGACGACCCCGACCCAGCCTTCACGCACGCTCTTCTGCGAGAAAGCCCACAGAACGAAGACACTGACCAAGATCAGAGCGGCTAATTCACGGTTGTTAAGCATCGAAGGTTACGGCTGAAGCTTGGCAAACATCCAGGGCAAACGCAAAGTCGGGTGCAGGGCATGGCGGCGGCCAGCATCCAGGGTTGGCGTCCGATGCGGTCGCGCAACAGCCCGATGGACACATCCTTGCTGAAATGCTGCTGAAGCGTGCGCAGCATGGCTCCGGCCTGGCCCCGCCGCCAGCCGGCCGCATGGGCCTGGTACCCGTCGTCCACCCGGACATGGACCACCGTGGCCAAGCCCTCGAATGCCATGCTGCGCGGCTATGGGGCCCCCCGGAATGTGGGTGTTGAGAGCTTTGCATTCCGTGCGGCTTCCCCTTTTTGGGTCAACTCTCAACTGGACTTTGTACAAAGTCGGCGCGGGCGATGAGTGGATGGGGGGTGTGTCAGGCCGAGTAGCAGAGGGCGGCCATGAGCGGCTCGGGCGGCGGGGGGCGAGAGACAGCGCAGACCGCCGGCGAGGTTGGGGCCCGGCGTCGGGCTGACGGCCCTCGGGC
>MKWU01003747.1_pt1 | contig 19319 bp, 21 predicted proteins | sample 809101 | NCBI WGS metagenome assembly MKWU01 (sample SAMN05860141, study PRJNA318959) | sponge metagenome | host: Aplysina aerophoba | place: Slovenia: Piran, Adriatic Sea, Gulf of Piran | collected 2013-05-07
TACCCGCATCGGCGCCGGTCGATCAGCACCAAACAGACGGGTTAATTCGCCGCCCCTGACCCCGCCCCCCCCCTGCCGCCCCCCTTCCCCCCGCCGTATCGTGCCGCCTGCCAATCCCAACCCCCGGAGGAGCACCCACATGGCGACCGTGCTTATCACCCTCAAGGTCAAGGAGGGCATGGAGGCCCGCTACGAGGAGATCCAGAAGGACCTCTACGAGAAGACGCATTCGCTCGAAAGCGACGTCCTTCGCTACGAGATGTGGCGTGGCCAGGAGCCCCGCAGCTACTACTGCATCCTCTCCTTCCCTGACTACAACACCTTCCTCATCAAGCACCAGATCAGCGACCACCACGAGGACGCCACCCCGCCCCTGATGGAGGTCATCGAGGAAGAGGGCATCGAGTGGGTCGACCCCATCCAGGGCGCCTCCCCCCTGCCCTCCACCAACCAGCAGGACGTTCCCGACGACGCCCCTGAGATCGCGAAGACCTATGACGAGATCCTGCGGGTGGCAGTGCCCGACTGGTGGGCGGCCCTCCGCTAGCCATGGACCTTGAACTCGAAGGCAAAGCCGCACTCGTCACCGGTGGCAGCAAGGGCATCGGCAAGGCCATCGCACGCGCCCTCGCCGGGGAGGGCGTCGATGTCGCCATCGCCGCCCGCACTCGCGAGACACTCGAGGAGACCGCCGCCGAGCTCGCCGCCGAGACCGGCCGCCGCATCATCCCCATCGTCTGCGACACGGGCAGCACCCCCGCCGTCGAGGCCATGGTCGCGGGCGTCGTCGAACAGTTCGGCCGCCTCGATATCCTCGTGAACAACGCCGCCCGCCCCGGAGGCGGCCCCGGCCCGGTTCCCGGCCTCGAAGGCATCACCGATGCAAGGTTCGAGGAGGAGATGAACACGAAGGTGCTCGGCTATCTCCGCTGCGCCCGCTCCGCCGCTCCCCACCTCAAGGCGAACGGCTGGGGGCGGATCATCAATATCAGCGGCATGGGCGCGCGCCAGGCGGGCACGGCCATCGGCAGCATGCGAAACGTCGCCGTCTCCGCCCTTACCAAGAACCTCGCCGACGAGCTCGGGCCCAACGGCATCAACGTCACCGTTGTCCACCCCGGCGCGACCTGGACCGAGCGCATGCCCGAACTGATGGAGACCCGCGCCGCCGAGCAGGGCATCTCCGTCGAGGAGGTCACGGAGCGCGCCGCCCGCGGCAACTCCATCGGGCGCTTCATCGACGCCTCGGAGGTTGCCTACGTGGTGGCCTTCCTCGCCTCCCCGAAGTCGGTCGCTATCACGGGCGATGCGGTCGCGGCCGGCGGCGGCGTCGGCAACGCCATCCACTACTAGGCCAGGGGACTCCGAGGGCTGGCTACTCGCCCTCGACGATGATCGCCTCGACCGGACAGACCTCCGAGGCCTGCTGCGCCTCGATCTTCATGTCCTCGCCCTCTAGCGGGTCCATCTGCACGACGGGGAAGCCTTCGCTGTCGACTTTGAAGAGCGCGGGGTGGTTGTAGTAGCACTCCCCGCTCTTCGTGCACTTCTTCAGGTCGACCTTGACTCGCATCGTTTCCCCCCGTCCTAGTTGACGTCGAACTGGATCCAGAGCTCTTCCGGCGCGCGGAAGCCTCCGGAGCCCATGACCGGCGATGTGATGCCCGGATGGTCCGGGAACTTCGGCCGCGGGTTCTTCATCGCCTCCGCCAGGCGCGTGCTCGCGATGATTGCCTCCTGGCGCGCCATCGCGTAGCCCATGCAGAAGTGCTGGCCCATGCCGAAGCCGAGATGGCCGTGCTTCCCGTCCGGGTAGCGCCCCGAGCGAAGCTCGCGGCCCATGTGCAGGTCGTCCCGCAGGATGTCGAACGTGTCTGGATCCTTGAAAACGCGCTCGTCCCGGTTCCCCGCGGCCAGGTACATGATGATGTTGGCCCGCTCCGGGATCACCTCGCCGTGAATCTTGATCTCGTGCGTCGTGCGCCGCCCCTGCGTATGGACCACCGGGTCGTAGCGCATCATCTCGGTGAAGACGTTCGTCCAGAGGCTGGGGTCGCGCTGGACCTCGTTCTCGAACTGGTCCGGGCGCGTGTAGAGCATGTGGTACCACATGTTCGCGATCGCCTTGTCGGTCGTGTCGCCCCCTGCCGCCAGCAGCAGCGCGATGAACCCCTTGATCTCGTCTGCGTTCATGCGCTGACCGCGGAACTCCGCGTGCACGATGCGCGAGACGAGGTCCTCTCCGGGCGCATCCTCGGCGCGAAGAATCAGTGGATCGAGGTACTCCCACATCTCGTTGCGCGCCTGCATGCCCTTCGCGAAGTGCTCCCCGCCGAAGCCCAGCCCCTCGATCAGGTGCTGGTACCAGCGCACGAACATGTCCTCGTCCTCGCGCGGAAGCCCAAGCATGTTGGAGATGACGCGGATCGGGAACTGGTTGGTGAACTGGCTGACCAGCTCGACCTCGCCCGTGTCGGAGAAGCCCTGGGCGATGTCGTCTGCCGACTTCGCCCAGATCTGTCCCATCAGCTCGCGCGCGATCTGCTCGATGAAGGGCAGGAACCCCTGCAGCCGGTTCCCTACGAACTGGTCGGCCACGACGTTGCGCAGGAAGCGGTGCTCGTCGCTGTTGCCGTACTCGAGGATGTTCGGCCCGAACACGTGCTTCTTCCCGAACTCGTACTCCCCCTTCGGGTCGTATTGGGCGCGGTTGAAGTCGTCGTTGTTCTGGAACACGTCCACGATGTCGTCGTAGCGGCTCACCACCCAGTTCTTGTGGAACAGGTCCTGGTAGATGGGGTGGTGGTCGCGCAGCCGCTTGTAGAGCGGGAAGGGGTCCTTGCGGAACTCCGGCCCGTCGAACTCCTGCGGCTCGATCGCGAGCGCCAACTGCGCCCTGATGGCGTCCGCCATCGCGGTGGATTCATCGGTTGCCGTCATCGGCCAACTCCTGCTGAGAGTGAGTCTGCGTAGCCTACGACATCCCGAACGCGAAGCGCTTTGGTCCGGCCCCTAGTTCACGTCGAACTGGATCCAGAGCTCTTCCGGCGCGCGGAAGCCCCCGGAGCCCGTCACCGGCGACGTGATGCCCGGATGCGTCGGAAACTTCGGCCGCGGGTTCTTCATCGCCTCCGCCAGCCGTGTGCAGGCGATGATCGCCTCCTGGCGCGCCATCGCGTAGCCCATGCAGAAGTGCTGCCCCATGCCGAAGCCGAGGTGCCCGTGCTTTCCGTCCGGGTAGCGCCCCGAGCGCAGCTCGCGGCCCATGTGCAGGTCGTCCCGCAGCATGTCGAAGGTGTCCGGGTCCTTGAACACTCGCTCATCGCGGTTCCCCGCCCCGAGGAAGAGCGAGACCACCGCCCGCTCCGGGATAACCTCGCCGTGGATCTTGATCTCGTGGGTCGTGTGCCGTGCCTGGCCGTGTACCACGGGGTCGTAGCGCATCATCTCCGTGAACACGTTCGTCCAGAGGCTCGGATCCCGCTGAACCTCGTTCTCGAACTGGTCCGGGCGCGTGTAGAGCATGTGGTACCACATGTTCGCGATCGCCTTGTCGGTCGTGTCCCCGCCCGCCGCCAGCAGCAAGGCGATGAACCCCTTGATCTCGTCCACATTCATCCGCTGCCCGCGGAACTCCGCGTGCACGATGCGCGAGATCAGGTCCTCGCCGGGGGCGTCCTCCGCCTTGCGGATCAGTGGGTCGAGGTACTCCCACATCTCGTTCCGCGCCTGCATCCCTTTGGCGAAGTGCTCTCCGCCGTACCCCAGCCCCTCGATCAGGTGCTGGTACCAGCGCACGAACGTGTCCTCGTCCTCCCGCGGCAGCCCCAGCATGTTGGAGATGACGCGGATCGGGAACTGGCTGGTGAACTGGCTCACCAGCTCCACCTCGCCCGTGTCGGAGAACCCCTTGGTGATGTCGTCCGCCGACTTCGCCCAGATCTGCCCCATCAGCTCGCGCGCGATCTGCTCGATGAAGGGCAGGAACCCCTGCAGCCGGTTCCCGACGAACTGGTCGGCCACGACGTTGCGCAGGAAGCGGTGCTCGTCGCTGTTGCCGTACTCGAGGATATTCGGGCCGAAGACCTGCTTCTTCCCGAACTCGTACTCCCCCTTCGGGTCGTACGCCGCCCGGTCGAAGTCGTCGTTGTTCTGGAAGACCTCGACAATGTCGTCGTAGCGGCTCACCACCCAGTGGTTGTGGAACAGGTCCTGGTAGATCGGATGGTGGTCGCGTAGCCGCTTGTACACCGGGAACGGATCCCGGCGGTACTCATCCGTGTCGAACTCCTGCGGCTCGATCGCCAGCGCCAGCTGCGCCCGGATGGCGTCGGCCATCGCCGTGGATTCGTCCGTCGCCGTCATTGCGATCCTCCTGGTGGGTGGCCTGTCCTAGTCCTGCTCGTCGCCCTCGCGCTCGTCCTCGGGGATGATGCCCCGCGTCCAGAACGGGTCGAGCGCCTTCAGGACCGCGCTCGGGCCGTGCTCTTCCTTCGGAAGCGACCCGTCCCGCGACCGCTGCGTCTCCCCGTACACCCTCCGCGCCTCGTTATCGGCGTCGAAGATGCGGATGTGCGACTCGCGGCCGTGCAGGGGCGGGGGCTTGCGGAAAGCCCGTTCCCTTTCGGGAGCCGGCGCGAGCGCCTCCCCCGTCCGGGAGTACCTGGAATGATCGCCCTCGTCGCGCACTGCGATGCCCTCCTAGCTGGTGGCCTTCGTGAACTGCATGTGCAGCTCCCAGAGGCCGAGCATGATGCCGGGCTGGTGGCGGAAGTCGTTCTTGCCGGGCACGAACTCGAGCGTGTCCAGCCGCTGCGTCAGCCGCTCCCAGGCGATGTTCTGCTCGAGGCGCGAGATGCCCGCGCCCGGGCAAACGCGGATGCCCTGCGAGAACGTCATGTGACGGCCCGTGTTCGGGCGAGCCAGGTCCACGTCGGCGGGACAGCCAAACTCCTCGTCGTCGAGGTTCGCGGCGCCGTAGCGCAGGTGCAGGATCGAGCCCTTGGGGATGGGCGTGCCCCGGATCTCCACGTCCTTCGCCGCCATGCGCGTCGAGAGACCCTGCGTGGGCGCGTGGATGCGCATCCCCTCCTCGGCGAAGAAGCGAACCTTCGAGGGGTCAGCCTTCAACTCCTGGAAGAGCTCGGGCTTCTCCGCCAGCAGCTGTGCTTCGGCCGCGATCGCGTACTGCGTCGTCTCCAGGCCGCCGATGTGCATCCCGAAGAGGACGCCGATGACCTCGTTGTCGGTCAGCTTGCGGTTCATCGCTTCGTAGGTGACCTGCGTCAGGAAGCTGGTCATGTCGTCGCCGGGGTTTTCCCGCTTGTGCGTCACCTGCTCCTGCACGTACGCCATGAAGTCGCCGAGGTCCTTCGCGTTCTCGAGCTCCTCCTCGTCCGACATGATGTTGCGGTGGCCCTTGCCGTAGACGAAGCGGCGCACCTGCGCCTGGCCCCACTTCCGCAGCATTTCGAGGTCCTCAAGCGGCCACCCGAGAATCGTCGTCATCACCAGCTGGGGCAGCGGCGCCGCGAAGTCCTCGACGAACTCGATCTCGGCCGGGTCGCGGTCGATCCACTCGTCGATGAGCTGGTCGACGAACTTCTCGACCATCGGGCGGTGGCGCGGTGCGCCCGTGGCCCCTACCCACGGATCGGTCAGCTCAATGCGGTGCGCCTTGTGCAGCTCCAGGTTGGGCCGCAGCGTGTTCAGCGCCATCGCGTCGGCCAGCGCGCTGGCCTCGCCGTCCTCGGTGCTCATGCCGGCGGTGCTGTTCCCCTCCGCCCCGGCGAAGCCGGGCTGCGGGAACGTCCACGGATCGCGCACGATGTCGTAGATGTCCTGGTACTTCGTGATCACGAAGCCGTCGGTGTCGGGCGTGCTGCCCTCACCTGGAATGCGCTGCACGGGCGATTCCGCGTGGAGGATTTTGTAGGCCTCGCCCCAGTGCTCCTGGGCGCCAGGCTCGAACAGGTCGACCTCCTCCAGGTTCACGGGGCACTGCGCCACCGCGTTGATCATCTCCGTGTAGTCGCTTGCTTCGGTTGTCGTCATCGGACGGCTCTCCTCGATGAGGTGTTGCGGGGAATTCTGCCACGTTCGGAAGGTTGGTGGGGCTGCCAGGCCCAGGCGCGTTCGACGCTGGCGAAGCCGCGCTCGCTCCCCCACACTGCGCCCATCCAGTCCCGGGAGCGAAATCAGTGGCAGTAACCGTGAATGTGACCTACCCCGCCGATGGCGTCGGCCTCATCGCCTTCTCCGATCCCCCCATGAACTTCGGTGGCGGCGAGCTCGGCGCCGGCATCCTCGAGGCTATCGACGAGATCGAGCAGTCCGGCGCGAAGGTCTTCGTCCTCGCCTCCGATACGCCCGGCTACTTCATCGCCCACTGGCACCTCGGCGGCATCGTCGAGGCGATGGAGGGCATGGCCGCAATCGGCAATAAGGTGCCCCCTCCGAAGACGCCTTACGGCGCCGATCGCAGCATCTTCGAGCGAGTCGGCGATAGCCCTCTTATCTCCATCGCCGCCAACAACGGCCAGGCCTGGGGCGGCGGCGCCGAGCTTTCCTGGGGCTGCGACCTCCGCATCGCCGCCGAGTCGGCCACCTACGGCCAGCCCGAGGTCGCCATCGGCATCCCGCCTGGAGCTGGCGGCTGCACCCGCCTCGCCCGCCTCATCGGGCCCACCAAGTGCCTTGAGATGATCCTCGATGGCCGCCCCATCACCGCCCGGGAGGCCCTCAACCTCGGCGCCATCAACAAGGTCGTCCCCGACGACCAGCTGCGCGAGGAGGCCATCGCCTGGGCCGCCCACATTGCCCAGTGGCCCGCCTTCAGCCTTGACGCCTGCAAGCGCAGCTTCATGGGCGGCCGCGACCGCGACATCTACGACGCCCGCCGCCACGAGCAGTCCATATTCGGCCAAACCGCCCGTCGCGCCGACGCCATCGAGATCATGAACGCCGCCCAGGAGAAGTACGACGCCGGCATGGACTCGTACGACGCCCTCGGTATCCCCCGGGAGTAGCCCCCGCCGCTACTGGTCCAGCCGGTACCCGCCGCTACTGGTCCAGCCGGTACAGGTAGCGGATATCGAACACGCCGTACAGCGTCGGCGTCGTGTTGCCGAACGCGTTCCGCACAGCGCTCAGCCGCTCCCCCAGGGCCGTGTAGATCAGCGGAAGGTTCTCGCCCGCGATCGCTTGCGCGCGATGGTAGTGCTGCGCTCGCCGCTCGGAGTCCAACTCCTGGCTGCCCTCGATGTAGAGGCGATCGATCTCCGCTTCCCACTCCGTCGCCGGCTCGGGCTGATTCGGGTGCCACAGGTGGAACGGCCCGCTGCTGTGCCACATGCTGATCCCCCCGTGCGGCTCGGAACTGCCGGTAAACCCGATGATGACCGCTTCCCAGTCGTAGGTGGCGGTCAACTGGCCCACCATCTCCCCGAACGGCCGCGCGGCCGCCCGTGCGTCGATGCCGATCACGTGAAGGTCCTCGCGGATCAGCGCCAGCACTTCCGTGCGGATGGAGTTCTCCTCATTGGTCACGATGGTGAAGGTGATCGCGTTGCCGTCGGCGTCCTCACGGAAGCCGTCGCCGTTCTGGTCCATCCAGCCGAGGTCATCAAGCATGGCCATGGCCGCGGCCGGGTCGTACTCGTAGCGCCGCACCTCGGGGTTATGGAAGTCCCCCGCTGAGGGGCTGATCGGGCCCCACTGCGGGTACCCCAGCCCGTCGAACGCCTCCTCGATGATCACGTCGCGGTTAATCGCGTGGGAGACGGCCCGGCGGAACTCCGCGTTCTGGAACCACGCCAGCTTCTCCGGGGCCACGTACGGCTCGCCCGTCTCCGGGTTCGTCCCCGGATTCTGGTTGAAGGTGAGGAAGGTCGTCCCAAACCCCGGACCCCGCCGGTGAATCGTGAAGTTCTCCTCCTGCTGGAACGAATAGACCTCCGCGTAATCCCTCCCCGGCAACCCGAAGACATCGGTTTCCCCTGCCCGGAAGGCTGCCAGGGCCGCCTCGATGTCCGGGACGATGATGTGCACCAGGGAGTCGAGGTAGGGAAGCTGCTCCCCCTCGCCGTCCGTCAGCCAGTAGTTGGGGTTGCGACGCAGCACAACCCGCTCCCCCGGCTCGTACGTCTCGATCGTGAACGGCCCCGTCCCGATGATCTCTTCCGGCGGCGTCTCGATGCCCCACGTCTCTGCGAATACTCCGTCCGACACCGCCTGCTCGAGGATGTGCTTCGGGTAGATCGCCGTGCCCATCGCGCGCAGGAACGGGGCGAAGGGAACCGGCAGTACGAAGCGCACCGTGTAGTCGTCGATCAGCTCGACCGACATCCCCGCCTCTTCCCACGCGCCTTCGTCGTTCAGGTAGCGGAACGTGAAGGCTGGCCGGCTGCTCGCGGGGATGTCGTCGTTGTAGATGATCCGGTCGAAGGTGAACGCCACGTCCTGTGCGGTGAACGGCTCCCCGTCATGCCAGCGCACGTCCTCGCGCAGCCGGAACGTCCAGCTCAGCCCGTCGTCCGAGTTCTCCCACGACTCCGCCAGCCCGGGCTCAACCTCGTTGGTGAGCCACGAGACCTCGGTCAGGCCCTCGAACAGGTAGCCCACGACGCCCGATGAGGTCGCATCCGTTGCGATGGCGAGGTTGAAGGTCAGGGGGTCCGAGAGGATCGCAGACGTCAATGTTCCGCCGCGCTTCCCGATCTGGTACCCGAAAGCCGATGCGTTGGCCTGCAACTGCTCCAGCCGTCCGTCCTCGGCCCTGGGCTCTGCCGTCGCCTCGGCGGTTGCCTCGGGTGTCGCCGCTGCCGTCGCCTCTTCCGTGGCAGGGACGACTTCGTCGTCGTCGTCCCCGCAGGCCGTCACCAGCGCCATGCTGACCAGTGCCAGCAGCGCCATGACCAGCCAGGGGAATCGAGGTCGTTCAAGCTTCGTCGTTGTGGAAGCGTTCAAGGTGCTCTCTCCGGAAGTGCTTTCGTGAAACGATACGAGGTACCACTCTAGAGGCCCATCCTCCAGCAGACGGTGAGCCAGCTAACCGATCGTTAGTCCCCGTCCGCCAGCCGTCCCCGCAGGCGCTCCACCTGCACGCGCAGGGGATCGCCCCCCGGCGCCGTCATCGGCGTGAGCTCCGCTTCCTGCACCGCCAGCTCCACCAGCACCGGCCCCTTCACGCTGAGCAGCTCCGGCAGCCGTATGCGCAGCTCCTCCAGCGTGTCGATGCGCGTCGTGAACGCGTACCCCGCCGCCTCCGCCATCCCCGCAAAGTCGACCGCCCCCGCCCCCGGGATCGCCTGGCTCCCGGAGGTCTGGTAGACACCGTTCGCGAACAGCACGTGCGTGTAGTTCGCCGGGGCCGCCCCCGCCACCGTCGCCAGCGACCCAAGCTGCATCAGCAGCGACCCATCCCCATCGAGCACGATCACGCGGCGTTCCGGCTGCGCCAGCGCCAGTCCCAGCCCCAGCGACGACGCCCCTCCCATGAAGCCGATGCAGGCCACGCTGGGCGCGTCCGGCGCGATCGTGCGCCACTCCGGCACCGCCGTCATCGTCGGCACGACGAGCGCATCGCCCCGCGCCTCGTTGATCGCTCGCAGCACGTCTTCGGGACGCATCAGCCCGTCTCCCGCCCGACGAAGACAACCGCCGGTCCCGAGCGTTCCCGGCTGAGCGCGTAGTACTCGGGAATGAGGCCGAGGTCGTTGCGTGTCTCCAGCAGGGCGTGCGGCACCTCGAACGTGTCCATCAGTGGCCCCGCGAAGCGCACCATCGAGCGTGGCGATTCGGCTGGTTCAAGCTCCGGCTCGCGGCTCAGCAGCCCCACCAGCGCGAACAGCGGCACGCCCCCGTCCAGCCCCACCCCGCGCATCGTATTCACGGAGGCGTACAGCCCCGCGTGCTGGATCATCAGCGCCACCTCCGCCCCTCCGATGTAGAGCCCCGCTGCGATCGCGTTCGCCTCGTCTTCCGTTGAGCAAGTCAACAGCCGCAGGTCGGCGTCGCCCTCGAGCTCCGCGATTACGCTGCGCTGGTGCGTGTCCGGCACGGAGAGCACCCAGCCCAGTGGCTCGCCGTCGACCGGCGGGGCCTTCCGCTGCCCGCGAAACGCGGCTTTCAGAGCCTCCACGATCAGCGCCGCGGGGATGCGTTCGTTCTCCGACATAGCCGCCTATCCTACCGGCCACGCCCTCAGAGGCATTGACGTGGCTCCGGCGCGTTCGTACCTTGCATCCATGCCCCCTGCCGAGGACGCCAGTCTTCTTGCCCCCGACCTCGAAGAACGCCTCGCGCGCTTCGCACCCGAGGTCCGCGACGTCATCAGCACTCTCCACGGCGAGCTCTGGCAAGCGCTCGACCCCGAAGTCCTCGAGCTCTGCCGGCTTCGCATCGCCAGCCTCCAGGCCGACGAACGCGAGGCCGCCCGCGCCGCCCCCGGCGCCCCTGTCCCCCCCGAAAAGGCCGCCGCCATCAGCGACTGGCCCGATTCCCCCCTCTTCAACGAGCGCGAGCGCGCCTGCCTCGCCTTCACCGAGCAATTCGTCGGCGACGTCGCCGGCGTTAGCCAGGGCGACATCGACGCCCTGCTCGCCCACTTCAGCCCCGGAGAGGTGCAGGCCTTCGTCAGCGCCCTCCTCGCTCTCGATCAACACCAGCGACTGGCGCTGGGCCTGCGAACGGTCCTCGCGCCCCAGGAGGAGCCAGCATGACGTCCGTACGAGAACGCCGCCTGCCCGAACCCGCCGCCCCAACCGCCCCGGTCGCCCCGGGACTGGGCGCCGCTATCGGCGCCTACCAGGATGCCGTCGTCCGCCTCAGCGGCCTCGATCCCGTCACGACTGAGCTGGTGCGGTTGCGATGCGCCCGCCAGCACCAGTGCTACACCTGAATGTCCCTACGCCTGGGCGTTGCCCGGGATGCAGGCCTCGACGAGACCATGGCCGAGAAGATCGACCACTACGAAGACAGTGATCTGCCCGAACACCAGAAGGTCGCCCTCCGCCTCACCGACGCCTTCGTGACCGCCCCTGGCGCCATCAGCGATGAGCTCCGTGAGCAGCTCCGCAGCCACTTCACCGAGTCCCAGATCGTCGAGCTCATGCTCGACATGTCGAAGTGGAGCACCCAGAAGCTCCCCGTCGCTCTCGGCACCGACGATCCCATCGACTCCGATCGCCTCAGCCTCTTCGACTTCGACGATGGCGGCGCCGTCGTCTGGGGTCCCACGATGATGGCGCCCTTCGTCGCGGCCGACCAGCCTGCCCGCTAGCCGTAGTGCGGTCGCGGCAGCCGCCAGGCCACCCAGAAAAGCGCCGCCGAGAGCCCCATTGAGCCCATCAACATCACGAGCGCCCACTCGTAGCCTCCGGTCGCATCGAAGATGGCCCCGGCGATAATGGGGCTCGCGAGGTGCAGGCTCCCGACCACCTGCACGATCCCGAGCAACGAGGCGAACGCGACCAGCCCGAACGAGCGCGTCAGCAGCAGCGGCTCCACCATCGGCCCGCCGCTTGCCCCCACCACCCAGAGCACCAGGAAGATGGCGACGCCGACGACACTCCCTTCGGTGATCAGCAGTGTCGCGAACGCGCAGACGATGAACCCCGCGACCACCATCGCCGCTGCCTCCATGCGGGGGATGCGGTCCGCCAGGTAGCCGAATCCCAGCCGCGTGACCACGCCGCCGCCCGCCGCGATCGAGAACAACAGCGCCGCCCGCTCGGTCGAATAGCCCGCCGCCTCGAAGTAGGGGATGCCGTGCACCATCCAGGCCACCATCCCGAAGAAGAAGGCGGTCAGCGCTGCCGCGATCACCCAGAACAGCGGTGTGCGCAGCGCCACCTGTACCGTCACCCCGGTCAGGGCCGGGTCCGTCCGCGGCTCGCCCGCGGGTGGGGCTGCCCCATCTACCTCGGCGCCGATGTCCGACGGGTTGTCGCGGATGAGGAGTATGCAGAGGGGCGTGAAGATGGCCACCGTCACGATCCCCGCCACCACGAACGATCCCTCCCACTGCACCGCGTCGATGACCGCCCGCATGATCGGCACCAGCACAAGTCCGCCCAGGGCAAACCCCGTTCCCAGGATCCCTACTGCCAGCCCCCGCCGCCGGTCGAACCAGCGCGAGATCAGCGTTTGGAAGGGGATGAAGAACATCATCTGCCGGAACACGGCGTTGATGGATTGGTAGACAAACCACTGCCACAGCTCGCTCGTGGTCGCAAGGAGCAGGTAGCTCGCCCCCGTCAGCACCGCCCCGATAAGGATGATCCGCCGCGGGCCGTACCGGTCGATCCACCGCCCCACCAGCGGCGCCGCGAAGCCGGCCCCCAGCTGTGCGATGGAGAAGCCCCCGGCGACCTGAGCCCGCGACCAGCCGAACTCCTGCTCCAGTGGGTCGACATAAAGTCCGAACGACCAGAACGAGATGCCCGCCGCCAGCGCCACCGCGACGACCGAACCCGCCAGCAGCCACCAGCCGTAGTAGGCATGCCGCAGCCGCCGCCAGTACCGGGTCATCCCCGCGATTCTAGGCGTGCGGGCGCTATGCCCCCGGCGGTGCACTCGGCTGGCGCGTCACGACGGGTACGACCGGCAGCTCCGGTCGGGGCAGCTTCCACGCCAACCAGTACAGCAGCAGCGAGAGCCCCATCGAACACGCGAACATCACGATCGCCCAGTCGTACTCCCCTGTCGCGTCGAAGATCGCGCCCGCGATGATGGGGCTCACGATCTGCCCGCTCTGCGAGACGATCGCCAGCGCCCCCAGGATCGAGGCGAAGTGGGCCATGCCGAACGTGCGCGCCGTCAGCAGCGGCTCGATCATCGGTCCCCCGCTCGACCCCACGAACCAGAAGCCAAGGAAGATGAGCACCCCCACGACGCTCCCACCGGTGACCAGCAGCGCGACCATCGACAGCGTCAGGCACGCACAGAGCGCCATGGCCGCCACCTCGATCCGCGAGATGCGGTCGGCGATGTAGCCGAAGATCAGCCGCGTGATGATGCCGCTCCCCGCTGCGATCGCGAGCAGCTGCGCCGCCCACCACTTGGAGTACCCCACCGATTCGTAGTAGGGCACCGCGTGCGCCGTCCAGCCGAACATCCCGAAGAAGAACACCATCAGGGCGAACGCGATCACCCAGAACAGGGGTGTCCGCAGCGCCTGCCGGTCTGTCAGCCCGGTCAGGACCGCGGGCCTCGGAGCCTCCCCCTCCGGCTGCGCGTCCCCATCCACCTGCAACCCCTTGTCTGATGGTTGGTTGCGGATCAGCAGCAGAGCCAGCGGCGCGACAACGGCCACCGTCACGATCGCGGAAACGACGAACGAACCCTGCCACTGCACGGCGTCGATGACGGCCCGCAGGATGGGCACGACGATGAACCCGCCCATCGAGAAGCCCGTCCCGAGTATCCCCACCGCCAGCCCCCGTTTCCGGTCGAACCACCGCGAGACCAGCGTCTGGAAGGGGATGAAGAACATCATGTTGCGGAACACGGCTGTGATGGACTGGTAGGCGAACCACTGCCAGAGCTCGGTCGTGGTCGCCAGCAGCAGGAAACTGCCCCCCGTCAGCACCGCCCCCAGGACAACCACCCGCCGTGGGCCGAAGCGGTCGATTCCCCGCCCGATGAGCGGCGATGCGAGGGCGCCCACGAGCAGGGCAATCGAGAACCCGCCCGATATCTCCCAGCGCGACCAGCCGAACTCGCGCTCCAGAGGGTCGATGTACAGCCCGAACGACCAGAACGAGAGCCCCGCCGCCAGCGCGACCGACACCACCGAAGCGGCCAGTACCCACCACCCGTAGTAGGCGTGCCGCACCCGCCCCCAGAGCGAGCTCGTCGGTGGGCCGCCGTTGGTCAGCGCCCTAGTCCTCCGGTAGCGCGACCGTCGCCGTGCCCTCCAGGCAGGGCTGCTCGCCCTCACGCGCCAGCCAGACGTCGCAATCCGCCAGGCGAACACCGTCCTCCTCGCGGACGGCCGTTACCGTTCCGTTCGCGACCATGCGGTCCCCGTCGAGGACCACGTTGGGGAAGCGCATCGTGATGCGCTGCACGCTCGTCGGTCCCGCCCAGTCCATCAGCATGTTCAGCATGTAGCTCAGACCCAGCGGCCCCTGGTTGATCGTCCGCTCCCCCAGCCCGAATGGCAGCGCCGCTACGGCCTTGCGGTCCCAGTGCACGGGGTTCGGGTCGCGCAGGATGGCGGCCATCGTGCGCATCCGCTCCGGACGCACGCTCTCCATCACCCACTCCGGTATTGAATCGCCGACCTGCACGTTCATGACCTCGACCTCCGGTACGTCCACGTGATCGTCGAGCTGGCGGCGAAATCGCCGCCCGGCTCGTGAAGCTCGAAGCGGAACTGGATGCGGTCGTACACGCCCCGCGATGCGCCGCGCAGCGAACCCTCCATCCGGTCTGCCTCCGTCACCTTGCCGGTCACGGTGTACTCGACGTCCTCGTGCAGGGGACGCTCGATCTCCCAGTCGTAGCTCTCGATGCCGATGGAGAAGTCCGACTCGGCCTGCCCCAGCGCAAACATCCCCCCGATGGAGGTGTTCGCCCCCAGGATCGGCATGTGGAACAGCACCACCGGATGCACCTGCCCGTCCGGAAGGGGCTCGGCGCCCGTGCACTCCGTCAGCAGGAAGTTTTCCCAGTGCGCCACCGTGTACTTGCCGCCCGGGAACTCGTGCCCCACGAGCGCCCGTATCTCTTCGACCGGCGGTTGAATCTCGGCCATCGCTTCCCTCCCTACGCGAACTGCTCGGCGAGGCGTGCGTTCGCCTCCAGCTTCGGAAGCACCACGTCCGCCGGCGCCGGAGGCACCAGGAACACGATGCGGTCGACTCCCGCCTTTGCGTGTTTCTCGAGCCGTGCTGGGTTGCTGCCCGCACCGAACAGCGACACCGTCATCGGCCCGCGCCCCTCCTCCGCCGCGAGGTCGTTCAGCTCCGCGATCGCCGGGGCGAAGTCCTCCCGGTTGCGCCCGTCGATCGGCATCCAGCCGTCGCCGTAGCGAGCCACGCGCTTCAGCGTGGTCGGTCCGTCGCCCCCGATGATCACCGGCGGACCGGCCTCCTGGATGGGCTTCGGCCACTGCCAGATCGGGTCGAAGTCGACCAGTTCGCCGTGGTACTCGGCCTCGTCGTTCCCCCAGATCGCTCGCATCGCCTCGATCGTCTCGCGCATCCGCCTCCAGCGACGCGCCGGGTCCGTCCCGTGGTTCTCCATCTCTTCCAGGTTCCAGCCCGCGCCGATGCCCAGCAGCGCCCGCCCCCCGGACACGAAGTCCAGGCTCGCGACTTCCTTCGCGAGCGTGATCGGGTCGCGCTCGATGACGAGGCAGATGCCGCTCCCCACCAGCAGCCGCTCGGTGGCCGCGGCCGCTGCTGTCATCGCCACGAACAGGTCGAGCGTGTGCGAGTACTCGGTTGGCAGATCGGGACCGCCCGGCCAGGGCGACCTGCGGCTTGCGGGGATGTGGGTGTGCTCCGGAAAGAAGAGCGACTCGAAGCCGTGCGCCTCCACCTCCCGCGCCAGCTCGCCCGGCCCGATCGCGTAGTCGGTGGGGAACATCGTGATGCCGAACTTCATGCACATCCTCCGCCCGGCTCGTTGCCGGCCGCGGCAGCGTAGCGCGCCCGCCCCCTCACCGCACCCTCAGACGCGCAGCACCAGCTTCCCCACAACGTCCCGGTTCAGCACCTTCTGCAGGAACCGCGGTCCGTCCGCGAGTCCCCCCACCTCCATCGCAGGCGGCGCCAGGCTCCCGTCCGCCAGCATCGCGAAGACCGCCGCAGCCGACTGCTGCATGCGCTCCACGCGGCGGCCGCGATAGTGCATCAGCACCATCCCCACCGCGCTCCGGTTCTTGATCAGCAGGTGGTTCCCCTTGAACTGCGGCACCGACCCGCCCGCGAACCCCGCCACGACATAACGCCCGCCCCAGTCCAGCGACCGGAACGCGGCCTCCCCCTGTGCCCCTACCGGGTCGACCACCACGTCCACCCCGCTCCCGCCCGTCGCCGCCAGCGTCGCTTCGCGTAGGTCCTCGTCCCGGTAGTTCACGAGGTGCTTCGCCCCCGCCGCCTCCGCGGTTGCGAGCTTCTCGGCGCTGCTGGCCGCCGCCACCACCTCCCCGCCGAGCGCCGCCGCCACCGCCACTCCCGCCAGCCCCACGCCGCTTCCCGCTCCCAGCACGAGTACCCGCTCTCCCTCCTCCAGACGCGCCTCCCAGGTCAGGCAGATGTGCGCCGTCAGGTACACCGAGAGCGCCCCCGCCACCACCTCGGCGGTCAGCCCTTCCGGGACCGGAAAGCACTCGCTCGCGAGCGCTGTCGCCCGCTCCGCGTACCCGCCGTCGTGGAGCAGCGCCGCCACCGCGTCCCCCTCCCGGAACCCCTCCACCCCTCGCCCCACCTCCGCCACCCCCCCCCCCGCCCCCCCGCCCCGCCACCTCCATGCCCGGCGCGAAGGGCGGCGTGTGTTCCGTCTGGTGCCGGCCCTGCACGAACAGCACATCCGCAAACGAGACCCCCGCCGCCTCCACCGCGATCCCCACCTCTCCCGGCCCCACCGGCGGCTCCGGCAGCTCGTCGACTCGAAGGGCCTCGAAGTCCCCCAGTTCACTGCAAACGACCGCGCGCATCACGCCTCCCAACACCGAACCCTACCCCACCCGAGAATCGGGCCGGTAACCGGAGGCCGCGTATCATTCGGGGCCTGCGGAGGATTCCCATGCCGGATGTCATCGTCGAGCGCCACGACCGCGTGATGCTGATGCGTTTCAACCGCCCCGAGCGCATGAACGCCATGGGCGGAACGCTCATGCCCGAGTTTGCGGCCGCCCTTGAGGAGGGCACGAAGGACGACCGCGTGGGCGCCATCGTTGTCACCGGGGAAGGTCGCGCCTGGTGCGCCGGCGCCGACCTCGAGGCTGCCGGTCAGCGCCAGGAGAGCAGCGACGTCCCCCAGCGCCGCTCCCAGAGCCTGGACACGATGGGCCCGGGCCGCTCCATCCTCGCTATCTACAAGAGCGGCAAGCCCATGATCGCCGCCGTCAACGGTGTCGCCGTCGGTGGCGGCTTCGGCCTCTGCAGCGCCTTCGACATCCGCATCGCCAGCGACCGCGCCCGTTTCGGCACCATCTTCATCAAGCGCGCCCTCGCCTCCGACTTCGGCCTCTCCTACTTCCTCCCGCGGATGGTCGGTCACGAGCGCGCTACCGAGCTCTTCTATACCGGACGCATCGTCGATGCCGAAGAGGCCCTGCAGCTCGGCATCGTCTCCCGCGTCGTCCCCCACGACCAGCTCGTCGAGGAGTCCCTCGAGTTCGCCACCCAGGTCGCCAACCAGCCCCCCACGGCCCTCGCCTTCACGCGGCGCATGTTGCAGCACTCCCAGTCGGCCACGATCGAGCAGCAGCTCGAGTTCGAGTGGCCCCTCCAGCGCGACCTCCTCCAGGGCCCGGAGTTCAAGGAGGCGGTCGCCGCCTTCCGCGAGAAACGCGAGCCCAACTACAACGACTAGCCTCCCCGCGAGGCCGCCGCGGAGCGCTACAGGTAGGTCGGGTGCGTCCGGTCGATCCACGTCCCGGCGAAGCGATCCTGGTAGGCCTCGCCCGCATCGACCGGGAAGAGCTGGACGTACGGCCAGAACAACGTGACCACGTCCTCGCTCACGAAGTTCGCCCCAACGTTCAGGTCCAGCAGGCGGCGCTGGACGTCGTACGCGATCTCCTGCCGTCGTCCGGATGACATCTCGGCGCGCTGTTCGTCGATGAGCGCATCCATCTCCTCGTCCCGCAGCACGAACGTGTTCCCGCTCCCCGCGCTGTGGAAGTAGGGATGGAGCCAGTCGTCTAGTTCGATCCAGCCGTTGTCGACCCCCACCGCCCACGGCGCTTCGCCCGCACTGAGCCGTCGCGCCAGCTCATCGATGCTGAGCGGTTGAACCCTCACGTTCAGCCCCAGCGTGTCTCGCAGCTGCCCCGAGATGAGTCCGCCCATGCCGAGGCTCTCCTCCAGGTTTGTCGTGACCAGCAGCTCGAGCTCCGGCAGCTCCACTTCCCCCTCCGCCCCTTCCTCGCCCTCCGGCGCCTGATCGGCCAGGTACGACTCCAGGCTGCTCCGGGCTTCCTGTACGTCCACCTGGCGGCCCCCCGATCCCGGCCGGTAGCCCGGCTGGCGCTGGAGCTCCTCCTGCGGGAGCGACCACTGCCGCACCGCCGCGCTGATCCACGGGTTCAGCGTGCCGCTGCCGTGGAAGAAGCGCTCCAGCATCTCCCGCCGGTCGAGCGCGACCGTCAGCGCCCGCCGCAACCGGGGGTCGTCGTATGGAGGGAACGCCGAGAGGAACCGCATGCCGTAGAACCGCGCCACCGCCGTCCGCGCCTCGCGCAGGTCGGGAAGCCGCGACTTCAGCTCCTGCGCCTGCAGGAAGCCCGCCTCCACGGCGTCGAGCCCTCGCGTGCGGAAGTCCGCCTCCAGCTCCTCGATCGAGCGTGGCGGCACCGTCGAGATGCCGTCCAGGAACGGCCCCTCGTCCGGCCCGTACCAGTCGTCGTTCCGCGCCACGCTCGCGTACAGGCCCTCCGACCACTCGATCCAGCGGAACGGTCCGCTCCCGACCTGCAGGGTGGGGCTCAGCTCGCCCTCGAGCTCCAGCGGGATTACGAATCCCTCGGGCGAGGCGAACCGCGCCAGCGTGCCCGCGAACGGCGTGTCCGTCTGCGCGATCACGGTGTGGTCGTCGCTCGCCTCCACGCTCACGATCGGGTCCCAGCGCCCCTTGCGCGGGAAATCCTGCGCGCGTCCTGTCCGTTGTCGCTCGATGCTGCCCCGGATGTCCTCCGCCGTCACCGACCTCCCGTTGAGCGGCGCCACGTCGTGCCAGCGCGCTTCCGGGTCTACCTGGAAGACGTACGTCAGCTCATCCGGCTGCTCCGGCATGCCCATCGCGAGGTCCGGCGCCAGCCTCCCCTCGGCCTGGCTGTCGTAGGTCAGCAGGCGGCTGTAGACGAGCGCCTGCTGGCCCAGCAACGCTGCAGAGGTCGTCCGGTGCGGGTCGAACGAGTCGTCGCTCGCGAACGCCGCCGCAAAGCGCAGCGTGCCCCCGTGACGGCTCGACTGCTCGGGTCGTGTCGGATCCGGCGGGGGGGTACTCGCGTAGGTCGGGTGCGCCGGCTCCTCGGTGGGTGTGGAGGTCGGGTCCTCGGGCAGGGGGTCGTCCGGCTCCTCGCACCCGATCGCGGCCAGCCCCGCCGCCCCCGCCGAAGCGCCCAGCGCTCCCAGGAACCA
>MKWU01003748.1_pt1 | contig 19314 bp, 17 predicted proteins | sample 809101 | NCBI WGS metagenome assembly MKWU01 (sample SAMN05860141, study PRJNA318959) | sponge metagenome | host: Aplysina aerophoba | place: Slovenia: Piran, Adriatic Sea, Gulf of Piran | collected 2013-05-07
GCGCCATCCAGTCGGTCAACAACGCCGCCTGCACCTGCATCGCCAAGATGCTGTCGGCGAGCGAAAAGTACGCCAGGGAGGCGACGGCGGTCTGGCACGGCAGCCACTTCGCCATCTTCATGTTCGGCCTCAACCAGCGCCGGCAGGAGGCCATCGGCATCCTGACCGAGACCTTCGGCGGTGCCGGCGGGGCGCGCACCTGGGCCGACGGCATCGATGTCGGCGGCGAGATTCCCAACCCCATCGGCCGCATGGCCAATGTCGAGACCACCGAGGCGACCTTCCCGGTGCGCTACCTCTTCCGCCGCGCGCGGCCGGACACCGGCGGGCCGGGGCGCTGGCGCGGCGGCAATTCCATCGAATTCGCCCTGGTGCAGCACGATTCGCCCGAGGGCGGCATCAACTACGTGGTCTCCGGCAAGGGCACCGAGTTCTCCATGAGCGAGGGGCTGGGCGGCGGCTACGCCGGCGCGCCCTGCGCCTACCGCTGGGTGCACAACAACGAGGCCGGCGAAGCCGGGCGCAACGTCAACCCCTTTCCCACGTCGCTGGACGAGATGACCGGCGAGGCAGAGACGATCTCGTGGGGCGTCTTTCCGCTCAAGGGCGAGGACGCGCTCTACGTCCGCTCCGACGGCGGCGGCGGCTTCGGCGACCCGCTGGAGCGCGAGCCCGCACGGGTTCGGACGGATATCGAGGCCGGCATGGTCTCGGAGGGTGTCGCAGCCTCGGTCTACGGCGTGGTGATGGCGGCGGGTGCGGTGGACGAGGAAGCGACGCGGGCCCGCCGCGAAGCCCTGCGCGCCGCCCGGCTTGCAGCACCCGTAGCGGCGGCCGCCGAATGAGCCAGCGCCCGGCAACTGAGGGATATGATACCGGGCCGCCAGGCCCGGACGGAGCGAGCGCCCGGCGACTGAGGGAACATGAATAAATCATGAAAACCACCCGCATCTCCGCCACGCTCGTGGTGAACGACGAGCGCGCCATCGCCTGCATGGCCTGCGGTCACGCCCTTGGCCCGGCCGGGGACCCCTGGAAGCAGGCCGCCCGGCTCGACGAGCAATCCATGCAGGGCGCCGGCGGCGCGCCTTACAGCAATGCCGAGCGGGTCCTGCTGCGGCGCTTCTTCTGCCCCGGCTGCGGCGCACTGCTCGACACCGAATCGGCGCTCGCGGGCGATCCCTTCCTCACCGACATCGTGCGGGTTTAGAGGTCACATTCATGCACGACATCGCCATCCGGCCGGAGATCGTTGAGCGCGTCATGAAGCGGCGCGGGCGGGTGCGCCTCTTCGAGCGACTCGATCCGGCGCGCACCGCGGCGGTCTATATCGACATGCAGGTCACCTTCCTCGCGCCGGGGGCGCCGGTGGAGGTGCCGATGGCGCGCGCCATCGTGCCGCAGATCAACAGCCTCAACGCGCGGCTCAGGGCGCTCGGCGTCCCCATCTACTGGGTCGCCCACGCCAATACGAGCCGCTATGGGGCATCCGATTGGCCGGGCTTCTTCGAGCATTTCGTCTCGGACGACGCACGGGAGCGCACCATTGCCGGACTCGCGCCGGGCGCAGACGGGCAACAGCTCTGGCCGGAGCTGGAGGTCGCCGACGACGACACGGTTCTCTTCAAGAACCGCTACAGCGCACTGATCGCGGGCTCCTCGTCGTTGGAGACGATGGTGCGGGGGCGCAGCATCGACACGCTGCTCATCGGCGGCACCAAGACTGACGTCTGCTGCGAATCGACCGCGCGCGACGCCATGATGCTCGACTTCAAGACCGTCATGCTCGCCGACTGCTGCGCCGCGCTCTCCGACGAAGAGCACCGCAACGCGCTGGAAACCATCATCCAGCAATTCGGCGACGTAATGACCGCCGACGAAGCCCTCGCCGCCTTCGAAACCCGGTAGGGCCGATGCCCACTCCAAGTCTCTCCGCAATGGACGCGACGACACGGAAGGTTGCACCGGGCACGACGATCTCACATATTTCAATCGATGCCCTCCGGCGCCTGCGCGCCGAACCGGGCATCGCTGTGGGGCCAGGAGAGTCGATCCTCGGATAATGTGCGGTTGGACAATGGGTCATCTTTCTCATCCGGTAGACCCCGCCAGCATCGATCCGGCCGCCGCGGCGGTGTCATCGTGAGCGCGCAGAAGAACATTCTAATCGTCGACGACGACCAGGCGCTGCGCCAGTCGCTCGCCGAGCAGCTTCACATGTACGAGGAGTTCGCGGCGAGCGAGGCCGGGACCGGGCGCGCCGCCCTCGATGCCATCAAGACCGGCCGCTTCGACCTCATCCTGCTGGATCTCGGCCTGCCCGACATGGACGGGCGGGAGCTCTGCAAGCTCATGCGCCGGAGCGGCATCGCGGTGCCGATCATCATGCTGACCGCCGCTGACAGCGAGGCGGACACCATCCTCGGCCTCGATTCCGGCGCCAACGACTACGTCACCAAGCCCTTCCGCCTCGGCGCCCTGCTCGCGCGCATCCGCGCCCAGCTGCGCCAGCACGAGCACAGCGAGGACGCGACCTTCACCATCGGCGAGTTCACCTTCAAGCCCGCCTCGAAGCTGCTGATCCGGCCCGACGGCAAGGGCAAGATTCGCCTGACGGAGAAGGAAGCCGCGATCCTCAAGTACCTCTATCGCGCGCGCGACCGGGTGATCGCCCGCGACGTGCTGCTGAGCGAGGTGTGGGGCTACAACGCCAATGTCGCGACCCACACGCTTGAGACCCACATCTACCGGCTGCGGCAGAAGATCGAGGCCGAGCCCTCCGACCCCCGCCTGCTGATCACCGAGGGTGGCGGCTACCGCCTGATGGCGTAGAGCGTCTCCGTTTTATCCGGAAACGCTCCCGCATTTTTCGCTCACGGCAACCGGCCTCCGGCCGGCGCCTCCGCGTCGCGCGTCCACGCGCGTGGGCGCGCGATGGCGCCGCAAGAGCGGCGGGCCGCAGTCGCGGCCTATCGCGAGCCCGTCATAGACGGCCTCGCTCTCGCTCGTCGGCAAGGACCGTTACGATGCGTCGACGAGAAAGTCCCTGAGCGCGTCGAGGGTCGCGTCGGGCTCTTCGTCGAGCATGATGTGGCCGGCTTGCGGGATCACCACCGTGGTCGAATTGGGCAGCATCGCGGCAAGCGCATGGCCGCGTTTCGCCGGCGTCATCAGGTCGCGCGCTCCGATGACCACCAGCGATGGGCAGGCGACGGCCGCTGCGGCCGCTTCGCCGCTCTCGTATTCGTTGGTCGCGACCAGGTCGGCGTGCAGCACGCCCGGCGCCGCGCGTTCGAGGGTGCGCAGCCCGCCACCGGTCATCCACATCCCCGGCATCCGATGGCCACCGTAGTGCGCGCGCCGGCCGTAGCCCCAGCCCGTGAGCAGCTCGAGCGCGTGGTGATCGTCCTCGGCCGATCGGCTCAGCAGCAGGTCGTTGACCGGGATCGCGGGCGCGGCACCGAGCAGCGCGAGCTTGCGCACCCGTACGCCGTGGCGCGCCGCGGCATCCATCGCCACCAGGGCGCCCATGCTATGGCCGACGAGGTTGGCCTCGCCAATCTCCGCCGCATCCATGAGCGCGACGAGCCAGTCCGCCATCGCCGGGATCGAGGGGCGCGGCGGCCCTTCCGAGCGTCCGTGGCCCGGCAAGTCGACCGCCAGCACGCTGCCGCCCTTCCAGGCGAAATAGCGCGCCTGCAGTTTCCAGACCGTGTGATCGAAGGCGGCGCCATGTACGAACACCGTGACCGGCAGGTTTGGATCGAATGCCCGGCCGCCGGTGGCGGCGAAGGCTGTTGCGCCGTCGACCCTGATATCCACGGCTAGCGGCCCTTCGCGGCCCGCGCGGCCGCGCGGAGACCGCGTTCGAGATCGGCGATCAGGTCCTCCGGGTCCTCCAACCCGATCGAGAGCCGCACCATGTCCTCGCCCACCCCTGCGGCTTCCAGTGCCGCGGCGTCCATCTGCTGATGGGTGGTGCTGGCGGGATGGATCACGAGGCTCTTGGCGTCGCCCACGTTGGCGAGGTGCGAGAGCAGCTCCACCGCCTCGATGAAGGCCCGGCCCGCCTCGCGGCCGCCTTTCACGCCGAAGCAAAAAATAGCGCCAGAGCCTTCAGGCAACAGGGCTTTAGCACGTTCGTGGTCGGGGTGCGACGGAAGCTCGGGATAGCTCACCCACGAGACTGCGTCGTGCCCATCGAGAAAGGCCACGATCCGGCGCGCGTTCTCGACATGGCGCGCCATGCGGACCGGCAGGCTCTCCACACCCTGGAGGATGTGGAAGGCGTTGGTTGGGCTCATGCATGCCCCGAAATCCCGCAGGCCCTCGGCTCTCGCGCGCGCGATGAAGGCCGCCGGGCCGAACTCCTCGGCAAAATCGATGCCGTGATAGCCGAGATAGGGCTCGGTCAGCGTCGGGAACTTGCCCGAGGCCTCCCAGTCGAAGGTGCCGGCGTCGACGATGACACCGCCGATGGCGACCCCGTGTCCCCCCAAGAACTTCGTCGCCGAGTGCATGACGATGTCGCAGCCGTGCTCGAAGGGGCGGAAGAGGCAGGGCGTGGCGAAGGTGCTGTCGATCATCAACGGCACACCCGCCTCATGGGCGATGGCGGCGACCGCCGGCATGTCCATGATCTCCAGGCCGGGGTTGCCCAGGGTCTCGCCGAACACGAGGCGGGTCTCGGCACGGATCGCCTTGCGGAACCCCTCGGTGTCGCGGGGATGGACGAAGCTCGTCTCGATCCCGAAGCGCGGCAGGGTATGGGTGAAGAGGTTATGGCTGCCGCCGTAGATCGAGGCGGAGGAGACGATGTGACTGCCCGCATCCATCAGGGTCGCCACTGCGAGATGAAGCGCCGCCTGCCCGCTCGCCGTGCAGACGGCGCCGACGCCCCCTTCCAGCGCTGCGATCCGCTCCTCCAGCACCGCGACCGTCGGGTTCGAGATCCGCGTGTAGATGTGGCCGGCGCGTTCCAGATTGAAGAGCGAGGCCGCCTGCTCGGTGTCATCGAAGACGTAGGAGGTGGTCTGGTAAATCGGCACCGCGCGCGCGCCGGTCGTGGGGTCCGGCTTCTGGCCCGCGTGCAGGCTCAGCGTGTCGCGCTTGAAGGCCAGTGGGTCAGCCATCGCCTCTCTCCCGGACGCACCGATGCGGCTCAGGCCGCCGCGCGGCGCGAGGCTCTGCCATCCGTGCTAGGTTATCAAGGGTCATGTCGACAGACCGGCGAAAGGGCGAAGCCGCCGCCCCCGGCGCAGGCAAAGGGCCGGAGCGCGAGGCGCGGCTCGCCGCTGCGCTGCGGGAGAACCTGCGCCGGCGCAAGCGCCAGAAGCACGAACGAACGTCCGCCGCGCCGCCGCCGGATCGGAAGGGCGACGGCGCGTAAGGCGGGCGCTCGCTCGCGGCACCGCGCCGCTCACAGCATCACGTCGCCCGAGTTGGGCCCAAGGGTCTGGCCGGCGTAGATGGCCCCGCCGGGTCCGGCGAGGAAGGCCACGGTCTCGGCGATCTCCCACGCTTCGCCGAAGCGCCCGAGCGGCAGCTCGGCGGCCTTCGCCTGCTTCCACTCCTCGGAGATGTCGTCGAGGATCGGGGTGTTGCAGGGGCCGGGGCCGATGGCGTTGACCCGCACGCCGCGGCTCGAAACCTCCAGCGCCAATGACTTCGTAAGCCCGATCACGCCGGCCTTCGCCGCCGCGTAGTGAGCCATTTCGTTGGCACCCTTGTGGCCGAGCTGCGAGGCGGTGTTGATGATCACGCCCTCGCCCTTCTCAAGCATCGGGCCGAGCGCCTCGCGGTCGCAGAGGAAAACGCCGCGCAACAGCACCGCCACCATGCGGTCGAACTCCTCGACGCTCATCTCGACGAAGGGCGAGAGCCGCGCGTAGCCGGCATTGGCGAAGAGCAGCGTGCAGTCGCCGAAGGCGCTGCGGCAGGCCGCGAACATGGCCTTCACGTCGGCCTCGCTGGCGACATCTCCGCCGATCGCTTCCGCCCGGCCGTTGCCTTCGCGCACCTTTGCGGCCGTGCGCTGGGCGTTCTCCTCGTTGATGTCCTGGCAGAAGATCGGCATGCCCTCGCGCGCGAGCCTGTACGCGGTGGCCTCGCCGAAGCCGCTGCCGGCACCGGTAATTACGGCGATGTGGTCCTGCATCTCGATCATGACCGTCCACTCCCTTCCATTGTCGGTCGTTCACTCCCTCCGCCCGAACACGCGGGCGAAAATGGTATCGACGTGCTTCAGATAAGGCTCGGGCTCGAAGAGCGCGGCGAGTTCTGGGCCATCCACCACAGCCGCGACCCGCGCGTCTGCAGCCAGGGCAGACTCGAAGTTACCGCCGTCTTCCCATACCTTTAGAGCGATCTCTTGAACTATGGCGTAAGCGTCCTCGCGCGACATGCCGCGCTCGATCAGCGCCAGCAGGACGCGCTGGCTGTAGACCAGCCCGCCGCGGCTCTCGAGATTGCGGCGCATGGCCGCCTCGTCGACCACCAGGCCGTCGACGACGCCGGCGAGCCGCGTCAGCGCGAAGTCCAGCGCGACGGTCGCATCCGGCGCGAACACGCGCTCGACCGCCGAATGGCTGATGTCGCGCTCGTGCCAGAGCGCGATGTTCTCCAGCGCCGGCACCACGGCCGCCCGCACGACACGGGCGAGGCCGGTCAGGTTCTCCGTGAGGATCGGGTTCTTCTTGTGGGGCATGGCCGAGGAGCCCTTTTGGCCCTTGCCGAAGGCCTCGGCCGCCTCCCCCACTTCGCTTCGCTGCAGGTGCCTGATCTCCACCGCCAGCCGCTCGATGGCGCCGGCGATGACGCCGAGCACCGCGAAGTACATGGCGTGGCGATCGCGCGGGATCACCTGGGTCGAGACCGGCTCGGGCGCGAGCCCCATCTGCTCCGCGACATGCGCCTCGACCGCAGGATCCACGCTCGCGAAGGTTCCCACCGGGCCCGAGATGGCGCAGGTCGCGATTTCACGGCGCGCTGCCTTCAGCCGCTCCCCGGCACGCGCGAACTCGGCATGGTGGCCGGCGAGCTTGAGCCCGAAGCTGGTGGGCTCGGCGTGGACGCCGTGACTCCGGCCGACGCAAAGCGTGTCCTTGTGCTCGAACGCGCGGCGCTCGAGCGCTGTGGCCACGGCCGCGACGCCCTCTGCCAGCAGGGCGCCGGCCCGGTCGAGCTGCACCGCGAAGCAGGTGTCCAGAACGTCGGAGGAGGTCAGGCCCTGGTGGACGAAGCGCGCCTCCGGTCCCATGTGGTTCGCGATGTTGGTGAGGAAGGCGATCACGTCGTGGCGGGTCTCGCGCTCGATCGCGTCGATCTTCGCGGGATCGACCAGCGCATCTTCATGCTCGGCGATAGCGCGCGCGAGCGCGTCCGCCGCCGCCTGCGGCGCCTGCCCGAGCGATACGTGCGCGTCGAGCGCATGGCGCTCGATCTCCAGCCAGATGGCGAACCTGGTTTCGGGTGCCCAGACCGCGGCCATCTCCGGGCGTGAGTAACGTGGGATCATGGGATATCGCGGCGGGGGATCGACCCTCTCCTCAGGTGCCGGCGGCAGGGCGTGGCTGGGGCGCCAGGATTCGAACCTGGGATCACGGGACCAAAACCCGTTGCCTTGCCGCTTGGCTACGCCCCAGGCGGGGCGGCTTTTACCACGGCGCGAAGCGGCGCGGAAGCGAGCGGCTTAGCAAGTCTCCTCGTGGAAGAAGCGCAGCCGATGAGCGGCGACACGGCCGAAGCGAATCGCCTGTTTGCGGCGCAGCCCCTGGGTCATGGGCTGGAGCGGCGCTTCGCGCCTGATCTCGGCACCGAAGCGGTCGGCGACGATGATGCCGACGTCCGCCGGCAGGACGTCCAGCGGGAAGTCGTTGCTGACCCCGAAAAAGAGCCGGTCGCAATGGTTGCGATAGTCGCCCCACTTGGTGTCGGCGCGAAAATCGGCAAGCCCGCTCTTGATCTCGACGATGACGAAGCGCCCCTTGCTGTCCTGGCCCAGCACGTCCGCCCGCCGGCCGGTGCCGAGCGGCACTTCGACGAGGGGGCAAATTCCCATCTCGTCGAGCAGCCGGCAGACCCCGCGCACCAACCCCTCCGCCCGCCCCTCGGCCACGCAGGGACGCGCGAGATCCAATGCAAGCTGGGCAGACCCGGACTCGGAGACGGCAACAGACATGCACACCACGGTCGCTATTGACCCGATGTTCCTAGTTTAGTCCAACTTAAATTTATTTGTATCCCTCAATCGCCGGGCGCTCGCTCCGCACGGAATTTTCGTTAGTGCACTGAGTTCAGGTAATATTCCGTGTTTTCAGTAGTTTGTGTCCCACGTTTTTTCCCTCACTGCGGGTTGCATGGCTTCGGTCGCCGTGCCGACTCCGGCGGTCATCAGCGCCCTTTCTGATCGAGATTCGTGTGTAACCGTTCCGGCAAACCGTGCGGGCGCGATGGCTCGGAGGAATCCATCGTTCGGAAACTCGCAGAAATCGGTTGCCTCGGCGCACAGGACGGACGGCAAGCGGCTCGGCTCCACGGCCTAACAGAACGGATACATTCGTGTCAAGGTCCCCTCCGCGTCGACCCCCGTGACAGCGACCCCCGTGACAGCGACCCGTGCCATTCCAGGACTTCGTTCCTCGGCCAGCCATTCGTCCGAGGGCCGGAGGTGGGGACTCCCGCAGCAGCCACATCGCGATGATGATCAACTTCATTATGGTGCCGACAATGCCGAAGGCGCATATCGCAGTGCTTGCAATGCCGCGTGGGTCGTTGTGCAACTTGCATCAACGATGCGTCAGGTGCGACAACCAGACCCCGACCGGCGTCCTGATCCCGCTTCCTCACCGCTCAAGCTGTCGGACGATGAAAGGCGTTGTGCAACCGACGTTTAGCCCGAGCGACGCTTGAGCGGCAGCGCCCACCGCGCACTTGCGGATACAGTCCCCGCACCGCCGCGCAGCTTCCAGGCCGCACTATAAGCAAGCACGAGGCAACAGATCAATGCGTGCGGGCGCGCGCTATGGCGCGACAATCTGAGTGAGACGGAGTCTCACCTTGTTTGCCGCGCCGCAGCGCGCACCGGCAGTATCACTTAATCCGGCCCTCAGTGTCGGCGGCGGGGGCTCACGGGTTTCCGCCGCGCCGCAGCGGCAGCCGCACATGTTTCCGCAGCGCAGGATCGGGCCGTGCATACGTTACCGCTCTAGATCGGCGCGGTCAGCATCGCCGGCGGCTGCATCGCCGCCGATGCGGAGCACGGCGGCGGAAGGGAGCGTCGCCGACGTCGTCACGACATCCCCGGCAAGTGCGTGGACCGGTGCGCGGCGAAGCCGGCAGCGGGAATGCGCGCGGCAAGCATCGTCGCAGTTGCGCAACCGTCGCGAACGACGCGCCCGGGCTGTCTGCACCGGCATCGTCCCGACCTTCGGGGACCTGCACTGTCGCCGCCACAACTTTCGCGTTCATCCCGATTGCCGTCGCCGACACCGCGTTCATCATCGCGGCCGTCGCGAAGTCCGTTACCATCGTCGCCGTAGTCAGCACGGACAACGCCGCCATTGTCGTCGGCGCGACTCGCCAACGCCGACACCAGCGATCCGGCTGCTGCACTCCAAGGCGCCCGCGCGACGCGTGGACGGACGCCGGCGCCGTTGCGGTCTTCACGGTCCGAGCAAAATGAGAGAGGCCGCGCCGTGGGAACGGCGCGGCCTCTCGATGCGGTGCGGCCTACACGGCGGCCTTCATGACGGGTATGCCGCGCTGGCGGGCCTTGTCGATCAGGTTGCCGGTGATGCCGCCGCCGGGGAAGGCGATGACGCCCTTGGGCAGCATGTCGCGAGCAGGTCGTCGTTGCGCCGGAACGGGGCGGCGCGTCCGTGACGCTGCCAGTCCGGCTTACACACGACCTGGTGGACGCCGTTTCGCTCGGCCCACTGCGCGGCGATCCTCTCGACGCCGGGGCCGCCGCCGTGCACCAGGACGAGGTCGGCATACTTGGCGCGGGCCCTGTCGAGGCTGCGGATGACGGCGCCTGGGTCGGCGACGGTCTTGCCGCCGGCGACGGCGACCAGGGCGCCGGATGCAAGGTCCCGCATGCCCGCCGACCGCCCGGCGAATGCGCCAAACCTCGCTCTGTCGACGGATCTCGGGCGCTCGCTGCGCCTGCTGGGCGACGAACAGTTCGATCGTCTGGAGAAGGCGGTGGCGGCGGAACTCCGCCGGCGCGGACGAGACGCAGGGCAAAAGGCCCCGGCCGCTGGCGCTCTCCGGGCGCAGAAGCCCGGCCCAACGACATCGGCGGGATCGAAATCCGATGCCCCCGACTGTGCGGCGGCCGTGACGCTCGGACAGGAACGGCTGATTCTCGCCGCCTCCGAAGCCGGTCTCGGGCCGGCGGCAAGCGCGCGGCAGGTCCAGCTTCCGCAGACGACCGTGCGCCGGGCCATCGCCTCGGCGCGGCGCAGCCGCCACAGGCCGGAGCGATAGACGTTCGCGTCCGGCCCCCGTGGAGCAGTGGGTCCGTCCCGCGTCCGGTGCATCGAAACAACCTCACCCCGCAAATAGCCATGTTCGGTTGGCCTATCTGCCTCTGCCTGCACCGCAAGCGCGCCTCCGTTTGCCGACCGCGAAAGGCTGCTTGCGCGCCCGACAAGGCGACCTCCCGTCATATGTCCCGGTGGTCTCGCAAACCGGCGGCGTCGATGGACATGGCAGAAAACGAATTGAACTTCGCAAGTTTATCTTGCTAATCCACATATGCATGTTATTCTGGCACTGGAGGTTACGCGATGCAGCCACGTCTGGGAAAGCGGATTCGCGCGCTGCGGGAGGCGAACAAGCTCTCGCAGGCCGATCTCGCCCGCATCTTCGGTCTCAAGGACCGGCAGTCCGTCTCCGCCGTCGAAACCGGCGCCAGGCGCATGACGGCCGATGAGATGCTGCTCGCGGTCGAAAAGCTGGGCGCCTCCCTCGACTATTTCACCGACCCCTTCCTGCTTGCGGGCGAAGGGCGCTTCTCGTGGCGGCAGAACGGCGCGGACCCGGAGAGTTTGCAAGCCTATGAGCGCAAGGCCGGGCGCTGGATAGGAGCTTACCGCCATCTTGCCGCGCAAGCCGGATGTCCGGGCCCGCTGCTGCGCCGTTCCCTTGCGCTCGCCGCCGACGCATCGCCCCGGGATGTCATGCAAGCCGGAGAGCGTTTCGCGGAAGAGTTCGGACTGGGCAAGACGCCGGCGGCGCGTTTGGCCGGGGTCATGGAGCGGGAGCTGCACATTCTGGTGCTGATGGTCGATGCGGAGCCGGGCATTTCCGGCGCTGCCTGCCGCCTGCCCGAGCTCGACGCGGTGCTGATTGCGCGCCATGAACTCCCCGGGCGCCGACATTTCGACCTTGCGCATGAACTGTTCCACGTCCTGACATGGGACACGATGCCGCCGGAGCACGCCGAAGCGGTCGGCGGGACTGCCGGCAAACGGGCCGAGCGGCTCGCCAACAGGTTCGCGGCCTCGGTGCTGATGCCGACCGCTATGGTAGAGGCGTTCGGCCCCTGGTCCGGCCTGTCCGGGGAACGCCTGATCGCCCGGCTCAATCCCGTCGCCGACGAAATGCAGGTGAGCGCCTCGGCGCTTCGCTGGCGCCTCGTCGAACTCGGTGAAATCGATCAGGCGTCGGCGCAGGAGATATCCGAGGCCGCGCTGCACATGAACGGCCGCAATGCAAGGACCGATGTTGCTCCCGCCCTGTTTTCCCGGCGGTTCATGGAGGTCGTCGCGCTCACCCTGGAGCAGGACTGTCTTTCCGTGGAACGCGCTATTGATCTGCTCGACCTGGCCCCGGACGGCCTCGAAGCGCTTTTCGCCGCCCATGACGTTGAATGTCCGAAGAATTTGAAAGGACGGTGACGCCGCCTCCTGCCCGGCAACCTCTTGAAGCCTTGGCGGGACCGTGAGCGCCATGCCGCAGGCGGACCCCCGAACGGACTACACCACTTTCCAGAACAGGAGAAAACCATGCCAGTTCCAATCATTGTTCCGGTCGTGGCCGCCCTCGGAGCCGGGGCCATCGGGTTCCTTCTCGGAAGAAAGATGGCCCCGACTTCCGAAGATGATTACGAGGATATCCTTACCCCCGACCCGAACGACGAACAGGCTGGGCCCGGCGAGGAGAGCGAAGCCGGGCCGTTCGGCATGACCGAAGCGGAGGCGCTCAAGGTCCTGGAACTGGAGGCGGGAGCCACGCCGGACGAAATCAGGGAGGCCCACCGCCGCCTTATTCAGCGCCTCCACCCCGATCAGGGCGGATCGACTTATCTTGCTGGACTGATCAATCGCGCGAAGGATGTGCTGCTCAGTGAGTAGCCGAATCGCGGGATTGACCACGTTCGGTCCAGCATGTCTCATTGGGGGCAGAGGCGGGTTCAATTGATAAGGCTCAATTCGCAAAACATAGGCATGGCCTTGCTATCACCGCCTCAAGGCAGGCCCTGGGCGATGGCTGGTCGCCGAGTTCGATGAGATGAAACCACCTCAGATGGCTGTCGAGGTACTTGGTGGCGATGCCGCGCCGCCCGCGCAGGAAGCCCTTGATCTGGTTGTGGCGGCTGTTGACTGTCTAGATGTGCACCGCGCCCCGGATCCGCTCGCCGGCCGAGGCGTTGATGCTCTCGTGAGGGATGTCGAACGCCGCCGCGACAGGCGGGTAGCAGCGGTTGGTGTCGGAGACCAGCAGCGCATCCGGGGCGAGGACTTGCTCCAGCACCTCGCCTACGATTCACGAATTGAGCCATTGATAATCGTTCTGCAAGGGAAGCCATAAACGACGGTCGAAATCTGACGGAGGTGGGATGTTCAACTCTTCGGTGCGCCGCGAAGCGATTGAGGCGCTCAAGAAGACCGTTGCTCTTCATGTATGGTAGAGAGTATCACCCTGATGTTGCGTGACATTTGTTTCTACGTAAATATCATGCCCACCACTCTACCCATCAATGCATGATGGAAGTCACTGCACCTTTTGGGTACAATCTGCTGCAACCACGGTGGAGGCAGTTGCCGACACGGTGCGGCATCTGATCGCATTCGGCGCCGGCAGAGAACCTGCCACTGTGTATTCCATCGCCCTGATCGCTGCCAACGTATCTAAACCGACACTTCGGCAGCAAGTCCGGGACCGTGAAAGAGCCAGCTTTGAGGAGATCGGCACGTCTGGCAGTAACCGAGATGGTTCTGTTCCGAGGAACCCAGCGTCTTCGACCTTGCCAGCGTCTTCGACCTTGGCACCGGCCTGCCGGCGTAGTATACGACCGCCCTCGCGCCACCGTCAGGAGTTTCGAGACATGGCGGTACCAATCGTCCGCTGGCCACGGCGATCAAGGAAGCCACGAGAAGGAACCAGATGATCGCTTCGCTTTCCATATACTTTCCATATAGCTGGGGCTGCCGAAGAGCGTCGGCTTTACCAAATTTGTCTTCTTGTGGCCTCACGCTGCCGTTATGACGCGCTGAGAGAGCACATGGCCGCGAGTACAAGCAGGCGGGATTTACAATCCGGATATGATCACCTGACCTAACCACAATCGAAAAGGCGAGTTTTGAAACAAGGCACCATTGTTAGTCCTCAACAGTCCCAAACCCAATGCTTGAAACTGAGCCTTCATTGGGCTATCGCCAAACAAGACTTTCCCAAAGACATGGGTAGAGCGCTAGCGGCGCTGGCAAAGAGAACTGGCTGTAGGCCTCGGCTACGGCGACGTGGCGCGCGAAAGGAGTGGAAGTACAGTTCGGGATTTATTGTCGTTGATCAGCGTGCGTTCGCAAGAATATAACTTCGAATCCATATCTGGGTTCATTTGCTTCGCCCGTGGCGAGAAAGTGCGGATTCAGGCGAGCGACCCGTCGCCTTCTTACAGAGTTTCAGGCGCTTTCTGCTACAAATCGGTCATGGTCGCCGCGGTACTGAGCCACCCCGTAGCACAAAATAGGTGCCAGCCGCGCGGGCATGGCTTCGGGCCTATACTGGGTAGCCTACCGGTCGCAGTTCGCAAGACGGGTGCCGCAGATGGCGAGCATCGAACGCCCATTGAGCGGCTCTCCGGCGCGCCGGGTCTGGCATTCCAAGACCTCGCGCATCGCCGCCCACCTGTTCATCGCCATCCTCGCCTACCATGCGGTGCATCTGCTGCGAACCCGCCTGGCGGCGCACGACCTGCATGACCGCTGGAGTACGATCCTACGATCCGCGACAAGCTCGCCGGCTGGGTGCGTCTCACCTCCACCCTCCGCGAGGTCGACGGAAACCGCATCGTCATCCGTCAGGATGCCCAACCCGACGCCGAGGCGCGCGCCATCGCGCAGGCGGCCGGGCTCGCAGTGGATCCCCACAGGCGCCGCGCGACGCTCCCGGGAGTGTAGCGATGAGTGCACAAACGTAGTGCCAAAATCCCAGGTCGGGCAAGAAAATACCCCATCATCGCAACTGCTTAGGCCTCTCTCGCACGGCAAAATGGCAAAGATGGGAGGAGAAGAGGGCGCTGCGGACGCTCGATCTCCTCTTTCCCGAGTATCGACGCTCCGTTGAGCGCTCGACGTCCGAGTGGATCAATGGTCGGCCGAACGATGAGTTCAGCGGCCGCCATGTCCGCGTGCGCGGTTACGACAAGTTTTCGACCATCTCATGTTCGACAGGAGCGTGCTGACGGCCAGCCAGCTGATGTGCCTTACCGTTCCGCCGATCTCATCCGGCTCGTCTGCTTCATCATTACCACAGCCGCACTTCCTTAAAGACGGACCGGTCAAACGCGCCCGAAGTTCGACAAGAAATACCCAATCGGAGGCTGTCCCAACGTAAGTCCGCCCATGGTGCCCATCAAAATCGCCCTAACTTCCACGCGCCGAGGTCGACGCTAGCTTTGGCGATCTTGCGCCCCTCCGAATCGCTCACAGTTTGCAAGCGGCTCAACTATAATTACAATTTCCTGTCATATCCCCTCAACAACTCTTTGTATCCATCCTCCAGTTCCTTCGCAACTAGGTTATTCCGCTCATGAGACAGTTTCAACAGACACAACATTTGCTTAGCTAGCGCAAGAAACTGAGCCAAATTGAGGGCTGTTGGGTCCCACCGATACAGCGCAGTCTTCAATATATTCGTGCTTGACAGCAACGCGTGCGTCACCAGTAGAATCTTCGCAAGTTTCAGTTTGCCTCGTATGCCCTCCTTTCCCACGTCCACATCCTCATTACTGACTCTCACCGCGTGATAAGTTCGAATGACCAACTCCGCAAAGGCAGGCACTATTGCCATCGTAAGAAAATGGCGCAAATCGTATCCGTTTCTGTACATGTGCCTTGTCAGCTCATTAACTGAAACCGTGTTGCCGCCTTTCTCCAGTGTAAACCCACTGTCTGCTTGAATGCGCTGAATTTGCGCCAGAAATGGCGCAGGAAGTCCTGTAGAAGTAAAAGCATCGGACAGATAGTGTAGAATCACCTTAACAATCGCGTTGGGTATCTCAAGCGCTGAAACTGCCGTATCGCCATTCCCAACGACTTGGAGTCTGCTCTGACCATCAACATAGGTACATTTGTTGCGAAGAATGTCGATCGTACCAAACAACAGACCGAAAATGGGATCATGCCCTAGGCTGCTTAGCCGGTGAACAGTGGGGTGTAGTGATGAGTTGCTCGGGTCCACTTTATCATAGGGAACTTTGGCTTTGGCCTCGGCCCATTTCGTAACCTTCTTGATAAACGGTGAATCTGATTTGTCCCTCATCCAACTAGTAAGAGGGCTGACTCTTTGAGCCTGTCCCTTGAAGTCTTTGCCCAACGGCGTAGCGACAATGAAGTAGTCCAACAATGCTCCAGCTAATACGGTAGCCGCAACAATGCCGTAGTCCCATCGATCCCAGGGAGAAGGGCCGAAGTCTGCTTGGAACTCACGATAGATTTCTGCTGCGCGATGCGGCGGTAGCAGTTGCTCCAGCGGATCTCGGGTTAGATCAATACTGTATTTTTCTATATATTGGTCCACTTCATGCAAGTACGAGTCCCATCCAGCCGCACCATCGGGCACCACGATGGCAAGCGACAGATCTGGCATACTTTGCCGGATCGCCATTGCTTCGAACTCTGATAGTTGAAGCTGATCGGCAATCTGAACCTCCTCTAACTCATTGTTGCTGGGTCGAGTCAAGCCAGCATCAGAGAGTAAAGCCGAGATGCCAGCATGAAGATCCGACAATGCATCAGCGTGATCAGATGCCTCCGCCTGTAGGTCGGAAGTATGTTCCTCCAATTTGCCCATATGACCCTGAAGCGTTTTCAGCTGATGGTCTTGAGCAAGGGCTACCTTTTCGCCAGCTTTTATCCTGTCAGGGGCCATCAAATCTAATCCACTTGCTTGTTCGTCTCAGTTTCGCTGGTACCCTCAACATCGGCTCCAGTCCGCCGGAGCGTCATAAGGTCACTCTCAAACTTGGTTTCTTTCTGTCGGTTCTTGGCGAGAGCACCGCCATAGAGTGTTAGCATCCGCGAGAGTTTCTTGATCTTACAGTCGTTTTCTCTAATATCCTTTGTCAACGTCATTAACTCTTTTGAGAAGTCCAATATATCCTCAGCGAGATTGGCTATAGACTTTTGATGATTGCCCAGCACCTCTTGAAGCATGAGTTCACGCCGAGCCGCCTTGTCTCTCTCTGAGTTTCCCAAGAGCCACCGCATTCCCATATATATTCCTACTCCAAGAATGATGGCGACACCGATACCCGACACCATTGAAGACAGGCCCAGCACGCCGCCCAGGCCCAATGCCGCAAGTCCAGAGGTAATGCCCGTGGCACTGAGACCTGTAACGCTCCCAGTGAGATAGATCGCAGCTATCGGTACGCCCACTGCGGCTGCTTTCGCAGATAGAGCCTTTGCTGCCGTCACCTTCTCATCATCCGTGATATCCCCAGATAGGATCTTCTCGTCAGAAACGCATCCCTCCTCAATAACTGCGACCTGATCCGTCTCTATGTCCAGTAGCCGGCTCAACTCCTGAATTCCCCGCTGATCGCTAGCGCGAGTATCAGATTTGTGTGAAGTGGTCGCACGATGCAAGCGTATGGCATCCTTGATTAGTGAACAGCTCAAGCCCAATTGTGAGCCCGTCGGGGCGTGAAATAACATCTTTCTTATTAGCATCTCCGCATCTAGACCGGTGGGGTTCCTTACGTGTTCGCGAATTGTGCGGCGAACCTTCGCGTCGCACTTGATTTGAACTAATAACATTTGAATTTCCGCCAACTCACGATCATCAATTTGTCTGTCATCTATGTACGTCAGCCAAACAAGGGTGCTAAGATAGCAGAGCTTAAATTCATTGGACATATCTTGCACAATAGTAAGGTGGTCAACCTCCTTTGTCCATCCTTCCGCTTGAAGGGCTTTGATTTCAGTCAAGAGGTCTCGAAACGCACGAAGCACTACGCCGCGATGATCGTCATCTATGAGGAGTTCATCTTCCGTATCGCGGGAAAGGGCAATCGTCAAGACTTCATTGTCCTCAATCTTGTCGCGCTTCTTTATCTGGCGCGTTTCCAAACAATGCGACTCAAGCTCTACAAACCGAAATGCAAACTTTCTGGCTCCGATGCAATAGTAGAATCCGCTATCTGTGATTAGGTATCCTTCTTTGGCGCTGCCGAAGATGGTACTGTCATACAAATAGAGAACCCGCTCTCTATCTACTCCAGAAGCGTAACCAGCAATCGCATTAGTAAGTTTCGCTTCGGGTATACCGGGCTTACGGTGAAGGTCGGACCTCGTATTCGCTAACGCTACGACATATATTTCTATAAGGTTGGAAAAGCTTTCTTCTACTTCGAAAGACGCGATCTTGTTGCTCCCGGCCTGAAGCTCTTGGCCAAGCGATACATGGTAGCTCAGAAGACGAGGCTCGCGGTAGACTGCGACGTCGAAAATGTGTGTGTCAGTAGTTGTCTTCACAATGGTGCGACCGTCTTTGACTTTTTTCTCGCGTATGGCTTCAATTCGAGCTATGACGTCGCCTTGTGCAAGAGTAACGCCAAGAGGAAGGGGTAGTTCAGCAATTGTATAACGAGAGCCTCTGGGCAGATCGACAAGAAATTCCCTAACTAGTGATTGTCTTGCCATGTTGTAGATCCCAAAGTTGAGTGTCTAAGTGTTTTCCTGTGAGCAGTCAGTTTCTCCTGAGAGGGCGAATATTCAAGATGCATTGGGGCGCATGGAGGATGTCAAATCAAGTATAATTCGCGTGAAGTGCGGCCGCGTGATATGCGGGTGAGGTGTTGGTCATTGTGAACCGAAAAGTTTTCATTTCTGCCTAGCGAAAATCTCTAAGTGCAGGTTTGCGATCGTACCCCCCCAAGACGAAGCTGCGGGTGTGGGCCTCGATGGAGATCCTCTGAGGCGGCTCGGCAACCGGCGCTACGGTGCCGTTAGGGCCAATCCTCATCAGGAGACACGGAGCGTAGGGGTGATGGGGAGGGCACGCAAGCCGAAAGGAGATCCTCTGAGGCGGTTCGGCGACCGGCGCTACGGTGCCGATAATGCTGATCCTCATCAGGAGATACGAGGTGCCCCCTATTCGACGTGTCGGGCTACGTCCGCGAATGGTTTTGCATGCCGTTGCTCGATGTCAATACGCAATGACATCCTGGCGCCCTCTCAGCAGAAACGTAAGTCTCGGCTGCCCCCCTGTCCCGGCACGGAAGTCCCAGTCCCACCCGAACTGCGCGGGAGTGGGAGTCGCCACCTCCCACAACTCGTTGGGCTGGCGTCGCTTATTCGGTGGCCGCCCCATCAGCCCCACATGCTGCCCAACACGACCGAACGGAACATGACGGACCTCGCGGGTTGGCTTCGTGCTGAATTCTGGCACCGCCGTGCGCGCATAAGACGGTGACCTCGCTGCTCCTGTTTAGCCTGAACATGCGAGCGCCCCGGGTCGGAGCCTATCGGCCCCGAGCGCCGGTGACGATCAGCGGTCGCCGCCCTCTCCGTGCGAGAGGGGCCTGCCGGCAGCCCACTCGTCGAGGTCCACCACCCGCCATCTCACGCTGCGCTTGCCGATCTTCACCGGCTCCGGGAAGCGCCCGGCGCGCATCTCGCAATAGATCCAGCTTCGCGAGACGCCGAAGCGCTCTTCCACCTCCTCGCGGCGCATCAGCTCGCGCACCATGGTGTTGCCCATCACAGGTTTCCTCCTGTCTCGTCGCGGCGGGGTTCGCATTCCCCGCCGCTTTCTCCCAAACTCCGTCACTACGGCCGCACCACCAGCGGGCAATCGATC
>MKWU01003749.1_pt1 | contig 19308 bp, 18 predicted proteins | sample 809101 | NCBI WGS metagenome assembly MKWU01 (sample SAMN05860141, study PRJNA318959) | sponge metagenome | host: Aplysina aerophoba | place: Slovenia: Piran, Adriatic Sea, Gulf of Piran | collected 2013-05-07
CCTCAATCCTGTCGTCCAAGTGGTTGTCCCTTGCCGCACCTGGATAGTCGTCCACTTGACAGCCATCCTTGGCTATCCACTCGCTGTAGGCCAGTTGCCTGGGGGTTGGCGCGGGTATCGCGATCCTGGGGGTTGTCCATTCCGACGCCTCCTCGACCTTCCTGCCAAGAGTTGCCAGCCCAGCGACATCGTCACGAAGCAGCTTGTCCTGACTTCGTGATGCAGTGCGAAGGATGAGACCCCAGGAGGCGTCCATCCCTTCCAGCATGGGCGATGCAATTCCCCTTAGCCGACATCTCTCGCTCTCGGAGGAAATCTTGCGCGAGACCGAGATTCCCGGTTTGCCCGCCGTCAGGATGGCGTAGGGGCCACGCAACCGGATGTCCCTTGTCAATGCCAGCGCCTTGTCCCGGTCCGGATAGGCGCTGGCCTGAAGCATGACGAAGTTTCCGGCCCGCAGTCCTGCAGCATGACGGACATAACCGGGGCAGCCGCAGGGCAGCCGCACAAAGCAACCTCCTGTTGCCGGCAGGATGCGCTCGACACGGGCGAGCATCACGGCGCCGGGCGCCGGGAACTTCGCCTTGTGGGGTGCAATGTAGAGATCGCTCAGCTCGCCATCGACGACAAGCGCCGCCATGTCGAACTCTCGCAGGCGATCAATTATCGCGGTTCTGCCCTTCAACAGCCTGATTTCGGTTGCAGTCCGAACGAGACCAGAAGATTGGACGTCTCGGCAACCGGAAGACCGATTACAGACGTAAACGACCCACGGATCCATGGTATGTGGCGGCCTGCAAGGCCCTGGATGCCATAGGCGCCCGCTTTGCCGACCCATTCACCTGAATCGATGTAGCTCGCAATGTCGCCTTCGCCAAGACGCTGCATCTTCACGATCGTAGTCACGACCCTGCGGCGCGCCGTCCGGGAATCCCGAACTTCAACCGCCGTCAGAACGCGGTGCCGCCGTCCGGAAAGTCGACGCAGAATGTTGGCCGCCTCCACCGCGTCCCTTGGCTTGCCAATGACGCGACGGCCGAGCGCCACGGCCGTGTCGGCGGCGAGGACAATTTCGTCCGGACATGGCTCAACCGCAGCAGCCTTCTGCGAGGCCACTCTCGTGACGTATTGGCGAGGTGTTTCACCGGGCCTGACAGACTCATCAATGTCTGCCGGTCGAATATCGTCTGCGTGAAATCCAACCTGCTCAAGAAGCGTTCTTCTACGCGGGCTGGCGGAGGCCAGAACCAACCGCATCGGACCTACTTGAAGCGATAGTTGATTCTTCCCTTGGACAGGTCGTATGGCGTCATTTCAACCTGAACGCGATCGCCAGCAAGAACTCGAATTCGGTTCTTGCGCATTTTTCCGGCAGTGTGAGCGATGATTTGGTGCCCGGTATCCAGCACCACTCTGAAGGTTGCATTGGGCAGCAGTTCCTTGACCACTCCCGGAAACTCCAACAATTCTTCCTTAGCCACAGATTCTCCCTTTTGAAGCCTTGAGATTGCGTTGTTGCTTGCGCGCCCGGAAAAGCCAAAGCTTCGCCTGCCGCGCAACGGCCCAATATCACAAAGGGCTAAATTCTTCAAATTCCAATGCATTCGCGGTCGAAGGGAATGTTTGGCGCCACCGAATCCAGCCATGCACGGACCGATTGACCTGCTCGGGAATTCAACGGGATCACGTGATGCGGCAGGTCAGGGCGCTCCAAAGCGATTCTCTATCCTTGCGACAATCTGATCGCGTGTTTGCCTGTAAAAGACGAGCTGCTCCTCCCGTGTTCGCCCCATCCCTGTCGGGTCCAGCGTCGGCCAGTACTCGACGTCCAGCGAGTAGTACCTTGTCTGGTCCAGAGCCATTCGCTGCGCTGCGGGAGAAAGGGCCACCACGAGATCAAAGCTCGACAGGTCATCGCCCCAATCGCTCATTTCCTCCAGCGATCTGGCCCGATGGCGCGACAGCTCGACGTCGATCTCCCTGCACACGGCAATCACGAAACCGTCGATTTCAAGCTCCTGTCGCACACCGGCAGACTGCACGTAGATTTCGCTGCCATAGAGCTTCTTGGTTATGCCTTCGGCCATGGGGGACCTAACGGCATTGTAGTCACAGCAGTACAGCACGGAGGATGGTCGATTCACTGCCATCCGCAGCAGTCCCTATCGTCGCGGCTGCAAGGCGCAGACCAATGTGAACAACCGTTTCGCCGTTGCCGTGTCTACGTCTATCTTGCCTTTGAGACGTCGGCGCAACGATCTGGCTCCCTCGTTGTGAATGCCTCTCCGCGCCATGTCCACGGTTTCAATCTGGGCTCGGGGCAGCTTCTTGACGGCATTGTAGTAGCTTGAGCAAATGGCAAAGTAGTCCTTCATCGTTTGCCGCATGGGCGCAAGCGACAGGTAGAACTTGACGATTGTCGTGCCGTCGCTCGACCCCACGTCAAACACCAGGCGTCCGTCCCAGATGCTGATGACCAGGCTGTACGGGCCTTCCTGCATCTTTTGCCCATCGCGGTCCGCCAGTTCGAACCTGTTGTTTTCCAGCAGGTCAAAGATTGCCACTTTCCGTTCCTGCGACACTTCCGGCGAAGGCGCCGGCAAGTCGGAATCATCTATCCTGATGCTGCACAATCGATTGGTCGACGACATTTGCCCTAACCTGTTCAGACCTGCGTTCTTATCTTGATCGACCAGCGGTGCGCGTTCAGCCCCTCCGCACGCGCGATTTCCGAGGCGTGCGGAGCGAGCCGTCGAAAGGCAGCCTCGTCGGTCTCCAACAGCGAAACTCTTGTCATGAAATCCTCTACCGACAGACCGGAAGCGAACCGCGCCGAACCTGCTGTCGGGAGAATGTGGCTTGGGCCGGCGATGTAGTCCGAAATCGCCGCAGGCGTCCAAATGCCACCCAGAACCAGTCCGGCCGCATCGACGGCTTCCATGTGCCTTTCATGATTCTTCACCATCAGCTGGACATGCTCCGGAGCCAAATCGTTGGCAATTGTGCAGGCTTCGCCTACATCGCGTGCCAAAACGACGCGGCTGGAACCTGATGCCTCGCTTGGGGCGATGCCATGCGGCATTGACCGTTGCATTTCCCGGAAAACGGCCGAAATCACTGCCCTGGCATGGTCGGCGTCGCAACAGATCGCAAGCACCCGCGCATCCACGTCGTGTTCCGCCTGAGCGACAAGGTCGGCGGCTATCCAGTCGGGGGGCGCTGCCGAATCACAGACGATGACGACCTCGGAGGGCCCGGCAATGCGGTCTATTCCCACGACGCCGAACAGTTGGCGCTTGGCCTCTGCGACGTAGCGGTTGCCGGGGCCGGCGATTTTGTCCACTGCCTGAACCGATTCGGTGCCAAGGGCAAGCGCCGCCACTGCCTGTGCACCGCCAATCCGATAAAGGCGGCCAATTCCGGCCTCGCGAATCGCGTACACAAGCAAGGGCGGCAGCGACATCCCGACTGGCGTTGTTGCGCACAAATGGGGAACCCGCGCCAGCGTCGCTGGAACTGCAGCCATCAACGCAGTTGAGGGGTAGGCCGCGGCGCCTCCCGGAATGTACAGGCCACACCTTGCAATGGGAGTCCATCGCCACCCAAGCCGAACGCCAAGGTTGTCCGTCCAAGTCCGGTCCCGAGGAATCTGATTGCGATGAAATGCCTGAATCCGCTGCCGCGCCGCATCAATCGCGGACATCTGTTCCGGCGTCGCCAACTTGGCGCTTCGATCAATCTCCTCGGGGTCCACCACCAGGTCTCGCCGCGCAAGCTGCTGGCCATCGAACTTCAGAGCCAACGCTACAAGTGCGTCGTCTCCACGCGTCCTTACGTCCTCTATGATGCTCGCAACCTGCTCGGACACCTTGCCCTGCTCTGCAGGGGTCGCATTCCACAGCGCCTTGAGCCTCCGAGCGAAATCGCGGTCCCGTGTGTCAAGTGGCTCTGGCACGGGTCAGACCTCGTGTTCCGGAAGCTTCTTCGACAGCGCCGTGTATGGTTGCGTGACATCGCGGAGCAAGAGGTTGATGCACTCGATTTCCGCGGCAATGTCCCAGTGTCCCGCCAACCTGAATTGCAGCCTGCCGCAACCGTCCTCGCCTGGCAGGAAGTCCAGCGCCAGCAAGCTATAGGGAACCGAGTCGTCGCCCTGGTCCCTGAGAGTGGAAGCAAGCGAGAGCACGTCGCTCACCAGGAGAACGGAACCGACACGCTCGTAGGAGCCGCCCAGCCTGCGGTCGTCAATCCTTTCCCAGCGAATGCGATTCAGCAACAACGCCAACTGGCGGCTTTCCGCAAGATGCCTGATGTCGGCGGGCATGAACAGGGAATCCTGAACCAGCGCAGACATGACCTGAAGATCGTCAACATCCACCGCAGCCAGTCGCAACTGGCGATCGCTGGCATCTTCGTATCTTGCATCCCGTCGCTTCACGCCGACACTCTCCTTATTCTGGCGCCGCAGGCGCGCAGCTTGCGTTCTATGTTCTCGTATCCGCGGTCAAGGTGATACACGCGGCTGACAACGGACTTGCCCTTCGCCGCAAGGCCAGCCAGAACCAATGCCACGGATGCTCTGAGATCCGTTGCCATGACGGGCGCTCCCTTCAACTGCTCAACGCCAAATATCCGGGCCGTGCGTCCATTCAATTCGATCCTGGCGCCCATGCGCCGCAGTTCCGAAACATGCATGAAGCGATTCTCGAAAATCGTTTCCGTAATTTCGCTTCTGCCGTCGGCGATGGCAAGCGCCGCCATCAATTGCGCCTGCAGGTCGGTCGGAAACCCAGGATAGGGAGCTGTGCTAACGGAAAGCGGCTTCAACCTCTCTCGACCCGAGCTAACCCCAAGGCCTGTGTCGGTGCTTTCAATTCCAACACCGGCCGCCTGCAATTCCTTGACCAATGCCCCCACATGTCTGGACGTGCCTCGCTCAAGTTCGATCGAACCGCCGGTGATCGCCGCTGCAAGAATGAAAGTTCCCACCTCTATTCGGTCCTCGATGACGCTGTGTGTGGCTCCTCCCAGGTTGGCGTTGCCCTGGATGTGGATGCGACCGGTTCCCTCTCCCGAAATCTCGCCGCCCATTGCACGAAGGCAATGCACAAGATCCACGATTTCCGGTTCCCTGGCCGGGTTTTCGATCACTGTCTCGCCACGGGCGCGCGTGGCGGCCATAATCACGTTTTCGGTCGCGCCAACCGACCTCAAGGGAAACCGAATTCGATTTCCGACAAGCCCCTTCGAGTTGCATCGAGCCTCGACGTAGCCGTTCTCGAGTTCGATTTCCGCCCCAAGTCTCTTCAACCCTGCCAAGTGCAGATCCACGGCTCTGGCGCCAATTGCGCAGCCGCCTGGCAGCGAAACCCTGGCGCGGCCTTTGCGGGCCAGCAGCGGGCCAAGCACAAGGAAGGACGCCCGCATCTTGCGCACGATGTCGTAGTGGGCTTCAACGTCCTTGACGTTGTGGGCGCTGATTGCAATGACCCGTCCTTTCTTGAGCAACTGAACTTCTGCGCCGAGCGAAGTCAGCAACCGTGTCATCGTCGTAATGTCGGAAAGACGCGGTGCATTGGTCAGCGTGAGTGGCTGATCTGTCAACAGCGCAGACGGCATGAGAGTCAGGCATGCATTTTTGGCGCCGGCGATGCGAACTTTGCCCTTGAGGGCCACTCCACCCTGTATTTCAATCGAATCCATTTGGAACTGCCTGGTTTCAACCTGTGGACTTCCCGGCGCCCTTGCGGGCTCGGTTTTGTTCCTTGCGTTTTCTGAGATTGCTTCTCAGCGCCGCCGAGAGTCTTTCCCTTCGCTTCGTCGTCTCTGCAGTTGAGCTGCCTGCAGGATGCCGTTTCTTGGTCTGCTTCATCAAGCCAGTTGCCTCATGTCGAGTGCGTCGAAGAGCTGGTCTTCTGCGCGTGGATCTGTGAAAACACATGCAGCATGCAGGGGCGTGTCCGGTAGGGCCTGTGCGGATTCACGACTCTTCCCGAGGGTCGGCGAGCAACCCCATGGAGCAGAGTGATTGCACTGAATCCTTCCCGACAAACCGCGAAGCCTGCAATTTCCAAGCCTTCTATTTTGCAGCCTTTGGATCGGCAATGAAGCTGTTGCCGCCAAAGGCATCGGTCACTTTCGGGAGACGCGAAGCGGCCGCCGGAGGTGTTGGCGCAATCATGTACAGCATGTTGCTGGATGCCGGCAACGGAGGTCTGCCAACTGAAGCAGGGGCAGGACACGCAAAGTTTCGTCCGATTTCTGATCCTTGCAAACGTGGCGGGTATGGCGCCGCCTTGTCCCACCAAACCCCTTGGATGCCAAACTGATTGAAGCCAGCGCAACCTCGCATTCATCACATTGTGAACTCTCTGCGGAACGCTTATGCTGGCGACGAATAATCCTGCCCTGCTGCGTGGCCCCTGCTTCAGTTGCAACGTTTTTCGGCGGGCGTTCCGTGCCCTGCTTGCAACGCTTTCGCGGTGCGGAGTGAATTCAGAACCATTGTGCAGGCGCAGGGCTGAATTGCCAATGAGGAGACGAATCATGAAATGGCTTGCAGTTGTGCTTTCTGGCTTTTGCATTGCAGTTGCCTCGACTGCTTGGAGTCAGGAGCTGCCAAGTTTGTATCAGGTGTCTGCATACAATGGATACAGTGTCACCATTACCTGTTACTTTGAGTATTGTTCACGAGATACTGCTGACGAGCTGTTGCTGTTGACAGAGGCACAGCGAATTTGCGGTAGGGACAAGAAGGCAGAGTTTGTGGGAGCTCACCGTCAGTATGGAGTCAGTGAATTACTGTACCTCTGCCTGCCCGGCTAGCGCCCGACTTCAATGGCTCGTGTCGTTGAAGGGAATTGCCGTTCAACAGGACTCGAAGAGTTTCGAACTGGGCTGCTTCAATCGCACGGCGCTTCCAGTCAGTCTTGAAGGTTGATGGCCTTGTCACCTTGGGCCGGACATGACCTGAACTTTCGCAAGCAGTGTGAAACTTTGACGGGATGAGCTCTGCGACGGATACAGCGGATCCATTCATAACTGCCTGCGGCGCCGTCGGGAATGCTACCTGCGACTTCCTTGTCGAGCCGCGGCTGTGTTCACAGGTTGCCGAAAAACCTGAACCGGGTGTGGAATCGCTCGCATTGAAACACCGACTTCCCCATACTCGATGTCTTGGCAGACACCCTGTCCACGACGCGCCAAGGGACTGCTCGAACAGGCACGAGCGCGCAATTTGAAAGATGGCGACAGTTGTTCGGCCGGGTTGGCGCTGATTTCGCCGCATTCCGACGAAACTGATTCTTGGATCACGGCGGCATGGCTCAATTGCAGCTGTTTAACTGTTGCCTGTGAGGCATAAATTCAATACAGGGTTGTCTGCACCGGCCGCAGTAGCTCAGTGGCAGAGCGCACCCTTGGTAAGGGTGAGGTCGGGAGTTCAATCCTCCCCTGCGGCACCATTGCCAAGCCAGATCCGCGTCGAAATGATTTGCAGGCAAACAGGATTCACGGTCAACCCAGGAATCAGGCGCACCACTCCCAAGCCAGCGCATACTCTCCCATGATGTCCTTGATCCGGACTTTCTGCTGAGGGTCGCCCACGCTTCCAACCAGCACAACCAATCCTCTCCTTGCCTCCTCGATGGTCGAGACAGACGAGTTGATGCCCTCTTCGTCAAACCGCGCCTGCAGCACTCTGTCAATCGCCATCTTGCGGAGATCGGGCTTGAACACCTTTCCAACCGCCGTCTTTGGAAGTTCTTCAAGCACTTCCAGATAGGCCGGTGAAGCAAGCCGGTCGGTAATGTGCTTGTCGGCGAAAGCTCGAAGATCCTCAAGGCTGGCTGTGGCTCCCTCAATCAGTTCAAGGTAGGCGCAGGGCAGTTCTCCAAGGCGGCTGTCAGGCTGTCCAATCACTCCGACAAACGCAACTTCGGGATGACCTGCCATGGCCTCCTCAATGATCGCTGGATCAATGTTGTGACCACCGCGAATGATCAAGTCCTTGATCCGCCCTGTTATCCACAAGTAGTCCTCATCGTCGATCATTCCCAGATCGCCGGTTCGAAGCCATCGATCCTGAACAAACAGTCCCTGATTCTTGTCGTCGGCCGTATATGTGTTGCCCACATACACGCCCGGGTTGGCTACACATATCTCGCCAGTCTGATTTTTCCCACAGTCGGAAAACCCCTGGCCTTCGGCATCGCGTTCGAGAATCCGCACATCGCAATAGGGAAATGGAAACCCAACCGAGCCTATTTTCTTCCTTCCCTTGAGGGGATTGACGGAAACAAGGCAAGTCGCTTCTGTCAGGCCATAGCCCTCGATTATGTCGACGTCCGTCGCCCGTTCGAACTTTTCGAACAATTCCTTGGGCAGCGGCGCCGATCCGCAAAAGGCGGTTTTCAGGGCCGAAAGGTCCGCATCGACAGGTCGTTGCATCAAAACGGACAGAGCGGTGGGAACCGTGGCGACAAACGTGATCTTCCAGCGCTCCAGCAGTTTCCAGAAATTGTCGAAAACGCCTTCGCCTCTGTATCCCGCCGGCGTGGGGAACACGACATGCGAGCCCTTGGCCATCGAAGTGGCGAGAATTGCGTAGGCCGCAAAGGCATGGAACATCGGGAGGGGACAGAAAACGTTGTCCTCCTCGGTGATGCCCACCGCGTCGCTGCACTTTGCATTGTAGATGATTCCCGATTGCTGGTGCTGAACAAGCTTCGGCAAGCCGGTCGTGCCCCCGGTGTGGAACAGCGACACCACACGATCCTGCATGACGTCATCGAAGTCCAGCCTGTCGGCGGACTGCCGATCCAGCGCGGCATTGAAGCTGCTCGTGGCCACCTTGCGCGCCGGCTGGTTCTTTGGCCTCAGAATTGAAACCAGCCAGGACTTGGGCGGCTTGAGGTAGCGTGCCAGGTCGACTTCCAGGACATGTGAAACCCCGGGCGCCATGGCCACGGCCGCAGCCGAAAGCTGCGCGATGTTGGTCTTGGGAAACGAACGCAGCGTCACCAGCACACGTGCGTTGGACGAGCGCAGAATTCCGGCAATCTGCTCGGCGCTCAGCAGCGGATTGATCGGGCTGACCTTGCCTGCAACCATGCCTCCGAATAGCGCAATTGCCGTTTCGGTTGCATTCGGCATCAGGTAGGCCACCGTGTCGTCCTTGCCGACGCCAAGCGAACGAAACAGGTTTGCTGCCTGCGTTACCTTGCCGTGCAGTTCATTCCAGGTCAGCGTCTCCGAGTCGGACTGAGGATCGGCAAGCAACTGAAAGCTTAGCGCATTCCTGTCGCCGTGCCTGTCCCTGGTCTGGGACAGCATCTGGTAGATCGTTGTTGGCTTTTCGACACTTTCCCAAGGGGTCTCCCGCTCGATCGCAACTTTGTCGTCATGCGTGGCAACAATTCGCATTCCTTGTCCCTCCTCAATCTACAGCGGTTCTCTCCGACATTCCCTGCCCTGCTTCCAACCTGCGCCTGCAACGGAAGCAATACACTCTTGAATTGCAGTCAAGCAAGCGACGACCCTCTTGCGCAGGTCAGGGCTTCCGTCTCCGAGCGCCGGACCGGCACGCCGGTTTCAGATGAATTGAAGACGAGCCAGGCGCGCATACAGCCCGCCTGCGTCCTTCAGCGCACTGTGCGTGCCCTGCGCCTGAATTCTGCCGTCTGAAAGCACAATGATCCTGTCGGCGTTTCGCACCGTGGCCAGCCTGTGGGCAATCACCAGTGTGGTGCGGCTCTTGGACAGGGCGTTCACGGAGCGCTGCACCAGGCCTTCCGATTCGGAATCCAGCGACGATGTCGCCTCGTCAAGCAGCAGGATGGGGGCCGGACGCAGAAATGCGCGGGCGATGGCAATCCTCTGTTTCTGACCACCTGAAAGCATCACGCCTCGCTCGCCGACCACCGTTTCGTAGCCGTTGGGCAATTCTGAAAGAAACTCGTGAACGGCGCCGAGCTGCGCCGCCTCCTCAACCTCTTCGTCGCTGGCGTCGGGCCAGCCAAAGCGAATGTTCTCCCGGGCCGAGTCGGCAAAGATGTTTGCATCCTGCGGGACAAGAGCCATTTGCCGTCGCAGTTCACGCTTCTTCATTTGAGAGATGTCCAGCCCGTCCATGTAAATTGTGCCGGACTGGGGATCAAAGAACCTCAGGAGCATCTGAAACACGGTGGTTTTGCCGGCCCCGGACGGGCCGACCAGCGCAATGGTCTCGCCAGCGGCGATCCTGAAGGAAATGCCATCCAGAGCCGCCACTTCGGGACGCATCGGATAGCGGAAGCTGACGTCCTTGAATACAATTTCACCCTGGATGCTGCCGGCCTTGGCAGGCATGCCGGGACCGTCACGAACAGGGTCCTCAACGGCAAACAGCTCCTTGATTCTCTCCGTGGCGCCCGCCGCCCTGAACAGCTCGCTCCAGACTTCCGACAGGGTCGTCACGGCTCCGCCGACCATCACTGAATAGATCACGAACTGTGTGAGCTGGCCTGCCGATAGATTGCCCTGACTCAGGTCCTGCGTCCCGATCCAGAGCACAACCGATATGCCCGACAGGGACGTGCCGATGATCACTGCGGTCAGCGCTGCCCGCATCTTGATCCTGCGTATGGCCGAGCCGATGTAGGCGTCAGTCACGGCGTTGAACTTCCGGCGGCTGAAGTCTTCGCACGTGTTGGCCTGCACCGTCGTGGCGGCAAGCAAGGCTTCCGAGACATACGCCGAGCTCTCGGCAATCCGGTCTTGGTTGTCCCGGCTCAGGGACTTCAACCGACGCGCCAGCATCAGCGCCGGAAACACTGTCACCGGAACGACTATCAGGACCAGCAGCGTAAGCTTGAGACTGGTGAACAACATCAGCCCGATGCCGCCAATGAGCAACAGCGTGTTGCGCATGGCGATTGAAACGGTGGAACTGATCACGGTCAGCACAAGCGTGGTGTCGGTGTTGAGCCGCGAAAGAACGTTTCCTGTTCTGATCTGTTCGTAGAACGCTGGACTCAATCCAATGACATGAGCAAACAACGCCTTTCGAATGTCGGCAACGACACATTCTCCCAAGCGTGTGACAAACGCATAGCGGAGAGCTGACGCGGCGCCGAACGTGCAGGCGCAGATGACTGCCAGTATGAACACCCGATCAACATCGATTGCAGCGCTGACCGCGAGGCCGTCCACAAAGATTCTTGCAACCATTGGCAGGAGCAGGGTCAATGCCGATGTCACCAAGAGAAAAAACGCCGCTGCCGCCACCGACTTCCAGTAGGGCAAAACGAACTCGACGAGATGAAGCAGCGAGGCAAGCGCTGCCAATCTCGATCTGGCGGGGCGGCCGTGTGCAGCAATGGCGTTCAATGGTTCACTCCCAGGTCAACTGGACCATGAGACGTTCCCAAACCATTTCCGGCAATCTGCGTTGTCCATGCGGGAATGGAGCGGGTGATGGGAATCGAACCCACGTATTCAGCTTGGAAGGCTGCTGCTCTACCATTGAGCTACACCCGCAATGGCGTCAAGGTACATGCAGAGGAGCATCACTTCAAGCGAAAAGGAGCATGGCGCTCCCGCAGGCAGAACAAATCGCTATTCCCGGTCACGTCCATGCGAAATCAAGACCTGTTGAATGTCGTCCGCATATTCCAGTCCGCACTCCAACGCCAGCACATAGGCCTGCGTAAGAAAGAAACATCCCTCGTCTATGCGGCCCCGTCTGTTGAGAAGGTCGCCCCATCGGCGATACTCTGCGGCCTGCGCCTCGCTGTCGCCAAGCTCCACGGCATCCAGTATGTTTGCGTTGGCCTTCTCGAGCATGCGCTCAAAGTCATCGCCGTGCATGCCCGCCACCTATGCGTCCGGCGCAGACGCTCCGTTCGATGCGTTCGCCCTGGATGCATGCATCTTGTCCGCAACCCATCTGTGAAACACATGGGTTGGTCCGTCCATCTTGGGCGAAAACTTTCCGCCGTCGAATCTAACCCCGTGCCTTCCTCGCTGCATGCCTTCCACGACAAACAGATCCTCCTCGAGAACGCCCTTCCAAAGCCGGGCATTCCTGCGCACAAGATCAGCCAGATCAGGACGTTCCTCGGGGTCGAAGCCATAGTAGATTTCGTTCCGCTCGATTGTGCGTTCGGGCCCCTGCGGCAGAAGAATTATTGCGTATCCATGATCGCGCTGGGCAGCGAGCATGACGTTGGGAAACAGCACAATGTACTCGGCGCCCTTGTTCCAAAACTTGCCAAGCCCCTTGAAATCCGGGAATCGCTCGCCCTTGTCACCGTCTATCTGGCGATAGACCTTGGTTCCCTGTCCGGCAAAATGACCCGGCTCCTCTATATGGTAGTGATCCTCCAGCCTCGAATAGCTGTTGAGACCGGGATGAACCCACGGCAGGTGGTAGCTTTCGCAGTAGTTCTCGACTGCAAGCTTCCAGTTGCACCTTACGTCGAACGCAAAGGAGGAAACCGGTCCCCCGTGGAAGAGCGGCTGTTCGTGCTCCCGCCACCGTCCAAGCAGTTTGGAAGCGTACTCGTCGAAGCTCGGTGCAGCGCCGGAGACATTCACGAACACAATGTCCCTCCAGACATGCGAGCGAATGGTAAACAGCCCGAGACTGCGCCGATCGACATTGTCGTCGTAATTCCTGCCGGGTCCTCCAACATGCGGCGTGGCTCGCAGCGAACCGTCAAGATTGTAGCTCCAACTGTGATAGGGGCAACGAATGGTGCCGCGCAAGTTGCACTTCTCCTCAACGAGGATCATGCCGCGATGCCTGCAAGTGTTCTGGAACACCGCCACCTCGTTGTCGTGCTTTCTGACCATGAACAGCGGCATTCCCGCCAGCTCCACGGGCATGACGTCTCCGGGAACGGGAATGTCGGCTCCCAGGCCGATGCCGGCCCAGTTGGCGAACAGCAGGACATCGCGTTCCTCTTCGTAGACGTCGTCGCTGATGTAGTGTGCATTCGGCAGGCCGCGTGCCGTTTCAATGCCCCTTTGCACCTCCGTGAGCGTGCCTTGAGTTCCGTAAAACATGGTGCTCTCCCCGAAAACAAACGTTCGCCAATGCAAACAGCCTAATCGCAAGTGAACTCGTCGCCACATGGCTGCCCGGGAATGCCTGCATTCTCGATGTCCGGCAAGTTGCAGGGCAAGACCAGCGTTGACGCGCAGCCTGCTTCCCCTACCCTGCCTCCATCTCGAACTTCCACTGCCTGCAACCGCATGCCTGCCAATCGGCATTTGCCTCGAAGGCATCGACCCTGCCGGTTGCATGCAACAACCGCAAAATCATCCTTCGAAATTCCTCCACCAATTCCACCTTGCGCAAACTGTTCGGCAGAATGTTCGATATCCATGCTAGTCCGACGTGACAAGCCTGCACTTGAGCTGCTCCAAGGTGGCGGCGCCGATCTGTGCCATGTTCGCACGCATGTCCGCATCCACAATGTGCAGAAGATGATTGATTCCCGCCTCACCAAGCGCGCCCACCGCATAGTGGAATGCGCGCCCGAGAAACACCATGTCCGCTCCCCTTGCGATGGCTCGCATCACATCGAGTCCTCCCGCCACGCCGGAATCGAACACCACCGGGACGTCGTCGCCCACCGCCGCCCTGACGCTGGATATCACGTCAATTGTGGCCGGCCCGGCTTCGAACTGGCGGCCGGAATGGTTTGACACCCAAATTCCATCCGCGCCCATTCCAACCAGCCGCCTTGCGTCCTCGGGACGGGCCACTCCCTTGATCAGGAGATGCCTGTCCCATTCCTCCCTGATTTCGGCGATCGTCGACCAATCCGGGCTTCCGCGCATCACTCTTCCCGGGTGCTTGAACTTCTCCGCCGCCCTCTGACTTGGATCGACATAGCTCTCCACAAATCGCATGCGCGGAATACCTTCGCGCAGGGCCTGCAACAGCCAGCGGGGACGGCTTGCAACCGCACTCAGCAACTGCAGGCCAAGTGTGGGAGGGTAGGTCATCTGCGAGCGCCGCTGACGCTCGCGGCGCGAATCCGCCGGCACGTCGACGGTAACGACAAGCTTGTCAAACCCGCTTTCGTGCGCCCTTCTGATCATGTCGCGCCGGATTTCGGCATCTTCGGGAACATACAGCTGGAACCAAGCCTGCCCGCCTGCAATCGGGCCGATTTCTTCGGGCAGCGCGCAGCCGACGGTTGAAAGACAGTAGGGAATGTTGCTTTTGGCGGAACAGCGAGCGAGCATTTTCTCGGCGCCAGGCCAGATGGACCCGGACATTCCAACTGGAGCCACGCCAATCGGAAGTGAGTAGGTCTTGCCCATGAACTGCCGTTCCAGCAGGCAATCGAGTTTGCCGTGCAGAATCTCCGGCGTGAACAACACCGAATCGAGCGACTTTCGATTGCGCTTTGCTCCCAGTTCTGATCCCGTTGCGCTGTCCAGGTACTCAAACGCAAATCTTGGAATTCGCCGGCGCGCCTTGCGGCGCAGGTCCGCCATTGACGGATAGTCGTAGTCCAGGTCCCGTTTCACTTCGCTCTCACGGCCTCGTTGATTGCCGACGGCGCCCCAACCGAATCTCCGACGATTCCCCGTCCCTTCCGATACTCCTGCTTGGCCCCTCCCGCAGTCGTGCACCACACTCGATCAAAGGCGTGGATCCGGCACCGGGCGGAGCCTGTCTCATCTCCAGTCTCAATCGCTGGGAGGCTCATTGACTGCAACGCTGCGTTCGAGGGCAGGATATCGCGCCAGGAGCGTTGCACCTCTGGTCAGGAACATGAGCAACATCGCCAACCACAGCCCGTGGTTTGCAAGCCAGGGCAGCAGCAGGAAGAGGCAAGCGCAATAGAGCATCGTCGACACCAACATGCCGTTGCGCATGTCCCGTGTACGGGTTGCCCCGACAAAGATTCCGTCCAACATCCACGATGGCCCTCCAATCAAGGGCATAAGCGCCGCCCAGTGCAGGTAGCCCCTTGCCTCTTCGCGTACCAACTCGGAAGTTGTCATCAAGTCAATTATCAGCGAACCCGAAAGCGCAAAGGCCAGCGAAATGACGACGGCTGCCGCCATGCCCCAAATGCTGGATATGATCGACGCTCGACGCAGGGTTTCGACACCTCCCGCCCCGAACGCCATGCCTACAAGCGCCTCGGCCGCGAACGCGAATCCGTCCAGCGCGAAGGCGGCCACGAACATGAACTGAAGAAGAATCTGGTTGGCGGCCAGCGTTACATCCCCAAAATCGGAGGCAAGGAACAGGAAGGAGACCAAAGTAGCTTGGAGGAGCAGCGACCTCACCATGATGTCGGAATTCACGGACAGCATCTGCCGAATGCGTCGCCGGTCAAATATGCTGCCCCGGTTCCTCCATCTTCCCCCCATGAAGGCGTTCCGGCAAAGCCAGAGTCCGAGAATCAACGCGAACAGCTCCGACAGCAGGGTTGCCCACGCAACTCCGGGAACGCCCATGTCGAGAACGAGCACAAACAGCAGGTCGAGCCCGATGTTCAGGCCGTTCATCAAGAGCTGCAAGATCAAGACCGCGCGAGTGTTTTCGCCAGCGATCAACCAGCCGGTGATGCCGTAGATGGCGATCGCGGCCGGGGCCGAGAAAATTCGAATCGACACGTATGACGACGCCAAGGCCTCCACTTCCGCGGATGCCGGCGCAATCAGCATTGCGGCCCTGAACAGCGGCGTCTGAACAAGCACCAGGAAGAGACCCACGCAGAATGCAAAGGCAACACTGCGAATCAGCAGCGCCGAGACCTCGTCCTCGTCACGACGACCTCGAGCCTGGCTAGTCAGGCCGGAAGTTCCCATGCGCAGGAATGCGAACAATCCGTAGATTGTTGTGACGATGATTGCGCCTATGCCAACCGCCCCAATTGGAGCGGCTTCGCCAAGCTGGCCAACCACCGCCGTGTCAACTGCGCCCAGCAACGGCACGGTAACGTTGGCGAGAACTATCGGGACGGCTATCCGGAGAACGCGCCGATGGGTTATGCTGGCCTTGTCGCGTTCATTCATGTTGCCCGGCCACCAGAAACAGCCCAGTCGCCTGAGCAAACAATCGGCTTCGCTGCCCCTGCCATGCCGAAACCTGCACTGTGGCATAGCGCCTTCCGGAACGCGTGACGGTTGCCCTGGCATAGGATGTCACGGGCCGTCCCTGACGCAGATAATCGACGGAAAAGGAAATCGGTCTCGGCAGGCGCGGCCTCGTAGGCTGCCGTGGTTCGGATTCCTGCCGACTGTCAAACGACAGCAGCTGTCGCCAAGCCACTTCAAGCCGGGCGGAAATCTCCAGCAGCGACGCCGTGACGCCTCCGTGCAATGCCTTGATTTCGAAGTTGCCGACCAATCCGTGGCGAAACGGGAGAACAACGGTCAACTCGTCGCCGATCAGTTCGAACTGGATGCCCAACATGCAGGCATAGGGCATCGTCCCCAGAAGTCGGTTCAGTTCGGTCTCGCTTCCGGGCAAGGAATCGCTGAACCGCATCATTTCGACGCCGTGGCGACCGTAAAGGCGCCGACCGCAGTGGCAACCGGCTTGTCCGGATCATCGTCAAAGGCCTTGGCACGCACAAATGCAACTGTCCGGGCGACATGGTAGCATTTCGCCCTGGCACGAATGGTCTGGCCCGGCGTGGCTGGCCGCATGTAGTCGATTCGCAAATTGAGCGTGGCAGTGCCCGAAAAAACCTGCGGATGCGCGAGCACAGCGGTGCCGGCACAGCTGTCAAGCAATGCGGACACCGCACCGCCGTCGACAATGCCCGTGTCGAAGTCTCCAACCAACCGTCTCCGGTATGGCATCGACAGTTCGGCCCACCCATTGGACACGTTTTCCACAGTGAGGGCCAGCGCCCGCGTGTAGGGAATTGCCTTGGCAAACCTGTTGGCACGGCTTGCCACCGTCGGCTTTCTTTTGTCGTTCATGTTCAAACTGTCGCGGGTGTCCTGCGAATTCACAATGGGTTGTAGGTAACGCTGCCGGGGCGGCTTGCAAACGGTTGCACCAAGCTCTATTCCTAGTTGCAAATGATTCTCAGTTGCAACTGGTAAATCGTGAATTTCAGTAGATATGTAACCCACAGCGGGTGGAACAGCTTGCTGTCGGACCTGCCGCTGCCAAGTAGGCAGACCGCACGGCGAGGAACGGTAGCCCTGTTCCTGCTGCTTGCAGCCAGCTGGCCCGGGTTGCTCGGCGAAATCACGACGGAAATGATAATCTCCGCCTACATTCAGGTCAGCGTGTTTGTCGCTGCAACCCTGCTGCTCATCTACAGCGCCGAGCGGCTGTTCAATGTTGGGGTCGGCGATCTGCTGAAAAGCTCCAAACGCTTCGAAGTTCCGATTGCGGCCGCACTGGGAGCAACTCCTGGCTGTGGCGGCGCCGTGGTCGTCGTGGCTGCATACACTTCCGGAAACGCCAGCTTCGGGGCGGTGACGGCCACTCTCACCGCGACCATGGGCGACGCCGCATTCCTGCTAATTGCCACCCGTCCCGACGCGGCAGCCGTCGTGCTGCCGTTGTCGCTTGTCGTCGGCACCCTTTCGGGCTGGGCTGTCGATGCCGCGTTCGGTCGGCAGCCCGTGAAACCGCGCCGAGTTGGGGCAATGGACCCTCCCCTGATCGGCACCGTGAGCTGGCATCACAAGGCCTATCTCGTTCTCGCGATGACTGGCTTGGTGTTCGGTGTCCTGGAACTGATGATGATCGAGCTTCCCATTGAGCTCGAAATTCTTGTTTCCGGTCTGGCCCTTGCCGGCGCTGCGGTGGGCATCGCCATCTGGGTTGTGTCCCCCATTCGCACAATGGCCAATGCCAGGGACAAGCCGGTGTTTCGCATGGCCGAGGAAACAAGTTTCATTTCAATCTGGGTAATTGGGGCCTTTCTGACCTTTGAGTATTTCGTGGCATTTGCGGGATTCGATCTGGCGGCTGCGTTTTCCGCAGTCGCTCCGGCGTTGCCGCTGATCGCAGTTCTGGTTGGATTCATTCCCGGATGCGGTCCCCAGGTTGTGGTCACTGCCTTGTACATCAGCGGCACAATTCCCTTCGCGGCGCTCATTGGCAACGCGATCTCCAACGACGGAGACGCTCTGTTTCCGGCCATCGCACTCAATCCGAAGGTCGCCATTCTCGCTACGCTTGTCTCGGCGGTTCCAGCATTGCTGGTGGCGTACGCCTTCTACCTTCTGGCGCCCAACTTCATGAACTGACTTCGGTTGCGCTGACCGAAGCTTGTGGATTGAACTGCAATTCGACCGACCGGATTGAAGGACGCCTCCCTGGCTTGCGGGTTGCCGGAGAAATGCGTCCGGAGACTCAGTTGCCCGGCCCTGAACTGTGCGCCGGTCGATTCGAACACCCAGTCCAAGACATGGCCTCGCCGCTGCGTGCCGCCCCAAGCGTCAGTTCGCTAGCTTTGGACTGCAGACCGCGTTTGGCCACAAGAACGCGAACAGTGCAGTGGGGCCAGCCAACGGCCGCGTTGCTCACGCAGCGGCCGCGAAGCTTCGCCGAGATGGAAGGCGCATTCGACGGTTCGGAGGTTCAAGTGGGCGGCCAACACCTGTTTGTTGGAGGCTTTCCCTCGATCCAGCTCCTGATTTCGAGAGCGGCGGCGCGGGCTGCCGTGCGAATCGTTCGGTAGGAGGCGCCGGCGATGTGAGGGGCAAGCGTGACGTTTGGAATTTGCAGCAGCGGCGAATCGGGTGGAACAGGTTCAACGGAATAGGTGTCGAGCATGGCTCCCCCAAGTCTGCCGCTTCGCAACGCATGCAACAGCGCCTCGTAGTCAACGAGAGGACCTCGTGCCGTGTTCACGAACACGGCGCCAGGCCTCATGAGGGAAAAGGCCTCGGCATTCATCATGCCGACAGTTTCTGGCGTTACTCTCGGATGCAAGGTTACAACGTGTGATCTTTTCAGCAGTTCATCCAACGACGCCAGGCTCACGTTCGGGTGCTTCCGATCTTCCGGCGACAGGCTGGCATATGGATCGCTCACCAGAATCTTGCCCTCGAAGGCCTTCAGCAACTTGACGACGAGCCTGCCCACAGTTCCATATCCAACCACCCCGACAGTCAAATCGATCAGTTCGTCGCCGATGACGTCCGAACGATAGAGATCTCCGCGATAGATTCCCTTGCGCAGCGCATCATGTCCGCGGGTCATGAGTCTGGTTTCCGCCAGAATGGCGCCGATTGTGAATTCGGCCACGGCGCTGGAGTTGCGGCCAGGCGTGTTCACTATCGTTACGTCGTGGTCATGGGCCGCCCTCAAATCGACATTCA
>MKWU01003750.1_pt1 | contig 19298 bp, 14 predicted proteins | sample 809101 | NCBI WGS metagenome assembly MKWU01 (sample SAMN05860141, study PRJNA318959) | sponge metagenome | host: Aplysina aerophoba | place: Slovenia: Piran, Adriatic Sea, Gulf of Piran | collected 2013-05-07
CGGCGGCCGAGTACGACGGACTGTACATTTCCCATCTGCGATTCACGGGAGCGCGCTTCCTGGACGCCATCGAGGAACTTATCACGATTTCCCGGCAGGCCGGGATTCGCGGCGAGGTGTACCACTTCGGCGTGGTCGGCCGGGAGAACGTCCACAAGCTCGACCCGGCGATCGAACTCGTCGAGGAGGCCCGCGCCGAGGGGATCGAGATCACGGGCGACGTCTACCCCTACCACGCCGGCATGGGCGGGCTGACGGCGGCCATGCCTCCCTGGGTGGGAGAAGGCGGCCACGAAGAGCGCGTCAAGCGGCTCAAAGACCCGGCGACGCGCAAGCGGATCGCCCGCGAGATGCTCGAGCCATCGGACGAATGGGAGAACCTGTACCGGGCGGTGGGCGGCCCCAGCGGTTACCTGGTGGTCGGTCTGAAAAACCCGGAACTGAAGCATCTCAACGGAAAGACCGTTGCTGAAATCGGCGAACTATGGGGCACTTCGCCCGAGGAGGCCGCCATGGACCTAATCATCAGGGACGACACACGCGTCATGTCCGTTGCCTTTTCGATGAACGCGGAGAACGTGCGCAAGAAGATGGCCGTGCCGTGGATGAGCTACTGCACCGACTCGCCCTCGATCGCGACCGAAGGAGTCTTCCTCAAGTCTCACACCCATCCTCGCGCCTATGGCAGCTTCCCGCGCGTGCTGGCGAAATACGCACGGGAAGAGAAGGTGCTGACGATGGAAGAAGCGGTCCGCAAGATGACGGCTTTGCCGGCCCGGATCCTGCGGCTGGACCGGCGGGGCATGTTGAAGGAGGGCTACTTCGCCGACCTCGTCGTCTTCGATCCCGAAAACGTCCGGGACCACGCCACCTACGAGCAGCCTCATCAGTACTCCAGCGGCATCCTTCACGTCTTTGTCAACGGGGTAGCCGTGCTGAAAGATGGAGAGCACACCGGCGCGCTGCCCGGACGCGTCGTTCGCGGCCCGGGCTGCAAGAACGGATAGGATTTCCTGAGACTTTCCCAGCAAGGATCCCGCGACCGGAACCCTTGGCGTCACACACCCTTCTTCTGCTTGCGGTGGTCACCGACAGGTTTTGCGCTCCACAGATACTCCGTGCTTGACACCCGCACTCAACCCAGGAATAATTGGAGCCGGTTAGTCAGAGGGATCAGCTTTCAGCGGTTGGATTTCGGCAAGAATCGTCTGAAAGCAGTATCCGCTTATTCGAGCACGGGGAGACGTTCCGAGAGGAATGATATCGAGTCCATAAAGAGCGCCTTCAGAAACGTTTCGCTTTGCACCGCCGTCACGGGGGCAAAGCGGCAGACAGACACTTCAGCCGGCTGGTCCGCTTGTTGCGCGCCAAGCCACAAAAGCGGGAGGCTCCATGAAAGCCAGGGTATTCGTTAACGTTTTCTTCGTTCTATTTCTAGTTGGTGTCGGCCAGCTATCCGCGCAGCTCGGCACGCAGGGATCGATTCTGGGCGTCACCACTGACACGACGGGCGCCGTCATACCAGGCGCCGAAGTTTCGATCACGAACATCGAAACCGGTCAGAACGTCACAACCTCGACGAACGAAGTCGGCATCTTCGAAGTACTGGGTCTGAACCGAGGCCTCTACAACGTCTCGGTGTCGCTGGAAGGCTTCAAGACCTGGACGATCGAGCGGGCCGAACTGCTCGTCGGCCAACGGCTGCGCGTGAGTCCGGTGCTCGAAGTCGGCGACGTCGCCGAGCAGATCACCGTCGAAAGCGCCGGCATCGAATTGATCCAGACCGAGAAGAGCTCCGTCACCGGCACGGTCGAAGCGCGCCAAATTGTCGATCTGCCCATCAACGGGAGAAACCCCGCCGAGTTGGTCAACCTCGTCCCGGGCATGCGTTACAGCGGCCGGGAGAATACCGGTGAACGGGGGAACGCGGCGCAGGGCGCGGGGGTTCCCCTGGAAAACACCGAGTTTCTGATTGACGGCCTCTCCGCCAACGCTTCGATGAACGAGCGGGGCATCACCATCCCGAATGTCGACACCATCGCCGAGTTCAGCGTCGAGACCAGCAGCTTCAGCGCCGAAAACGGCCGCAACCCCATTCAGATGATCATGGTGGTCAAGTCGGGCACGAACGAGCTGCACGGCGCGCTTTGGGAGTTTCTGAGGAACGACAACCTGGACGCCCGCAACACCTTCGCGCGGACGATTCCGAAGCTGACCCGCAATCAATTCGGCGGCACCGCCGGGGGTCCCATTGTTCGTGACCGCACCCACTTCTTCATCTCGAACGAGTACACGCGCCTACGGCGCGAGGATCTCTACAACAGCCCCACGATCTCGCCGGAGATGCTCCAAGGCGATTTCTCGAGCCTGTCGAAGGCCATCAACAACCCCTTCACCGGAGATGTGTTCCCGAACAACATGATCCCGGAGCAGATGTTCTCCAACGCGTCACGGTTCTTCTTCAAGGAATTTCTCTTGCCGAACTCTCCCGGAAACCGCTTCCAAGGCGTGCAGCCACGGCCGGACGACTTCTGGGAGTTCCTGGCGCGGATCGATCATCAGATCACCGATAACCACCGAATCTACGGCCGCTGGATCGCGTCAAACCACGACCTGATCGATCCCCAAGCGCGGCCTGACATCACCAACAACGACAAGTCGGATCAAGACAATATCGGTCTTCACTACAACTGGACGATCAACCAGACGTCCCTGCTGAACCTGAGCATGGGCTATCTGCGCAACATCAACAACTTCGACGGCTCCCATACGGGCTCCGACATCGGCAACCTGACGGAGCAGGCCGGCATCCGAGGATTCCAAACCGAGGGCCGCAGCGAGCACGTGGGGCTGCCGTCGATCGGCATAACCGGCTATTCGGGGTTCGCCTCGCCTCGCGACGGTTTCCACAAGACCTGGGGCTTCGACTCGCGGGCGACGCTGAACCTGGTTCGCGGCCGCCACACCATCAACATCGGCGTGCACCACAACAACCGCTCCACGGCGAGTCAGCACGATTCCTGCTGCGCCCGGGGGAACATGTTTTTCAACAGCCAGTACACCGGGGACGGGTTCGCGGACTACGTACTCGGATTGGTCTGGCGCGCACGCAGGAACTTCCCCATCCAGAGTTTCGGCATGTCGGATTCGCCCTACACGGCTCCCTTCTTCAACGACTCCTTCAAGGTGAACCAGAAGTTGACGCTCAATCTCGGCATCCGCTGGGACTACTGGCATGCGAAGGCGGCGCTGAGGGGGAATCAAGCGACGTTCGATGTCAATATTGGCAAAGCGATTGCCGGCGAGAAGCCCGACGGCACCGTCGATCTAACTGCGCAGCCCGTTGCGCAGGCCCTGGCCGAGTTTTCCAAGGATCATTGGGTGCCCGCCTCCGAAGTGGGCGTGCCCCACGGGCTGTTCGACCCCAAGGGCGTGATCTCGCCGCGTCTGGGTCTCGCTTGGCGGCCTACCGGAGAGTCGGACTTGGTCGTACGGGCCGCCTACGGCATCTTCCCGTTTGGAATCGGCAACGGGAATCGTGCCGCATCCGCCATCATCGGCCCCCCTTATTGGAACTTCGAGTCGATCAATTTCTCGAGAGCTTCCAACCAGAGTTGGGAGACCGCATTTCCCGACGACCCGAAAGCCTTCCTCGCCCCCACGGTGGTCGGACCCGCATGGGACATCGAGATCCAGACCACGCATGAATGGAACGCTTCGATTCAGACGGCCATGCCGGCCAATTCCGCGCTGACCGTTTCGTATGTCGGCAACCGCATCTACAACTTCTGGAACAACGCCGGAAATTTCGTCAACTATCCCGCACCCGGCCGGTACACCAATCTTCAAGCCGCGGCGCCGTTCCCGTTCTTCAGCACGGGCATGCGGGTCTACGAAGGGATCGGTCACACTTGGTACAACGGGCTCCACACTAAGTGGGAACGGCGCTTCAACGACGGAGTCCTGTTCACCCTGGCCTATGCATTGGGCAGGCACATGGAGCAAGCAGCGCGGGAACCCCACGCCCCGGACAGTTACAACCGCGGCCGCAACAGCAACGATCGAACGCACATCTTCGCTTTCAACAGCGTCTACGAGGTTCCGATCGGGCGCGGCAGAAAGCTCCTGCCAGACGCGAATCCGGTCTTGGACGCCGTCCTGGGCGGCTGGCAGCTAACCGGGATCTACCGTTTCTGGTCGGGTTCTCCGCTGAGTTTCACACAGCGTGGAGCCACACTCGGGAACGGCAGGAACACCCGGGCGGATGTTTCGGGAAATCCAGAACTCTCCAATCCGAACCAGGACGCCTGGTTCAACAAAGATGCTTTCACCAGTCCTGCCCCCCACACCTTCGGCAACTCGGCGCTAGGCCTGATGGACGGTCCCGGCGAGCATGTTCTCGACTTCGGTCTGATGAAGAACTTCTACATCCGGGAGGACAAGTACGTGCAGTTCCGATGGGAGATGTTCAATGCTCCGAATCACGTCAACCTGAACAATCCCATCACCACCATCGGAATCGGCACGACGGGCCGGATCTTCTCAGCGAAGACGGCACGCCAGATGCAGTTCGGATTGAAGTTCATCTACTGATCGCCTCGCTCCCGATAGGGCTACCGGGCCGCCCGCAGCGGTCCGGGGCGCTTCCGCTTCACGAGCTATTATTCGGGTTTGGGAATCTCCGCCAGCCCGATGTGCTGATAGATGTTGCCTGTCTCCACCGTCCTGTAGTCTCGGGCCGAGTAGTACAGCAGGTAGCGGTCTTCGAGGCTCAAGACCCACGGCGTAGAGACATACTTCGCGTCGAAAGATCGAGGATCGCCGTGCGCGGAGAAAGCCTCCCCATCGTGGCGCAGCATCCAGTCAGAGCCGTTCTTCGATGTTGCGCTAAAGAGGTGAAACCTCGTGTCCGATTCGTCATACGCCCCATACCAGATCCGAAACGCATCTTCCTCCTTCAGGACATAGGGGTAGATCACGCCTTCATGAGCTTTGCCGGAAGGCACGATCATCGGCTCGCCGCCACGCTCCCATTCGATGCCGTCGGAGGAAGCGAACTCATAGATGTAGCCATACAAGTCCATGTCGTCCGTCTCGGGCGAGGGCCGGGAATTCATCCACATGCGATACCGATCGGGGCCTTCCTTGATGACGGAAGGCGAACGGCCTGACCAGTAGATCGGTTGCGGATGAATGCTCCAGTCGATCCCATCGGAACTGGTGGCGTAGCCCAGCATCTGATCCATCCTCTGGTCATCGAGGTACATACTGATGAACCACATCTTGTAGACGCGTTCCTCTTCGTCGAAGAGAACGAACGGCGTCTGGTAGTCCGTTGCGAACGGGAGGTCCTTCGCGAGAAGAATGGGGTTGCCGGCATACTCTCGCCACTGAATGCCGTCCTCGGATTCGGCGTAACCGATGTTCAATACTCCATGCTCGGCGGCGTAGTCACCCTCGGAGCCCACGTACCACATCTTGAATACGCCGTCCACATGCACCACCGTCGGACTGTACAGCATCTTGCTTGACCAGCTCTGCTGTGTGGTATCGGCCGAAAGCACCGGACTCGCGCGCCGTTGCCAAGGCTGCGGGCGCAGTTCGAGCGGGTTGTCCCCACTGTCCGGAAGGGGGCTCTCCTCGTGCTGGGCGCCACAGAACACGAGAAGCAGGGGTGCGACCATCAGGAGTGAGGGGAGTCTTCGAGTATGCATCATGACCCTAGATTACGCGCGCTGGGGCCGATAGTGTAACGCTTGGCCTGCATTTCTCACCACCCGACGGCCGAAGCACGCGATACGACCGCCAGGACTTCGCTTTTCCTTCGCAAGGCTTGCTTGCCGTGCTCGATGTACTGTCAAATACACCTGCGCGCGCCAAACGGCGCGCGCCTCGTCCTGACGGCCCTCTCACACACTTCGTCTCGCCACGTGGCGAGAAATGCGGGCTAGTTTTTCCTCCGCCCGTGCGCGGATCATTCAAGCTGAAAACATCCGGGACGGTATCAACGCCGCTTGATCCGGAGGATGTTTCAGGTCAGACGCTCGAGGAACCCGGCGACAAGTTGATGCGAGCAGGATTTTTCCTTCGCACGTGCTCCCAGCATGCTTTCGTTCGTAGAAGGGTGCCGGGCGGCATTGCAGTCACAGACGGTCATGCGGTGAAACCATTTCCTATTCACCGCATTATGTGCGGAGATTAACTGTTATCATCTCCGCAGGAGGACTTCCCTGTCATTGCCGGCGTACATTCATGAACTTCCGAACTGGCCCCGCTTCACCTGGAATCAAGGGGAAGTGTCACGGTCCCTGGCTGCTGTCCGGCATCAGCAGGGCCGGTTGATCGGCAGGATGGAGTCGCTCGGCTTCGATCTCCGGCAACAGGCTGTCCTGCGGACTCTCACCGAAGATGTCGTCAAGACGAGCGAAATCGAAGGCGAGAAGCTGGACGCCGAGCAGGTCCGTTCGTCGATCGCGCGCCGTCTTGGCCTGGATGCCGCCGGTTTGAGACAGCCGGACCGCGGGGTCGAGGGCATTGTCGAGATGATGCTCGACGCGACGCGTCATTACGACCAGACGCTAACGGCGGAAAGGCTTTTTGCGTGGCATGCTTCACTATTCCCGACGGGCCGTAGCAGCATGAGACGTATCCGGGCCGGCGCATGGCGAGACGACGCAACCGGCCCGATGCAGGTTGTCTCCGGTCCTATTGGGCGCGAGCGGGTTCATTTCGAAGCGCCCGCGGCCGGCCGGCTCGATCACGAGACATCCGTCTTTTTTGACTGGTTCAATACCCCGGCGGAGACTGACAACGTTCTGAAGGCCGCGCTGGCCCACCTGTGGTTCGTCACGATGCACCCACTCGATGATGGAAACGGCCGGGGCGCCCGTGCGATCGCCGACATGTTGCTCGCGCGTTCCGAACAGAGCTCGCAGCGCTTCTACAGCATGTCCGCTCAGATCCGACACGAGCGTGCGGACTACTACAAGGTCCTGGAGAGGACGCAGAAAGGCACCTTGGACGTCACGTTGTGGATGCAATGGTTTCTCCGATGTCTTGGCCGAGCCATCGAGGGATCCCAGGAAACGCTTGCGGCCGTCATCAAGAAAGCGCGCTTCTGGGAAACCGTTCGGACCGTGCCGCTCAACGAGCGTCAGCGGATGATTCTGAACCGCCTGCTCGACGGCTTCGAAGGGAAGCTGACCACCTCAAAATGGGCAAGGATCGCCAAGTGCTCCCAGGATACGGCCCTCCGCGACATCAGCGGTCTTTTGACTCACGGCATTCTGGCTCGCGGCGACGCGGGCGGACGCAGCACCAGCTACGAAATCGCGCGCCGTTTTGCTTGAGTTCATCGAGTAAATTCCGTGATCCGTGTCTCGTGATTCGTGACCCGCATGCACGTCGCCTCGCCACCTGGTGAGACATGCAGGCTGGTGTGCTTCATCTTCAATGAGGAAGCTGCCGCAAAGCTGGAGCGGGAGACGGGGATCGAACCCGCGACATGCAGCTTGGGAAGCTGCCGTTCTACCACTGAACTACTCCCGCTCGGGAGGGAATGACGCCCTCTTATGGTAGGGCCGCTGGATTGGGGCGGCAAGGGGCCGCAACCGGAGGCCCGAAAGTAGGCGGGCAGTCTTTCAGCAAGGAGACATGCCGCAGAGAAAAAGATTCAGTACGAAGATGAAAAAGCGCGGGAGTCCAGTGGAATCTATTGGATCCAACCGCCGCCGACGACGGTGTCGCCGTCATAGAACACGGCCGCCTGTCCGGGAGCGACGGCCCGCTGCGGTCGTTCGAACTCGACCGTTGCCGAGCTCGACCCGCCGTCGGGACTCACTTCCGCCCAGGCCGGCTTGAACTGGTGCCGGATCTTCACCTGCACTCTCAGGGGGTCTCGCGGGCCGGCGACCGCGATCCAATTCAGGTCACGAACGGAAAAACTGGTTCGCAGCAGCTCTTCATTCGTGCCGACGAACACCTTCTTCGAAGCCGGCTCGATCTTGACCACGTAGAGCGGCCTGCCGGCGGCGACCCTCAGGCCGCGGCGCTGGCCGACCGTGTAGTGATGAATCCCGTAGTGCTCGCCGAGAGTCTCTCCGTCGGTCGAGACAATCTCGCCGGCGGTTTCCGAAGAGCCGTTGGCCCCCTTGCTCGCGAGATACAGCTCGACGAAGCGGGCGTAGTCCCCATTGGGGACGAAGCAGATCTCGCGGCTCTCGCCCTTGCCGGCCACCGGGATATCGAGAGACTGAGCGAGCTGACGCACCTGGGTTTTCCGCATTCCTCCCAACGGGAACAGAGAACGCGACAGTTGTTCCTGCGTCAATCCGAACAGGAAGTAGGACTGATCGCGGGACTCGTCCAGGCCGCACTTCAGCAGATATCGGCCGCTGCGCTCGTCGAAGCCGATCCGGGCGTAATGGCCGGTGGCGACCTGCCAGGCGCCCACTTGCTCGGCCGTGGTCAGAAAGCGGTCGAACTTCACGAAGTTGTTGCAGAGCGTGCAGGGAATCGGCGTCCGCCCCGCAAGGTAGTCGCTGACGAAGGGCTCGACCACCTCCTGCTCGAAGCGGTCCTCGAAGTTGAGCACGTAGTAGGGAATACCGAGATGTTGAGCGACCTGCCGCGCGTCGTAGACGTCGTCGAGCGAGCAGCAGCGGCCGACAGAGCCGCCCGGCGGGATCAACTCGGGCATGCGGCGCTGGTTCCAGAGCTGCATCGTCATGCCGACGACGGGCGTACCGTCGCGGTGCAGCAGACCGGCGACGGTCGAGCTATCCACGCCGCCGCTCATGGCGACCGCAATGAGATCGTTGCTCACATGCTCATTCTCGCAGACGCCGGCGTTGCGGTCCGCGCGTAGCGCCGGACGATGAAGTAGGCTATCCTTTAGCTGGATATCGGGAGGTGGATTCATGAAGCGATTGACCGTCAGTGCTCTTTTCGTTCTTCTACTCGCGATGAGCTGGGTGTTGGGCCTCGACCGCTCGACCAGCGCTGCATCGAAAACCAGCGGCCAGGGGAAGATGACCTTCAAGGTGCTCTACACCTCGAGCCATCTGCCGTCCGAGGCGCAGGTTCCCGACGTGCTGAAAGCCGCCCACGGGGGTTTCGCGGTCGATCGGCGGCCGGGCAAGGGCGAGACGTACTTCGCGCTTCCGGGCGCGGGCATCATCCAGATCAGCTCGGACCTGAAGAGCACCCGGATGATCAGCACGCCGCCCTCGATGAAAGACACGAACATGCACAACGCGACCATCTGGTACTCCGACGGCGGCGCCTATCTCACCTTTCCCGGAAACCAGTCGAAGCAAGTCGTGACGACGACCCTGGACGGCAAGCTCGTCAACACCCTCAAGCCCCCCAAGCCCGGCACCGACCTCGGGCATCCTCATGCCAGCGACTACTTCGCCGGAGCGGGCAACTTCGTCCCGACCGACACCGAGTACCTCGACGGCATGATCTACGTCGCGACGGGCTACTCCAAACTGGACTATGTGCTGACCGCCAAGGTCTTGAGCACCAACCCGTTCAAGGCCGAATGGCACGACCTTTCGTTCGGCGGCAAGGGCACGGGCGTCGGCCAATTCGGCACAGGACACGGCATCACCGTACCCGGGGGGACGCGGCGCGTCGACGTCGCCGACCGGCTATATTCTGAAATCGACCGTTTCACCCGCACCGGCCAGTACATCTCGACCCTCGACATGCCGTTCGGCTCACTGCCGTGCGACATCGACTATCTCGATGACTACGCCATTGTCGGCGCGCTGCGCGGGCCGGATACGAGCAGAGGGGCGCCGATCTACATTCTCGAAAATGACAAGCTCATCTCGACGATCATGATCAAGGAAGATCTGGGCCTCGAGAACTTCACCCACATCCACAACGCGGTGCTGCGAAAGCACGGCGGCAAGCACTACGTCATCGCCCAGGCCTGGAATCCGGGCGACTTCGCCATCCTCGAGCAGGTCAACTGACCCTGCTTCTCACGGTTGCCGGAAGGATCTCGACCACCTCGGCGAGGGTCTTTCCGGCGGCGTCGGACAGGCGGTTGCAGCGGCCATAGAGGGTTTGGTCGCGCGGGTCCTGGAACGCCTCTTTCAAGAATCGGTTCGCCGGGAGCCGGAAGAACCCTTGAGGATCGGAGACGTGGGGAATCCGGTACTCCGAGAGCACGGCGCCGAGAGGCTGCCTGCCCCGGATAATCACGGGCAGAGCTTCCTGCGGAAACCGATTCAGGTTAATCCTGATGGCCCCGGCCTCGACGGGAATCCGGCCGGGGCCCGCCGTGAGCACGACTTGGCGGTGCAGCAGGTCCCCATCGCGGAACACGATGAGCGGTCGAAGCGCGATCGGCAGATCCCAATAGTCGCTCAACGTAGGCGTCATGTCGCTGTCATGGGCGAGCAGTGAGCGGTAAGGTTCGGGAATCAGCACCGGTTCGATGGGCTCGATGCCCTGGATGGCCTTCCGCGCGGACGGGTCTTCCCTGTTGAGGGGATCGAGCACCGCGGCGATATCCTGGAGGAACCGGGCCATTCTTTCTTGTGGGAGGCGCGCAACGCCGGTAAGGTCTCAGTTCGATCCAGTCCCCGTTCGTGTTGCCTCCCCGACTACGACACGGGTCCAACCTGCATTTCTCACCACCCGACGGCCGAAGAACGCGATAGGACCGCCATGACTTCGTTGCGCTTGCTTGCCGTGCTCGACGTACTTTCAAGCACACCTGCGCGCGCCAAGCGGCTCGCGCCTCGTCCTGACGGCCCTCTCACGCACTTCAGCTCGCCTCGTGATGAGAAATGCAGGCTAACCGGCATAGGCGGGGGATAGCTTGCGAAGGTGAGCTACGACAGAGGGGACCGCCTCCAGCAAGGCGTCGACATCCTCGTCCGTCGTCTTCTTGCCGAGTGAGAAGCGGATGCTGGACTTGGCCTGCTCGGTCGACAGTCCGATGGCCGTGAGGACGTGGGACGGTTTCACGGCGCCGCTGGAACACGCCGCGCCGCTCGATACCGCCACACCTTTGAGGTCGAGCGCTATGACCATCGCTTCGCCTTCGATGTGATCGAAGCGAATGTTGGTCGTGTTCGGCGTACGCTCCACCTCATCACCGTTGACGACGGCGCTTTCGACGCGGGCCAGAACACTCTTCTGCAGGCGGTCGCGCAGCGCGGACAAACGCCGGCCTTCCGAATCCAGATCGCGATGGGCCAGGGCCGCGGCTTCGCCGAGTCCGACGATTCCCGGCACGTTCTCGGTTCCCGGACGGCGCCCGCGCTCGTGGCTGCCGCCGAACAGGACCGGCTCGAGGACCGTGCCTTTCCGGATGTACAACGCGCCGACACCCTGCGGGCCGTAGATCTTGTGTCCGCTCAGAGCAAACAAATCAACACCGAGTTGCTGCACGTCGGCCGCGATCTTGCCGGCGCTCTGGACACCGTCGGTGTGGAAGGGAATCCCCGAGTCGCGGGCCAGCCGCGCGATCCCGGCAATGGGTTGAACCGTGCCCAGCTCATTGTTGGCGTGCATGATGGTGATCAGCACGGTTTCAGGGCGCAGCGCCTTGCGCACGTCCTCGACGGAAACGACTCCGTTCGAACCGCCGGAGAGCCAGGTGACATCAACGCCCCGGCTTTCAAGGCGGCGGCAGGTGTTGAGGACGGCCGGATGCTCGATGGTGCTGGTGATGACGTGCTTGGCCGGCTTGCCGGACCCGTACACTGCGCCGAGAATCGCCAGATTGTCCGCTTCCGTTCCGCCGCTCGTGAAGACGATCTCGGCGGGTTTGACGTTCAGCAGAGCCGCTACCTGCCGCCGGGCGCGCTCGACGCCCGAGCGGGCCTGCTGCCCGAAAGTATGAATGCTCGACGCGTTGCCATAGCCCTGCTCGAGGTAGGGCAGCATGGCCCGCAGCACCTCGGGGGCCACCGGCGTCGTCGCGTTGTAGTCGAAGTAGTGGCGTTTCACGGAGTTACGGTGCGACTATTGATTATATCGTGGGTTCTGAAATCGTCACTCTGACCACGGACTTCGGACATGAAGACCACTACGTGGGCGTGATGAAGGGTGTGATCGCAGACATCCACCCAGCCGCCCGCATCATCGATCTGACGCACGACGTGGGCCCGTACGGTCTACTGAAAACGGCATTCGTGATCGCGCAGGCGCATCCCTTTTTCCCTGCGGAGACCGTTCACGTCGTCGTCGTGGATCCAGGCGTGGGAACGAGCCGGCGGCCGATCCTCGTCGAAGCCGCCGGTCAGCACTTCGTTGCGCCGGATAACGGCGTACTGTCGCAAGTCTACGAACAGACGGAGCACCTGGTACGGGAAATCGATGCAGAACGGTGGGCCTTGAAGCCCACGAGCAACACGTTCCACGGACGGGACCTTTTCGCGCCGGTCGCGGCGTGGCTGGCGAAGGGGACGCCGCCCACTGCCTTCGGATCGCTGATCGACGAGTACGTTCAACTCGATCCCACAACTCCCGCCTTGGCGCAGCCGGGCCGTTGGCTCGGGAAGGTCCTGAACATCGACCGCTTCGGGAACATCGTCACGAGCTTTCCGGCGGAACTGCTCGGGGAATCCCCCTCGGATTTCCGCCTCTTGGCCGGCGGGATCGAGGTCTCGAAGACCGCAAAAGCGTATGCCCAAGCCACGCCGGGCTCCGCGTTCGTGATCACGGGAAGCAGCGGCTATCTGGAGGTCTCGATCAACCGGGAATCGGCCGCTGAGAGGGGCGGCGTGACGATCGGGGATGCCGTGGATCTGGTGTTTCCGAAGGACGGGAGTTCTCACCCGCTACGTTGACCGCGGTTCCGGGATCAGCCGGGTGGCCTGGCCTGCATTTCTCACCACCCGACGGTCGAAGCACGCGAAAAAAGGCCGTGATTCGTGAAACCATGGGCGGGGGCCTGACCTGAAACATCCCCCTGATCAAGCGGCGTTGACACTGGCCCGGATGTTCCAGGTCAGCCGCCGCGGCCCTTGCGGTACTCGTCGCGAAGCTTCTTCGCGTAGCTCTTGAATCCCTGTTTGGCGTTCTCGATTTCGGGTTGGGCCTGTTGCCAGGCCTTTTTGGCCCGCGGCTTGATGTTCTCCTCCAACACCTGTGAAGCCTTGGCACGGGCTTCCGGATTGGCCGCCAGTTCCTGAGCGGCGCGAACTACCAGTCGGCGCAGGAATCTCATCGGGTCGAAGTTCAGTATATCCGATGCCGGCTTTTTCCCTTCGCCGGCCAAGATTTACTTTCGAGTCAATTTCACGCGGCGATCCGTTGTCCCGCTTTACGGTCCGGGCGGAGCCTTGCTAGTCCTCGACGGCCGCCGCCACCGCATTGGAGACGCGCCGCAGCAAGCGGCCGTTCTCGACCATGCGGTTCGTCAGGATCACACAGAGCAGGTCCCGCTCCGGGTCGGCCCACGCAACGGTGCCGGTCGCGCCGGTGTGCCCGAAGGTCTTCGCTGACACCAGTTCGCCGAAGAAGTTCCAGACGGGCGAATCCCGAAGCGCCCATCCGAGCCCCCAGGGGGCTTCCAACGAACCGTTCTGGTCGCTCGTCATGGCATCGACAGCGGCGCGGCTGAAAACGCGCTTCCCGCCGTACTCGCCGCCGTTCAGCATGGTCTGGAGCAGGACCGCCAAGTCGAGCGCGCTGCTGTGCATGCCGCCCCAAGGGTGGCCCATATCCCGCCAATAAGGGCTGTTAGGGCCGAAACGCTCCAGATCGACCTGATTCGAGTTGGGCGACGTCTCGACCCACACGGTTTCCTCGAGCTTCCAGTCCCCCATTCCCAGAGCGCTGTGACGCATGCCGAGCGGCCCGAACATCTCTTCCTTTTCGAAGTCCCTGAGCCGCTTGCCTGAGACGCGTTCGACGATCTCCGCCGCCAGCAGGATGCCCTTGCTCTGGTACCGGAAGCTCGAACCGGGAGAGTAGAGCAGCGGCGTCTTCGCCGCGCCCTGCACGAAGCCGCTCAGCGGGGAATGCGCCCGCCGCAGCTCGCGATTCTGCGGCAGCATATCGGGCAACCCGGAAATGTGCGAGAGCAGGTTGCGCACCGTGACCTTGGCGCGTTCTCCGCCCTGAAATTCAGGGATGTAGTGGGAAACAAGGTCGTCGAGCGACACCAACCCGCGGTCCACCAGGATCATCAATGCGCAGCCCGTCACCGGCTTCGTGATCGACGCCAACAGGAAGATCGAGTCCGGCTTCGCAGGGGGGGCCTCCGCATCATGGCTCAGCTTCCCGAAGCCGCGAGCGAGCACGATCCGATTCCGCCGGGCCACGACGATCGATGCGGCCGTGACGGGACCTGAATCAAGCTGCTCCGCCAGGATCGACGCGGCCGCCTCGAGTTGTCGCTCCGACATGCCCACCGAAGACGGCGGTCCTTCCTGGAGTTGCGCGCGCAGGGGAATCGTCATGATGCAGAAAACCGAAGCCAGGACCAAACAGAACGCGAGTCCGCGTAGAGAGGCAGTCAGCATGCGCCCACTTTAGCTCATCGCGCTCCGCGGTTCAGCGGGCGTAGTAGCCGGGCCGCGCGCGAATCGTCACGCCGGAGCGCCCGACCTTGACCTCCACGCCGCGCCACTCGCCGTCGAAATTCTGGTTGCTCGGGTAGTAGGCAACACTGTAGACGCCGCGCAACTCCGATTCGATCAGCGGGAGCACGGGATCCAGATCCTGAATGGAAATCGCCGGGAAAATCCGGCCGTGAGACGCGGCGGCCAACGTCTCCAGGCGTTTACGCGCCTTCTGCGACCAACCGCGCCCGAAGCGCTCGCCCGAACGGAGAAAGACGGGATAGATGAGCGCGTGCATCTCGCCGGCCGCTTTGGCAAGACGTTTGAACCGGATCGTCGATGGCGTGTCCGTCCTCTGGTTGCTCACCTGGTTGTCGATGCCGTCACTGATCACGATCAAGGCATTGCGCTCGCCGGGGCGCTCGTGCAGTTCCTCGGCATAGGCCAAGGCGATGGCGTCGTAAACGGGTGAGCCGCCCGCGACGTCCGGGAGCTTGTCGACGGTTTCGAGCAGCGCTTCGCGATCGTCGGTCAGCGGGGAAACCACGTGGAAGATATCGCCGGCGAGGGCGTACAGGGCGACCCGGTCGAGAGGACGAGCCAGCGAGACGAATCGCCTGGCGGCTTCCCTCATCGCGAGGCGGTCCGGCTTCGTGCTGCCGCTGAGATCAAGAAGGATCGCCAGATTGAACGGCACATCATCCGATCCCGCGAAACGCACCTCCTGCTCGCGGCCTTCCTCGATGACGGCGAAGTCCCCCGGATCCAACTCGGTCACCGGCCGCCCCGCCGCGTCGGTAGCCGTGACGACGAGATTGACCATCCTTACGTCAGACCGGAATACGGGATTACCGGCAGCCGGATGAGGCTTCGTGAGTGCGGGGGCTGCCTGTGGGTCAGGCCTCGGCGGCGGTTTCGGTTTCCCCGGCTTCTTGTGATCGAACGCTTTCGCCAACGCTTCGACCGACTGCCAGGGGAGTTTGATGGGCGAGTCCTGCGGTATGGGCTCATTGGTCAGCCGCAGCTCACCGGGCGCTTGCGCCCGCACGCGAATGAGTCCGTACGTAACCCGACCGCCGGTGAGGCGGTCCCTGAGCCGCCAGATCGTCCTCTCCGGAGTCACCTGGATGTCGTTTTGGGTGAAATTTGCCTGCTGGGGAAGATGCACCGCCGCGGGCTTCCGCTCCGAATCCATCCGGATGCGCGTCGCCCGCCAAGGCGCCGCCAAACGGATATCGCCGGTTTCCGTGACGAGGCGCGCCCCGCGAATCATCCCGTTGATTTCTATCGTCCCATCCGTCGTCACGACATCGACGGAGAAACCGATCGGGATGAAGATGTCGAGGTCGATCGGCTCGGAATCGTGCGGCGCGCACTTGACGACCACGCGCTCCTCGGTGCGCGTGACCTCGATGTCGTCGCGCGTGATTTCGCGCGTCGTCCCTGTTGCTCGGATCCGGAAGCGTGGATCCGACCCTACAGCGACGCGAACGCCGCCAAATGGATTATCGACATCAACCGTGATGGCCGGCAGCCGAGAAGCCGCTGGTGGCAGCAGCAAAACCCACAACACGCATCTCGTCCATGGACTATGCGCCGCGATCATCAGAAGCCGCCCGGCTCGAGCAAATCGCTCTGTACCGCCGGTCCCCATCATAGCCGTCTCCTGTAAGCGAACAGGACGGGGCTCTGCATCGCGGCTATGATGATGACCATGCCGGAAAGGCCCAAGGCCGTAGTGTTGCTCAGCGGCGGCATGGATAGTTGCGTCACCGCGGCGATCGCGTCTCGAGATTTTCGGCCGGCCGTGTTGCATTCATCGTACGGCCAGCGGACGGAAGCACGCGAGCTGCGGGCCTTCGAGCAGATCGCGGACTATCTCGGGGTGGAAGAACGATTGCATATCGATCAGCGCTATCTGACGGCGATCGGCGGCTCGGCGCTTACCGACCAGGCGATCGAAGTGCCGGAAGCCGATCTCGCCGCGGCTCAACAAGGCGAGATCCCTGTAACCTATGTGCCCTTCCGGAACGCCCATTTCCTGACGGCGGCCGTATCGTGGGCCGAAGTGCTGGGCGCGGAGCGGATATTCGTCGGGGCCGTCGAACAGGACAGCTCCGGATCCCCCGACTGCCGCCCAGGCTACTACCGGGCCTTTGCGGCAGCCGTCGAGGCGGGAACCCGGCCGGAAACACGCATTGCGATCGAGACTCCGTTGATACACTGCTCGAAGACAGAGATCGTGCGGCGCGGCATGGCGCTCGGAGCGCCCCTTCATCTGACGTGGTCGTGCTACCGGTCCGAGAGCAGAGCTTGCGGTGAGTGCGATAGTTGCGTTCTCCGCCTGCGTGCGTTCGAACAAGCCGGAGTCGAGGACCCTGCGCCCTATGCGATATGCGATTGCCGATCCTGAATGACCGCTTTTCGGTGGCCGGGACCGAGAGAAATATAGTATTCTGAGCAGGGGGCATTCGGGCCCCCAGGAAAGGAGTATGACTATGTTTGCCAGAGCCTACCATGTTGCCTTGTTGACGGCCGGGTTGTTGTGCTCAACGGGCATCGCGTCCGCACAAACGGGGCGTTTGGCCGGCAAGGTCACTGGGGAAGACGGACAGCCTCTGCGGGGAGCGGTCGTCCGTGTCGAGCGCCAGGAAATGCCGGGCACGGCACAAGTCAAAACCAACAAGCGCGGCGACTACCTCTTCGGCTTTCTGCAGATGGGGGTCTACAACGTCACCCTGGAGGTGGATGGCCAAGAGAAGGCCCGTGTGAACAACATCAAGCCGTCGAGCGCGGGTGAGGCGACCCAACTGGATTTCGACCTGGCGCAGGAAGCGGCCAAGAGAAAAGCCGCGGAATCGGGGCAACTGACCGAACAGCAGTTGAGGAACATGTCGCCCGAGCAGCGCAAACGCTACGAAGAGCGGCTCAGCAAGCGCCGCGAACAAATCTCCAGGAACAAGGAACTGAACGACGCCTACAACGCCGGCATGGAAGCACTGGAATCCAGGAACTTCACAGCGGCTATCGATTCGTTCAAGAAGGCCGCCGAGATCGATCCGAAGCAGGTGGCCGTGTGGGCGCGATTGGCGATAGCGAATTCCGGTCTGGCCGGCACCAAACGCGGGCCCGAGGGGAAGGCGGTCCGCGCCGAATCGATCGCCGCCTATCGCAAGGCCCTCGAGTTGCAGCCCGACAATGCCGGCTTCCACAACAATCTTGGTCTTGAATTGATCAAGGACGGGCAGATGGATGCGGGCAAGCAGGAGTTGGCGAATGCCGCGCTGCTCTCACCCAACAACGCCGGCCAGTTCCACTACAATCTGGGCGCCACGTTAATGAACCAGGGGGATACGGCAGGTGCGATTGAGGCCTTTCGTGACGCCACGACGGTAACCCCCCCTTATGCCGAAGCCTTCTACCAGATCGGCGTGAGTCTCATGGGCCAAGCCAAAGTAGACGATCAGGGCAACACGATCCCGGTGGATGGTACGATCGAGGCGTTTCAGAACTATCTGCAGACCGCGCCGAACGGGCCAAACGCTCCGACCGCCAAGAGCCTCATCACTTCGCTCCAAGCCAGCGTCGACATGAGCTTCGAGAATCCCAACGCCAGGAAGCGCAGACGGCGCAAGCAATAGCCCGTCTTGGGCGATGGCGGCTTGCTGAGCTCGGGTTTTGGGGAAGACGCCGGCCTGCGGCCGGCGTCTTCGTACTTGAGATAACACCGTGCGCAATCTTCTCCTCATCATTCTGACCGTCATTGCCCTGGCGTTGGTGCGCTGGTTGATCACCGATGTCGTCAAGGCGGTCAAGAAAGCCCTTTCGCCCTCCTCCAGTGAGAGTACGGACGGCAGCGGCGAAACCACGGACGGCAAAGAAGCGAAAACGGGCCGCCTGGTCAAGGACCCCATCTCCGGCATCTATGTCGACGAAAACGTTGCGGTTCGAGAAGAGATCGACGGCGAGATGTTCTTCTTCGAGTCCAGCCGGAATCGCGACGAGTACATCAAACGCGCCCGCGCCGGGCGAACCTGACCTGCCTATGATCGAGACCTGCCCCTCCGAACAGTGGCGTCCAGCCCTGGAAAACGCCTACGACTTCGCCCAGAAACAGGTCCTGGGATTGATGGAACGCGATCCCGATTTCTACCCGATGTACACCCGGAACGGGAAGTGGCGTCACCAAAGCGAGGCATGGACCCATTGGTGTGACGGCTTTCTGCCCGGCATGATGTGGGTCTTCCACCGCCGCACGGGCGACGCCCAGTGGCGCGAACTCGCCGAGCGCTACACAACCCCTCTCGAACCTCGCAAGATGGACCGCGGCGTCCACGACTTGGGGTTCATCTTCTTGTCAACCTACCACCGCTGGTACCGGCTCACCGGCGACCGGCCGCTGAACGATGTCGTGATTCAAGCCGGGCGAACGCTGGCACTGCGATTCAAGGAGAAGGGCGAGTATCTCTGCTCGTTCATGGGTCCCGACTCGTTGTTCATCGACATCATGGCCAACGTCGGCATCATCTTCTACGCCGCGCTGCAAACCGGAGACGCGAAGCTGCTGGACGTGGCGATGAAACATTGCCTGACGACGCGGCGCGTGCTGATTCGCGGCGACGGCAGCTCGTCGCACGAAGGCATGTACGATCTCGAAACCGGCGAGTTCCTGCGGCAGTCGACGCAGCAGGGCTTCCGAGGCGACTCCTGCTGGTCGCGCGGGCTGGCTTGGGCGATCTACGGGTTCACGTCGTCGTACAACGC
>MKWU01003751.1_pt1 | contig 19298 bp, 9 predicted proteins | sample 809101 | NCBI WGS metagenome assembly MKWU01 (sample SAMN05860141, study PRJNA318959) | sponge metagenome | host: Aplysina aerophoba | place: Slovenia: Piran, Adriatic Sea, Gulf of Piran | collected 2013-05-07
AGCATCACGGTGCGGCGCTCAGACACGGGCGCACCGGCGGCGAGGTTCGAGGCGCGGCCTCCCGCGCCCGTCCGCTGACCTCTCAGCGGCGCGCGAAGCCGGGGGGTCCAGGGGGGCGCAGCGGCCCCCTTGCCCCGCCGCAGTGTTCAACACTGCGTCGGCTGGCTTCCCGGCCTTAGACGCGACCGACGGGCTGTCCCCCGGCCGCCGCGAAGCGCGCCGGCTCATCGAACCGGGCCGGCCTCCGCCGTCCGGCGGCCGGTCTCGGGGATCCTCCGCGCGGCCTCGCCGCGCTCACCGGCCCGCTCGCCCTCGAACCGGCTCTCGGCGATCCGCTGGCGGACCCATTCGTCCACCTCGGCCTCGATCCACCCCACGGCCCGTCCGCCCAGGGCGACCGGCCGGGGGAAGCGCCCCTCTGCCAGCCGCACGTAGATCGTGCTCCGCGACAGGCCGGTGCGCTCCATCACCTCGGGCAGCCGCAGGAAGCGGGTCGGAGGGTTCGTCCTCCGTTCCATCGTGTTCTCGGTCATCGTCCTGCTCCTCCTCGCTGTTCTCCACGTTCTCGTCGGTCTCCGGTGTCACGGGCGTCGAGGCGGATCGCGTCCACCGCCCGATGCCCCATCCTGCTCCGCGATGAACGCCAGAATCCGGTCCGCGGTCCTCAGCGACGGCGAGCGGCCACCACCGATCTGGCGCATCAGGTTCGGGTCGCCCAGCGCCGTCTTGCCGAACGCCGTCGGGCTCAGGCCCGAGCGCCCGAGGAACGCGCTGACGCGCGAAATGAACTGCCCTTCCAGCGTCTCCATGCATGAACGCTGAACGACAGTCCGCAAGCGCGTCAACCCCTTAGGAATTCCCTAAACCCTTATGGTGTATCATGTTGTGTCATAGTGGGTCAGACCCGCGGGCGAGCTCCGCCAGCGGCGTCGCGAGACGCTCCCCTCGGCGCTCGGACGAAGTCGTGTCCAGCGGGACAAGCATGTCCCGGGGAGGCCGGTCCGACCCGGTCTTTGCGGTGGGGTGGCGGCAGCGCGACGGGCGCTGCCCACAAGTCGCGCTACGGAGCCGTGAAGCCTGTTGCCGATCGCGGTGGAGGGAGGGGTGTGACTACAGGAGGTAGTCGCTCCACTCCTGCATGACTTCGGCGCGGCGCTCCAGCAGGTCGGAGCGCTGATACGCCTGAACGACCCGGCTCTTGGGAACGTGGGCGAGGCAGGCTTCCGCGACCTCCGCCGGGACGCCGGTATCAGCCATCCACGACCGGGCGCTCGACCGGAATCCGTGCAGCGTCGAGTCCACCCCGGCGATCTGGAGCACCCGCGATACCGTCTTCGGCGCAAGCGTCAGGCCGGTCCGCGACGGGAACACCAGCGGCGACTTGTCCAGCTTGCGCGCCTTACTCAGCACCTCCAGCACGCCCGTGCTGAGCGGGACCGTGAACTCGCGTCCCGCCTTCATCCTCGACGCCGGAATCGTCCACCTTGCCGCGTCCATGTCGATCTCGTCCCACCGCGCGCCACGCGCCTCGCCGGGACGGACTGCCGTGAGCACCATCAGTTCGGCGCACAACGCGGCTGGACTCCCATCCCCCACCCGGTGGATGGCACGAAGGGCCGTCGGGATCTCGCCGTGCGGCAGGGCGCGGTGATGGCCCCCGGCGTTGCCGTTCGGCTTCGGCAACGCCGCAACCGCCCGGTCGACCGGATTGTCCCGGCGGTAGTTGCGGCCGATGCTCCACCGGAACACGGCGGAGATCCGGTGCTTGGCCTTCCGCGCGGCCGTGGGCATCGAGTTCCAGATCGGGCCAAGGCACGCCAGCACGTCCGCGCTCGTGATCCGGTCCACCGGCTTGTCGAGGAGCGGGGCGGAGTGGAGCCGGAACGTGGATTCCCACTGCTGAGGCAAGGGGCTCCCGGCCTTCCACGAGTCGCGGTGAAGCTCGATAGTCCGCCGGGCGGCTTCGCCGAACGTCGGGACGCCGCGCCCGCGCGGGTCCTGGCCCTGGCGGACCCTCCGGCTGTTGTCCAGCGCCTTCTGCCGGGCATCGGCGAGCGTGACTTCGGGATACGGGCCAAGTCCGATCGAGGTGAGCCGCCCGTCGATCCGGACGCGCTGCCGCCATGTCTTGGTGATCCGGCCGTTGACTGTCCGGTACACCCGAAGGCTCAGTCCCCGCCCGCCTCGTCCGTCGCCGTAGACTCCCGGTCGGCCGACTGTCCGAACGAAGGCGGCGGTGAGCGTCCTAGGTCGCTTCGTCATGCGATCCTTCCTTGATTGTGTATCACATATCGAATCACTCTATAGGGAAGAATACACAGGATCACAACGGACGGCAAGGGACGATGAAACTAAGCAGGACCACTGGAAACGGTTGTCCAATAACGTGTTATGAACGCACTCGTGTACCTCGATGAACTACATGGGACAACGGATATCTAGTTCCACCCGGACTGGGCAACCTCCGTCAATTGACGAACCTGAACCTTCAGGCAAACAACCTCACCGGCCCGATTCCACAGCAACTTGGCAACCTGGACAGATTGCGGAGTTTGTCGTTGGCTGCAAACAGTCTCACCGGGCCAATTCCGCCAGAGTTGGGCAACTTGCGATCCCTGGAAGCCATGCTTTTGGAAGGGAACGATCTGGCGGGGCCGATTCCGCCGGAGCTCGGGAGTCTTGGTAGGTTGACACGGCTTGTGCTCGCTTACAATCAACTGACCGGTCCGATTCCAACCGAACTTGGAAACCTCGCTCAACTGCAGTTCCTTTTCCTGTCCCAAAACCTGCTGACAGGCTCCTTGCCCCTGAGCTTTATTGGGCTCAACAAGCTGACATCGATGGGTTGCCGAGGCGCTTCTTCCGGTGCATGCGTTCCGAGCACCGACGAGTTCAGAGCGTGGGTACGGGAGGTGGAGGCTCGTGGCGAAACGCACCTCGCTGTGGACATGCCCTTCTGCGACGAGATTGACGCGGCTGCGCTCGAGCGCCTCTATCACGCCACGCAAGGTTCCGAGTGGACACGGTCCGAGGGCTGGCTCGAAGACGAGAACCTGGGCCGCTGGTACGGGGTTCGCACCGACCTGTTCGGGCGAGTCACCGGTATCGATCTGAGCGGCAACGGGTTGTCAGGGGCATTGCCGGAGGCCCTCGGATACCTCGCGGGCATGAAGGCGCTGCGAATAGGCGGCAACCTGCTTGTTGGTCGACTGCCTTTGTCGCTCGCTGATGTGCCATTGGAGGAATTCGACTACACGGGTACGTCACTATGCGCTCCGGACGAGCCGGGATTCCTAGGCTGGTTGAACAGCATCCCGCGGCACAGCGGGACCGGTGTGCAGTGTCCTCCTTTGACGGATCGCGAGATTCTCACGCGGTTTCGCAGGCACGTGGGCGGCACGATACCGGGATGGCTCGGACCGCATCTTGACGACTGGCGCGGTGTGAAGACCGATGCCGCCGGGAGGGTCGTCGAGTTGCGGCTTCCCGGCATGGGCCTTCACGGCTCGCTTTCCGCAGAGCTCGCGGGGCTTTCGGAATTGCGGGTCCTGGATCTCGCCCGCAACGCATTTTGGGGCCAGATTCCGCCGGCGTTCGGTGACTTGAACCGTCTGGAGCGGCTGGACCTTGAGGGCAACCGGCTAAGCGGCGGGATTCCGAGAGAGCTCGTTCGGCTGTCAGAACTGCGGGATCTGTCTGTTCGAGGGAACCAGCTTTCGGGCCCGGTCTTACCCGAACTGGGTGACCTGGGCGGCTTGGAGCGGCTCGACCTTGCGAGGAATCATCTCAGCGGCGAGATACCGCCCGAACTCGCCAAACTGGTCGACCTAAAAAGCTTGGATCTCAGCGAGAACTCGCTATCGGGACGGGTTCCCCCGGAGCTCGGTGACCTGAGGCATCTGACGCGGCTCGGCGTCGCGCGCAATCAACTCAGTGGAAGTATACCCTCGACGCTCGGCAAGCTCGCTGCGGTCGAGGTCATCGACCTCTCCTCCAACCAGTTGAGCGGTGACATTCCGTCGCAGCTTGGCGAGTTAGGCGGCCTAGCGGCGTTGGACCTGTCGGACAACCGGATGACCGGGTCGATTCCCGCAGGACTTGCCGCACTCGCGAGTCTCCGGACGCTTCGCTTGTCAGGCAACAATCTCACGGGCTCTATCCCGCCGGAGCTAGGCAGGCTCGCGAACTTGACCATCCTGAATCTGGGCGACAATCAATTGACGGGCTCGATCCCCGTGGAGCTTGGCGGTCTCGCGGACCTGGCCACGCTGAATCTGGGTAGTAATGGGCTATCGGGGCCATTGCCCGCCGAACTGGGGGACGCTGGCGAACTCGAAGATTTCGACCTGCGGTCCAACGAGTTCACCGGTCCCGTGCCGCCCGAATTCGGCGACCTGGTCCTGCTGAGGTCGTTGATTCTCGCCGACAACGCCGGCTTGGCCGGACCGCTGCCCTTTGGTATCACGGTATTGAAGCGGCTGGAGCGCTTCATGGCTGGAGGCACGGGGCTATGCCGTCCGGCGACAGCCGATTTCGACGCGTGGTTCCGCGCCATAGCAGACCGCCGTCTGGTGGCGTGCGAGCGCGGAGCCGCAGTGTACCTTACGCAGACCGTCCAGTCGTGGGACGAGCCAGTGCCGCTGCTGGCCGGACAACCTGCGTTGCTCCGCGTCTTCGTGACAGCGCCCAACGGCAGCGCGGCCACGATGCCCGCCGTGCGGGCCAGGTTCTACCTGGACGGCAACCAGCGGCACACGGTCGATATCGCCGCCGGCACGCGGTCGATCCCCTCCGAAATCGTGGTGGGGGATCTCGCACTGTCGGCGAACGCCGAGATCCCAGCCTGGCTCATTATGCCCGGTTTGGAGATGGTGATCGAGGTTGACCCGGCTAGAACAGTGGATGCGGCGCTCGGCGTCGCGCAGCGGATTCCGGAAACAGGCCGTATGGCCGTCGATGTGCGGCATGTGCCGCCCTTCCACCTGACGCTTGTTCCGTTTCTTTCGGACACAGAACAGGATTCCTCAATTGTGCAGACGGTGGCCGGGATGGCGGCGGATCCAAATGGTCACGAGCTGCTCCGCGGTGCGCGCACGCTGCTTCCGGTTGCCAGGTTTGACGTCACGGCGCGGGAGCCTGTCATTTCGTCATGGACTGCGGATGCAAGCAGACTCCTGACACAGGTCTCCGCGATGCGACACATGGAGGGCGGCTTCGGACACTGGATGGGCTTGGTAGGGAGCGGACGCCCCAGGGGCGTTGCCGATCGACCAGGGACGGCCAGCGTGTCGTTCGCGGACGCCCGCATCATTGCCCACGAGCTGGGGCACAACCTGTCGCTGTTGCACGCACCGTGTGACCGCCCTTGGAGTGTCGACCCGTGGTTCCCTTACGTCAACGGGACTATCGGGGCCTGGGGGTATGACTTCGAGCGGGGCTCGCTCGTCCCGCCGCAAGCAACCGATGTCATGTCCTATTGTACGCATATCGGCTACTGGATCAGTGATTACTTCTTCAACAAGGCGCTCGCCCACCGCCTGGCTTCAGCCGACAACGAGGTGACCGCCGGAGTGCAGACAACCCGGACCCTCTTGTTGTGGGGCGGGCGCGACGAGGACGGTGTACCGTACCTGGATCCTGCGTTCGTCGTTGACGCCGTACCGTCGCTACCGATTGGCGGCGGAGACTACAGCATAGAGGCAGCGTCTTCTGACGGGACGCCTATCTTCTCGTTCGACTTCGATATGCCGGTGAATCCCGACGCCGAGGGCGCGGAGGCGAGCTTCATGTTCGCCTTGCCTGTACAGGCCCGGTGGGCCGACGACTTGGCGAGCATCACGCTGTCTGGACCTGGCGGCTCGACTACGCTGGATGAAAACACCGGTCGCCCGATGGCCATTCTGCGCGACGCCCGCACTGGGCAGGTGCGCGCCTTCTTGTCGGATATGCCGCCCGTGACTGCTGGGGACGCGGTAGGAGATGCCGCTAGGCAGGGGTTGGAAACGCTATTCAGCCGCGGCATTCCGTCTGCGGAAGCTTGGCGACCGTGAACCAACGATCACCCCGGCGACTCAGGTGGCCTGTGTGGCTTCCTGCCGTGATTCGGCCTTAGGGTATTCCGCATACCCCCTTTGGGCATACCCGAAGGGCTGAGGATCTTCCGAACACCTCAGAACCCCCCGTAGTACCGGGCCACCGCTCCCCTGCCGACGGACTCCCCGCGACTGTAGTACGCCGGCATCCGTTCCGACTTCCACCGCCCGGCCACCATGATCGCCGTGAGCCCCATCCCGCTGGCGGTCAGGTCCTGCGCCATGCCGACCCTCGGCGAATGCCCGGTGAACCCTTCGCCCAGTCCGGCCGCCCTGGCCATCGCGGCGATGCGGTTCGATATCGATCGCCCGGACTTGAGGCCGAAGACCCGGGCTTCCGGTGAGGTTTCCGCGCCGCGCAGGTTCCGCAATGCTTCGGCGGCCTGATCACCGATGAAGAGAATCGCCGACGCGGAGGATGTCTTGGAGTGCCGCACGATGATCCTCCCGGAGCCGTCCCGGCGGAGTTCGATGTCCTTCCAGCGAAGCTCGGCAGCTTCTCCGCGCCGCAGCAGCCCGTCCCGCATCACACACGCCAGCGCGATGTCCACGGCTCCGCGGCGGCGAGCGGCCTCGGCGGACTCCCTCCGGCCCGTCGGCCCCGTGCGTGGGTTGCAGGCCGTCTCGCAGATCCTGTCGAGGCGTTCCCCCGTGAGTCCCCGGGCCTGACGCGGTTCGTTGCGGCCCGTGTCGGTCAGCCGGTTTCTCAGCCCCGCCAGCGTCTGCCGGACCCCTTCGGACGAGGTGGGGCTGGGGAGTCCGGCGCTGCGGTGGTGGTAGCTGATGGCCTTCCGGTCCATCGCCAGGCTGGACACCGACAGCCCCTTGCCGGCGCGGAGAGTGAGGTACGCGGCCACCGTCAGGGGGTCGGCGGGTTGCGCCTCCAGGCCCTCGGCCTCGGCCCATGCCTTGAATCGCGCCCAGGCACCCGCGTAGGCCTTTCGCGTGGTCGGCCGCCGGCTATCCTGGACCGCGGCCAGGATCGCCTCCATGTAGTGTTCCGGCAGGTTGACCGGGCCCTTGAGCGCTCTCGGATTGTCGTCGGACATTCATTCTCCTGCGTCGCAGCCCCCTGAAGCGGGCAGATACCATACAACTACGGGGACGGTAACGGTCGACAACGAAGGACTCGGCGGAATCATCGTCCGGCTCTCCGGAATGGCCGATGCATCAGCAACGACCGACGACAACGGCCAGTACGCCTTCACCGGGCTCCGCGCGGGCACCTATTCCGTTGAGATTTCCGGTTTCAACAGTGATGAGGTCGGCTTCGGCGCCACCTCGTTCAGCGCCTCGGTCGGCGTAGGCGAGTCGAAGATCCTCAGCTTCGACGGCACGTACCTCCGTACCGCCGGCATCATGGGCCAGGTCAGCGTCGAGGGCGAAGGCCTTGCGGGCGTGACCGTCACCCTCGCCGGCGAGGGCGAAGAGGGCACCACAACCACCGACGCCGGCGGTCTGTACGCTTTCTCGAAGCTCCGGGCCGGCGACTACTCGGTTGCGATCTCGGGCTACGACACGGACGACTACGAGTTCGAGACCACCTCGATGAACGTGTCGGTCGCGCTCGGCGAGACCGCCAACGTTCCCTTCGAGGGCACGCTGCTCCGCACGTCCGGGATCGCCGGCCGGGTGAGCGTCGAGGGCATGGGCCTTGACGGCGTGGAGGTCACCCTGGCCGGTGCGGCCGAGGCGGCGGCGACGACGTCAAACGGCGGGCAGTACGCCTTCGCCGGGCTGGCCGAGGGCACCTACGTGGTCAGCATGATGAACCCGAACGAGACGGCCTATTCGTTCGAGACGATGTCGGCCACGGTCGTGCTGGGCGACTCCGAGTCGAACATCACGAACTTCGACGGCACGCACACGCGGACCGCGTCGGTTTCGGGTGTGGCGTTTGTCGACGAGGCTCCGGCCGACGGCATGCGCACGGCCAACGAGCCGGCCCTGGCGCACGCCGGACTCCCGGTTGCCCTGCAGGGCCCGGGCGTGAACGACGTGCAGGTCGCCGTGACCGATGCCGACGGCGCCTACATGTTCTCCGACCTGACGGCCGGGTCCTACCGGGTGCTGGTCAACCTGGACGAAAAGACGGCGGCAGCCATCGCCGCGGCCGGCTTCGCCTACAAGGGCGACCTGACCGGTGAAATCGTCACCGTGGACGCGGGCGGCAGCGCAAGCGTCAACTTCCCGTTCGGCATCACGGTGCAGACGATCGCGGTCGGCGCGCGCATGGGCTACGGGGAGCAACTCGGTGTCCCGGTCTCGGGTGTCGAGCTTGCGGTCTACGCCAACGCGGACATGACGGGCATGCTTGGCGAGGGGACGACCGACGATATGGGTCATGCCACGATCGACTTTGCACGTGCCGACAACACCGGCCCGGCCGGCAACGACAATCTCGTGTTCGTGTACGTCGGGGCCACCGGCCATGACGACCTCGCGGTATCCGACAACACCGTGATCGAGGTCCCCTATCCGGCGACGGCCCGCGTCCATGCGGCGCCCGCGGCGGTGACCCTGGTCAACACGCGTGCGAACTTCCAGTACTGGGTCAAGAGCAACGCCGACGCGCGTGGCGGCGACATGGGCCTGGAAGGCTGGAAGGCCGACGTCTACATGGGCGATCCGGAGGCCGAGGACGCGATGCCGCTCGAGATGGGCCCCGAGGCCACCGACGCGACGGGTTTGTCGACGTTCACGTACAGCATCGATCCGACCATGATGATGGACGGTCCCGCGACCTTCACCGTGATGGTCCAGGAAGGCCAGTCCAGCGAAGAGTACAATCAGAGCGACGCGCTCGTGCACATGCACAACGCACTTGCTCATCCTGACATGAACACGGCCGAGATGAACGATCTGGGCCCCGTCTACGTGACGTGGACCACGCAGACCCTGACGGTCGGCGTGTACCGCGAAGTGGACGACGAGCCCGGCTTCACGGACTACCGTGGCGGCAACGGGACGGTCAGCGGCGACGCGCGGCCTGTCGCGGCCGTGGCGGGCGAGATGACCGCCGAGCTGTTGACGCGGGACTCGCGCGACCGCCTGCGTGCATACGAATACGATCACGACGGCAATGCGTCGACCGGCGACATCAGTTCGATGGCGATCGGAGCGAACGGCCTGGCGTCGTTCCCGAACCTGCCGGCAAACATGGAATTCACCGTGCGGCTGAATGTCGGCAGTGACCGGGTGCTGGTCGGCGAGACCGACTCCGGCGACATCGAATCCTTCGGTGCCGACCTCGACCTCGGGATGTCCGTCGGCTCGTTCGGCGAGGCCAGCGGCGCGGCGCCGGAAGTCAAGCTCTGCGCGTTGACCACCGCCAGGCGCGCCAAGGACTGCGCCACCTGGGCCTACCAGTGGGAGACCGGCTCGATCAGCGGCAGCGTCATGAACTCCAACGGCAAGATCGGCGGAGCGAGCATCAGCCTCACGGCCGAGACGGATGCCGACGACCGTGGTACGAAGACGAGCACGACGGCGGCCACGCTCGGTAGCTATGCGATCAACGACATCCGGGACGGCCAGTACATGCTGTCCACGCCGAACACCGATGCCAACTCCTTCGGCAAGGCGGGCAGCGTCGCGGTGTCGTTCTACCACGACGAGGCCGAAGACGACGACGATGACGATACCGAGTACGTCGGGACTGCCGATGCCCGGTCGCACAGCTTCAGCGCGACCAAGCTGCGGCAATCCATCAAGGGCTACGTGGCCAACGACAACGGCGACAGGCGGGCCCGCGGAAACGAGTCCATGTCGGGCGTTACCGTCAACCTCTTGAAAATCGCCACGAACGGTGTATCGAAGGACAAGACGGACACGACCTTCACCACCGTGGCGACCACCGAGACCGACGGCAGCGGCCTCTATGAGTTCAACGATCTCGCAGAGGGCGGCGGCTACTACGTCGAGGTTGAAGCCGGCGACGACTACATGGGCGTCAGGGATCTGGCGAACGGCCCGAACAACAGATCGGGCGCGGTCAGCACCGACGAGTACCCGGCGCTGAACGAGGGCAGCTTCAATCTGCCCAACTGGAACCACATGACCAACACGGCTGGCAACACCACGGTGACGGTCAGCGCCAGCACCGTTTCGGCGACGCTCCAGAACTTCGCGCTGGTCTTCACGGACAACAACATCTCGGGTAACGTGAACAACCTGAGCGGCTCCGACGGCGACATCCTGGTCGAGGGCGCGATGTGCCCGACCTACACGCCGGCAAGTGATCCGACACCCGACGACCCGACCAACGGCGATGAGGTTGCCGAGAGCTGTACATGGTCCCAGTCCGATGTCTTCAGGACGACGACCGACGGGAGAGGCGACTACGAGTTCGACGGACTCACGGAAGGCTACTACGCGGTGTGGTTCACGGGTGGCGCTCTCCAGCCGGCCAACATGGGCGCTGACGGGCCCGACGACGATGCCGATACCGCGGGTGCCATGTCGACCCTCACCTCCGTGATGGGCCGCAGCGACTTCTCGACCGGCAACAGCTTCCACGTCTACAGCGCGCGGGCGAGTATGGCCGACGAGCTGACCGCGCTCGAAGTCGAGTGGACCAGCGCGGCGGGTGTCAAGACGGATCTTGCAGCTTCCCTCAACCTCGCAAGCGAAACTCAAGACCTCAGTGGCTCGAACGCGCTTTCCGGCGTCAGCGGTACCGTCAGCTGGGCAGCCGGCGGGGTCACGATTACGACCAGGCAGTCTGCTGGCGCACGTGCCACGGCCAGGCTGACGACGAAGACCGCGGGACGCTCGCCGAGCGACCTGCCGTACAACGCGACCGGCGGAACCGAGACCGGAGCCGTCGAAAGCAACATCACGGTGACGGTGACGGCGGCGAACGGCTACAACGACCACGACTACACCTTCAACGTCTCGCGTGATGCTCCGCAGGGCAACGAACCGGCGAGCATAGCGGTCAACGGAACCGGCGTGAGCTTCGCCGGCGGCATCGCCAGTCACAACCTGGATGCGGGTGCCACAACGGCGGCGATCGCGGTCAATCTGGTTGGGGAGGCTGCCGACGGCACCATGCAGACCGTCACGGCTACGTCCGGCAGCGACGCGCTGACCGGCGTCGCCGGTACAACCGACCCCACAATCATCACCTTCACGCTCCCAACGCCCTCCGCCGGGCAGAGAACGGTGACCATCACCGTGACGTCGGAGGATGGTGTGAAGAACGTGTTGACCCTCAACGTGGTGCGCCCCGCCAGCTAGGGGCTCACCCCAACCGGCTCATGTCAGGAGTCGTGACAGCACGGGTCGCCCCCGTCCGGTTCGCCGGGCGGGGGCGATTCACATGCCATCCACGATCCGGGCACTGAGAGGAGTACATCATGGCAAAGCTGCGCGCCCCGGGAATGGGGCCCAGAGTAGGACACACCACCACATCGAGCTGCAAGATCTGGATCCGCGCCGCCTCGGACGCGGACGCGAGCCCGGACGCCGAGCGCCGCACGGTCGGGGTGGCCGCGGTTATCCGCGCCGACGGCAGGAAGTACAGGTACATCAGGGCGTACTACTTCCGCATGCGGAGGGAATTCGACCGCGGCGGCACCATCGACCTGGGTCGGGACACTCCGGGTCTCACGCTGGAAGCGGACACGGAGTACGTCGTCAAGGCGGGGTACCTCGTCCTCGACGACCCGTACGACAACGACACAGGGGTGGCGAGCGACGAGCTGGTCAAACGGCTCCCGAAGCCCAGCGCGTGGATCGAGGATCTGCTGGCGCTGGAGCCGACGTGTGCGCAGGCGGCGTTCAGGACCTTTCCGGAGCCCCCAACCGGGGTCACGAGTTTCATGATGGGGTCCTGTCGCTACCCCGGGCTCCTCTGGAAGAAGCGTCACTCCGACCGGATCTTCCGTCCCATGGCGGAGCTCGCCAAGGGGGGGCGCGCGCAGGCCGCGGCGGACCCGGAGCAAGTCGAGCATGTGGTGCGCCCCAGCTTCACGCTGATGATGGGCGACCAGATCTACGCCGACAAACTCAACCGGCACATCCCCCTGGGGCGGGCGGAGTCCTACGACGAGTTCAGGCAGCGCTACATGACCGCGTTCAACTCGCCCAACTTTCGCGAGCTGTCACGCCACAACGCCATCTACTGCGGTCTCGACGACCACGAGATCGAGGACGACTGGTCCAGGAACCGGCTCCGGGGCCGGCATCGCCTCTTCACCGTCGCCATCGACGCCTTCATGAACTACCAGTGGAGCCTCGGGCCGCGGACCTGGGGCACGAACCTGCACTACGCCTTCGAGTGCGGCGGATACCCGTTCATCGTGCTCGACACCCGCACCCAGCGGTGGTACGACGAGCAGCCGGGCAACCTTGAGGGCAACCACATGCTCGGGCGGCCGACGCACCAGGACGCGCCTCCGGGCCAGCTGCAGCGGCTCCTGGACTGGCTGGCCGAGCAACAGTTCGAGCGGGGCAACGTGCCCAAGTTCGTCGTGACGCCGTCGGTCTTCGTCCCCAACCCCATGTCGGCGCGCACGATCCTGGAGGACAGCCACCCCGAAGTGCTGCAGCGCAGCGGCAGCTGGGCCGCCTTCCCGAGCACCCGGAGCGCGATCCTGTCCCGCATCGTCGAGAGCCGTGTCCAGAACGTGGTTTTCCTCTCGGGTGACATCCACTGCTGCAACGTGGCCGAAATGCACTTCACCGGCGGGAGGGCCGAGGATCTGCGGCTGTTCTCGGTGACCTCGTCGGCCTTCTACTGGCCCTTCCCCTTCGCCGACGGCGAGCCCTCAGACTTCGTGCACAACTCGAGCGCAGACGATCAGAGGGACACGTTCCTTTTCAACCTGCCCGACGGCGAGCCGGTGACGATGGACTACGTCGCCCGGAATTTCTCGCAGGAGGACAACTTCACGTTGGTGACCATCCACCCCGACACCAGCCGGATCCGGGTGCAGGTGTTCGACAGCCGGGGCAACATCGTGTTCCCCGATGACAGCATGCTCGACCCGTTCGAGCCCACCCAATACCTGGATCTGGGACAATGGTGAATTGTACGATTGGCCCTGGCCTTCAATCCTGCTGCCTGAACACGTGCGCTCGGAAGTCCTCCCGTAGCGTCTGGACGGATTGAGTCACGCCTCGCAGTTCCCCGCGAACCTCCCCGAGACCCTCGTGCAGGCTGGTCTGTCCTTGCCGGAGCTGCGCGATGTCGGCGGCGAGGCTGTCGTGTACCTTTCTCAGGGCCGCATCCTGCGCATCCCCAAGCCGGGTGATCCTGGCGCCGATCGTGTCGTGCGCCTCGCCGCTCTCCTGGCGCACCTTGCCGAACTCCTGGCGCACCTTGCCGAACTCGTCGCGCACCTTGCCGAACTCGTCGCGCACCTTGCCGAACTCGTCGCGCACCCAGTCGAACTCCTGATCCACCCTCTCGAACCGCCGATCGACCTCATCGAACCGGCGGCCCATCATTCGCCACACCAGCCCGACCACGCCCAGGCCCGCGAGAACCGATGTCGCCATGGCGCTGCCAGCCTGCCACCAATCCATAACCCCCCCTTCCATTGTCCCCCGTGCTGGTGCCCCGTTCTTGCGTTACGAAGGTACCTACGATTCGACGAAGGTCGCAATGTTCCGACCGGACCAATATCGGGCCGGATCCGGGGCGGTTACATGGCGGGATGGGACTATCTGCCGGAACATTACTCCGGAATCCCCCGGCTGAAGAGGATTTCGAGATCGGGTTCACCCACGGCACCCATCGCCGAGGTGACGGGCCGGCGCAGAATCGCGCGCACCTGCCCCGTAACCGGATCCCGCAGGATCGTCATCGGCAGATCGGTGTTGCCGTCAAGGACGAACGACTCCTCGCCGCCGCTCAGACGGATGCGGCTGATCGCGCCCTCCCAGGTGACGGGAATCGCAAACACGAAGCCGGTCCGTCCGTCGTCGACATCGAGCGTCTCGGGCATGTCGAACCGGTACGAGAACGCCTCGCGCCCGTCCTCGGTCGTGCCCCTCAGCAGGAAATCGTTGCCGGCGGGAGGGAGGCCGGGCAGGGCGTCGGTAATGAACGACGGCTCGAGGTACGGGTCGCCGTCGGCATCCACACCGCCCCACACCAGGAGCGATCGTGTCGGGGTCCAGTCGCCCCCGGCTTGCTCCGTGTCCATCCGGTGCCGAAGCGCGTTGGCGCGGTGGTATTCGCTGATCCACTGACCGCCACAGTACGACATGAGGTCGGGTGTGTGAGGGGAGACGAGCCTTCGCTTCTCGCGGTCGTAACCCCAGGCGCCGATGACGCCCCACGCGTGCGGATACAGCGGATCCGGCCCGCCCGCCCCGCCGCAGGGAGCGTGCCACAGCCCCATGTTGTGCCCGATTTCGTGGGCCACCGTGGAGGGCAGAGCCTGGGAGAAGCTCGTCCAGGAGGGAATGCCGTACGCGACGCCCAGTAGCCCGAACCTGATGGGCGTCTGCATGGCAAGCCAGTAGCCGGGGCGGGCACCCTCCATGCGCCGCATCATCTCGGTCTCGTTCCGGATCGTGAAGCCGTTGGTGGTGGACGTGAGCACCGGGTCGTGGAGTTCGATGTCCCACTCCCCGACCGGCAGGAAGTCCCGCGTCGCCGCAAGCATCGGGTGGTTCTCCGGGTCGGCGGCCATGCCCTTCGTGATGTCCAGAATGGCTTCGTCCGGATCCGGCTCGTAGAGGAAGGGGATCAGGGTCAGCGGGAAGTCGGGCAGCTCGACCACGTCGATGGCCATTCGGCCCGTGGCGGGTATCCGGCTCTGGATCCCGAGGCCGGGACTCAGCGTGTTGTTCGGATCGACCTCGATCACGACCTCCAATCCGGCCTGGATGACGTCTCCCGGAATGTCGGCGTTGGCCGAATGGTCCAGGGAGCCCTCGTCGATGTCGGCCGGAATGGTGCCGGACCCGGCGGCGATCCGGGCCGTGTGGACCTCGGCGCCGCCTGCGTAGAAGGTGGCCCGGACCTCCGGCATCGCCGTGCCGTCGGCCCGAGCGGACGCGACGAACACGCGCAGGAGCGCCGGCCGGCCGGCAACGAGCGGCACCGGATGCTCGCGGGATTGCACCGACTGCGTCAGATATGCGAGGGCCGGTTCGCAGCGCGGCAGGCGCTGGAAGGGGACGCCGCGCAACCATTCGAGGAGGCTGGCGTCCTGTGGCGCGCAGAGACCCGTGCCGCCGGCTTTGAGGGTTGTCAGCTCCTGCAGCTTGGCGAGGGAAGTGGGCACCGGGCCCGCCAGTCCCTCGTTGTCGCCGACCCAGAGTTGGTCGAGGTTCGTCAGATTCCCGAAGTCCGCGGGAAGACCGCCGGTCAGCGCGTTGCCGTCGACCCTCAGTTGCGCCAGTTCGTTCAGGTTGATGAACGATGCCGGGATGGGGCCGCTGAAGCCGTTGTCGTTGAGGTAGAGGTACCGGAGCCTTGAAAGGTTGCCGAGCGACGCGGGAATGCCGCCGGTCAGGTCGTTGTTGCGAAGGTCGAGGCGCCAAAGGTCCGAAAGGTCGCCCAGTCCGGTCGGAATCCCGCCGAAGAGGTGGTTGTTGCCCAGACGGAGTTGCTCGAGGGAGGACAGCCGAACCAGCTCGGGCGGGATGGGTCCTTCGTGCTCGTTGAAGTAGAGGTCGAGAACCCTGAGATTCGTCAGGTTGCCAAGCTCCGCGGGGATGGGGCCGGTCAGGTAGTTGTACCCCATGTACAGGAGCTCCAGCTTCGCCAGGTTTCCGAGTTCGGGCGGCAGAGGGCCCGTCAGGCTACCGCTGCTCCAGTAGAGTCGTGTCAGATTCGTGAGCCGTCCGATTTCCGGCGGTACGGGACCCCCGAGGTCGGTCCCCTGCAGATACAGGCGCGTGAGGCCCGTGAGATCGAAGAGTTCCACCGGGATCGGCCCTTCGAACAGCCCGTTCCACGCCAGGTCGAGCGTCTCCAGGTGCGAGAGTTGCCCCAGCTCCGACGGCATCCTGCCGACGAGAAAGTTGCCGCTCAGATCCAGGCGGATCACGTTGCCGTTTTCGTCGGTATCGACCCCGTACCAATCGCCGAGCGGGGCGTCGGTCAGCCAGTTGTCGCTCTCCTCCCAGGTGATGTCGCCTCCGGTGGCATGGTAAAACGCTTCCAGGATGTCGCGTTCGCTCTGCGTGCACTCGACGCCCGTGCCCTCGTGATGCTGAATGCCGGCGAGCCACACGCGAAACGCGGCGTCCATGGGAACGCACAGTTGCGTGCCGGAATATTGGAATTGAATGAGCGGAACCTGCGTCAGTGACGTCGGCAGCGCGCCCCTCAGGTCTTCGTTGTCGTTGACCCAGAACCATTCCAGCTTGCCGAGCTGTCCGAGTGCTTCGGGCAACCTGCCGGAAAAGGCGTTGTCTTCGAGGAAAAGGATCTCCAGGTTGGCCAGCTTGCCGAGCTGGGCCGGAATCGGGCCCGTGAGATTGTTGGCGTAGAGTTGCAGGATCTTGAGACTTGCGAGATCGCCGAGTTGGCCCGGGATCGGACCTGAGAGATTGTTCCCGCCGAGTGCCAGTGACGTGACCCGGCCATCCGTGTCCACTTGAACGCCGAACCAGGTGGCGAGCGGGTTGGCGCTCAGCCAGTTGTCGCTGCGCGTCCACGAGGGACCGCCGGTCGCGTTGTACAGCTCCGTCAGCGCCGCCCTGTCGGTGTCGGCCGCGGCGGCCACCTGGACCGAAGGACCGCCGGCGTACGTGGCCGCCAGCGTCTGCGCGCCCTTGGCCGAGCCCAGGGTCCACACGGTTCGCGCGATTCCTTCGTCGTCGGTTGCGGCCATATCCGGGTCCGCTGCCCCGTGACCCTCGCCGGGCGTAAACGTGACTTCGACGCCTGCAACCGGCGAACCGCCCGCGTCGAGCACGCGTACCGCAACTGGCCAAGTGCTCGCCTCGACGGGCACAAATACGAGTGCCTCGGCAGGTGGTGTGGCGTCCGATTCGTCGGCAATCCCGAGGATCGGCGTCAGCGATGCGGGCACCTGTTGCACGAGCACTTCGACCGCCGTGCTCACGCCCTCGAAAGCCGCGGTCAGTGTGCCCGTGCCGTTGCCACCCGCCGTGACCGTACCGCCTTCCGCGACCGTGAACACGCGTTCATCGCCGCTTGACCACGCCACGGTAGCAGGGAACGTTGCGCCGTACTGGTCCGTAACCGTCGCCGTGAACGTTGTGCGTTCGCGCAGAGATACGAGCCTCGCCGAGGCCGGTTCGATCGCGATGGACGCTGCGTGCGGTGGTTCAGGCACTGCGGCGGTGTCCGGGTCGCCGCAGCCGGCGATGAGCGCGAGGGGCACAACCAGCGCCAAGGCGCCCGGACGCCGCGATCGGGAGTCATGGGTCCACAAGGACATCGGGCGGCTCTCCTCTCCAGAGGTGCGGCAAGGCTCATCATATAGCGATCAAAGTGACACTATGCATAGCATAGTACGGCTATATCGCGATTTATTGGATGTCATAGATAATATTTGCGTGATATCATGCCTCCGCAAGCTCTTCTTCGGGAAAAGAGTGTCAACTCCGGTTTACAGGATGGAAACTTTACTTGACATATCGATCATTGGCGTCGGGGTTTGGGCGTCGGCAGCGTGAATCTGAGCGCTTGTGACTGGCGGGCAGGACGCTCCAGCCGGGCCTGCGGCGGAGGTGCGCTGGCGGGAACGGGCATCACGTAGATCTCCCAGTTGCCGTCCCGGATTGACACGAAGGCGATCTTGGCGCCGTCGGGGGACCAAGCTGCAAAGTAGTCGTCAGAGGGGTGATTCGTCAGGTTCATCACGCCGCTGCCGTTCGCGCTCATCACGTAGATCTCACTGTTACCGTCGCGGCCGGACGTGAAGGCGATTCGCGTACCATCCGGGGACCACACGGCCGAGCGGTCGGAGGCAGAATGGCTCGTCAGGCGCGTAAGGCCGCTCCCGTCCGCCGCGTTCACCACGTAGATGTCGGTGTTGCTGGGGCCGCCACCTGGATCAAAATGGAAAGCGATTCGGTTTCCGTCAGGGGACCACGCCGGCGAATGCTCGGTACCGGAGCTGTTTGTTACCCGTCGCACCCCGCTACCGTCATCGGAGCTCATCACGTGGATGTCGTAGCTGCCGCGGTTGGACGTAAAAGCGATCCTGCGACCGTCGGGGGACCATGCGGGAGAAGCATCGTCCAGCCCGCTCATCGTGAGATTCGTCACGCCAGTACCGTTCACGTTCATCACGTAGATCTCACGGTTGGCGTCGCGGGCGGAGGTGAAAGCGATCTTGGTCCCGTCCGGGGACCAGTCAGGGCGCGAGTCGGGGGCACTGTGGTTCGTCAGGCGCATCGGGCTGCTGCCGTCCACGTTCATCACGTAGATCTCACGGTTGGCGTCGCGGTCGGAGGTGAAAGCGATCTTGGTCCCGTCCGGGGACCAGTCAGGGCTCGAGTCGTCGGCACTGTGGTTCGTGAGCCGCGTCGCGCCTCCGGCCACCGTCACCTTCACCGCGCTCGAACAGTTGTTGGCCGTGTTCGTCTCTCCGGCGACCGGATCGACGCACATGCCGACATGGAAGCTCCCCGGATTGGAGCCGGAAGGGACCTCCACTGGCACCGTGACCGTGGTTTCCGCATTCGGCGCCAACGCTTCAACCGCGACCTGGTTGCCCAATACACCGTCCGATGTCGTGATCGTTGCGTCCTCCGACCCACGGGCCTGGGCGTTCGTCGGTGCCGAGTTCACGGTGCCTGCGTTTCGAATCGTGAACCGCACGTCGGACGGGACGCCTGGCGTTATTGTGAGCTGTGTCGGCGTGACGTTGCTGAAGGACAAATCCGGGAAGCCAGCCGCGCCTACGCTCACCGAAACGGCCTGTACGGCTGTCAGCCCACCGGGGTCGCTGGCCACGACCGTGATGGTCGCCGAGCCCTGGGCCACGCCCCGGACCGTCAGCGTACTGCCGGTCAACGCGACCGTCGCCACAGCCGGGTTCGACGACGACGCCGTGTACGACAGCAGGTCGCCGTCCGGATCCGTGAAGTGGAGCGACAGATCCACAGTCGTCATCTGTCCGGCGGTGACACTCACGGCGGGTATCGTTCCTCGTGGCTGCGGTGCCTGGTTCCCCACCGCCACCGTCACCCTGACCGCGTTCGAGCAGTTGTTGGCCGTGTTCGACTCTCCGGTCACCGGGTCGACGCACATGCCGACGTAGA
>MKWU01003752.1_pt1 | contig 19298 bp, 20 predicted proteins | sample 809101 | NCBI WGS metagenome assembly MKWU01 (sample SAMN05860141, study PRJNA318959) | sponge metagenome | host: Aplysina aerophoba | place: Slovenia: Piran, Adriatic Sea, Gulf of Piran | collected 2013-05-07
GCCGGTTGCTGTTCCGGGCTGACCTCCTGCCTGGCCGACTCGATGTGCGACATTCGGCAGCCGAACAGGAAACAAGCCAACAGCAGACCCAACGCCAACCGCCATCGGCGCGCACTGCGACGGCAAGTTCGGGAAACGGCGCTCTGAGCGATTTGAGGTTGAGGCATTTGACGCCCTGTGCGACGCAGAAGACGTCCAACAGCTTGAATCCAGACGCACAGTCTGTCAACTCATGCGGCACGTAGTGCACTCTAGCGCACGTAGATACACTGCTGACGCGGCTGGATATGTGGCGGAACTGGCGGAGAGTCTCCGATGCGGAGGCGGTACGGGCGCCCGGCGGCGGCGCGGCGGACGGGCGGCGTTTGCTGCGGGCGGGGCGGTGCCTGCTGCGGGCGGCGTTGCGGTGTTATGCCGGCATCCTGCTGGCGGCGCCGATCGGCTGCCAGATGGCTCCCGGCGATACCAAAAACGCCAACCGGACACGGCCGCGCAGCCGGAGACCCCCCCTGGCGGCGCCAACGGGCAACTGCCCGTGTTGAGCATCCCACGTCGGCGCGGAGCGTGTCTATCTCGCGGCGCAGCGATCCAGAAGAATGGGGTGGTTCGTCGCACCAACGATCAAGCTGTCGCTCAGGACCCTGCGCATCTCGGCGACGTCGTTGGACGCACTGCGATGACCGCGACGGCGTCGAATTCGTCGAACAAGGTAGACTCCGCGGCGTTTCGCTGTTTCGTCAAATGCGACACGGCAACTTGGGCGGCCGTCTCCCCCATGAAACGCGTGAGCAGCGCCTCCAGACGGATCAGTCTGCTTAGAAAATCTACGCCAATGCATTCCGCTGTTGCAGCGACTCAAGACTGTCGATCCACCTGCCGAACCGCGGACACGCAGAGCGAATAACCGAAAGTCCTATCAGCTCGGCGAGATACGGGCCGATGACCCGTTTCTGATAGCTTGGGATCAGTTCTGCTATTCGTCTGCTCGGATGTGTGTCTTTGCCGTCATTGATGTCTTCCGGCGTCGACACGTTCGTCCTGATCGCCTCCAGCTTTTGGACCAGGTTTGACGGACTGTCTCGCAGCTCCTCGAAGACCGCGACCTTCGAGAATAACAGAGCCTCGAATTCGTATTGTTGGACGTACGGGATCACCCGTGATTGATCCCAGCTCACCTTGATCCCGGCATCTACCTGCTTGAGGATTTGCGCTTGCAGGTCCTCTCGCGACACCTCGCCCTTGTTCCGAAAACCGTAGAAATCGACAAGCGATGTGACTCGATCGTATGACCAAAAATAATTGACCATTTCCGATGCCAGCCTCTCAACCGTGACGTTACCTCCCAGCGGATGCGGCGTCGCGGACACTCCGTACGTGTGCAGATGGGGTGTGAGCAGATTGTTGACGAACTCTTCCTCTGTTTCCCCTTCCACGACGATGGCCAGACGGATCATGGCCGGCCGCCGAGGAGGTTCTTTTCCCAGAGTTGACCGAGCGAAAATTCGTCGAGCCAGTGCTGCAAATCCTGTGTTTCAAATCTGCGACACTCGGTGCGCCCGTCACGATTCTCCAGGACGACGATCTGGTCGAGATCGAAGGAGTCTACGAACCGCGGCGACTGGGTAGCAACGATGACTTGGCGGTCTGCCGAGCACTGCTTCACCATGGCCGCAATCAAGCCGATGGCAGCCGGATGCAGGCCGAGTTCGGGCTCGTCGAGGAGCACGACGTCGGGCAGCATGTGGGACGGAAGGTTCAGGAGCGTTACCAGAGCGAACAGGCGCAGCGATCCGTCGGACGTAAGGTGTGCTCCGATTGTCTTGTCGGTACTCTTGGCTTGCCAGCGCAACAGCACCGTACCGTTGGACTCGTCAAGTTCGAATCGGGCAAAGTCCGGAAGCACGCGGCCGATGTGGTAGCAGATCATCTCGTAGCGACGTATGTCTTCGCGTTCGAGCCGGAGGAGTATCGCGGCGAGATTGCCGCCGTGGGTGCGAAGCTGACCGTTGTCGTGCGTGTCCCACCTCTTCTTGAGGTTGGACTTGGTGGACGTGTCGTGAAACTGATAAATCGCACAGCTCCGCAACAGTGCTGCGATCACGCGAGCCGTCTGGCTGCCGGGGCCGCCGGACTGGGCGGTTTCGAGCAGCTTGGCTTCGGTGCCGCCACTACCGAGGAGAAACCAATCGCGAGAGGCGTCGTTCAAATCGTTGGTGAACCGAAATGCCTCATCGACGAACATCAGCCGATCGGGTTGAGCGTGTGCGAGTGCGAAACGGTATTCGTTCCGTCCGGCGCTGGTCCTCAGGGTCAGCTCTGCCTCCATGCGTGGGGTCACGCTGCTGCCACGAAACAACTGGTCGTCGGCGCCCCCGTGAGACGTTACAAACTCTTCCAACTTGCGCGCCGGCAGCATCCAGCTCAGCATTTCGAAGAAACGAATCAGGTTGGACTTGCCCGATCCGTTTGCGCCAATGAGAACGGTCGCCGCGGGCAGGTGGTGGATCTCGATATCTGCAAGGGAGCGGAAACCCCTTATGCGAAGGGTCTCCAGGGTGGTGGTAATCGGCATTCTTGCACTCGGCCCACCCCAACCATAGGGCATTGCGCCACGAGCCAACAACCGCGATTGTCAACTTCGGGGAGGAGGGTGCCGTCGCTCGGGCAGGGGCCGGGGCAGGGCGTGTTGATCAGGGGATGAAGGGGATTTGTTGGTGGGGGATGGCGGATCCGGGCAGGGGGCCGCGGTGGACCTGGTCGCGGAGGACCTGGTCGTGGAGGTGCAGGCGGAGGGTGGAACCGGCGGGGAGGGTGTAGGGCTCCGCCTGGGTGTAGTCGACTTCGTAGCCGAGGTCGGCAAGGGCGGCGATGGTGATCTTGCTGAGCTGCTCGCTGGACGACGAGAGTACGGTGCTCATCAGTTCGGTGCCGAGCACCGATTCGCGCCAGTGGTTATCCAACGCACTTTCCGAGTGGGTGCCGGTGTCATTCTCTACCGGCACCTTGCCGTGCGCGTAGGAACTCGCGATTTCGTTGAACGCGCTTACCGCGGCGGCGCCGGCGAAGTGGGCGTCCGGGAAGGTGGTGGAACCGGGATTGCTGCGCTCGTACGCCTGGGCGGAGTTCCGCACCAGGCCGTCCCAGGCGGCGCTGGCGCCGAAACCCAACGCGTGGCCAATCTCGTGCAGCGCCACGAGCCGCAGCGTATCGTTGCCGAACTGGTCGATGTCCTGGGAGTCGATGGTAATGACGGCGGCCCACGGCAGTCCGCCGTCGGCACGAATGGAGCAGATGGCCGCACTTGCGAGCGTGTTACCGGCCCGTGCCCTCGTCGGTGCTTGCGCCGGTTATGGAGAGCGCCGGATTGCCCTGCGGGGTCTGCGGTTCCTGTGGTTGCTCGTCCTGGGGTGGAGCCTCCGGTTCATGGTCCGGGACCCGTTTGCGCGGGCGGCTCGCCCGCTACGCCAGGCTGGTCCGGAGTTGCCCCGGCCTCGCCGAGTCCAGGTGCGACAACGGGCAACCGGCCAGGCACCACGCCAGCAGTAGGCAGAACGCCATCCGCCCTGTAGTCGATGTCCCGCGAATCGCGCCTCATGTTAGCATCGCCACCGTGGCGCTTGGCTTCGGAGGAGCAGGGTGATCGACCACGTAGTGCCGAGCCAGGACCTGTACGCTTGTCACAAAACTAGTTCGGCAAAACGGCAGCTTCCCCGCGGGTGAATTGGAAGGTGTAATTTCCGTACATACGGTCGAGGCGGGTGGTATCGATCCAATCGAGTTGGTCGCTGTCAAACATCTGCTCGCGCCAGTATGGAGATATCTGTATCTTTCCAATTTCGTTGGTGGGTGCATATCCCAACTTGAGTATCTGCCCCTGCCGAAACCTTTGTGCGCCGAATCCCTGATTTCCGCCCGATGCGGACTCCACTGTCACCAAGATGAAATTGTCGGGTCCAATACGCCATGTTCCGGTGAGCGTGCCAAGGGTGGTAGGCTCATCGTCATCATTCGTGTCCCGCTCAGCGAACGTGAACGTATCATTGAACGTGAAGGTCTGAGTCAATATACGACTGCTGTGTGTGCCCCCAACCTCGCGATTCCAGGAGCCAGCGAGGGGATACGGGTCAGGTATATCAACCTTGACGTACCGGGCGAACGTCTCGGTCTCTTCTTCGTTGTCCCACGGCGCCATGAACAGCACGTCGCCGCTCTCGGCCCACGTGTATTGCTTGGCTACGCTCGTTGGTTCCGTTTCCGGGCGCTGGTTATCGTCGTCCCACCCGACCCACGTCCGGGTGATGGCGGTATCGGAAGCACGCCATGTGCCACTCTCCGCCCAGTCACCGAGATACGTACCGTCGGATTCCTCTTCCAACGTGTACTGGATGTACCGGATGTTCGTGAAGGTGAGTATGCTGGTCGCTGTTCCTACGATCTCGTCGTCGTGCCACACAGGCGAGGTGGTCTTCCAGGTGCCCAGGAATGTCGGAACAGATGGCTCGGGCGTGGTATCTTTGGGCTCGGAAGTCTGTACGGCGCTGCTGCAGCCGACAAGCATGACCAACAACCCTATCGGGACAATATATTTCATAATTCGTAGCACGGTGCTCTCCTATATCTGTCGGCGTAGCCGGCTTCGTTGTGGGTCCGATTATCCCCATCGTTGACTCGTTGGACGATACTGACCGCTCATTCTATTGTTGCCAAACCGTAGCTTACCGTGGCCCACCTGTCAACCGAATTGACGATCGCCCCGGGTCCAGAAGCGTACGAATAGCGTGCTTTTGGAGCAGGAACGTGTTACTGGATTGTGACTGACCGAGTGGTGTCATTTGGCACTGTCCGACCTCCGCGGTGTTTCGCGGTTTCATTAAATGCGACACGCAATTTGCTGCTTGGCGGCCGTCTCCCCCATGAACCGCCGCGCCCTGTCTTACTTGCTGCCGCTGGCCGCCTGGTAGTCGGAACAATGGAACAGGGCATAGTAGAGGGTGCTGGCCGCTCGCTTCATGTACTCGCGAGTCACGGTATTTCCGGCGACCGCCCTTTCGCCTACCGTGAAGATCTGCCTCGTCTGCTCTACTTCGCGTGCGCGGTTGGGGCGGGCAGGCGCACGGTTAGCGCTGCTGGGCGGAGGGTGCAGCCGGTATTCGCGGCGGCGGACGGGGTCTTCGAGCACCGCGGCGAGGAGCTTCTTGCCTACCAAGTCGAGCAGGTGATACCCGAGCTGGTACGACTTGGCCTGCGAGGAGAGATCATCCATCCGGTCGATCTCGTCGATCGGCTTGGACAATCGCGCGGCTTCCTCCGCCGGCACGCTCTGCAACGCCAGGAACAGTTCCTTGGGCAGCCGCCTGCTGGCTCTTTGGAAATCGATACTGTTCATCAGGGCGCACGGTGCGGTAGCGCTCATTGGCGAGCTGCCGGTCCAACTGACGGTCGACCACGGCGAGCAGCGTTTCGACCACGATTGCCGGCCCGAAAACGAACTCCTTGCCGTTCGGCCGGCAAATGGTGGCCAGCCCGCGCGCGGAACACCGTGGCGCGGCCGAAACCGGCGCCCGCGGACAACCCCAGCAGTTGCAGCGGATCGGTGTGCCCGGCGGCGTCGGACGGCGGCGGACCGGTCCAGTAATAGAGGACCCAGAACGCACCGTACGACACCGCCGGGTTCAGCACTATGTAGCCGACGCCCCAGGGGTTGAACACGGCGCGGAACGGCGCATCCCGGTAGCGCTGCAGGATCTCGACGGCTCCGACCACCACGCCGACGAGCGATCCGAGCCCGGCATGGAAGAACAACCCCGCTACCAACATCGCAGAACCTCCATCGGCCGCTCACCGGTCGCGCCGGTTTCGCTCTGCGCCGGCGCGCCGTCAACGATCAGGTAACCAATCAGTCCTGAACCCGTTTCCCCCTCCCGGTGGCCCGCCTCAACGTGCGGGCAGTGTTGCTACCCATGGGTAAAGGGGCGTCGAGCCGCCGCGCTGCTACCCGCCGAAGCGGTCGCGGTAAACCGGGCATGGTATGCGGGTCCGCGTCATTTCCCGCTGCGCCGGTGCGCGTAGTAGGAGCTGGTGGCAGCCGTTACCAGCGTTACGACCGGTGCGACGATAACGCCGAACTTGTCGACGTCGTCGACGGCGATCACGCCGAACGCAACCATGGCCAGCAGTGAGAAGATCACGACGGCCAGGATTGCGATGAGCTGGTAGGCGATCCTCCGGCACGCCATGTCTTCGAGCCGCCGCGGGTCAGGGCTGTTGCCACCCTCCGGCGCCCCAACGCCCGGCTCCCCCGTCTCGGGCGAGCGGTCCGTTCCCGCATCCGAGGCGCCGTCCGCGGGCGCGTCCGTGGGACCGCCTCCCGGCATACCGCTGCCGCCAGCGGGCGGCCCGGCGCGCCCGGACAAATCCTCGTACCGCCGCTGCAGGCGGCGCAGCTCCGCGCGTATCATCGAACCGCGCACGGCATGTAACACCACCACCGACAGCGCCGCCCCCGCCACGACAACGGACAGATACTGCATCAACTCGATACCCATCATGCCTCCGTGTGAGACGCCCCAGATTTTGGAAAAAGGCGATCACGATACCTATAACAGCGTTCGGTCCGTGGCGCTTTGGGTGGTGTGTCATTAATCGACGTGGCGGGCGTACGTATGGCATGCCGTTGCCAACGGAATCGCGTGTGACCACGGGCAAAGGCGTGATAGTTTCACCACGGGTCAGGCCGCCGGTGATGTTGCGTGGAAGTGGGGCGGGTTAGTCGTCTACGGGGTGAGACGATGAGGCTGAGCAAAGAAGAGGCCCCGCGAAGCAGCGGTTCAGGCAACTCTTCGGGATCCTTCACATTCCGGTGGAGAAGAGGATCGCTCTCCGCGACCGGGCAGGCTGCCGAGTGGGCTAGCGTAGGCGGCCGCTTCCGATAGATAGGAAGACTCAATGCTGCCGGGGCAACGTTGCGTGTCCACTGGCCAACGCCGAGGCAAAAAGAGAGCCGCCGAGCAGAACTCGGCGGCTCCCATGACGCGTTTCCACGTTCTCTATCCGTTGCGTTTGCTCAGCTGCTCACTCCGGTGACGTTCGCAGTGAATTCGACAGTTGCCGTCTGACCAAGGCCGCTGCCGTCCGTCGCCGTAATAGTAATCGCGGTAGATTGACCAAGAGCGACTGCGGTGATAGTCACGCCGTTGCCTGAGGGCAAGGCGCCATTCACAAGACCGTCGATCACGGCGATGTCGTCGTTCCCTGTCTTACCGGAGTACGTCGGTGTGCCCGTAGTCTCAGTATCTTGGAACCATCCAGTGGCGTCCGTGGTGACAACCAACTGGCCGTCGACATCCTGAGTAGTTCCCACATACGACTGCCCGAGGGTTGTCAGCGTCGGAGCAGAATCCACGTTGACGAGAACCTTGGCCTCGGCCGTCAGTCCCTTTGTGTCCTCAGCTTCCAGGGTCACGGTGATAGACCGGTGGTTAGCGGTCCCACCGTCAGGCGCGAGCCATGTGGACGCGATGCCAAAAAGTTCGATGGCACCCGAGGGCGTGGTGCTCCAACCCACCTTGGTGGTGTCAGCCTTCCCCTCTTGCGTCATCCCCTTGACGGAGATAGTGAGCTCGTCGTCGTCACTGAACACCGCGAGCACACAGGAATTGATCGATTTGCACTCCCGATAGAAATTGGGCACCGCCGGAAGTGCTGTTCCGCGGTCCTCGTCGGCTGTACCGAGGAGCAGTGGCGTAGTGGTGACGATACCGTCGTTATCTGAGTCCTCGAAAGTCGGCGCACGGTTCAACCTGATGTTGACGGCGGCATTAGCCGAAACGCCGTTGGCGTCGGTTGCCGTGACCATACCCGTATAGCCGGTGGTATAGCGAGTTTCATCGGGGAAACCACCCGTTGGCATCGTGAGTGTGTACTCAAGCGTTCCGTCGCTGACTTCAGCCGTAATGACAGCACTACCAGCCATGAAATCGATGATAGCTGGTGTTGCTGGGTCAGCGTCGACGAGTGCGTAGGTGTTGCCCCCTGCTCCGCCAACGAAGTAGTCGCCCAAATTGAGGGTAAACTTCTTGGTTGTGGGGCCGACAGCAGTTTCCGCATCATCGTCAATTGCTCGGTCGTCGTCGTCGACCAACTCGGCATCATTGAGAAGCACGGCGTCAACACCGCTCCGTGCCTGAAACGCTCCGGGACCAGCAGGTCCCTGGGGCCCGGCCGCGCCGGAGTCGCCCGTGTCGCCCTTAGGGCCTTGCTCGCCCGCGGGGCCTACGGCACCCTGGCAGGCGACGAACATGACCGCCGCCGATACGATAATCGAAATGAACGCCGCGAATTTCATCGGGCGTGCAACCCTCTGTGTCATAAAGACCTCCTGCCCGCTCGCGTTACCTCACGGCGGTACGTGTTATGAGAAATAGTTGATTCGAGCCCTGCGCCCTCATCAGCAAAGGAAGAATCGCCAGCGGGCCTTGACGATCAGGGCTATCAGGAGCCCAAAAACCACCCGGTGGATTCTCCAATGATCGGCTTGCCGATCACGAAACCTTACTTCTGCAGCCCTCCCTTTTACCGACTCCAACAGGCGCTGGTGCCGTTCTCACGAGACAATTACCCTCCCGCGACACATACAATGGACTGACTGGCAAACCACTGTCAAGCGGTAATTTTGCACAGTCCAAGGGCTTCCGGCACGGAGCCGCCCCTCCCCAGGGTCCCGTACGGCGCATCGGGCAATGCCTTGCACGCGGTAAACATGCAGGTGCGCCGCGGGTTTGTCAACTACTCGTTCTTGGCAGCGGGGCGGCGGCGGCGGGCGGCGTTGGCAAGGGCCGGGCACGGGCCGGGAGCGGTGGCCGCGGAGCAGGAGCCGCGCGGGGCTGCGCGCCGGTTCGCCGGGCTTGAGACGGGCCGCGTGTGTGGCCGCCGCGCGGGTGACGGCAACCGGGAGGGCCGGTGCGCACGCCGAGGCAGCCGGGAGGCACGGGTACAAGGTGCGGTGGCGCTGCACTTGGCGGCGGTGAGGTGGTCGGGCCGGAGGGTCGCGATGCACAACGCTTGGCCTTGGTGTCAACCGGATGGCACGGCCGGCTACGGCCGGCGGCCACGGCGGCGGGCCGCCTCCAGGCGTCCGCTACGTCGAGATTCCAGGGGGTGGCATTCCCCTTGCTCGTGCACCTCGTCGAACTCGGCGTAAGCTACCAGTTCTGACGTTCGGGTAGCGGCCTGATTTGCACGTCGGCGGGCTGAGAGGCATCCGGCGTTCCATCACGGCTGTCCCGGAGCGGCGCCGGTGCTGTGCCGCCGCCGTGTGCGTTCGGCTTAAGCGGGCGGACACCAACCTGCGCTGGTAGACCCACGTGGTGACTGGAGGTCGGCAGCGTGATGCGTCCACAGATGACCGTGCGGCGGCCAGGGCCGCTATCAGCGACCCTTGGTCGTAGTAGAAGCCCGCAGCCGCCGATACCAACGCAACGAGTGGGCCAAGGATCACGCCGGCCTCGGATCATAGATCGCTCCACCACGAGGGGCCGGAGCGTCATGGGCCGCCTACTGTCGGACAATTTCTCTGAGCGGCTGGTCCGGTGCGCCAAAGAAATCTTGCGCTTCTTCCTTTGCTGATCCACGAAGAATTTCTCCAGGATGATCGAGCGCCGCAGCACGTCATTGAAGGAGACTCCATCAATGCCGGCCTGCGTCTTGAGAAACTCAACCTCTTCCGACGTCAGGTGGACAGTGACTTGTTGCACCGTGCTCTTTCTGGTACCCGCCATGGCATTCGGGCTCGCCGGTGGCGCGGGCGGAGCCCGCGGTGACCCCTACGGAGGCCCGCCAGACACAAGTCCGAAGTGGTGCAACAGCTTGTCAACATTCGTGTTGAGGCTTGCTACGTTCGACTTCAGGTCAGCTACGTCGGACTTCAGGTCGGCCACGTCGGACTTCAGGTCGGCTACATCGGACTTCAGGTCGGTCACATCGGACTTCAGGTCGGCTATGTCCGCTGACAGGTCTTCGTGAACGGCCTTGATCGCATCGACGACCGGACCGTGTGCCCCGCTCGCCTCAGCTCGACGGATGGCTTGTTTAGCCCGGCGTGGTGCACTACTCGGTTGGGGGCTGCTCAATTACCATACCTCCGAAGCGCCACGACGCGCCCTTTGTGTCAGATAGAGTAGTGAGTCGAAAGAATCGCCGTCAAGTGGGATTCAGGCGTCGGCGGTGTCGAAGGCGGTGATGTTGCGGGTGGCGCGGCTGAACTCGACGCCGATCAGGTGGATGGGCTCGCCGGTGGCGCGGTACTTGTCGGCGTAGCGGCGAGCCTGGAGCTGGGCGAGGGCGGAGCCGGGGGACATCTCGGCCACCTTGAACTCGAACAGGTAGACGTGGCCGGCGGCCCGCACGGCCATGTCGAGGCGGCCGTGGCTGCTGGACTCCTCCACGGTGATGTCGTAGCCGAGGGCGGCGAAGTAGGAGTAGAACACGCTGGCGTAGAAGCCCTCGTAATCGGCGATGCTGTTGTTTGTCCGCCGACAACTGTCGGCGGCATACCTTTGGTACGGAATACTGGCGAAGAAGGCGTGGAACAGTTCCTTCATGCCGGCGCAGTCGTGATTGTCCAGCAGCTTCGCCAGGCGGATGCTGTTGGCGGTCTGCCCGTTCACGTCGTGCACCAGTTTGCGCAGCAGGATCTCGTTCAGGCTCTGCCGCACCTCTCGGTTCGGATAGCCCAGCCGGTACAGTGCCTTGCCCCCCAGGCGCTCCTCGGCGGTGATGGTCAGGTAGCCGGTCTGGAACAGCAGCGCCTCGGTGCCGATGTGCTCAGCGGCGGAGCGGCCGCCGACGTCGAACGCGGACAGCAGCTCGGCCGTGCTCACCATGTCGCCGAGCGATACCGACGCGACGCGGCGGCTGAACAGCGTGTCGACCAGAAAGGTGGGCGTCCCGGTCTCGAACCAGTGCGCTTCGAATTCGCGGCGGCGCAGCAGCAGCAGCACGTCGAAGGGGTTGTACACTTTCTCGGCGCCGCGCCAGCTATAGCCGTTGTACCAGTCGCGTACCTCCTTGCGGTCCAATCCGGCCAGTTCCGGCGCAAAGACGGTGTCCAGGTCATCCTCCGTGTACCCGCAGATCGACGAGAACACCGGGTCCAGGGTGAGGTCGGTAAGGTTGTTCAACTGAGAAAAGAGGTTGACCTTCGAGAACTTGCTGATGCCGGTGAGGAACGAGAACCGCACGTGTGCGTCGCTGTCCTTGATCACGCCGTACAGACCGCGCAGGTAGTCGCGGTTGGCGCGCGCCGCCTCCGGCTGCTCCAGCGCGTCCAGAATCGGCTTGTCGTACTCGTCCACCAGCACGACGACCCGTTGTCCGGTGTGCGTGTGCAGCGTCCTGAGCAGGTGGGCGAACCGTTCCGGCGCAGTGGCGTACCGCACCCTCACGCCCTCCTTTTCCGCGGCGGCCTCCAGTTGTGCCAGGACGCTCGTGTTCACATTCGCCGGCTCCGTGAAGCTGCCGCCGGCGAAGCTGAGCCGCACCACCGGATGGCGCTGCGACCAGTCGTGGCCGGCGTGGATGTGCAAGCCCTCGAACAGGTCCTCGCTGCCTTCGAACAGTTCCTTGAGTGTGTCCAGGAACAGGCTCTTGCCGAAGCGGCGGGGGCGTGACAGGAAGTAGTGCTTGCCTTCCCGGAGCAGCCGCTCGACGTAGGCGGTCTTGTCAACGTAGTAACAGTCCTGCTCGCGCAACTCGCGGAGCGTCTGCATGCCGATTGGCAATCTGCGCCTGACCACCCGCTCATCTTACCGCCCAGCGCGGGAGCGCGAAACCGGGAGCGGGACTCAGGCGTCGGCGGTGTCGAAGGCGGCTATATTGCGGGTGGCGCGGCTGAACTCGACGCCGATGAGGTGGATGGGCTCGCCGGTGGCGCGGTACTTGTCGGCGTAGCGGCGATTCTGGAGCTGGGCGAGGGCGGAGCCGGGCGGCGTCATCTCGGCCACCTTGAACTCGAACAGGTAGACGTGGCCGGCGGCGCGCACGCCATGTCCAGGCGTGGGGTTGGTGCCGCTGGTGGTGATGGCGGACGCGCCGGAGCGGACGCTGCGCGGTTACATCGACCTGTACCTGCAGCAGGAGGTGAAGGCGAAGGGGATGGTGCGGCGCCTGGACGACTTCAGCCGGTTCCTGGAGGTGGCGTCGTTCTCCCACGGGCAGTTCTTTTGAACGTGGCGGAGATTGCGCGCGAGTGCGTGGCCAGCCGCAATACGGTGGAGTCGTACTTGGGCATCCTGGAGGATCTGCTCATCGCCGTGCGCGTTCCGGTGTTCCGGTGGCGGGCCAAGCGCGCCGTGGTGGCGCATGGCAAGTTCTATTTCTTCGACTGCGGGGTGTTCCGCTCGCTACGCCCCGCCGAGCTGCTCGATACCGGCGGCGACAGCGAGCGGGCCGCCCTCGAAGGCTTGGTGCTGCAGCATCTGCGGGCGTGGATCGGTACGGCAACGTGGACTGCCGCGTGTATTTCTGGCGCACGCGCGGCGGGTCGGAGGCGGACTTCGTACTGTACGGGGCGGCCGCGGCCCGCCGACCTGCGGGGCATCCGGGTCATTCCACCAGGGCTACGCGGAGGCGACGCCGCTGGTGTTGTACCGCGGCACCGACACCCTGCAGCCGACGGCGTGCGCTGCATGCCCGTCGACCGCTTCCTGCGCGACTTGGTGCCGGGCCGGGAGTCCCCAACCTGAACTCGTGACTAGCTTCCGGTGGCTTGGCCCGCGGTGCGCTCCGAAGCGCCCTCAGCGTTGCGTGACCACCGCGCCTGCTCTGGCGCGCGGGCGACGGCGAAAACCCCCGGCGGCGAATCCGCCCGGGGGTATGATCTGCCCGACAGTGCTACTCCTGCGGCTATTGGGCGCGTCGCTCCAAGCGCATCCAATAGTCGCCGAAAGGATTTCCTTCGTGTTCTACCCAGGTAGAGGTTTCCTCGTCGTATCGTTGCTCCATATCCCACACCGAGAACACCAAGTGACCGGGGATCCCCGTTGGTGCATACGCGTATCGCCCCCGGTGTCCTATCAGCCGGCTGGATTCCTCGTCGGTCGCCGAGCCGTCGATTGTTTGCACGGCTTCTTGCCACGTGACGATCACGAAATGGTTGTCGGGATCGTCCTGCCAACTTGCGGTGGCCCGGAACACTTCCTGTGGCGAGACACCGGGCGGCGAACGGTACTCGTCAATGAAGGAATCACCGAACGTGAACGTCCAGGGCTGCAGCTCTCGTCCGCATAGGGGGTTATCCTCCCACGGACACCAACCGCTCCAGGTGCCGGCAAGCCCGCCGGGCAGCGGATCGTGGACGCGTCCCCACAGTTGGTAATTCTGTGTCGGTTCGTCGTCCTCCCAATGATGGACGGCAAGAACATCACCGACGATGAAGTATTCCTTGTCCACCGTTTGCATTACGTCATCGTCGTCGATAAACGCCCTTGTAACCGTGGTTCCGCTCGTGCTCCAGCCGGTTGAGTTGGTCCAATAGTCTACTACCTCGTCGTTGGCAGCGTACGAAGAGGTTTCGATGGCCCGAGCAGAGGTAAACGTGAGCGCTCTCGTCTCGACTATGTCGCCGTGTGCGTCGTGGGTCCATCGGTTGGTCAGGCGCCACGTACCCCGTAGCGGCAGCGCAGCCGCTCCCGGCATCGGCGGGTCGCCTACGCGCGTGAACCGGTCGAAATTCACTTCCGGGCCGTCGCTTCCCCAATGATGGATGAACAGCGCGCCATCCACAATGAAGTATTCTTTCTCGACCGGAACTGTTTGGCCGTCGTCTTCGAATCGCGTCAATGTGACACTGGACGCGGCAATGCTAACCGTACCGACGGCGTACCACGAGTTAATCTCGACGCCGTCGGCATTGAGGACAACATTGTGTTCCGAGAAGTGCGTATCGCTGATAAAGACCGTCTGTTGTTCGGTCTCCTCCGTGCCGTCATCGGTGGTGCCGACCGTGATCCGTTCCCACGTACCGAGCAGCGTGGGCTCGGGTTCGGCCATATCCGCGGGCTCGGTGTCTGTGCTGGGCTTCTTTGCGGCCGTTTCACACCCGACAAGGGAGGTGGCAAGGACCGCCACAACCGCCGACAGGGTGATGCAACCGGCGACGTTCCGCGCCGCGAGACAAAAAAAACGGCCCGAGGGCATGTTGCGTCCTCGGCGCAAGGGGCGGAAGCCGGCCAGCCTCGCGATCAATGCGGTCACGAACAAATGCGATATTGCCTTCATTGGTAGTAACCTCCTACCGCCCCTGGCGATGGTAAGGGGGACGGATCATAGTCCTATGTTCTCGGTAATTTCAGACGCGCCAGATCGCGCGGCCGTGCCACTTACTCTAACTTGTGTACCGTTTGATCAAAAAGGTTATAGTCGTGACATGTTTGTGATTTATCGTCTTGAATTGGTACGTATAGCGTGTGCACCTCATGGCGTTGCCTCATGGTGAGACACGGAGTCTCACAAACCGCGGGTCCGGCAGACCCGTCGTGAGTCACGGATTGATCACTGGTGCGCCGCGAGGGATCACGGAGTAATCACAATCAGATCCTTTTGGAGGAATGGTCGTTAGGCTACGATAAACAAACAGGGCGGTATGTGGGTCCGGATAATCATGAGCACGAAGTTCTCTCACGCATAGAAGCAAAGAAAAGGAACCATTGCCCTGGCACAACCACGAGAGAGCGAAGAGTTCGGAAAAGAGGGAGACAAAGACATACATGTGCAAAACAATGTTTTCAGGAACGGTTTTGGACACCGATCGGGCAAGAACAGGGAGTGGTGCAGATGAGTAGGCTTTCGTTTCGGTTGATATGGGGTCTACCCGTCCTCATTTTCATGGTGGCCGGTTCGCTCGGTGGCTGCCGGGGGGCAATGCCCACATCCAAAGACGATAGAGACAAGATGACGCCACCATCCGAGATGGCCGCCACGCCAAAGGAAGCGCTGATGGGTACGTGGCAGACTGTCGAGGAAAATCGTGACGACGACGGTAACGTGATCGGTACGACGACGTCTGCACTCACATTCACCAAGACACGGGCGATATTGTTGCACACTGAAAGGGACAACGACGGCAACATCGTGGAAGCAGATTGGTGTCAGTGTGAGAGCGGAACGTGGGAAGCAAGCGAAAATACCATCACAAAGACCCGTGTTCCGTGGCTTGAAGACGCACTCAATCCATTTAGTGGCGAGTTGGGGTTTTGGGGTTCGGAGAAGGTCTCCGTCGCCAGGGACTACGTACTCATAGATGGCGCGACGGATGTACTGCTTGTTCATTCGTGGGCGGGCCACGAGCCGACGGTCTCCTTCGCACGATATACGCGTATCGACGATCCCATACCCGGCGGCTTGGTTACCGGTATGTGGGCAGGCGAGATCGATTGGCCCCGGCCCGCGGGCGAGGAGCAAATCACACGTTGGACGTTTACGTTCGGCGAATCCTTCACCGAGCATGCTATAGAAGAGTGGGTGACAGGCCCGGGTGCTTCTCCTTCTGTAGAGGATTTCTTACTTGTCGGAAGCGCAATTCACGACACTGAAGAGTACGTTTTTTCCGTTACCGTAGAGGTCCACACACGTACTATAGACGATGCGCCGGCTGACACCAACGTCGCACCAGGACAAGTGTTACGCTACGCATATGCACCCACCGGTAATCCCGACGAGATCGCCGTTTCACTTTGGTGGGCCGAGCAGGATTATGACCCGGATTCACAGGCCTTTGTGGATCGGGAAACCAGTGAAGACCGCCCGATATTCGCGGATGGTCGCTACCAGTTACGACTGAAGCCGGTGAGCCGATGAATCTTACCAAGCAAAAGACTGGGGACCGGAAAGGGGCATCCGATGGACAAGTCCCGACAACCCACCGATCACTTGGGCGGCGTGAAAGGTGTCCATCTATTGGTTTGAACTGACGGCCCTACGGTTCAGGGATACCGGCTGTCGTTTCACCCACACGGCGTCGAGCCCGTCCGCTGGCGGCAGCAGGCGGGCTCACTCACATTTGCTGGCGGTGGGGGCGCGATGTCTGCTGTGGCCCGCAGGTTATCCATGTTGGTCCGGGCGGGCAATTCGGTAGCCGATGCCACGCTCGTTGCAGATGCAGGCGGCGGCGTTGCCGAGTTTTCGGCGCAGCTTCATCATGAAGGAACGCACCCGCGCGGTGTCGCTGTCGCCGCGTACGCGCCAGACTTGGCGGAGCAGCGAACCGTGGGTCAACACGCGGCCGGGGTTGAGCGAGAGCAGGCGCAGCAACTCGAACTCGGTGGCGGTGAGTTCGACGGGGTGGCCGGCCACGGTCACCCGGCGCTGGTCGTAGTCGATGACAAGGTCGCCCAGCACGAACGGTTCGGGCTCGTCGCTACGGCGCAGGGCTGCCCGGACCCTCGCGGTCAGTTCCGTCGGCGAGAACGGCTTGACGATGTAGTCGGCGGCGCCTGCCTCCAGGGCCCGTGCGATGGTTTCATCGCGTCCGTAGCCGGAGATGAAGATAACCGGCAGGTCGCTCAGTTCGGGCACGCTCTCCATCAATTCGATGCCGTCGGATCCGGGCAGCATCAGGTCGAGCAGAACCAGCCGGGGTTGCTCCGCCCGGATCATTTCCGCCAGGGCGCTTGCGTCTCCGGTCAGCAGCGGGGCATAGCCCGCCTCGGTGAGGGTCTCGCGCACGTACCGCAGCGTCTGCGGGTCGTCGTCCACTACCAGGATACGCGCCGGGGAGGGCTCCGACCGGGGTAGCCGGGATGAATCGGAGCAGGCTTCGGCGGCGGCACCCGAGGCTACCGGGATGGTAAAGGTGATCCGCGTGCCGCTGCCCGCGCCGCCGCTGTCGGCCCGGATGCGGCCGCCGTGGGATTCTACCAGGCCCCTGCTGATAGCCAGGCCCAGACCGGAGCCGCGCTGCCCGCGCTTGCCGTTGCCCGGGGCCGCGGCGTACCTGCGGAACAGGTGGGGCAACCGCTCTTCCGGCACCCCCTCGCCCCGGTCCGTAACCGAGACAGCCACATACAGGCCGTCGCGCACCGCGGCGATGGAAATTGGCGATGACTCCGGCGAGTGCTTGGCAGCGTTGGAGAGGAGGTTGTTCAGTACCTGGACGATGCGCTCCGGGTCGGCCAGAACGCACGGCAACTCGCGCGGCAGGTCGATGTGGAGGGGGTGCTGGTGGCCACTGCTCAGGAACGTGTTGCGGGCTTGGTCCACCAGGGCGGTCAGCTCCGCCGGTTCCGGTGCGATCGACAGCGTACCCGTGTCGAGACGCCCGGCATCGAGCAGATCGCTTATCAAGCCGTCCATGTGATCGGCCTGCTTGTCGATGATGCGAAAGAACTGGCGTACCTCGACCGGGTCCACGGCTCGCGAGGAGCTCAGTGCCATGGCGGTGGAACCCTTGATGGAGGTCAGCGGCGCGCGCAGCTCGTGTCCGACCATGCCCAGGAACTCGGCCCGCAACCGGTCCACTTCCTCGAACGGCGCCAAGTCCTGCAGGGTCACCACCACCGACTCCACCTCGCCAGCGCCGAAACGGATCGGCGTGCAATTGAGGTCCCCCACCGGCCGGGTCGGTCCGGCGTTGACGGGAGAGAAACACGGATGCGTGCGTAGACTGGAACAGGTAGTGTTGGAGGGGGCGCGAAGTAGGCCGGCGCGTCACTGGTGTAGCGCCCTACGGGGCGAACCCGGAATTGAGCTTGGTCCCGAGGCCCGTGGCGTTGTCAGTGGTGAGGGTCTGCACGGCGACGTGCTGATCCATCCCGGTAAGGAGAATGCTCAGTTTGTTCACGCCTTGGCCGCCCCACTGCACCGGAGGAGAGACTGAATGGCACGACGTAACCGCAGAGGCAAGCGCAATCGCTCGGCACAACCGCAGCGGGTGTACCCCAACGCGGCAGGCTTGGATGTGGGCGCCACCGAGGTGTACGCGGCGGTGCGCGCCGAGCGCGACGAGGAGCCGATCCGATCATTTCCGACCTTCACCCGCGATCTGCATGCCTTGGCCGATTGGCTGAGCGCCCGCGAGGTCGACACGGTCGCCATGGAGTCCACCGGCGTCTACTGGATCCCCGTGTACCAGATCCTGGAAGCACGCGGGTTCGAGGTGGTGCTGGTCAACGCCCGTCACGTGCACTCGGTGCCCGGCCGCAAGAGCGACGTGTCCGACTGCGAATGGCTGCGCTACCTGCACTCGGTGGGCTTGCTGCGCGGCTCGTTCCGACCGGCTGACGAGGTGTGCGCGGTGCGCTCCCTGTTGCGCCATCGCGACGGCCTGATCAAGACCGCTGCCCGCAGCGTGCAGCACATGCAGAAGGCGTGCGACCAGATGAACGTCCATCTGCACCATGCGATCTCCGATCTGACCGGGTACAGCGGCCTGGCCATCATCGACGCCATCCTGGCAGGAGAGCACGACCCGGCGCGCTTGGCGGCGCTGGCCCACCCGCGGATCAGAGCCAGTCGCGACACGTTGATCAAGGCGCTGGAGGGCGATTGGAGATCCGAACATCTGTTCACGCTGCGCCACGCGCGCCAGACCTATGCGCACTACCAACAGCTTATCAGCGAGTGTGACGAGGAGATCGAGGCCCGCATCCGCGCCTTCGAGCGGACGTTGCCGCCGCCGCCGGCCACCTCCGCGGACCTCCAATCCCCGCAGGCGCCCAAGAGGTCCCCGGAGGCACCCGAGCCGAGCCCGCAATCGTTCAACCTGCCAGCCCATCTGACGCGGCTGTTCGGCACCGACCTGACCCTCATTCCCGGTATCGGGTCGGCCACCGCACTGGTATTATTCGGCGAACTCGGCTCCGATCTGTCGCGGTTCCCGAGCGCGTCGCAGTTCGCATCCTGGTTGAACCTCTGTCCGCAGACCAAGATCACCGGCGGCCGGGTGATCAGCTCGCAGACCGGGCCTGGCGTCAACCGCGCGGCACAGGCGCTACGCATGTCAACCCAGAGCCTGTACCGCAGCCGCTCGGCGCTGGGCGACTTCTTCCGCCGCAGGCGCGCCAGCGTCGGCACCCCGCAGGCGATCACCGATACCGCCCACAAGATGGCGCGCATCATCTACCATCTGGTGGAGTTGCCCCGCTTTCGTGGACACATTAAGAGTGACGCGGGAGGAGGAGGCAACGATGCCGAATACACATCGACCGTACGCGCCTGAGTTTCGCCAGCAAATGGTCGAGCTGGTCCGGTCCGGGCGCACGCCTGAGGAGCTGGCGCTGGAGTACGAGCCGTCAGCGGGGGCGATC
>MKWU01003755.1_pt1 | contig 19276 bp, 18 predicted proteins | sample 809101 | NCBI WGS metagenome assembly MKWU01 (sample SAMN05860141, study PRJNA318959) | sponge metagenome | host: Aplysina aerophoba | place: Slovenia: Piran, Adriatic Sea, Gulf of Piran | collected 2013-05-07
CCGGTCCGGCCCCGCTCGACCGCCTGCTCGAATCGCAAGCCGAGACCGGCGCCCTCGAATCGCTGGTCGGGCGCGGTCTGGTGATCGTCTCCGGAGTGACGCCGTCCGACGCCGCACACGTTCTCGGCGTGCACGGCGAGTGGGATGCCGCCGCGGCGCTCGCCGGTCTCTCGCTGTTCGCCGAGCAGCTCGACAGCCGGGGCGTCGCCATCGCCCCCGATGCCGAAGCCATGAGCCGCGCGATCGTCGATGCGCTGATCGATCGGTCGGCCGAGGCGCTGCTCGGCGCCGCCTGCGACCACGACGGGCATTCGTTCACCGACCTTGCCTGGTACCTGCTGCGGGCTGCGTCGAATCCGGACGAGGACGCGCTCGTGGACTTCTCGGTCCGGCTCGACCGGCCGGTCATCGGGCTCGGCGCCCCGGCGCCGGCCTACTATCCCGCGGTTGCCGCGCGGCTCGGCACTCGCGCGGTCGTTCCGGAGCACGCCGGGGTCGCAAATGCGGTGGGCGCCGTTGTGGGCGGGATACGGGTTCGGGCTGTCGGCACGATAGCCCAGCCCGACGACGGCCTGTATCGCGTGTTCGCGGGAGCGAGTCCGCGGGACTTTCCCGACCTGGAGACCGCCACCGCGCACGCGAGAAGCGTGCTCGAAGCGCAGGCGCGCAAGGGTGCGTTCGATGCCGGCGCCGGGGAGGTGGATCTATCGATCGAGCAGCGCGACGACGTCGCGGTCGTGGAGGGACGCGAGACGCTGGTGGAGCGCACGGTCATCGCGGTGGCGTCGGGCCGGCCGCGCTTCGCGGTCGGTTGAGCCGCAGCGATCTGTCTGACTGTGCGGGTGTCTTCGTCCTTCGGCCGACTTCGACCGATCACGGATGCGGGTTGGAGCCGTTCACCGCGAACTTGAAGATCCGCCTGCTCCAGTACGTCGGCGCGACCACCGTGACCGGATCGGGGCCGACGATCGTCTCGGCCCGCTTCCACGCGTCCTCGAACGATTGCGCGGGCTGCATGCCGAGCTTCCTGAACGCGCCCGGATTCCGGGTGCCGGCCATGATCACCGCGCCCGCCCGGCTCAGCACGTAGTCGCACGCGTACAGCAGCCAGAAGGGATGGATGGGGTGGTAGGCGCCGCCGTCGGCGTAGCGTTCGAGGTACTCGGGCCGTGACGCGATCATGTCCTGGTGCCGGGTCAGCTCATGAATCTCGTGGTGGCCGGCGTACAGGTCGATCACCTCCTGATAGGAAGGATACGTCTCGGAGTCGATCTCGCCCGTCGAAGGGGTCATTCCAATCACCACCCCGCCGCGGCGCAGCACGTGGTCGCCGAGCCAGACGCGGGGCGGATAGCCGACGCCGATCGCCGCGATGAGCGGGTTGTCGGCGCTGCCGTACGCGAAGCGCTCGCAGAGCCCGATGACCAGCACGTCGGCCTGGGGGACCTCGATTACGCTGAACCGGTCGGCGGCCTCCCACGCCGGCGGCTCCACCTCCGGCGAGTAACCGGCGAAGATTCCCGCCATCCGACCGCCGCTGCCCCCGACCCAGTTGATGTAGAAGATCCGCTTTCCGGTGGACCGCTCGATGTGGGCGTTGATCTCCGCCTTGAGCCCTCGGAAGTACATGCGCCGGTGGTCGCCGATTGCAGTCCTCGGGTGATTGACCACGCCGTGATTGTGATGCGAAAGGATGCTGCGGGTGGAGGCCATTCCGATGACCGCGCCGGTGCCGGTGTAGCCGCCCCAGGTGTGCGCCATCACCTGTCCGACGTAGATCATCAGATCCGCCTCGACGAAGCGGCGGTTGTGCTCGACCACGCAGCCGCTCGGAGTCTCGCCCAGGTGCTTCAGTCCCGACGGCTCGAGACAGTCGTGGTTGACGATCTGACCGCCCGGCCAGAAGGCGTTGAAGATGCCCTCCCCGACGAATGCCCGAAGCTCCGACTCGCTCCACTTCTTGTGGTTGCCGTTCGCGCAGATGAACACGATGTCGTCGCGGGCAACGCCATGCGCGAGCAGCAGCTCGACCACCTCGGGCAGGGTCACGGGCCAGGGGGGCGGCGGGGCGCGGTGGGGGTGTGCGAGCGCGTCGGCCAGCGCCCGGACCGGGGACGCGAGCGGCTCGGGGTCGCGGAACTCGGCGATGACCGCGTGCTCGGGCACCGCGATGGGAATGCGCTCGGCGCCGTAGTCGATCTCGATGGTCTTGAAGGGCATGGAAGGAATTCGGCGGGAGGCGTCGTCGACGATGCCGTCATGTCTCGCTTCTATGTACCCAGTAGTCCGGTTTCCTGTGCTGGTGCGCGACAGCGATGATCAGGACGTGATCCTTCTCTATCGAGTACAGGAGCTTGTAGGGGAATTTGTGCAGGAGGCATTTTCTGACTTCACCGTGCTCGATTGACCATGCTCTCGGGTATTCGGAGATCCTGACGGCGGCGTTCCTGACTTCCATGCGAAAGCGCTTTCCGAGCCCCGGGAACTGTGCTTCGTAGAATTTCGTCGCGTCATCGAGTTCTGCAGTTGCCAACTCGGAAAATATGACCTTCATTCCTGTTCCCTGAATATTTCCTCCATCGGTATCCCTTTGAGATTTCCATCGCGATAGGCGACCAGCCGCCTTTCCGCCTCCTCGCCCCATATGGCATCCAGCGAAGCGTCCGGCTCATCGAGACTTCTCAATATTCCTTCGACAACGAGGAATTTCTCGTCCGGACCAAGCGCCAAAGCGTATTCGAGTACCTTCTTGCTATCCATTTAGTTCATCTCCCGTTCCTGGATGTACCGAGGATCGCTTCACATACACTACACGGGCGGCGAACATCGCCGCCAGCACGAGAAAGATCGAAAGCTCCACCTTCGCCCAGCCGGTCAGCAGCGCGAGCCCCGCGATGGTCAGGGCGGGCGGGAGCCGCGGGCCCCGTGGTGGCGGGGGGGGGGGGGAGCCACCGGTCGAACTGCTTCAGCTTCACGAACAGGTAGCCGTAGCAGAAGGCCGAGGTCGTGGCCTGGAGAAACACGACGAGGAGCACCGGCGGTATCAGGTCCGCACCGACATTCGGAAACTGAAGAATCTGTGGGTGGTAGGCGAAGGCGAACGGAATGATGAACGTCGTCAGCATCAGCTTCATCGCATCGATCGCGGTGCCCACGAACTGGCCGCCCGAGACCTTGGCCGCGGCCAGCGCGCTCACCGCCACCGGCGGAGTCAGCGTCGAGAAGACTGCGAAGTAGAACACGAAGAAATGGGCGACGAGCGGCTCCACCCCCGCACTCTGGATGAAGGGAGTCAGGCTCAGGGCGACGACAAGATAGGCGACCGGGGTCGGCAGACCCATGCCGAGCAGGAGCGAGATCACCATCGCGCCGACGAGGATGAGCAGCGTGCTGTCGGGCACGATCTGCGAGAACAGCACCCCGAGGCGCTGCGCGAGGTTCGTGGTCTGGAAGGTCTGCGCCAGCGGTCCGATCGCGATCAGCAGCAGCGACAGCAGCGTGACCAGCCGCATCCCGTCGGTGAACGCCTCCAGCAGCTCCGCGCGGGTCGGTCGGTGGCGGCCCTGGAAGGCGCAGGCCGCCAGCGCGGCGACGATCCCGAACAGCCCGGCGTAGGACGGCGAGTAGTAGCCGAGCAGCAGCCACAGCACGACGCCGAAGGAGATGAGGAACGGCGGCAGTAGCCGGATGATTGCGGTGCCGTCGATCGTCTCGTTCAGCGTGGGGAGGCCCGCGCGCAGCGCTTCGGACAGCACCCCGATGGTGGCGCCGGAGAGGAACAGCAACGCGGGAATCAGCCCGGCGAGCGCGACGTCGAGGTACGGGATGTTCAGGAACACCGCGATGATGAAGCCGGCGAGCCCGAGCACCGGCGGCATGATCTGTCCCGAGGGGGAGGCGACGGCCTCGATCGGGCCCGCCATGTTCGGCCGGACCCACCGCTCCTTCATCAGCGGGATGGTGAGGCGGCCGGTGAGCACGACGTTCGCTACCGCCTGGCCCATGACCGAGGCGACGATGCCGCTGCCGATGATGGCGGGGAAGGCGGCGCCGCCCCGCACGTGGTTGCCGGCGACCTTTCCGATCTCGATGACGAGCTTGAGCATGCCCACGCCGAGCAGGATCGAGGCGTAGATGATCAGGAAGTAGATGTTGTCCGCGGCGACCCGGGCGAACCAGAACATCCCTTCGGCGAGGCCGAGCCCCAGGTAGTTCATGACGAAGTGCGGGTCGTACTCGGGCAGCATGAGCAGGGGAATCGTCACCCGGTCGCCGAAGAAGAAGTAGAGGATGGTGATGACGACGAGCGACGTGAGCAGCGCTCCCCAGTGCAGCCAGTTGAGCAGCAGCACTCCGGCGAGTAGGACGAGGCCCATGTAGAAGTCGATCTGCTCGAAGAACGGGTGGATCCGGTCCAGCCGGAGCGCGTGGATGCGCACGTAGAGCGCCGCGGGGATGGCCATCGCCGCGCCGAGCACGAGGAGCCCGATCCGGAACCCGAGCCTGACCGAGAAGCGGCCCGCCTTGGCGTGCTCTCCGAGCAGCACCTCGACTCCGTATATCGCGCTGAGGACCATGATCGCGAGCACGAAGTTCGCGTAGTGCACCTTCGAGTTCGAGATGTGCCCGAAGGTGGCGAGACCGATGTAGGCCGTGAGCACGGTGCCGACGAGGACGAACACGGTCCTCGTCACGTCAAGGAGCTTCGAGGTGTTCACGGTTTCTCAAGCGGCAGGGTGTGCGGGCTCATCGGCGGTGCGCGGTCGCGAGCCGCCGGTGTGCATGATCGTCGGGCGTCCCATGGAAGCAACCGGTTCGGCCCGGGATCGGGCCGAACCGGTGAAGGTGTCGCCGGGACCTGCCTACTGCGGATACGTGACCGGCACGCTGCCCTCGCGAGCATCCCAGATGCCGAGCTCCTTGAAGGCCCGGATGGCGCCGGGGTGGGCGTTCTCCTCGGTCAGCCCGTCGAGCATCATCTTGTCGGTCGTCATCGCTCCGAGCGCGTTGAGCTTGCGCATTTCGTCCGCGTACTTGTAGGCGGCGCTCACGAACTGGTACGCCAGCTCTTCGGGAAAGTCCGGGTGGGCCGCCTTGTAGCCGCGGTTGAAGCCGGAGACGAAGTCGGCCTCCTGGCTCGGCAGCGTGCCCGCCGGGATGGTCCGAGTGACGAACGTGGTGCCGAACTTCGCGTTCAGCTTGTCGATGGCCTCCTGGGAGGTGCCGAGGTAGTGCAGATCCTTGCCCGAGGCGTCGAGCTTGCGCAGCGGGCCGGTGATCAGGTGGACCTGCTGGTCGGTGTCGGTCCCGTAGCCGGTGACCGCGACGTCGGTGGTGCCGTCGATGAGCTGCTGGGTGAGGCCGCCGGGGTTGAGCCTGCGGATGTCGGAGTTCGTCTCGTCGATGCCGTAGACGTGCTTCAGCAGCAGGTACGGGAACACGCCCCAGTCCGACTGGCCCGTGAGGCCGATGGAGATGCGCTTGCCCTTCATGTCCTCGATGGACTTGATGTCGGGGTTGGTGGTGACGAAGAACTTGCCCTGCGCCCAGTAGCCTTCCCCGTGCAGGAGCTTGAACTTGATCGGGATGGGCTCTGGCAGGAACTGCGCGAGCTCCTCGCTGCCCCCCTGCATCGCGAGCTGGATGATGACGTCCTCGGTACCGAAGACCTGCTTCTTCCACCGGCGCTCCTCCGACATCGCCCGCACGTTGTACATGTAGCCGGGGGTTTCCTGCGCGGCGACGATGAGGCTCTCGCCCCCCTTCGCCATCAGGGTGCCGAAGATGGTGTTCCCCTCCATCACCCCGCACCCCATGGGACAGGTGAGGATGGCGACGATGTCCTGCGCCTTCGCGGCGGTCGCCCCGCCGAGGGTTGCGGCCGCGGCGAACGCCGCAAGGGCCGAACTGCGAATGGTGCGTGTGAGCTTCATGGTGTCCTCCTCGTGTGTCGTCAATGCCTCCGTCGCATGATTCTTCTTCAACGCGTCGAGACGGGCCCGGCGTCGGACCGGACCCGTGCCGGCAGGTCAGCTAAACAGCCCGCGATCGCCAATGTCAATACTTCGCCTGCGCGCGAAGGCAAGCCGCCACGCCGCGCGACCGGCCGGCAAGGTCTTGTCGATGCGGGGCATCCGCTCGCGTGACGGGCGTCACGCAGTCCATGCGCCAGCGGGTGAAATCGTGCCTCCAGGCCCTGGCTTTCAATGCGAGAACCGGCGAGGAATGCCGTATCGTGGTGCGCTGACGGAACGAGGGATCGCTTTCCTGGAATCGAGGACGCGACGACATGAAGCTCAGAGACATCACGACCTGGGTGACCGTCCCGCCGACCGGGATCGGCGGGTCGTTCTGGGTCATCGTGAAGGTGACGACCGATGACGGCATCGAAGGCGTCGGGGAGTGCTACGGCATCCCCTTCTCCGGCGATGTCGCGTGCCGGATGGTGGAGGACACCTTCGAGCGCTACGTCGCCGGCCAGGACCCGCACGACGTCGAGACGCTGTTCCGGCGCGTGTACTCCGCGGGCTTCACCCAGCGGCCCGACGTCTCGATGATGGGCGTGTTCAGCGGCATCGAGATCGCGATCTGGGACATCCTCGGCAAGGCCGCGGGGCAACCGGTCCACAGGCTCATCGGCGGGAAGTTCCACGACCGAATCCGCACGTACACCTACATCTATCCCAGGTCCGTGTCTCCGGACGGACACCCCGGCGAGGACTCCGGCGACGTCTACCACGACGGAGACGCCGCGGCCGAGCGTGCGCTCGAATACGTCGAGATGGGATTCACCGCGCTCAAGCAGGACCCCGCCGGTCCGTACAGCTTCCAGGGCGGGCGCGAGCTCTCGCTGCACGAGCTCGCGCGCAGCGAGTACTCCGTCCGGCGCATCCGCGAAGCGGTCGGCGACCGGGCCGACATCCTGTTCGGCACCCACGGGCAGATGACCACGTCGTCGGCCATCCGTCTTGCCCGGCGCCTGGAGCCCTGGGATCCGCTGTGGTTCGAGGAGCCGTGCCCGCCGGACCAGATGGACGCGATCGGCACGTTGGCGCGGGCCACCTCGATCCCGGTGGCGACCGGCGAACGCCTGACCACGAAGGTGGAGTTCCACCAGGCGCTGCAGGCGGGGGTGTCGATCCTGCAACCCGACGTCGGACGAAGCGGCGGCATCTGGGAGACCCGCAAGATCGCCGTCATCGCCGAGCTCTACAACGCGCAGGTCGCGCCCCACATCTACTGTGGTCCGATCGCCCACGCGGCGGCGGCGCACGTCTCGTTCGCCAGCCCCAACTTCCTCATCCTGGAGACCATCCGGTCCGGGTTCCACGACGCAATCGTGAGCAAGCCCCTGCGCTGGGAGGAGGGCTACCTCATCGCTCCCGACGAGCCGGGCCTCGGCATCGAGCTCGACGAGCAGGCCGTGCTCGCGCACCCCTACACGACCGGAGGTCGGCTGCACCTGGAGATGTGCCAGACGCCGCTCGACTCCAACAACACGAAGATCGTCACCGAGCTCGAGGGATAAGCGAGGCCACGACTCGGACCCGCGAGACAATCGCGAGACTGGAGGCTGGATCCCTGAGAGCGCGGGCGTCCCGCCCGCATGGACAACCGTGGGCCTTCGGCGGGTCGTCCATTTCTGGCCTCCGGCCAGGGCGGGCGGGACGCCTGCGCTCCCAGGGACGCCTCACGCGAAACATGGCCGGGTGGCATGGACGATGGGGCCTGGACGCGCTCACTCCGATGCGTCGCATTGCGCTCGCGGTCGGCGTGATCGATAGTCGCGTCCCGCGTGCACCGACTGCCGTCTCAGAGGAATGTCTCCATGGCCATGACCTATCCCGACCAGGAATCCCGGTCCGCCGCTCTCTATCGCCGCGCGAGCGAGGTGCTGGCGGGCGGGAGCACCCGGCTCACGACCTTCTTCGCGCCGTATCCGGTCTACGCGGCCTCGGGCAGCGGCAGCAGGGTCACCGACGCGGACGGGGTGGAGCGGGTCGACTGCCTCAACAACTACATGACCCTCATCCACGGGCACGCACGCCCCGAGGTGGTCGAGGCGATCGTCGAGCAGGTACGGCGCGGGAGCTGCTTCGCGATGCCGACCGAGCGCGAGATCGAGCTCGCCGAAATCATCTCCGAGCGGGTCGAGTCGGTGGAGACGATGCGGTTCTGCAACTCCGGGAGCGAAGCGGTGCTCGTCGCGATCAAGGCGGCGCGCGCCCACACCGGCCGGCCGATGGTCGCGAAGTGCGAAGGCGCCTACCACGGCTGCTACGACCCGGTCGAGGTCAGCCTGAGTTCCTCGCCGCAGAGCTGGGGCGACTCCGACAAGCCGGCGAAGGTGCCTTATACCGTCGGCCTCCCCGAGAAGGTCATGGAAGACGTGGTGGTGCTGCCCTACAACGAGGTCGAGGCGAGCCGCAAGCTCCTCGAGCAGCACGCGGACCGCCTTGCCGCCATCGTCGTCGATCCGGTCCCCACCCGGGTCGGCTGCGTGCCGATGCGAAAGGAATACGCCGAGATGGTGCGCGAGGTCGCGACCCGGCACGGCATCGTGCTCGTCTTCGACGAGGTCGCGTCGTTCCGGGTGCGCTATCGAGGGGCGCAGACCATGGTCGGGGTGACCCCGGACCTCACGACGTTCGGAAAGATCATCGGCGGCGGCCTGCCGGTCGGCGCGGTCGGCGGCCGGCGCGACGTCATGTCGGTCTTCGATGCGTCAAAGGGAAAGCCCCGTGCGTCGCATGGTGGAACCTTCAACGCGAACCCCGCCACCATGGCGGCGGGCGCGGCGGCGATGCGGCTCCTCACCGAGGACGCCGTGGATACCATCAACGCGCGCGGCGACCGGGCCCGAGAGCGCATCGACGCTGCCTTCGAGTCCGCCGGAGTCGCCGGTCAGGCCACCGGCGCGGGGTCGCTGGTGATGATCCACTTCAACCGCCGGGAGCTCGGGAACTACCGCGACGTGTTCCAGGACGCGAGCGAATCGCGCCGCACCACCGCCCTGCACCGGGCGCTCCTGAACCGTGGTTTCATCCTCGGCTCGGGCGGCCTCGCGGCCATCTCCACCGCGAACACCGACCAGGAGATCGACGACCTCGCCGACGCCGTCGAGGACAGCCTGCGCGAGATGCGGCTCAACGATCCGGGGGACTGAGCGAGACCCGCGCGCCGCTCGGTGCGCGGACAACCACGGGAGCGAGTCATGAGCACACAGATCAACTGGTACTACTTCCGCAAGGGGTGAACAGGCTGCAAGAAGGCATCCGACTTCATGGATGCCCATCGTCTCGTGCCGGACGATGTCGTGCTTGCATCGAAGAAGCTCGGGCGTGACGACGCCGTCGCGCTCGCACGTACTTGCGACACCCTGATCGTGGCCAGGGGGAAGAAGGTCACGACCTTCGAGGTCTCCGCAGACCCCGGCGAAGAAATGGTGGACGCTATGCTGGGTCCGACCGGCAACCTGCGCGCACCGACGGTGCGAGCGGGGAGGACGTTGCTCGTCGGATTCAACGAGGACGAGTACGCGGCGGTCCTCGCAGGCTGAGTGCCGGGATCCGGATGCACGGAAGCCCCGCCGCGAGGCGGGGCGGGGACGGCGTGCGCAGCCGCGGTGCAGGCGCGGCGCTTCACCGAGCCGAATTTCCGGCTCCGACCGACGAGGGTGTGGTGCCTTTCCCGGGAGCGCGGGCATCTTGCCCGCCCGGGCCGAAGGCCCGCAATGGACGGCCCGCTGAAGGCCCGCAAGTTTTCAAGCGGGCAAGATGCCCGCGCTCCCAGGCCGTCGCAGCATCTTGACTCGCTCGTAACGTTGGTGGCCTCTCAAGGCGTCCAGGACCTCTCCGCGTCCGCCAGCGCCACCTTCACGAAGCTGAGCGCCCCGGGCTCCCCGTGGGGAAAGGTCTCCGCGACGTCGATACCGGCATCGCGGGCAAGGGGTGCGAACCGCTCGAACGCCTCCTCGTCGAGCGCGTAGGCGGCACCGTCGGCCAGTCCCGCGTGCACGTCGGCGAACCGGATCTTGGCGAGCGTCAGCGATGCGTCGCGCAGCTTCGGGTGAGTCGCCAGGCAGGCCTGCAGCCGTTCCCGGGAGCCTGCGATCACGCAGGCTTCCTCGAACCGGAACACCTCCTCGGGTCCGGCGTACGCGAAGAACCCGAGCACGCGGCTGTCCCGGTCACGGGTGCCCGCCTTGCGCGTCACCTGGCGAAGCCGCCGCACCGGACGTCACGCAGGAGGGGCCGCCGTACGGTCTCCCAGGGCGGGAGCGATTCCGCCGGCGGAGCGAAGGCGGGCGAATCCGTTCATCTGCCGCCGAATCACTCCGTGTCGGGCTCGGCCGACACGCCCGACGGCCATGCCTTCAGGACCGCCTGCACCAGGGTCGCGAGCGGTATCGCGAAGAAGACCCCCCAGAACCCCCACAGCCCGCCGAAGACGAGCACCGCGGTGATGATCGCGATCGGGTGCAGGTTGACGACCTCCGAGAACAGCAACGGCACCAGCACGTTGCCGTCGAGCGCCTGGATGACCGCGTAGGCGATCATGATGTACGCGAAGTCGCTCGTGAATCCCCACTGGAAGTACGCGATGACGGCGACCGGGAACGTGACGGTGACCGCCCCCACGTAGGGGATGACGACCGACAGCCCGACCAGCGCTCCGAGCAGCATCGCAAACTGAAGACCCATCAGCCCGAACGTCACGTAGGTGACGATCCACACGATCACGATCTCGATGAACTTCCCGCGGACGTAGTTCCCGATCTGCATGTCGACGTCCGCCCAGACCTGGCCGGCGAGGCGCCGATCGGTCGGCAGGAAGTGCTTGACCCACGTGATGATGACCGCCTTGTCCTTGAGGAAGAAGAACACCATCAGCGGCATCAGGATCAGGTACACGAGCAGCGTGAGGATCCCGAGCACCGAGGACAGAGATGCCTGGACGGCATCCTGGCCGATGCTCACCGCCTCGGCGCGAATCTGGTTGATGAGGTCGAGGACCTGCTGCTCGCTGAAGAGGTCCGGGTAGGTATGCGGCAGCGCGAGCAGCAGGTCCTGCCCGCGCCCGACCATCGACGGAAGCTGTTGCAGGAGTTGCGTCGCCTGCCGCGACAGCAGCGGCAGCAACCCGAACATGACGAAGACGAGGGCCGTCATGAACGCGACGAAGACCACGAGCACCGCCGCGAGACGCGGAACACGCCTGCGTTCCAGCACCCCGATCAGCCCTTCCAGCAGGTAGGCGATGACGACGCTGGCAATCACGGGGGCGAGCATTCCCCCCCCGAGATAGATGATTGCGAAGCCGCCGATGAGCACGGCGGCGAGCCCGATCACCTGAGGATCGGAGAAGTGGCGTTCGAACCACGCGCGGATCGCGTTGGCCATCGATCACCCGTGCACGTTAAGCCCGCATTTGTCGCCGATTCGCGCCTTCAGCCCCCGCGAAGGCGGGGGGAGGGCGTGGAGGTGGCCAGGCTTCCGCTTGCTTCGCAAGCTTGGTACGGATTCGCAAGGCGAACGCGAGTCAGGGCGCGCAGGCGTACTTGACGGTACGTCGAGCACCCTGGCCGCGTTCAACGCGGCGAATCCGGCCAGATCTGCGTCCGCAGCCGTGGATCGGTGACAAATGCGGGCTGGCCGACGTCTCTGGTGTCGCGGTGCCATCCGGGATCTGCTCCGGCCGACCCGTCCGGAAGTGTCGGCTACTGCCGGATGCTCACGAGCCGCTTTCTTGCGAGTCCGGCTGCGGCTGACTGCGGATGGCGTTCGATCAGCTCGCTCAGCACCCGTTCGGCATCCTCCACGTTGCCAAGCTCGTCGTGGGCGTACCCGATCTTCAGCAGGGCATGGGTGAGCTTCTGGCTGGTGGGGTGGGCCGAGACGAGCCGCTCGAACTCCTGCACCGCCTGCTCGAACCGGCGGGTGATGTAGAACGCCTCCCCAAGCCAGTACTGCGCGTTGTCGGCGTAGCTTCCGGTGGGGAATTCCGCGAGGAATTGCTGAAACGCGACCGCGGCTTCGTCGTAGCGTCCGGACTTCAGAAGGTCGAAGGCGCTCTGGTACGCCTGCTGCTCCGCGAACGGATCGACACCGGTGGCGTCGGGCGTCTGGGCGGTCTGAGCCGTCCCCGGTGAGGGCTGGCCCGGAGTCGCGGTCTGGGTGGGCGTGGTCGGAGCCGCGGGTAGCGCGCCCGGCTGGGGCAACGGGCCTGCAGCCTGCGCCGGCGCGGCCGATTCGATGCGCTCGAGGCGCTGGTCGGCGTCGAGATAGAGCTGGCGCTGGCGCTCCTCCATCTGGTCAATTCGGTGCGACAGCGCTTCCATCTGGCCGCGCAGCTCCCGGACCTCGGTTCCCAGCGCCTCCACCTCGTCGAAGAGCTTGAACAGGCTCTCCGAGCCGAACAACCGCTCGATCCGCTTCAGCCGTTCGTCCAGCTCCCGCGCATCGACCACCGGCGCCTGCGCGACCGCACCGGCGGAGTGCAGCACGCACACCGCCATCGCAAGGAACGCCGCGGCCGGTCGAAGGTTCATTCGCGATTCCGGTAGACGATTTCGACCCGGCGGTTGAGCTGCCACGCGGACTCGTCGTGTCCGGCGTCCGCCGGTCGCTCCTCGCCGTAGCTGATCGTGCGGATCTGCGGGCCGGTCGCGCCGAGCAGCGTCATCAGCCTGCGCACCGCAAGTGCACGCTTTTCGCCGAGTCCGATGTTGTATTCACGCGACCCGCGTTCGTCCGCGTGACCTTCCAGGGTGATTGATGCGCCGGCATGTTCCGAGAGGTAGGTTGCGTGGGCCCCGATGATGGGTTGTGCGGACGCCGGCACGTCGCTCGAATCGAACTCGAAGTAGATGGTGTGGGTTCCCAGCGGAGTCGCCGGATCATCGAGGGGGTGCTGGGGAGCGGTGCCGGCCGTGACCGTTCCGGAGTCCTCGGTGCCCGCGGTGGCGGTCTGGGTGCCCGATACCGTATCGCCGCCGACGCCGCTCGTGGCAGCGGTGTCGGCCGTCGATGTCGAGTCCGTCCCGGGACTCTCCACCGTTCCCACGGTGCCTTCACAGGCAGCGAGCGCAGCGACGGCAGCGAGTATGAGCGCGATTCGGCATGACCGAAGATGCATTGCGTGTCTCCCTGAGAACCATGGCGCCGGGGAAAGGCGTTCGTCGGTGTTGAAGTCGCGTGAGCCGCGTGCGAATGAAACGGAAATCGGCAGGATTCAATCGCCGCGGGGGCCGTCGCGAATGGGCATCAGTTACGAAACGGAGACCAGGCGGGTTCCCGGACTCCTCCGGTCTGTACGGCCAGACGCTGGTGCATCCGTCCGTCCGGAGAGACCGCCGAAAGCACCGAGCTGGCGCCGTCGGTCGTAGCATACAGGATCATGCTGCCGTTCGGCGCGAAGCTGGGGGATTCGTCGAGGCTGGAATCGGTAAGCACCTGCAGCGCACCGTTCTCCAGATCGAGCAGCCCGATGCGATACCGTCCCCCGCTGCCGTGGATGAGCGCGAGCTTCTTGCCGTCGGGCGAGAAGACGGGACGGACGTTGTAGCCGCCTTCGAAGGTGACGCGTTCCGGCCGCCTCCCTCCCTCGATCGCGACGCGGTAGATCTGCGGCTTGCCGCCGCGGTCCGACGTGAACGCGAGCGACCGCCCGTCCGGCGACCACGCCGGCTCGGTGTCGATTGCCGGATTGCTCGTGACCCGGCGAAGGCGCCGGTTGCGGAGATCAATGACGTAGATCTCGGGATTGCCGTCCTTCGAGAGCGTCATCGCGAGCCGATTTCCGTCGGGGGAGAAGGCCGGGGCCCCGTTGATGCCGGGAAATTCCGCGACCCGTTCGCGGTCGCCGGTCGCGACTACCTGAATGAATACGTGCGGCCGATCGGATTCGAACGAGACGTACGCGATCTTCGTTCCGTCCGGCGACCATGATGGCGACATGATGGGCCGCGACGAATCGAGAATGACCTGCTCGTTGTGCCCGTCGATGTCGGCGATGTTGAGCGCGTAGCGCGCCTCGCCGTCGGCGTCGCGCTGCTCCGTGACGTAGGCGACCCTGGTATCGAACGCGCCGGGGTTCCCGGTGAGCTTCTCGTAGATCTGATCCGATATCTGATGCGCGACCCTGCGCATCGCCTTCTCGTTCGCGGTCAGTTGGTAGCCGACGACCCGCCGCTGCCGCAGCACGTCGTAGAGCTCGAACTCGACCACGAACCCTCCGTCGACCGTGGGTGACGGCGTGACGTTGCCGATGACCAGGTTTCCGGGTCCGAGCAGACGCCAGTCCTTGAAGTTGATCTGATCGTGTCGATGCGGCCGGCCGGGCAGGCTGTCGAACGGCACCGGCTCGAACAGACCGGTACGCGCGAGGTCGTCGCGAACGATGTCCGCGATGTCCACCGACAGGGGCTCGCCGCCGTGCTGCCACCCGAACGGGACGATGGCGATCGGCTGCTTCGCCTCGGTGCTTCTGGTGACCGTGATCTCGATGACCGCATTGGCGGCGTTCGCCAGGAATGCGGCGACGAAGAACGCGATGACGGAGCGCCCAACCAACTTCTATGCCTCGGGCTCGAATGTGATCACGATGTGGCGGTCGAACAGCGACGGATCCTTGGGTACGGGGAGCGGCGTGGAACGCAGCACCGCCTCCTCCACCGACCGGTCGAACGCGACATTGCCGCTGCCGGTCTGAATATCCACCTGGACAACGTCGCCTCCCGGGAGCTGTGATACGCGCACCACGCACTTGAGACCTGACGCGGTGCCGGGGGGACGCAGCCAGTTGCGTTCGATCTTGTCCTTGATTTGGGCAATATATTCGATGCGTCCCGCTTCGAGCAACGAGCGGCGCTCCCCCTCGAGCTGCAGGGCATCCCGGGCGATCTGCTCCTGAAGCGCGCGCTCCGCCTCCTTGCGGCGCGCTTCCTCGAGGCGCCTGCGCTCTGCCTCGGCCTCGGCCTTCTTCTTCTCCGCCTCGATGCGCCTGCGCTCGGCCTCGGCCTTCTTCTTCTCTGCCTCGATACGTCTTCTCTCGGCTTCGGCCTTCTTCTTCTCCGCCTCGATGCGCTTTCTCTCGGCTTCGGCCTTCTTCTTCTCCGCCTCGATGCGCTTTCTCTCGGCTTCGGCCTTCTTCTTTTCCGCCTCGATGCGCTTTCTCTCGGCTTCGGCCTTCCGGCGGGCTTCCTCGGCCCGCTGCCGCTCCGCTCGGGCCGCCTGCGCCTGCTCTTCGAGCTGGCGCTTCTGCTCCGCCTCGTCGCGGCGTTGTCGCTCCAGCAGCGCGAGCTGCTGTTGCTCCTCCGAGCGCCGCGCCGCCAGTGCCGCCTTCTCCTTCTCCAGCGCCTCGATCCTCCGTGCCGCCGCCTCGCGCTGTAGCGTGAGCTCCGCGAGGCGTTCCGCTTCCTTGCGCTCACGTTCGCGCTCGGCCGCCATGTATTCCCGCTGGCGCTCGCGCCGCAGCCGCTCTAGCTCCAGAAGCCGGCGCTCCTCCTCGGTTCGGCGGCGTTGCGCGGAATCGGCCTCGCGTTCGAGCTGCTCGATTCGTTCGCGGTCCTTCCGGCGTCGCTCCTCGTCCTGCTCGCGCAGACGTTCGAGCTCCTCCGTGATCCGGCTCTCGTCGACGACCACCGCCTCGACCGGCTCCAGCCGGGGTCCGGACGGCACCGGCGCCGGCGTGTCCCCGAGCCTGAAGACGAGCACCGACGCCACCACGCCGTGAAGCAGCAGCGAAAGGACGACCGGCACCACCCGATCGAGCAGGGAATCCTCGCCCATTACCGCGCCTCCCGCGGCGCTTCGGTAATCAGGCCGACGCTCGGCGCGCCCGCGCTCTGCAGGATCGTCATCAGCAGGACCACGTCCCCGTAGGGCACGTTCTCGTCGCCACGCACCACGACGGACAGTCCCGGCCGATGGCGCAGCAGCGCCGCGACGCGGGCCGCGAGAACCCGGGGCTCGACCGGCGACCCCTGGCCTTCCCCGTAGTTCACGTAGTAGCTGCCCGTTGCGTCGATGGTGACCACGAGCGGCTCCTGCGACTCCACGTCGAGGGGCTCTGCGTCGGCCTGCGGCAGGTCGACCTTGACGCCCTGGGTCAGCAACGGAGCGGTGATGATGAAGATCACGAGCAGGACCAGCATGACGTCGATGTAGGGGACGACGTTGATCTCCGACATCGGTCGTCTGCGCACCCGGTTTCTAGCCATGGCGCATACCCTCCGGGTGGATCCGCCGCGCACCTTCGCGCGGATCGGGTCCGGCGACGCGGGTCGGGTGCCGGGCGCCGTTCATTGATGGGCCTGGCGCTGGAGAATGGTCGAGAACTCGTCGACGAACGCGTCGTACCGGTTGTGGATGCGTTCGACGTCGTGCGCGAAGCGGTTGTAGGCGATCACTGCGGGGATCGCCGCGAACAGTCCCATCGCGGTGGCGATGAGCGCCTCGGCGATTCCCGGCGCCACCATCGCGATGGTGGCCTGCTGCACGTTCCCCAGCGCCCGGAACGAGTTCATGATTCCCCACACCGTGCCGAACAGTCCGATGTAGGGGCTGGTCGAGCCCACGGTGGCGAGAAACGAGAGGCCGACCTCCAGGTAGTCGACCTCGCGGCCGAGCGCGATGCGCATCGCCCGTTCGGTGCCGGTCAGCACGTCCCGCGCCTCGGCCGTCCTCTGACCGCGCAGCCGCGCGAATTCCTTGAACCCGGCGTGGAAGATGCGTTCCATCCCGTTCGCCCCGGTACGGCGCACGTCGATCCGGTTGAACACCTCGACGAGGTCGATCCCGGACCAGAACTGATCCTCGAACGTGTTCGCGGCACGGGAGGCGCGTCCGAGCACGAAGTACTTCCTGAAGATCATCATCCACGAGACGAACGAGGCCAGCACGAGGATGACCATGACGAGCTGAACCGGAAGGGTTGCGTTCAGCACCAGGGCGACAATCGAAAGGTCAGTGCTCAATGTCGAGCTCCTGCTTCAGGGAGATGGGGATGCCGCGCGGCCGGAACGTCTCGATGTCGACGCATCCGATCCTGACCTCCGCGCGGCAGAGCAGTTCCCGGTCGGCGCATCGCACGTGCTGCGCGAGCTCGATCGACGCGCGGCGCATCGCCAGCACCCGGACGTCCACATCGAGCCGATCGTCGAGACGGCCGGGTCGCCGGAACTCGACGTTCGCGCGGGCGACGACGAACTGCAGGCGATGCAGGGCGCGCATGCGGGCCTGGTCGCAGCCGAGCGAGCGCAGCCATTCGGTTCGCGCCCGTTCCATGTATCTCAGGTAGTTGGCGTAGTACACGATACCGCCCGCATCGGTGTCCTCCCAGTACACGCGCACGGGCCAGATGAACTCGGGACCGGCCTGCCCCCGAGTGTCCGAGTCGGGGGCCTGCCCCCGGGTGCCGGAGTCGGGGGCCTGCCCCCGGGTGCCGGAGTCGGGGGCCTGCCCCCGAGTGTCCGAGTCGGGGGCCTGCCCCCGAGTGCCGGAGTCGGGGGCCTGCCCCCGAGTGCCTGAGTCGGGGGGCGGCGAAATGTGCGCGGCGGCCGTCATGGCGCGCGGCCCGTTTCAGGGGGACTCTCCGAACAGGTCGGGGGCGGCCGGTGCGGAACCGTTCGGCGCTCGTGCCCGCGTGCCGGGATCGGAGGCCTGCCCCCGAGTGCCTGGGTCGGGGGGGGGCTTCAGACCGAAGTGCGACCAGGCGGTCCGGGTCGCCACCCGGCCCCGGGGCGTGCGCATGAGGAATCCCTGCTGGATGAGGTACGGTTCCAGCACGTCTTCGATGGTGTCGCGTTCCTCGCCGATTGCGGCGGCGACGTTGTCGATACCCACCGGTCCTCCGTCGAACTTCTCGATGACCGCAAGCAGCAGCTTGCGGTCCATCAGGTCGAATCCGTGCGCATCGACGTCGAGCAGGTCGAGGGCAAGGTTCGCGGTGGCCCCCGTCACCCGCCCGTCCGCCTTCACCTCGGCGTAGTCGCGGACCCGTCGCAGGAGGCGGTTCGCGATGCGTGGCGTCCCGCGTGAGCGCGTCGCGATCTCGCCGGCGCCGTCCTCGGTGATTTCGATACCGAGAATCCCGGCCGAGCGCGTGACGATGCTTGCGAGGTCGGAGACGCCGTAGAACTCGAGCCTCTGCACGATGCCGAACCGGTCGCGCAGCGGCGACGTCAGCATCCCGGCGCGCGTGGTCGCGCCCACGAGGGTGAAGGGAGGGAGGTCGAGCTTGATGGATCGCGCCGCCGGCCCTTCGCCGATGACGATGTCGAGCTGATAGTCCTCCATCGCGGGATAGAGGATCTCCTCGACCGCGGGATTCAGCCGGTGCATCTCGTCGATGAAGAGCACGTCTCGCGGCTCCAGGTTGGTGAGCAGCGCCGCGAGATCGCCCGAGCGCTCCAGCACCGGCCCAGCGGTCTGGCGCAGCCCGGCCTGCATCTCGTTGGCCACGATGTGGGCCAGGGTGGTCTTGCCCAGGCCCGGCGGGCCGAAGATGAGGAGGTGGTCCAGGGCCTCGCCCCGCCGGCGCGCCGCCTCGATGAAGATCTCCATCTGCTCCAGCACGGCCGGCTGACCGACGAAGTCCGCGAGCCGTTTGGGGCGAACGGCCCGATCGAGAACCTGATCCTCGGTCCTCGTTCCTCCGGTTACGAGACGTTCTGACTCCATCGGTCCTGCCGGCGCGGCGGCGGCTCGCGGGGCGTGCGGATTCAACGCCCCAATCGTCGAAGCTGGGGCCGGAGCGGGTTTCCGGACCGATTGAATCACGGCCGTTTCCGGCCTCGGCGCTCCCGGTCGCGTCGTTGCCGTGATCGTACCGCTCCGACTGCCGTGCCACCAGAAGCGAGTCGGTGCGGCCCCCTTTCCCGACCCCGGCCCGTCGGTACCCGTCTATCGCACCATCGATTGCAGTGCGCGCCGCACGATCTCCTCGCAGGCGAGTCCGTCGGCTTCGACCGCGTGGACGCGGCGGCTTGCCTCCGCCGGTTTCAGTCCGAGCGCGATCAGCGCGTGCACCGCCTCCGCGATCGGGTCGTCGCGCTGCGGCGCCGGTCCGGCGCCGGTTCCGGCGCGTGCGGGCGTCGCAAGCGGGGAATCGGCCGCGATCCTGTCTCGCATCTCCATGATAAGGCGCTCGGCCGTCTTCCTGCCGATGCCGGGCAGCCGGGAGAGGCTCGCCGCATCTCCTTCGAGCACGCAGCGCCCGAATCCGCCCGCGTCCATCCCCGACAGGATGGCCAGCCCGAGCTTCGCACCGACGC
>MKWU01003759.1_pt1 | contig 19261 bp, 19 predicted proteins | sample 809101 | NCBI WGS metagenome assembly MKWU01 (sample SAMN05860141, study PRJNA318959) | sponge metagenome | host: Aplysina aerophoba | place: Slovenia: Piran, Adriatic Sea, Gulf of Piran | collected 2013-05-07
GTACAACAAAGTGATGACGATGACCTAGAGCAAACGCATCGCTGAGTAAGCCATGAGTGCAACGCTGGACATGGAACGCGTAGCAAAGGAATTAGGGGCGGATCGGTGTAGAAAAGTCGCTACACATGGGGGTTATTTTGGATCACTTCAGCTAGCGGCCCATGTTGCATCGCACTCCCGTGTGTCAAATTTGGACGAGGCGACCTTTGACGAAGGATCTTACAAGGCGCACCGCGTAGATCAAACTGCTTTAATCGATATTCAGGGAAAATAAAATGAGCATCTTGGATATTTTTAAGCTCGACGGCCAGACGGCCCTCGTCACCGGGTGTCGCCGAGGCATCGGGCGCGGGTTCGCGCAAGCATTGGCCGAGGCGGGCGCAGATATCGTCGGCGTCAGCGCCTCGCTGGAAGCAGACTCCGAGGTCGGCCAAGACATTGCCGAGCGCGGCAAGCGCTTCAAAGGATACGCCTGCGATTTCAGCGACCGGCAGGCGGTCCGCGCCTTCGTCGAGCAGGTCAACGCCGAGGTCGGCCCAATCGACATCCTCATCAACAACGCCGGTACCATTCGACGCGCCCCGGCAGAGGAACATGGAGACGAAGACTGGGACCACGTCATCGAGGTCAACTTAAACGCGCAGTTCGTACTGGCGCGAGAATTCGGCAAGCAGATGCTCTCTCGCGGCCGAGGCAAGATCATCTTCACCGCTTCGGTGCTGACCTTCCAAGGCGGCATCACCGTGCCGGGCTATGCTGCGGCCAAGGGCGGAATCGGACAGTTGACGATGGCGCTGGCCAACGAATGGGCCGGCCGCGGGGTCAACGTCAATGCCATTGCCCCCGGCTATATCGCCACCGACAACAATCAAGCCCTGCGCGACGATAAGGTGCGCAACGAGCAGCTACTAGTGAGGATTCCAGCGGGCCGATGGGGCACGCCGGACGACTTAAAAGGCGCGGTGGTGTGGCTGTCGTCACCAGCAGCCGACTACGTGCATGGGGCCATCGTGATCGTCGATGGGGGGTGGATGGGCCGCTGATGATGGAAGAGGCTCGCCTGCTAGCATTCTGGGGCAAGACGCTGCGTAGTGCTGACAATTCCTCGGAAACTGTATTCAATAATACCGAAGGGCAACGTAGCTATAAGCCTGTCTTACATCATTTAATGGATGTCGCTGCTGTCGCCCTGAGATGGCAGCAATTGAATCCTGCCCGTCTTGAGCGCGAGGCCGCTTTGCTGAAAGCGAGTCCAGAGTGCTTATCCAAGATCACTGCTTTTCTGGCTGGCATACACGACCTTGGCAAAATTTCACGCAGCTTTCAAGCGAAGGTGCCCGAATTGTGGCCAGAGCAGAGCCTTGGCCAGAGGAGACAGGTCCCCGACCGCCCTCATTGGCGCAACACGGCTATCCTTCTCAGGGCCGAGCCCATCGCCCAAGAGTTCGCCAGCCTGTTCCCTAGCATCCCTTATGATATAGCACCGATCATTGCTGCCATTGCGGGGCACCATGGACGACCACCCGAGGGACAGGATGAAGTAAATGCCGATCCAAGCAAAGCTCGGCGCGACCAGCAGCTTGGTGAGGAATGCGTGGACGCGGCTCATACTGCCTTTTGTATGCTCCAAAACCTGATAGAACCTCTGCCGCTATCTTCTCTCCAAAAGCAGAAGCAGACGGCGCAGTGGTCTTGGCGCTTGTCAGGGCTTGTCACACTCGCCGACTGGGTCGGCTCTGACTCCGATTACTTCTCTTTTGAATCGGTCGATACGAGGCTGGAAGACTATTGGGAGTGGGCGCTTACTCAGGCCGAAAAAGCCCTAGCGGGTAAAGGGTTACGGGTCCAGTCCCCAGAGTCTCGTCCGAGTTATGCTAGTTTCGCTCCACAAGCTGCCACCCGTCCAAGACCCATGCAGAAACTGGCGGAAGAAGCACCACTCAAGGACGGAGCGCAGTTGTTCATCCTGGAAGACACCACAGGGGCTGGTAAAACAGAAGCGGCCATCATGCTCGCGGCTCGGATGATGGCGGCGGGCAAGGGCGAGGGGCTGTACTTTGCGCTACCAACTATGGCAACGGCCAATGCTATGTACGAGCGGCTGGCGGAGACTTACCAGAAGCTATTTGAACCTTCAGCTTCCCCCTCACTCGTCCTAGCACACGGCAAGTCGAACCTGTCGGAGGCGTTCCGCGCCATCGTCAACTCCACTGACATGGCTAACAGCGGCGAGGATGAAACCGCATCCGCCTTTTGTACCCAATGGATTGCAGATAACCGAAAGAAAGCCTTTTACGCAGATGTCGGAGCGGGGACCATTGACCAAGCCTTTCTCTCGATCCTCCCCAAAAAACATCTAACCTTGCGTCAATACGGGCTAGCTGGCCGTATCCTCATCGTTGATGAAGCCCATTGCTTTGATGCCTATATGGACGAAGAACTCTCCGCGCTGCTGGAACTTCACGCCCAAAACGGCGGCTCCGCCATCGTGCTCTCTGCCACCTTATCTCTGGAACAGCGCCGCGATATGACAGAGGCGTTTGCCAAGGGCCTCGGCCTGCGCGATCCAGAAGATCTGAGCGATCAACTATGCAGTGATGCGTACCCGCTGCTCACCTCGGTCGCCCTCGGCGGCGCACAGGAATGCGAATCGGGATTCGATTCTGCGTTGCGTCCTAGCGTAACGGTAGAACGCCTGCCCGACCGAATAACCGCCGAGACACGGGCGCTCTCCGCTGCAAAAAAGGAAGCGGCCGTGCTGGTCATCTGCAACGCAGTAGATGAGGCCATAGTCGTGTATGAGTCGATTGCGAACCAAGTGGATCACCTAGATCGCGTTCACCTATTCCACGCTCGCTTTGCTCAAGGCGATAGGCAGGACATCGAAGAGGACGTATTGCGCCGATTCGGGCGGGACGCCGACGCGACGGACCGGGCCGGCCATATCCTTGTAGCCACACAGGTGGTTGAGCAAAGCCTCGACCTCGACTTCGATCTGGTCATTTCAGACCTCGCGCCAGTGGATCTTATCATCCAGCGCGCTGGCCGGATGTGGCGTCATTTGGACGAGCGCCCACCGGAAAACCGCCCTGTAGAGAAGCCGCATATCCTCGTGGTCTCACCGGACCCGAATCAGGTAGAAGACGAAAACTGGCTTGAGCCGGTACTTGGCAAAGCGGCCTTTGTCTATCGAAATGTCGGCGTGATGTGGCGTAGCGCGAAGGCCCTGTTCGACGCTGGATGTATTGACACGCCGGAAAGTTTTCGCCCGTTGATTGAATGCGTTTACTCCAATGAGGATGTGCCACTAGCTCTCGAAGAAAAGCAGTTGGATGACGTGGGAACAGAAAGCGGCGAACGTTCGCTGGGACAATTTAACGTCGTTAAGCTGCAAGACGGCTATGGCAACCTGCCGATGGACTTGAGCGGTACAGAGGACATAGGCACCCGGCTGGGAGAAGAGACCGTCACGTTGCGCTTGGCTCGCCTAGCGGAAGGGCGTCTCATTCCTTTGTGCGCCGACGACGATCCCAACAGGGCTTGGGCCTTGTCCGAAATCCGGGTACGAGAGAATTTTCTCCAAGGAGCTTCTCCTCCGCCCGAGGATCAGGCCCTGCACGAGCAGGCCAAAAGTGCTTGGCCGGAGTGGGAACGCCGCGAGATACTTATTGCCGTGGTAGAAGGGGATGGTCGGATGCGATTGAAAGGGGCCGAGAACGATTTTGCGTATTGTTCCGCCCGAGGCATGGTTTGGGCCGGTAGGAGTTAGAACGCATCCGCAGTTGTTACCCATTGCATCTATTTGCACAGTGTGTACAGTATAAGTAATAGCAAGTTTTTATATCCTTTATCCTAAACAGACTAGAATGATCCAACCTAAACCGCTAGACGAGGCGACGCATGAATGGACGACGAATCAGTAACGAGTTAGTCGGCATTTTAGCAGTCGGTGCGGCTCTGGCTGGTCTGACACTGGCGCTCAATAGCGGCCTTGAGGCTCAAATTGAACGGCTTGACGGGCGCATTGACCGCATTGAGGTCCAGATGCACTCGACAAATGAGCGCTTAGCACGCCTAGAAGGGCGGATTGAAGGACTAGGCTACTTGGCAGCAAATCGGCCACCTGCCAGCAATGCCGAGCGGACGCCATGAGTGAGTATCCAATCTTAGTGTTCCCCGCACATGCGGGGATGAGCCGTAGTGTGCTGTAGGCTAACGTGTTCCCCGCACACGCGGGGATTTTGGCTCCGCCGTTTACTTGCTCCGTAAAATCAGGATGTTACCCGTTCAGCGGGAATTTTGGTAATGGGCCACACATCTGATAAAAATTAGCCCATCAGCCTTGACAAAATTTTGTGGAGCTTCTATTATGTAGTGAGCTGTTGGTTAATTTATTTATAAAAAGGAGATATCAATGGCTTTCAATTTGCTAAGCGACCCCTTTCTCCCGGTTGTCATGCGATCTGGAGCACAGAGATGGCTTGCCTTTCCCGAACTAGTGGCTGGAGCCAAAAGCAACGGCTTGGATTCAGACTACCCGGTCGAATTTAACTGGCAGCGACCGGATTTCAACATGGCGAGCTTCGAGTTCTGCATCGGCGTGATTTCACTGGCCTTCGATATCCGCAACGAGGACGATTGGCGTCCATTTTGGACCAATCCGCCTAATCGAGACGCGCTCGCCGAAAAGCTCGCCCCTCTTGTCCACGCCTTCTATCTCAACGGCGAAGGGCCACGCTTCCTACAGGACTATGAATCCTTACAAGGCGGCGAAACCCCCATTGAATTGCTGCTTATTGACACCCCAGGACAAAATGGACAGCGCAAAAACTCGGACCTGCTAACTCACCGCGACCGCTATGCTGCCCTTGGCCTACCGGCTGCGGCCATGGTGCTGTACACTCTGCAAGCCTATGCGCCACCTGGCGGTGCCGGGAACCGCACCTCCATGCGAGGAGGCGGACCTTTGACAGCACTGGTCGTTCCGACGACCAATGACGGAGCACAGCCGGTATCTTTGTGGCGCAAAATTTTCGCCAATGTAGTGCCTTGCGATGAACGACTCCGAATAGACGAGTTGCCCAAAGCTCTGCCCTGGATGGCCCCGACACTCACATCGGAAAGGAGTCGTACGGTATCTCTGGCAGACGCCCACCCCTTACAGGCGTATTTCGGTATGCCGCGTCGCATCCGGCTGGCTTTTTCCAGCGAGCCGGGCATCTGCTCCATGACCGATGAGGAGGGACCGCTAGTTACCGGATTTATCCAAAAGTCTTACGGCGCAAACTATGGGATGTGGCAGCATCCCTTGACGCCCTACCGACGCCAGAAAGAGGCGGGAGAGCCGTATTCGGCCAAGCCAAAATCAGGACGCTTCGGCTATCGAGATTGGGTTGCTGCCACGGTAGGGAGCAAGGATGGCAAGCTGGCTGAACAGCCCACAAACATCAAGCTCGCCAAGAATAATCGCTCCCAAGCCCTTAGCTATAATAAACAGGCAGCCGATGCCCGCGTTCGGGTCGGCGGTTGGGCCATGAACAACATGGAAGCAATCGCCTATCTCATCGCCGAGGAGCCTTTGCATCTGGCGAAGACCCCCGATCAACAACAGGCACTCGATGAGCTCGCCCGACATTTATCCGAAGCCGCCGATCAAGCGGTTTTTCAGTTGTTGTCAGCCCTGAAGAAGGCCCTTTTCAGCGGTCAGAAGAATGCCTCAAACGATAAGGGGATTCTCGACCAAGCGCGGGCGCATTTCTTCGACGCAACCGAGGACCAATTCCACCGCCTGCTCGACGACTTGCTCCAAGAAATGCCCGAAGATGGTTGCTTGGCCGACCCAACTGCTTCTGCACGGCATTGGCTAGGGATCATGCGCCGCGTGGCCCTTGCGACTTTTGACCGACTGGCACCCGTGCCCTTGCAAGACGCCGAGAAGGCCAAGACAATCGTCAATGCCTACGGCATCTTGAACGAGACTTTTGCAGGTGCTAGCGGAATCAAGCAGAGCAAGACGCTTTACGACAAGCTCGGACTTCCTTGGCCAGAGCCAAAATCCAAAACCAAAAAGGAGGCCGCTTAATGCAGCATGACAGCCCTACCGTCAATGCAGTAGTGAACTGGTGGAAATTGCTTCACGCGGATCACGGAGACCGGGGTGCCCGAGCGCGGCTGAAGCGCTGCGAAAGCGTATTCGACGCTCTCCTAGAGCCAGAAACCCATAAGTTGATCGCTAGTGTGCATGAAAATGGCTATGGGTCTGAGAAAAACCTCGCCGTGCTGGCCTTGGCTCTTGCTAGGGTTAAGCCCGCCGAGAAAATCGCCCGTTTTCCAAACTTCTCCACTGTTTTGGGCCACACGCAGGAAGATAAAATCCCCACCGGCGACGCTCGTCCACGCCTGTCGTCTATGCGCTTTAGTGCTCTGCTCAGGGCCAGCGCGGACAAGGACAACAAGGACAGGTTCGCGCTGGCATTGCGTCGGGCCTTGGCGATCTTGGGCGACAAGCCCTTTAACGTCCGCCGTTTTGTCCGCGACGTACTCTTCTTTAATGACCAGACCCGGCAGCAATGGACCTTTGAATACTATCACACTCGCCGAGCCGATACCGCCGACAACACCCAACTCCAAGAGGAGACTCAACTATGAGCCGCTTTGTGCAAATGCACGTTCTGACAGCCTATCCACCGTCCAACCCCAACCGAGACGATCTCGGCCGTCCCAAGACCGCCTTCATCGGCGGTGTGTCGCGGATGCGCATTTCTAGCCAAGCCCTCAAACGCGCCATCCGCACGGACGACGCTTTCCGGTCCGCCCTAACGGGAAAGCTAGGCGAGCGCACGCAGCGTATGGGCGACAAGGTGCGAGAGCATCTGCTAGAACAGGGTGCTTCGGAGGACAAGGCGCTCGAAATCGCACGAAACATCGCTACCCTGTTCGGAAAAATAAAAGGGGAAAAAGACGCGAATCCAGCCTATACCGAACAGCTAGCCTTCATCTCGCCGGAGGAACGCGCTGCTGCATTCGATTTGGCAAAAAAGGCACTGAGCGGGGAACCTTTACCGAAAGAAAAGGAACTGGCGAAACAGGTCCTAAGCACCGCTGACGGTGCTGTGGACATCGCCATGTTCGGGCGCATGTTGGCTGACAACCCCGACTTCAACCGCGATGCCGCCGTGCAAGTGGCTCATGCCTTTACTACCAACCGAGTCGATATCGAAGATGACTACTACACGGCTGTTGACGATCTGAAGACCCCAGAAGAGGATGCGGGCGCGGGTTTCATCGGCGAGGCGGGTTTCGGCGCTGGCGTCTTCTATCTCTACATCTGCGTAAATAGGGTACTACTGCTGGAAAATCTTGCGAGCGATACAGAACTGGCAGGCCGTGCGCTCTCCGCGCTGGTACGCGCTGCGGCGACAGCCTCGCCCTCTGGCAAGAAAAACAGCTTCGCCAATCACGTACGCGCCGAATACATGTTGTTAGAGCGCGGGGACAGCCAACCTCGCAGCTTGGCCAGTGCCTTCACCAAGCCGGTAAAATCGGAAGACCAACTCGGGGAGTCCGTAAAGGTACTCAAGAAGCAGCGTACCGCCTTTGCGAAGACCTACGACGACGATTGGGAAGCCAGCGAACTCCACGTAGGTGAAGAGGATAGTGCCACGTTGGAGGAGCTAGCCGCCTTCGCAGCGGAAGAGGGCTTAGCATGACGGAATGGCTGATCGTCACCCTTGCCGCACCCTTTGCCAGCTTCGGCGAAGAAGCGGGCAATGTCCGGCGCGGCACGGCTGACCGTCCAACGCGATCGGCCCTTTTGGGGCTGGCTGGCGCGGCGCTAGGCATTGATCGAGCCGATGCGGAGGGACAACGGGCGCTTGCTGCCTCCTTCCTCGTCGCTACTCGTACGCTGTGCGCTGGGACATTGGTTACGGATTTTCACACCTACCAGTCCCTGCCCTCAGCTAAAGGCCGTCCGCACACTAGAGCGGAGGCACTTTCCCACTCCTTGGACCTTGCGACGAGTATCACCCAACGCGAGTACCGCACAGATGTTCGCTATCAGGCGGCTTACCGAGCCATCTCAGGCGGGCAATACTCATTGCAGGATCTCAAGATCGGATTCGAGAAACCAGCTTATACATTGTATTTAGGGCGCAAGTCCTGCCCACTGTCGCACCCACTCGCGCCGGAGATCATTGAAGCGCAAACGGTCGCTGATGCGTTCAAGCGCCATAGTGACGAGCCGCATGGCCTAATCGCCGTGGAGGACCGGGCAGACCTCGGCCCGATCGACTCCCCTTTGCGGACGCGACTGCGGATGGACGAGCCGGGGGATCGCACGAGTTGGCAGTTCGGGCAACGGCGCGAATACGAATACGTTCCTACCGACCAAGAGGAGGCTTCGCAATGAGTGAACCACTCCACTTCTCGCGTCTTACGCTCCGACGCGATGCCGAGGACATAGCTCCCCTGCTCCAAGTCCTCCAACCATCAAAGTCGTCTGACCGTCTAGCGGTAGATCACCGGCTAATCTGGACGGTCATTCCTCGAGATGTGCGTACTGAGGTAGAGCAGAGTCGAACTGCTGGGACGCTAAAATCCGCGTTTCTTTGGCGGGCCGACCGCCAACGCGGACGGTATTACCTTCTCGGCCCCAAGCCTTTGGAAGAATCCCCCTTCTTCACTATCGAGACGAAGCCCTTTGAGCCAGCGCTCTCGCCTAGCGACAAGCTGGCTTTTGACCTACGCCTTAACGCTACGGTTGATCGGAAGATTGGCGTGGACAGTCAGGGAAAGGCCCTTCGGCAACGCTGCGATGTGGCTATGGACCTGCTCAAAGCCGAAGCAAAAATTGACCGTGCTGGATCTCGGATGCAACTTGCCGAAAAGGCGGCCTACGACTGGCTAACGACGCGGGCTGCGGAACACGGATTCCACCTTGACAAGCTGAGGCTCGAAGGCTATCGCGCCGAGCGTTTCGCACGGCGCGGTGGGAAATTTGGCACGTTGGGCATTTTTGACCTCAAAGGTGCTTTGACCATAACCGAGCCTAATTCGTTTCTCGCCCGTCTTAGACAGGGTTTCGGGCGCGGCAAGGCATTTGGCTGCGGCCTGATGCTTATACGCAGGATCGCTTGATGGCTAGCCCTGACAGAATGCCGGGTGCTCCGCCCCCCAAACCGATCCCCATAAAAGACCGCACTTCCATCGTTTTTGTGGATAAAGGTCAACTCGATGTGCTCGACGGGGCTTTTGTGCTCGTGGATGCGAACGGAGTGCGGACGCACATTCCAGTCGGTGGGCTCGCTTGCATCATGCTCGAACCAGGTGCTCGGGTCAGTCACGCTGCGGTGGCACTCGCCGCCCGGGTTGGCACATTGTTGATATGGGTCGGCGAAGCCGGGGTGCGCCTGTACGCGGCTGGCCAGCCGGGCGGTGCCCGGTCCGACAGGCTCTTGTGGCAGTGCCGCCTTGCACTCGACCCCGACGCTCGGCTAAAGGTCGTGCGGCGGATGTATCAGATTCGGTTCGGTGAGCGAGCACCGCAACGCCGTTCTATCGAACAGCTTCGCGGTATCGAGGGGGTGCGGGTGCGGACGCTTTATGAGAATTTGGCGCGGCAATTTGGAGTGCCATGGAAAAGGCGCAGCTACAATCCTGCGGATTGGAACTTCTCCGATGTGCCCAACCGCTGCCTTTCGTCAGCAACGGCCTGTCTCTACGGCATTACGGAAGCCGCTGTGCTCGCGGCTGGATATGCCCCAGCCGTTGGATTTTTGCATACAGGCAAACCCCTCTCCTTCGTGTACGACATTGCCGATTTATTCAAATTTGAAACGGCGGTGCCAGCAGCGTTTCGCATTGCGGGACAGCACGCTAAGGGGAGATTGGGTGCCGCCGAACCGGGCCGCGAGGTGCGCTTGGCATGTCGGGATACGTTCCGCAAGACCAACCTACTCAAGCGGCTGATTCCAACCATTGGAGAGGTGCTCTCGGCAGGAGAGTTGGAGCCGCCCAAAACACCGGAAGATGCGGTAGGCCCAGCCTTTGCCGATCCACCGTCAAGCGGAGATGAGGGCCATAGAGGATGATGGTAGTGGTGACCAATAATGTGCCGCCTCGTTTGCGGGGCCGGCTCGCAGTTTGGCTTTTGGAGCTTCGAGCCGGTGTCTATATCGGCAACTACTCAGCAAAGACCCGCGCCATGATCTGGGACAATGTGTGCGAGCTTATCGGCGATGGCGATGCCGTGATTGCTTGGGCTGCCCCTAATGACGCGGGGTTTAAGTTTGAGACCTTTGGCACAAATCGCCGGATACCTGTGGATTTTGATGGCCTCCGTCTCGTATCCTTTTTGCCTGAATGATGTGTATATGCTTGGCAGAGGTAGGTGATGAATAAGGGGCTAAATCGTTGGTACCTATTTTGAGTAGCATATAACTTACACTGTAGCAGTCAGTTAAGATTATGTATGTTCCCCGCAGGCGCGGGGATGAACCGCAATAGGCGATTTCATTGCCACCGAGTTTTCGATGTTCCCCGCAGGCGCGGGGATGAACCGACTTGTATTTTTCCAGGCCGGCGCGATTAATGATGTTCCCCGCAGGCGCGGGGATGAACCGTCATGGACTGCATCTGGTAGGTCATGCCGTCAATGTTCCCCGCAGGCGCGGGGATGAACCGCGGCCGAGGCCCAGGCATTAAGTGGGGTGTCAATGTTCCCCGCAGGCGCGGGGATGAACCGGCACAAATAAACGCAGCTCATAACGCGGGCCCATGTTCCCCGCAGGCGCGGGGATGAACCGATCCGAAGGAGCTTGAGATCTTACACCTTGCTATGTTCCCCGCAGGCGCGGGGATGAACCGCCGATGTTGTGCGCCTTCAACACTGCCGCCAGATGTTCCCCGCAGGCGCGGGGATGAACCGTTCTCTGTGCGGATCACTTCCGCCGGTGCGTCATGTTCCCCGCAGGCGCGGGGATGAACCGGTGTCGCGGGTAGTGGTGTACGTGTTCGGGTTATGTTCCCCGCAGGCGCGGGGATGAACCGCCCAATGGATAGCCGAGCAAGAGCAGCAAGCGATGTTCCCCGCAGGCGCGGGGATGAACCGATCCAACGCGCAGACTTGGTTCCTTGGGACTAATGTTCCCCGCAGGCGCGGGGATGAACCGTCGCGGCAGGGCGAACCGAGCGCCCTCGAGGTATGTTCCCCGCAGGCGCGGGGATGAACCGGGTGAAATGAATGCGCCCCTACCCTGTGCAAGATGTTCCCCGCAGGCGCGGGGATGAACCGCGGAAGGCCAAGCGGATGCTTAGCGCGCATCGATGTTCCCCGCAGGCGCGGGGATGAACCGCGTGTGTGCGTCGCCCTCTGTGATACTGGGACATGTTCCCCGCAGGCGCGGGGATGAACCGTCGTGGACCATGCACAAAAGGGCACCGGTACGATGTTCCCCGCAGGCGCGGGGATGAACCGGGCGATTTTGAGATGATTACGGCGAAAGATGCATGTTCCCCGCAGGCGCGGGGATGAACCGTCGTGGACCATGCACAAAAGGGCACCGGTACGATGTTCCCCGCAGGCGCGGGGATGAACCGCGTCGCGCCGAGCACCTTAGCCAAGTGCCGGAATGTTCCCCGCAGGCGCGGGGATGAACCGGCTCGATTACGGCCTCGCCGGCTTGCCGCATAATGTTCCCCGCAGGCGCGGGGATGAACCGGTCGCGGCGTTTTCTCCCCAAATCCGCACTCTATGTTCCCCGCAGGCGCGGGGATGAACCGCGAGCGATCATACCGCGGGCGTCCCAATTAATATGTTCCCCGCAGGCGCGGGGATGAACCGCGATAAGGTCAAAGGCGAGCTGGGCGTAGGCAATGTTCCCCGCAGGCGCGGGGATGAACCGCGATAAGGTCAAAGGCGAGCTGGGCGTAGTCAATGTTCCCCGCAGGCGCGGGGATGAACCGTTGCAATTTTGGTTTGGGACGTGGTTTTTGAAATGTTCCCCGCAGGCGCGGGGATGAACCGGGTCGTTGTAGTCTCACCCGTGGGCCGGTGAGATGTTCCCCGCAGGCGCGGGGATGAACCGCTGCGGCTTGTTGCCCGAGTTGCGATTGGAAAATGTTCCCCGCAGGCGCGGGGATGAACCGTGTGGAGAGCTAGGCTATGGAACCGCCGCGAGATGTTCCCCGCAGGCGCGGGGATGAACCGTAGTTATGCTCGCCGGGGATGCGGGGGATCGGATGTTCCCCGCAGGCGCGGGGATGAACCGGGTGTGCGTTTGGTTCGAGAACTGAGGGCTTTATGTTCCCCGCAGGCGCGGGGATGAACCGCACACCAGCCGCGAGGAGCTTGACCGGCTGGAATGTTCCCCGCAGGCGCGGGGATGAACCGGGTCGGCGGTTGCGGTAGCTCAACAGTCGCGCATGTTCCCCGCAGGCGCGGGGATGAACCGGTTGATGCCCTCCTGAAAGAGATAGTACGCGCATGTTCCCCGCAGGCGCGGGGATGAACCGTTTAGCGATCATGCGGCAAACCCAATCGCCATATGTTCCCCGCAGGCGCGGGGATGAACCGGCGGACGCGGCCTACATTCCACCGGGCTGCGTATGTTCCCCGCAGGCGCGGGGATGAACCGGCGAGGTGATGCGCGCACTAGCCGATCTAATCATGTTCCCCGCAGGCGCGGGGATGAACCGGCGTGGGACTGGACCTGTCTGGCACTGATGTAATGTTCCCCGCAGGCGCGGGGATGAACCGGAGGTATTGTATGAGCGACTACGCATAAAGGAATGTTCCCCGCAGGCGCGGGGATGAACCGCTGTTTGACACGCGGGCCAGCAAAGAGGACTTATGTTCCCCGCAGGCGCGGGGATGAACCGATGTTTTGCATTAGCTGGTCGCCTTTGCCCGCATGTTCCCCGCAGGCGCGGGGATGAACCGTGGTTGAGCAATACGAACACCACAAAGATAACATGTTCCCCGCAGGCGCGGGGATGAACCGCGGTGTGCCGTCGGGCTTTTCGACCACAATTTATGTTCCCCGCAGGCGCGGGGATGAACCGGGCGCTCTCTTTAAGCATGGCGCTTGCAACTGATGTTCCCCGCAGGCGCGGGGATGAACCGCCGGAGAACATCTACGTCGCGTCGGCCATCTAATGTTCCCCGCAGGCGCGGGGATGAACCGAAGGTGATCGGCTTGACGAGCTGGCCACCGAAATGTTCCCCGCAGGCGCGGGGATGAACCGGGGAGCGACCCGGAAGCGGCCGAGGAGATAGCATGTTCCCCGCAGGCGCGGGGATGAACCGGCGTTTAACCGGATACTACGGGATTTGTCCGCATGTTCCCCGCAGGCGCGGGGATGAACCGCTGGCGGCTGCCAAAGAGCGGCTTGACGCATTATGTTCCCCGCAGGCGCGGGGATGAACCGAATACTGCCGCCTTCCGGGGTGCCGTCCTTAAATGTTCCCCGCAGGCGCGGGGATGAACCGACGCCCATGTTAAACGCCATTTCGACTATGACATGTTCCCCGCAGGCGCGGGGATGAACCGTTATTGTTGGCAGAGTACAGGCCAACATACGCATGTTCCCCGCAGGCGCGGGGATGAACCGCGAATAGTACGCGCGACGCTGGAGGAATACGAATGTTCCCCGCAGGCGCGGGGATGAACCGCCTCTTTAGCGGTTAGTCGTGTGTCGTGCTCAATGTTCCCCGCAGGCGCGGGGATGAACCGGGTAAGTTAAAAGAGCTTGAAAGCGGCTTGAAATGTTCCCCGCAGGCGCGGGGATGAACCGAGGATGTTGATATTTGCGAGCATTGCGGTCAGATGTTCCCCGCAGGCGCGGGGATGAACCGACGTGAGCGATCCCGCCGAATCCTACAAAACCATGTTCCCCGCAGGCGCGGGGATGAACCGAGATACGCACCAACGTCCTAGCCCTGACCATGATGTTCCCCGCAGGCGCGGGGATGAACCGACGGCTGGCACTACCCCAAAGCATGGGCGTTCATGTTCCCCGCAGGCGCGGGGATGAACCGTCACCGATGCGGACGGCTCTACTGAGCTACGCATGTTCCCCGCAGGCGCGGGGATGAACCGCGCTCGCCATCCTCGACACCGTAGCCACACCAATGTTCCCCGCAGGCGCGGGGATGAACCGGGCGGCTGGATAACGTTAAGATGCGGGTGGATATGTTCCCCGCAGGCGCGGGGATGAACCGGTGTGGGGCACGGTGCGCGATGCTTGTATGCAATGTTCCCCGCAGGCGCGGGGATGAACCGTAGGTGCGGCTGCGGGGAATTTCATTCGGCGCATGTTCCCCGCAGGCGCGGGGATGAACCGGTCGAAACTACGCCGAAAGGAATCGAATACCGATGTTCCCCGCAGGCGCGGGGATGAACCGTGCCTACATAGAGGCTGTTAATTTTTAACACTATGTTCCCCGCAGGCGCGGGGATGAACCCGCGGGCTGGTGGGTGTGGGGCATCTCTAAATGTTCCCCGCAGGCGCGGAGATGAACCGGGTTATTAGGTACCGATCCCAATTGGGCAAGCATGTTCCCCGCAGGCGCGGGGATGAACCGCCTAGTGGGTTTCTCTTCAATATCTTCGGTTTATGTTCCCCGCAGGCGCGGGGATGAACCGACGCCGAATGGCCCGGCACACCAGGTGGCAATACCTTGCTGCTGAGCTACCTACATTCTAAACTCTAAAGCGATCAATGCGTTGACTAAGGAGTCCAGGAATGAGTTTACAGGACGTTCCAGACAGCATTAAGCGCAACGTGGCCCGCGGAGTGGCGATCCTCAAAGAGGCCGGCTGTCAGCAAGTGTACGTGTTCGGCTCCGTAGCAGAGGGACGAGTACGGCCCGACTCAGACATTGACTTTGCCGTCCGCGGCTGTCCGGCAAAACAGTTCTTCAAATTGCAGGGGAGACTACTCATAGAACTGCGTCGCTCCGCTGACCTGATCGACTTGGATGCAGACCCAGATTTAACGGCCTTTCTCGAACGCGAAGCGGGCATGATCCATGTTGGATGATCGTGCTCTGGCTCAAATTGAGCGAGAATTGCAGCGGATAGATCGCTCGAATCCCTTTTTGAAACAACAATGAGTCCAACAGTATTTAGAGAACGCGGCTATCGATTCTACTTTTTCTCCCGAGAAGAACCAAGGATGCACGTTCACATCTATTGCGGCGATGGTGAGGCGAAGTTTTGGTTAGAACCACAAATCGAGTTAGCCCGCAACTATAGGTTATCGCGGCCCCGACTTAGGGAAATTGAGCAGATCATTGAGGAGCACTTATGATGAACTCAGAACAGCTTGGCAAGATCGCTTCGGAGGTTGAAGTAACCAATATATCGACTCATGGAATATGGCTGCTCGTCGGTGAGCGGGAACTCTTTCTGTCTTATGAGAATTTCCCGTGGTTCAAAGAAGTTCCGATTGGGAACATCCTCCAAGTTGAGCAGCCGACGCCCGGGCACTTCTATTGGCCGGATTTGGATGTAGATCTGAGCATAGAATCCATCGAGCACCCGGAAAGGTTTCCCTTGAAAGCCAAAGTATCGTAAGTCGCCTCACTGACCAAGACGTATAAGCCTCCTAATCAAATCTCGTCCCAAACCGATTCACCAATGTTTTGGGCGTAAGAGGCCAACGTTTGATCGGGTTTTGATTTTGGGCGCACTGCCGATGTCTCGGATGTTAAAATCTCTTGTAAAAACAGTATCTTACGGCAATTTTCAACGTTTGATCAGGTTTTGATTCCACCTTTCCGTGAGACCGTATGGCGTAAAGCGGCACCAAGCACGGCGCACTGCCGACTAGACGGGACCGCAGGGAAATGAACGCATGAACGACACCCGCACCCTCGCGCTGATCGACGATTTGCTGGCGGCGTCTGCCGAGACTAGCTGTGTTGAATTCAAGGAAAACAACTTTGCGCCCCCCGTGATCGGCAAATACATCTCGGCTCTTTCCAATGCCGCTGCGCTGGCAGAGCGAGATTTCGCCTATCTGCTTTGGGGGGTGCGGGATTCCGATCGCGCCATAACCGGGACGCACTTTGATCCAGATGCCGTCAAACGCCATGGCCAGCCGCTGGCATTTTGGCTCGCGCAGCGGCTCAGCCCAGATGTCGCCTTCACATTTCAGCCTGTGGCGCATCCAGCGGGAAGGCTGGTTCTGCTTGAGATTCCCTCCGCAACCACAAGTCCGGTGGAGTTTGAGCGCACCGCGTATATCCGAATCGGTTCGGCGACACCGCGCTTATCCGATTATCCTGACCGTCAGAAAACTCTCTGGAACAAACTCCAGCCATACCTCTGGGAAAGCGGCACCGCCGCACAGTTCCTCACCGACGATGACGTACTGGCCCGCATTGACTATGCGAGCTATTTCGCGCTTATGGACCAACCACTGATGGCCAATCCGCAAGCTATCTTGGAGCGATTGAACCAAGACCAAATCATCACCCCGGATGTCGGTGGCCGCTGGAATATCACCAATCTGGGCGCGATTCTGTTTGCCAATCGCCTCGATGAGTTCGACTCGCGGATTGCGCGTAAGGCGGTGCGCTTCACGGCCTACAATGGAATGGGACGCGCGGATGTGGTAACCCACCGGCACGACGAACCACGCGGTTATGCCGTTGGCTTTGCCAAACTTGTTGAGTTTATCGACCGGCTGTTACCGAGGAACGAGCAAATTGACCAAGTTTTCCGAATCGAGCAGCCGCTGTTCCCGCCGATTGCCCTCCGCGAGTTGATCGCCAATGCACTCATTCACCAAGACATGACTATTACTGGAGCCGGACCGTCGATTGAACTCTTCAGCAATCGGCTAGAAATCACCAATCCGGGCAAGCCGCTGATCAGCCCCAATCGGTTTATCGATTCCCCGCCGCGCTCAAGAAACGAAGCACTTGCCGCTTTCATGCGGCGCATGAAGTTGTGCGAGGAGCAAGGTACAGGTATCGACAAGGTCGTGGCGGCTGTGGAGCTCTATCAGTTGCCACCACCGGATTTTCGTGTCCAAGAAGGCGGGATAGAGGCGACTTGTGCGGTTCTTTTTGCGCCGCGCCGATTTGCCGCGATGACGGTCGAAGAGCGCGTCCGGGCGTGCTATCAGCATGCCGTATTGAAGTTCGTGAATGGAGAATTGATGAAAAACAGCAGCCTGCGAGCACGTTTAGGTATAGATACGCGAAATGCCGCACAAGTGTCGCAGGTGATCCGGCGAGCGCGAGACCGGCAACTTATCAAAGTCGCCGACCCCGAGCGTCCGCAATCGGGCTACGTGCCGTTTTGGGCGTGAGAGGCCAACGTTTGATCGGGTTTTGATTTTGGGCGCACTGCCGATGTCTCGGATGTTAAAATCTCTTGTAAGAACAGTATCTTACGACAATTTTCAACGTTTGATCGGGTTTTGATTCCACCTTTACAACGAGGAGATCCCATGATCCGCATGGCGCAGTACGGCACCAAGCACGGCCACGCCGCTGGCAAACTCAAGGCAATGCTCGACAATCCCGAGGTCGAAGTCGTCGGCCTGTACGAACCCGACGCCGAGCGCCGTCAGCAAGTCGCCGACGACGAACTCTATCGGCAGGTCCGCTTCTTGGACAGCGAAGAAGAACTGCTCGGCGATAGCTCTATCGTCGCCATCGCCTCCGAGGGCCGCAACGACGAGAGCTTGGACCAGACCGAACGCATCGTCCAAGCTGGCAAGCACGTGTGGTACGACAAGCCAGCCGGAGACGATTGGGCGAAGTGGCAGCGGGCGCCCGCAGAGGCACGAGCCGCAGACCTGCAAGTGCAGATGGGCTTTATGCTGCGCTACCACCCCGGCTTCAGCCAGATCGCAGAATGGGCGCAGTCGGGATTTTTGGGCAATGTCTATTCAGTGCGCGCCCACATGTCCACCAACATCACCGAGGCCGGGCGCAAAGTAATCGCCGCCGGGCACCACGGCGGCATCTTCTACGATCTAGCCGGGCACATGCTCGACCAAGTGGTGTGGATTTTAGGGCGGCCGGAGAAGGTGACGACTTTTCTGCGCAACGATACCGGCGTCGTGCCCGCGTTTCAGGACAACACGCTCGGCGTCTTTGAATACGAGCGGGCTATGGCCTGGGTCGATATTGCGGCGATGGAGCCACAGCCGATGGCGCGGCGCTTTGAGGTCTATGGCGATCGCGGCAGCGCGATTCTGCTAGAGCCTTTTGAGCCGGGCCATATCATCCGGCTCTGTCTGACCGAGGCAGCCGACGGTTATACGCAAGGCGAGCAGATGGTGCCTTTTACGGGAATTTCGCGGCAGGGACTCTACGAACTCGAATTGGCCTCCCTCGTGCGAGTGCTCAAGGGCGAACACGGACCAGACCGCTCGCTCGACCACGAACTCCTCGTACAGGAAACTTTACTGCGTGGAACCGGGCTTATTGCGGGCTGAGCCATGCCTCGGCAATCACGCGCTTGATCGGCGGGATCGCTAGCTGGAAGTTGCGGCCGACCGGGCGCGGATGCGGAAACCACTTCCACAGCAAGGCACCAACCACGCGCGGTTCAGCGGCGATGGCGTCGAGCGCAGTGCGCATACAGACCACCTGCACGGGAAGCGCGTCCTCGCCATCCACTGGATACGCCCACGGCGCGAGCGGCGCTTGGTGCGACTGGTTGTAGCCCAACTCAGTGAAGAGGATGTTGCGGTTGTGTAGCTCGCCAAAGGCCCGCAGTTCCCCCATGCGCTCCGCCCAGCCAGCGCGGATATCCTCCTCGTCGTAGTCGGGATCGTCAGTGAGGGGGAAATAAGCCTGAATGCCGATGACATCGAGCGCGTCCCAGAAGGGCACTTGGCGATAGTCAGTCCAATTGGCCGCGTAGGTCAGGGGCGCGTCGGTGCGCTGGCGCACCTCGGCAATCAGCGCACGCCATTCCTCCTCAAAGGTCAGCATGCGGTCCAGTTCAGTGCCGACGACGAAGCCATCGGCCTCCCGGCAGACAGTGGCCAACAGCTCGATCCACTCCCGATAGTCCCGCCAAAACCGCTGCCAATCCTCAGCGCGGGTAAAGGTAATTTCGCCTCGCCAAGAGAAGGGCGAGCGCCAATAGGCGATATGAGGCTTGATGTAGATGCGCAATCCCAAGCGGTGGGCCTCGCGAATGGGGCGCACGATATGGGCTGGCGGATCGTCTGGATCGATGGCCGACCACCGGAGTGAGCCATCGGCGCGGATGCTGGCGTAGGGGTGGAT